>Ga0137415_10007005_pt1 | contig 11184 bp, 7 predicted proteins | sample CZODoug3_1_1_16f_FD_183082 | JGI IMG/M metagenome (GOLD analysis project Ga0137415, IMG submission 183082) | Vadose zone soil fungal communities from Angelo Coast Range Reserve, California, USA - CZODoug3_1_1_16fungal (Hybrid Assembly) | ecosystem: Environmental > Terrestrial > Soil > Vadose...
CGAAGAGCGCGTGCGCGCGCGCCGACCGCTCGCCTACCTCCTGAAGGAAGCCTGGCTGGGAGAACATCGGTTCTACGTGGACGGGCGGGTCATCGTGCCGCGTTCGTTCATCGCGGAGCTGCTGCGCGACAGGCTCGAACCCTGGATTTCGCGTCCTGCGCGAGTGCGCCGGGCGCTCGACCTGTGCACCGGCTCGGGCTGCCTGGCGATATTACTTGCGCTGGCGTTTCCGCGCGCCACCTTGGACGCAACCGATGTTTCGCGCGCGGCACTCGCCGTTGCGCGCCGAAATCTCCGAGCCTATCGCCTCGGAGCGCGCGTCAGGCTCGTGCGGACGGATCTGTTCGCCCGCCTGGAACCGGCGCGCTACGATCTCATCGTCGCCAATCCCCCCTACGTCGGAGCCGCAGCGATGCGGCGCCTTCCCCTCGAATACCGGCGAGAGCCGCGGCTCGCGCTCGACGGCGGACGGGACGGTCTGGAATTCACGCGCAGGATCCTGCTGGCCGCGAGGAATTTTCTGCGGCCGCGAGGGCTGCTCGTGGTCGAGATCGGCCGCAATCGCCGCAAGCTGGAGCGGGCATTTCCGCGCCTTCCGTTCATCTGGCCTGAGACCAGCGCCGGCTATGATTGCGTATTTGTCTTGAACCGCGAAGACCTGACGGAATCGGCTTTACAATAACGCGTCCATGCCGATCGACAGACTGCCCGCCGCCGCCCTGGCCCTTGCCGCTCTTGCTGCCGGCCCGGTCCTGGCGCAGCAAGGCTATCCAAGCCGCACGATCACCATCATCGCTCCTTTTTCGCCCGGAACGGGAATCGATATTCTCGCGCGCACCTGCGGGCAGAAGCTCGCCGAGCGCTGGGGCGTTCCCGTCGTCGTCGACAACAGACCCGGAGCAAGCGGGAATATCGGCACGGAGCTCGCCGCCCGGGCCGCGGGCGACGGCTATACGCTGATGATGACCGCTACGACGTTTGCCCTCAACCCGGCACTGAGCAAGAGGGCCCAATACGATCCCCTGAAAAGTTTCGCCCCGGTGAGCTTGGTCGCGACGGGCGTCCTGTCGTTTGCCGTCAGCGCGAATACGCCCGCCGCCAACATCGGCGAATTCGTCGCTCTTGCCAAATCGAATCCCGGGAAGCTGAACTACGCCTCCTCCGGCAACGGCACGCCGCAGCATCTGACCATGGAGCTCTTCAAGCTGACCAGCGGCGTGGACGTGACGCACGTTCCCTACAAGGGCGCGGCGGAAGCAACGAAGGATCTTGCCGGAGCGCATGTCGACGCCATGATTCTTCCGGTGCATACCGTCGCTCCCCTGGTGCACGCTGGCAAGGTCCGGCTGCTTGCCGTGTTGGACGACGAACGCTCCCCCGTATTTCCCGCCGTTCCGACTTTGAAGGAAGCCGGTTACCCCGAGGTCGAATCCAGCGTCTGGTACGGACTGATGGCGCCCGCGTCGACGCCCGCGGATATCGTGCGCAAGCTCAACGGCGAAATCAGCGCCATTCTCGCTCTGGCGGACGTGAAGGAAATCCTCGCCAGACAGGGGCTGTCTCCCGCCGGAGGACAGCCGGAACGCCTATCCAGGCTGGTCGGGACCGAACTGGAGCGCTGGAGGCGCGTCATCGCGCAGGCCAGGATTCGCGCGGACTGAGGAAGGAGCCCCATGAACGATCCTGCTCCCATCAAAATCTGGAACGCCTACGATCGTCCGCATCAGGACTTGCGGGAATTTCTCTCGCGCATCGAGCGCGCGGGCGAGCTGTTGAAGATCCCGGGCGCGCACTGGCATCTGGAAATGGGCACGCTCGCCGAGTCGGTGAACGAGCGGCCCGACGCGCCGGCGGTGTTGTTCGAGGAGGTGCCGGAATACCCGCAGGGCTTTCGCGTGCTGTCCGGATCTACCAATTCGATGCGGCGTCTCGCGATCACGCTGGGCTTCCCGGTCCCCGAGCACCCCTTGGATGTGGTGCGCGCCTACCGCGATCGCATGAAGACCCACCGCCCCATTCCGCCTCGCGTGGTGAAGCGCGGGCCGGTGCTCGAAAACGTCCTGCGCGACGGAGAGGTCGACGTGCTCAAGTTCCCGGTGCCGTTCCTGCACGAGCTGGACGGCGGCCGCTACATCGGCACCGACGACCTCGTGATCATGCGCGACCCCGAGGAAAACTGGGTCAACTGCGGCACATACCGGGTGATGGTGCACGACGCGAACAGGGTCGGCGTGTGGATGTCGCCGGGCAAGCACGGCCGCCAGATTCGCGACAAGTATTTCAAGCAGGGGAAGCCTTGTCCTGTGCTCGTGTCATGCGGCCACGACCCCATGCTCTTTCTTGCTGGCGGGAACGAGTTGCGTTTCGGGCTCTCGGAATACGATTACGCGGGCGGGCACAGGGGTGAGCCGTTCGAAGTGATCGAAAGCGAGCTCCACGGCCTGCCCATGCCCGCGCATGCGGAAATCGTCCTCGAGGGCGAGATGGTTCCGGGCGAGGTCGCCCCCGAGGGGCCGTTCGGCGAGTTCACCGGCTACTACGCCGGGGGCAAGAGCGAGCAGCCGGTGATCCGCGTGCAGCGCATCTATCACCGCGACGACCCGATACTGACCATGGCCACGCCGATGCGGCCGCCGTCGGATTTCTCCTACAGCAAATGCGTGATGAAGGCGGGAATGATCTGGGACGAGGTCGAGCGCGCGGGGTTGAGCGGCGTGAAAGGCGTGTGGTGCCACGAAGCGGGCGGCGCGCGGATGTTCAACGTCATCGCCATCAAGCAGGCCTACGCCGGCCACGCCAAGCAGGCCGCCATGGCCGCGGCGAGCTGCCAGTCCGGGTCCTATCTTGGCCGGTTCGTCGTAGTGGTAGACGACGATATCGACCCGACGAATCTGTTCGACGTGCTCTGGGCGATGTGTACGCGCTGCGATCCCGCGGAGGACATCGACATCATCCGCAAAATGTGGAGCGGGCCCCTGGATCCGCGCATCCCGCGCGGCACGACCTGGAACTCGCGCGCGGTGATCGATGCCTGCCGGCCGTTCGAGATGCTGAAGGATTTTCCGCCGGTGGCACGCGCCAGTCCCGAACTTCGCCGCAAAGTGGAGGCGAAGTTCCACGACATCCTGCGAAAGCTCTAGGGGCGTACTCGCGAGCGCCCATCTCTACGGTATAATTCCCGCCCGCTGATCGACGGTGGCCGTAGCTCAGCTGGTAGAGTCCCGGATTGTGATTCCGGTTGTCGTGGGTTCGAGTCCCATCGGCCACCCCACTCTGGAGCAGAGGGCCGATCGGCCGTCTGCTTCTCGAACGTCTCGTCGCTGACGAGCCACTTGCTCAACATCACCAGCGGCGAGAGGGCGAGGCGTACGATCGAGCGCCAATGGTCGTGCGCGCGCAGCGCATCGGCGAGCGGCGGACTCAATCGATAATACTGCCCCACGAACCACCGTCCCAATTTATTGGTGAGCAGGTACTGGTCGCGGAACGCCCGCAAATAGCGCACGTCTTTTGCCATGGGCGATCCATATGCCGCCGTGGCGATAAAGCAGGGGCCGCCACCTCCACTCACACTTACACTACCACCTCCATCAGAGGGATCGGTGACACCGGGCGGGGCTTGAGTGGTCGCGCTCGCTGAGTCCGATTGGGCGGAAGCGTTTCCCGCCGCGTCGATCGCCTGAACGGTGTAGGAGTAGCTGGTGGAAGGCGTGAGGTCGGTGTTTTGATATGCCGTTACCGCTCCCAAGGTGGCGAGCAGGGTGCCGTCGCGGTAGACGCGGTAGCCTGTGACCCCCACGTTGTCGGTCGAAGCGCTCCAGGACAGATTGATCTGTGAAGAAGAGACGGCGGAGGCGGAAAGTCCGGCCGGGGTCGAGGGGGCGGTGATGTCAACGACGGGAGCGACAGCTGTTTTTAGAAGGATCGCAGCGTTAAAGCCGTTCAAGGAGACCGTGTTCACGATCGGGAGGGAGTCGAGCAAGGACAACAGATTGCCGTGCGTGAGCTGCCGGCTCGCTTGCGGCAGAGTCACCGAGGCCACGTTGTTGGGAGTCGGATTGACATACACGTAACCCTTCTCGAACTCCCTCGAGTAGACATTCACCCCGCCGATCGTCGTAACGGTATAGGAGCCCAGGGCCTTGCCCAGGTCGATCTTGTCGTACTCGTCGTACCAGATTATCTTGTTGTAGTCGCTGTCTCCTCCGTGGAAACTGAAGAAGGCGCCAAGGGCGTCGTTCTTGCCGAGGAGGAAGGATCCCAGCGAGTACCAAAGGGTCTGCCAGAAGGTGACCGGATGGCCGTAGTTGTCCGTCCCGGTTTGGTCCACCGCGAGCTGCGTGTGGCTGAGCATCGCGGCTTTGGTGTTCTTGAGGCCGGCCATCGTGTCGACCTGGAGCTTCCATTCCGACTCCTGGAAGAACTGGACCGACCAAGGCCCCCACATCACGGCAAAGGCGCCTTCCTCCATGAACACGTCCGGAGGGTTGGCGCCGGCATCCAGAGCGAGCCACGAGGTGCTCCCGTCGACCAACCGGGTGCCGCCCTTGTTGCACCACAGCTTCTGGCCGTAGCCATGCAGCCCTGCCGCGATCGCGCTCACGAAAGAATTCATGCCGGCGGACCAGGCGGCAGCCGTGGAATACTTTGCGGGGACGGCGTTGTCCCCGAGCTCGGCTGCGGTCGACACGCAGTCGTCGGCGTGGACGCCGTCGGCGACCCAGGGCTGATCGATGATGTCGGCCTTGACCGCCGTCAGCCAGTACGATTGATAGGCCGCCGAGCCGAAGTCCAAGAGGTAGTTGAACTTGCCGCCTGCGGGGTTCGAGTACACGAGGCTGTAGATGCGGTTTCCCCCGGAATCAAGCAGGAACAGCTCGGGATGATCGCCGTTGAGGCTTCCCATGGGGTGCCCGCGCGAAACGTTATGACGGGCGAGGGTATTGATGGAGATCTGGGGCAGCGCGTCTTGATCATTGTAGACATCCGGGCCGTCCACATAGAGATAGATCCGCATGTCGGGGTTGAGGGCTTTGATTGCCGCCCAAGTGTTCGGGCCGATCTGGTTGTAGCGGAAGCGGTCAAAGCCGAGCAGATCGAATTTAGCGAGCCTCGCCGCGTCGGAGGCGACGAGCGTGGGGCCTCCGCCGTAGTAGAGAAGGAACGTCTGCAGGAATTTGCTCGGGGCGGCTTGCGCCGTGAGAGGTAAAGCCGCGCCCAAAAGAAGCGCGAAGGTCGCGACGCGCAGCGCAGCAGCAGGGCGCGCGCAACGGGCGGCAATTGAGGAAATCCGGTGTTTGTTCGACAGGTTCATGATGGCCTCTATGTAGTGGATTCGCTACAAAATCAATGACGCCATCATGACAAGCGCATAGGCTTTTTACGTGGCTGGAATGCACATCACGCGCCAAACCGTCGTCGAAAAACCTTAGATAATCTTAAGGTTCGCCCGGATGCGCTAAGGGGGCGCTAAAGTCAGGAATTAGCGGGAACAATTCGTTGTCGTAGCGTTATGGCTACGAGTAGTTCGAAAGAACCAGAGAACGGGAAAGCCGCGAGATCTCTAGAAAAGGAGAAAAATTCCCGCAGCAGATCGCGTGTTTTCGGAAGTCCGCGTTCCTTCTTTTCCGTACAGGGAACGCCCCGCGCATGCGGGACCGGCGCCGCAAAGGCGATCAAGGGGTTCGAGGACTGTCCGTCGCGTGACTGTTAGGGAGCGTGCCCGGCGTTCAGGTAGTCCGATCGGATCAGTACGGGAAATCATCCATAAACGTCGTGCGGCTATCCTGGCGCTCTATGTGGAACGCAATCTCCCCGAACGCTGCGGCTACGCGAGCAGCGCGACGACTCGCTGCTTTGCTCTGTCTGGCGGCGATGACGCTGTCAGCCGCAGCTTTCGGCCAGTCACGCGAAGCACCACTCCCAACACTCCAACTCCAGTCACGCGAAGCACTCGGAGAAGGCGATTCCGTCCGCATTACGGTTTTCCAGAATCCGGATCTCACTACCGAGACGCGCATCTCCGAGCGGGGCACCATCAGCTTTCCCCTCGTCGGGGAGATTTCGCTCGCCGGACTCGCACCTGTTGAGGCGGAGGCCCGGATCGCCGAGAAATTGATCAAGGGAAAATTCGTACTGAAACCCCAGGTCAGTCTCAACGTGATCCGGGTGCGCAGCCGGCAGGTATCGGTGCTCGGTCAGGTCGCCCGCCCGGGGCGCTACCCGCTCGACGACACCAGTTCGAATTTGACCGACATACTCGCGCTCGCCGGCGGGGTCAATCCGACCGGGGACGACAACGTCACCGTGATGATCACGCGTAACGGCAAGACGGCGAAACAGGAAATCAACGTGCCGTCCATGTATCGCACGGGCGATCTATCACGGAACCTTCAACTGGAGAACGGCGACACGATTTTTGTGCAACGTGCCCCGGTCTTTTACATCTACGGAGAGGTGCAACGCGCGGGTTCCTATCGGCTGGAGCAAGCCATGACCGTGATGCAGGCGCTTTCCCTCGGCGGCGGCGTGACGCCGCGCGGCACCGACCGTGGCTTGAAGATCCGCCGCAGGGGGCCGGACGGGACATTCCAGGCGGTCGACGCGCGCTTGACCGACCCCGTGCACCCCGATGATGTGATTTACGTCCGGGAAAGCCTGTTCTAGAGGACAAGCGCGGTCGGTCTCATCGGACACCAAATCGATATATCCGTGACCCTTCAGCAATTCCTGCTTGCGTTACGCGCGCGCTCCGGCGTTTTTATCCTGGCGCTGGTCGCCACCGTCTTGGCCGCCGTCGTGGCGAGCTTGCTGCTCCCGAAAACCTATCGAGCGACGGTGTCGCTGCTGGTGGACGCCAAGAACGAACAGTCGCTGAGCAATGTTCTCCCCCTCATTCTCCCGCAGGAGAAACTCAGCTATCTGCAGACGCAGATGGATATCATCACCAGCAAGAGAGTGGCGCGCAAGGTGGTGCAAGACCTCAAGCTCGCGGAGAGCCCTTCGACGCGGGCGGACTTCGAGAAGGCGGGAGGAGAGGGGGCGATCGAGGAATGGCTGGCCGAGAGCCTGCTCAGAAAGCTCAAAGTGGAAACCTCGCAAAGCAGCATCATCCAGGTCACCTTTTCATCCGCCGATCCCCGCCGTTCGGCGGCGGTCGCCAACGGGTTTGCCAAGGGCTATATCGACACGATGCTCGAGTTGCGAGTGGAACCGACGCGGCAGGCGGCGCAGTGGTATGACGAACAGCTTAAGAGCCTGCGGGTCAATCTGGAGGACGCCCAGGCCAAGCTGACGAACTATCTCCAGCGAGAGGGAATCGTCTCGGTTGACGAGCGCTCCGACGTCGATAGCACCCGGTTGGGGGCGCTGTCGGAACAGGTGGTGAAAGCGCAGGAACAGACGTTCCAATGGAATGCCAGGGAGCAGCAGGCGCGCGAGTTTCTGAGAAACGGCGGGTCCCTGGATAGACTGCCGGACGTTCTCGACAATCCGTTCATCCAGAGGTTGAAGACGGATCTCCACCAGGGAGAGGCAAGGCTGCGCGAATTGGCCACGCAGTACGGCAGCAACTATCCGCAATATCAGCGCCAACTTTCCGAGAACCGGAGCTTGCGCGAGAAACTCGACGATGAAATGAGGAAGGTTGCGGCAGGAATCGCGAACTCGGCGCGCCAGAGCCGTCAGCGCGAGGCGGATTTCGTGAAGGCGTTGGCGGCGCAGCGCGCACGCCTGCTCGAGCTCAAGGAGAATCGCAACGAGTTCACCGTGCTCAGACGCAATGTGGAATCCGCCGAAAAGGCCTACGACACCGCCATGCAGCGCCACGTCGTCAGCGAGGTCGAAAGCCGCGCGAGCCAAACCAATGTTACCGTGCTCAATCCGGCGGCCGTGCCGGGGAAACCCTCTCAACCCAAGATCGCCCTCAACATCGCCCTGTCGGTGGTGGTCGGAACGATGCTCGGCATCGGGATCGTGATGCTGATGGAGGTGTCCGACCGCCGGGTGCGCTCGCGCAGCGACCTGAATCTGGAGGTCCCGCTTCTTGCCGTGCTCAATACCTGGCAGCCCGCTGGAAACCGTCTGCTCGCACAGCCAAGCGCGAGCGCGCGAGCGTTGCCGAATCCCGGCTGAGGAACGCCGAATGCTTCCCCAGGAGAATGTCTTGCCGATCGAAGGATCGGGGCGCGTTGTCGCACGCTATGACCGCCGCATCGGCAGCATTCTCGTGGAAGAGGGAAAGCTCGGCGTCGAGGACATCGAACAGGTGATGGAGTTGCAGCAGACGAACGGATTGCGGTTCGGCGAAGCGGCACTCCGTCTGGGCCTGATTTCGGAGGACGACCTGCGTTGTGCCGTCGCCAAGCAGTACGATCTTCCCCATTTGCTGCCCGGCAACGAAAGCATCAGCAAGGAGCTCGTTGTCGCCTACGAGCCGTTTCACCCCCGGGCCGAGGAGCTGCGGGCGCTGCGGACCCAGCTGTTGATGCGTTGGTCCAACGCCGGCGTCAGGCACCGGGCGCTGGCAATCGCCAGTCCGGGCGCCCGCGAAGGGCGCAGCTATGTGGCCGCCAACCTTGCCGTGGTGTTTTCTCAGCTCGGCGAACGCACCCTTCTGGTCGATGCCGACCTGCGCACACCGCGCCAGCATAAAATCTTCAACGTTCCCGACCGGATCGGCCTTTCGGCGGTCCTCTCCGGCCGCGCCGATCGCGGCGCGGTCGCGCCCGTCAGGGAATTCGGGAGGCTTTCGCTCCTGCCGGCCGGAGCGCCCCCGCCCAATCCGCAGGAGTTGCTGTCGCGCCCTGAGCTCGGCGTTTTCCTGCAGGAAATGTGGACCGAGTTCGACGTCATCCTCTTCGATACGCCGCCGGCGAAGCTCTGCGCGGATGCGCAGAACGTGGCTTTCCGCGCAGGCAACGTCATGATGCTCGCCCGCAAAGACCACACCCGTCTTGCCGATACGACCGGCGTCATCCGGGAGCTGAGCGATACGGGCGTTCGCGTCGTCGGCACCGTATTCAACGCCTTTTAACCGCTGACCGGAATGTCCCTGGTTCTGGAGCGGCGGGTCTTCCCCGGGTTGGCGGCCGTTTGGCGGCGGTGCACGGCGGCTTTCCGCGACGACGGCTCTCCACAGAACGCACAGTCATGGCGCCGTATTGCGTTCAAGCTTTCGGCGTTCGCGGGCATCGCGTTCCTTGGGGTCTTCTGGGGGTTCGTGGTCGCGCTCACCGAGCTGGACTCCCTGTACCTGTGCTCTGCGCTGGTCGGCTGCGTTTTCGTTCTGCGCGACTTTCGCATCGGGGTGGTACTGCTCGTCCTGTTGCTGCCGATCTCGAACAGCTCGGTGTTTCCGCACGCGATGCTCGGAATTACGGGCCTCAATCCCGTCAACCTGCTGCTGGTCGGGACGCTGGGCTCGTACCTGCTCCAAGGGATGTTCGACGGCAGCCTGCGTCGCTTCATACCGCGCCCGCTGCTGTGGCTGTATGTCGTCCCGATCCTGGTCGCCGGCGCAATAGGTTTGACCCATTTGGACGAAATCCCGACCTACCTCTCCAAAACCCTCGTCGAGGAAAATCCCTTGAGTGTGGCCGGCTACTTCCGCGAACACATGGTCAAGCCGCTGTTGATGGTGATATTCGCACTTTTGGTCGGTGCCGCGGTGTCGAGGTCCAAGAAGCCGGAAAGGTTCCTCGTCCCCACGCTGATCTCGATCTGGGTGATGGTCTCGCTAGTGGTCGTGTTCGTGTTGTCGTCGGGAGCCTCGCTGACGGAATTGGGAAGCAGCCTGTCGCGCGAGTTCCTCTCGCCGCTCGGGATGCACGCCAACGAACTGGGCCGCCTGTACGCGTGCGCCTATGCGCTCCTGCTCTTCACCTGGGCCGAGTCGAAGAGTCCGGGGTTCAGACAGGCGCTGCTCGCGTCGATGGGGCTGGTGGTGGTTGCGCTGGTGCTCACGTTCTCGCGCGGCGCCTTCCTGGGTTTCATCCTGGTCAATGTCCTGTTCCTGCTCTGGCGCCGCAACGCGAAAACCCTGATCCTTTTCGCGCTCCTGGCGGCTTGCGTGCTGTTCTTCCTGCCCGGCGCAGTCTACGACCGCATCATGACCGGGTTCGGACACGGGTTCGGGAGCGGATCCAACATGATCAGCGCGGGGCGCATTGAGCATATCTGGCTGCCGCTTCTACCCGAGATTCCGAAAAGCCCGATTTTCGGCCAAGGGCTCAGCTCGATTCTCTGGTCCGAGCCCATGCGCAGGGGAGCCGGCGTATTGATTCTGGCGGTCGGGCATCCTCACAACGCGTACCTGGGGGCCTTGCTCGACATGGGAATAGTCGGTTTGCTTCTGCTGTGCGCCTATTTCGTCCACGTCTGGAGGGGCTTTCGCGCATTGAGCCTTGACCCGGCCTTGAGCCGGACCTTGCGGGGATTCTACGCGGGGGCAGTGGCCGGATTGGCGAGCCTGCTGATCTCTTATGTCACCGACAGCAGCCTCACGCCGGGTCCGGAGCAGGCCTTCCTGTGGCTTGCGATCGGAATGATGTACGGCCAACGCGCGAGCATGCCGCTTCGCGAACCGGGGCGCAGCTCATGAGCGCGGAGCTCGAAGCGCGGATGGGCGTGCCGACCGTGCACCGCCTCGGGCGGCGCGCCCTCTCCTTGGGCGCCGCGAACGCAATCGACTATGCCCTCCAGTTCCTGGTGCCCGTGGTGCTGGTGCGCTTCCTCGATACCGCGGCTTTCGGACAGTACCGCCTGCTGGGGCTGGCGATAGGGACGGTAATGGCCGTCATTACCATGGCGGTGCCGGGAAGCCTCTATTACTTCCTGCCGCGCTCGGAGGGAGCGGCCAAGCGCCTCTACATCAATCAGGCGCTCGTGTTTCTTGCGGCTGCCGGCCTGATCGCGGCGTGGGCGGTGAGCTCCTGGAATCCCTGGTTGCCCGAAAAGATGCGCGGTCTGGCGCAGCACGAGGCGATCGTGCCCGTGTTCGTCCTGCTGTGGGTGGTGGCGTCGCTCCTCGATCTGCTGCCCGCGGTCGAGGAGCGGGTGATGTGGCAGGCGAAGGCGACGGTTGGCCTTGCCGCATTGCGCGCCGTTGCGCTGTCCCTGGCTGCCATCCAGACTCGGGAACTGGGGCCCGTGCTGCTGGTCCTGCTCGCGTTCGTGGCCTTCAAG
>Ga0137415_10007006_pt1 | contig 11183 bp, 9 predicted proteins | sample CZODoug3_1_1_16f_FD_183082 | JGI IMG/M metagenome (GOLD analysis project Ga0137415, IMG submission 183082) | Vadose zone soil fungal communities from Angelo Coast Range Reserve, California, USA - CZODoug3_1_1_16fungal (Hybrid Assembly) | ecosystem: Environmental > Terrestrial > Soil > Vadose...
CCGATGAAGAGAACGGTGGGGCCGTAGATCATCAATGTACGTGCCTGGAGCTGCTGCGTGAGCAGCACGGAGATGCCACCGCTCCCGGCAAGGACGAACAGCGCGACGCCGCCTGCCAGTGAGGCGTCGAGTCCAAAGCTGGTGCGCACGAGCGACGGTGCCAGGGCGCCATAAAAGCCGGCGAGCGCCCAAACGGCGATGAGGACCGGTACCGCAATCAGGAATGGTCGACGCGCAGCGGCTGGCAGGCTGAATCGGGGCCGCAGCGATCCCATCGCGCCACCCCGTCGCGCAATGAGTTCCGGCACGAAGAGCAGCCCGGCTAGCTGCGCGACGAAGATCGCTGCCAACACAAAGTAAACGAGATGCGTCGGCGCCGGCAGGTAATGCACCAGGAGTCCCCCGACGATGCCGCCGAGCGCGGTGCCGCCTGCCGGCGCCACGGAGTTCGCGACCGCGCCGCGGGCTTTATGCATATCGAGCATGCCCGCACCCACGGCCGCGATGGCTGCTCCAGTCGCGAGGCCTTGAATGACGCGCGCCGCCACCAGATCCGACAGACCATCGGCGAATGCGAACAGGAACATCGTCGCGGCCTGTATCGTCGTCGCCACGATCAGAACGGGACGCCGCCCAACGTGGTCGGACAGCCGCCCTCCCACCAACAGCGCGGCCAGAACCGCAATCGCATAGATCCCGAACACGAACGAGATCGCCGTGGGCGAGAATCCCCACTCGTGTTGGTAGATCGGATAGAGCGGTGTCGGCGCGCTCGAGCTGGCGAGGTAAGAGACCGTGATGGACGCCAGCAAGTAGAGCGAGGCGGCGCGCGACAGGCAGCCCTTGAATTCGCCGGGAGGAACTACCGCCTCCGCCGTGGCGGAGTACCAACCGCCACACATCATGTGAGCCTCTCCTGACTCCAGGAGCGTCTCAGGGCCTGAGGAGCGTGTCGAGCAGAGCGGGCCATCGCTTCTCGAAGTCGCCTTCCCGTTGGAGTCCGCGGTCTAACAGGGCCTGAAATCGCTGCTGCGCTTCGGGCCAGCTCAGCGCGGTCGTAAAGGAGGTGAGGGCGTCGAGCAAGCGGTCTGCGGATGGAAGCGAGACCTGGTTAACCAGGTTCTTCGCCGCCGCGAGCGGGCGGCGCTCGAAGGAGGCGATGCGACGCGCGAGCGCATCGACGAAGCCGTCCAGCTCGCTGTCCGGAAGTGCCCGGTTGACGTATCCGTATCGTTCGGCTGTCTCGCCGTCGAAGTCGTTCGCACCGAGGATGATTTCGAGCGCGCGACCGCGGCCGACGAGCAGCGGCAGGCGTTCGGTGCCGCCGCCGCCGGGATGCACTCCCGCGCCGAGCTCGACTTGAGCCAGGACCGCGTTCTCGCGCGATGCGAACCGCATGTCGCAGGCAAGGACAAATTCGCTGCTCACGCCCCGCAAGCGGCCGCGGATCTTCGCAATGCTGACGATCGGAGACTTGCTGAGGCGGACGAACGTATCCATCAGGATCGGCAGGCCGGAAGGCCCGGCGGTCTTGATGAGGCCGAGGCTTCCCGACGGATCGGCCAAATCGAAGTGGGAAAGGTAGAAGTCCGGATTCGCGCTTTCGAATACGACCACACGCAGGCTCGGCGCTGCGTCCATTCGAGCGAGCAGATCCTGCAGCGCTGCGAACATGCCGGCGCCGAAGATGTTGAAAGGCGGATTATCGAACAGCACCCTCCAGTACGCAGACGTTTCCTCGATGACCCGCACGTGTGCCGCTGACTCAGCCATGATTCACACTCCTTGCGAGAGGGTTCCGTCTTCCGATCCGAAGCGTCTGTATGCATAGCGCACCCCGTTTGCTTCGATGAAGCGGGGGCGGCGCCGTCAGGTGCGTATCGTTCCTCAAATCTTGCTGGTAGCTGCCTGATTCGCGACCGGCAGCTTACGGATGCGCTTGCCCGTTGCGGCAAAGATGGCGTTGGTCAGGGCCGGCATGACGCACGCGGTGGCGGTCTCGCCGATGCCGCCGGGCGCTTCACGGCTGTCGACGAGATACACGTCGACCGATGGCATTTCGTCGATGCGCAGCACCCGGTAGTCGCCGAAATTGGTCTGCTCCACGCGGCCGCCCTTCAGCGTGACCTCCTCGCGCAGCGCAGCCGACACGCCGAAGGCGACGCCGCTCTCCATCTGCGCGCGCACCGTGTCGGGGTTGACGACCGTTCCGCAGTCCACCGCGCAAACCACGCGGCGCACCCGCACCTCGCCGCTCGCAGCAACCTCCACCTCCGCGACCTGGGCGAGATAGCTGCCAAAGGCGTGCTGCAGAGACACGCCGCGGCCGGCGCGGCCCGCGAGCGGCTTGCCCCATCCGGCCTTTCCGGCCGCAAGATCGAGCACGGCTCGGGCTCGCGGGTTCGCCGCGAGCAGCGCGCGGCGGTAGGCGACGGGATCCTTGCCCGCAACGGCCGCCAGCTCGTCTATGAAGCTCTCCACCATGAAGACGTTGTGAGCGGGACCCACGCCGCGCCAGAACGCCGTCGGAATGCCCGGGGGCTCGTGATGTACGTACTCGATGCGCATGTTCGGCAGCGCATAGGGCGGCTCGACGGCGCCGTCCACCGTTTCCGGGTCCAGCCCCTTCTGGAAGAACGGCGGCGCCCAGCGCGCCATGATGGATGAACCGGTAATGCGGTGGCTCCAGGCGACGGGCATCCCCTGCGCATCGAGCCCGGCCGTCATCCTGTCGTAGAAGTAAGGCCGGTACATGTCGTGCTGGATGTCTTCCTCACGCGTGTAAATGACTTTGACCGGGCCATCCACCTGCTTCGCGACCTGGACGGCGCGAACGATGCCGTCGATCTCGAGCCGCCGGCCGAAGCCGCCGCCGAGCAGGTGGTTGTGCACGGTGACCCTCTCCAGTGGCAGGCCGGCGGTTTGCGCGGCTGCGGCCCGCGCGCGCGTCATCGCCTGCGTTCCGGTCCACACCTCGCAGCTGTCCTTGCGGACATGGACGGTGCAGTTCATCGGCTCCATCGTGGCGTGCGCAAGAAACGGCGCCTGGTAGACGGCTTCGTGGCGGGTTGCCGCCGTTTCGAGAGCCTTGGCGAAGTCACCATCGTTCCGCGCCACTGCTCCGGGCTTCCGGGAGGCCGCCTCCATGTCGGCCGCGAGGCTCGCCGAACTGAGCGCTGCGTTGGCTCCGTCCTCCCAGTCGATCTTAAGCGCTGCGAGTCCCTGCTTCGCGGCCCACATGTGGTCGGCGACAACCGCCACGGCGTCGTCGAGGCGGACGATCTGGCGCACGCCCGGGACCGCTTTCGCCGCGGCGTCGTCCATGTTGCGCAGCCGCCCGCCGAATGCGGGCGACATGGCCAGCGTCGCGATCTTCATGCCCGGCACCTTGGCGTCGATGCCATAGATCGCCGCGCCATTGACCTTGCCCGCGAGATCGAGGCGCTTTGCCGGCGTGCCGATCAGTTTGAAGCGCTCGCGTGGCTTGAGCGTCACGCTCTCCGGGGCCGGCACCGGAAGCTTCGCGGCCGCGGCAACGAGAGCGCCGTACGGGAGGCGCCGTCCGCTCGCACTATGGACTACCGCGCCCTTCTCGGCACGGCACGACGCGGGCTCGACCTTCCACTGCACGGCCGCGGCCTGCACCAGCAGCGTCCTCGCCACCGCGCCTGCGCGGCGCATCGGCTCCCAGCTGCCGCGGATTGCGTTCGAGTTGCCGGTCGCCTGGATGCCGCCGAGAAACGGATTGCCGTAGAAGCGCTCGTCTGGCGGCGCATGCTCGACGCGCACCGACGAAAGGGAAACCTCCAGCTCCTCGGCCACGAGCATGGGGATGGATGTGTAGGTCCCCTGGCCCATCTCCACGTACGCGACGATCACGGTGACCTGTCCGCGTGGATCGACGCGAAGGTAGGCGTTGGGAGCGAAGCTTGTTTCGGACTCCGTGCTGGCAGCGCCCGGCACATGGAAGGCAAGCCACAGTGCTCCACCGGTCTGCACGAAGCGTCGGCGCGAGAGGTTCATGACTTCTCCTTGCCGAGCGATCGCGCCGCCTGCTTGATACCTTTGCGGATTCGGACATAAGTGCCGCAGCGGCAAACGTTTCCGGCCATGACCTGGTCGATGTCCGAGTCACTCGGCTTCGGGTTCGCGGCGAGCAGCGCCGCGGCAGACATGATCTGGCCCGACTGGCAGTAGCCGCATTGCGGGACTTCGGCCGCGAGCCAAGCCTTTTGCACCGCGGCGCCCTCCGGCGTCTTGCCCACCCCCTCGATTGTGGTGATCGACTTGCCCCCGACGGCATCGAGCGGTGTGATGCAAGAGCGCGCTGCGACACCATCGATGTGAACCGTGCATGCGCCACACAGGCCGATGCCGCAGCCGAACTTCGTGCCGGTCATTCCAAGGATGTCGCGCACCGCCCATAGGAGCGGCATGTCCTCGGGCCCATCGATGCGCATCGAGCGTCCGTTGATCTTTACGATTGTCATGTCATACCCCCATCGGTCATTTCGGCGGACAGTGCGCGCCGGTCGAGATCCACGCCTCGACCAGCTCGCCGAGCTGCTTCTGCGTGCCGGGCGCGCGAACCCGCCGTTCGCCCGGATTCCAGGCCCAAGCGACGAGTGGGTCGGTTGCCATGTGCTCGTGAATCTCCGCCAGGCTATGCCCGCCGTTGCGCGAGCGGTCCTTGATCTGCTCGCAGATCTCCGAAAGCGACTTGCCCTGCCATGCCATCGAAGACGGCGCTAGTGCCCAGCGCGCATTGCCGGGAATGCTTGCGACTCCCTTCGAAAGCGTCGCCATGTTCGATTTGCCGTGGCACGTCGTGCAGGGCATCCCGGGCACGCCGTGGTCGCGCGCACCCGCATACATCGGCGGCATGTGAGCATGCAGGTCGTCGCCCTGCGTCGGCCGGCGCTGCACCGGATGGCAGTTCAGGCAGCGCGGACTCTGGATCACCTTGCCGGCCTCCGCAAAGAGCGCCTGCGAGCGCTCGCGCTCGTCCGCGATGCTCGAGAACGCCGACGGCGGGCGAAGCGCCCCAGATTGCCCCGCGACAGTTGGGGCTGCGGCAGCGAGCACAATCGCCGCGCACCAGGTCGACGGTTTCATCGCGGGAAGGCCTCGCCGAACATCGCGGCGTCGACTTTGCCCTCGAGCCGCTTCGCCAGTTCCGCGGAGAAACGAATCACCGCGCTCAATGGCCGGTGATACAGGCGAATGCTCTCGATCAGGCCTGCGGCGTTTCGCGTGACGATCGTCGCGCCTGCGATGGGCGCACCGAAGGCCTGTCCTTGCCATTCCATGTACGTCTTACGGCCCGCGACGGTCTCGTGCGTGAAATCCAGGTGGTCGTACATCTTCGTCGTCGCGGCGAAGAACGAACCGACCTGATCGACTCCGATGCACGGCCCGTTCATCACGGCGGTATCGAGAGATACGTCGGGCGCGAAGGAGGCCGCGAATTCCGGCGTGCCGTTCTTGCGGACGAAAGCACGCCAGTCGACTCCTGGTTGGCGAGCCGTCGTATCCATGGCTACTTCGCGCGCAGCTGGCCGAGCGCGCTCAGCCAGTTTTCCAGGTGATAGGTCTGGACCATCTTGCCGTCCCGGATGGTCTGGATGTCGATGGCCATGATGCGGAAGCTCTTGCCGGTGTGCGGGACGCCGAACAGATCGCCGGAAGGCGTTCCAGAAACCTCTCCGCGCACGATCACGCGGTTTCCTGAAACGAGCACTTCCTTGATGTCGAACTTCATGTCCGGAATCGACTTGGCGAAGTTCGCCACCACCTTCATCGACTGATCGCGTCCCCAGCAGTCGCCGGGCAGCACGCCCCAGCATGACTGGTAGTCGGGCGAGAGCAGCTGCCCGTGAATGCTTTTGACGACGTCCGCTCCGACCGGCTGGTTGAACAAGCCGTACCAAGGCGCAATGAGCGCGCGGGCCTGCGCTTCAGTCATATCTTGCCCTGACGCCGTGGTGGCCACGGCGAGCACCGCGAGGCCGAGCGCGAGCTTTCGATGGAGCATAGCTACCTCGCGGACGCCGTCTTCGCGGCCTCGAAGATCACCTTCGTCACTTCAGCCGGCTGCGACAGCATCGGCACATGGCTGGAGTCGACCTCGTACGTCTTTGCGCCCATGCGCTTGGCGGCGAAACGTTGCAGATCAGGATGCACCGTGTGGTCCCTCTTGGACACGATGAACCAGCTCGGCTTCGACCTCCAGGCGGTACCTTCCATCTTCTGGGTGAACAGGTCTGCGACCGGCACGGTGTGGGTCGCCCAAACGACCTTCTGCTCCTTCTCGGGCAAATCGCCTGCGAAGGCAACGGTGCCCGACGGCCGCATCCACACTCGACCGTCCGCCACTTCGACATGGGAGAAAACGTCGGTGACCGGGAATTGCGCCTGGTGGCTCTGCGACGTCTCATCCGCATCCGGGGCCAGCGCGGAAATGTAAACCAACCCGACGACCCGCTGATCCACTCCGGCCGCTGTGATGAGGGTTCCGCCGTACGAGTGGCCGACGAGAATCACCGGACTGCTGACCCGTCGCACCGCTCGCAGGACGCAGTCGACGTCACCCCGCAGGCTGTCGAGGCCGTGCTGGCTGCACAGCACCTCGTGCCCTTCCGCCTGAAGCGCGGGAATCAGCTTGCTGAAACACGATCCATCGGCCCAAAGGCCGTGCGCGAACACGATGCTCGGTTTGGCGCTGCTCATCTGCTTTGCTCCTTTTTCGGTTTCGGCGGCACGCCCAGTCTTGGCCTGGACTGTTGTACGGTTGTGGCAGTGCCAACGGCTGGATGGCAGGCTCAATGCTCGCGACCGCTCTTGTTGCAGCCGCAACATTGGATGAGCAGAGACCGGCTGCGGCGCGAAAGGCTAGGGGTGCAACGCCCGCGCCATGCTGGCGGCGAGCTCGCGCGCGGACAGGGGTTTTCTTACTACGACATCTGCCTCCACGCTCTCGATGCCGAGATAGCCGCTCATCAACACCGCCGGAATCGCGCCGCGGACGACACGCATCTCGCGGATGAGCGTGGTGCCGGAAAGGCCGGGCATGCGCTCGTCCGTAAGCACCGCATCGAAGCGCTGCGGGTCTGCCCGGAAGGCGGCGAGCGCAGCGGCACTGGACGTAAACCCGACTGGAGCATAGCCAAGCTGCTTGAGCGTTTCGGTCGCAAGGCGCACGAGCGGTTCCTCGTCATCAACCACGAGCACCCGCTGCCCCGACCCGCGCTGCAGCGGTCGCCTTTTCACGAGGGTCGTCGTGGGTGCGTCGCCGTGTCGCGGCAGGTACACCGTGAAGGTGCTGCCTGTGCCGGGCTCAGTGGCAACGTCGATTGCGCCGCCCACATTGACCACGATGCCGTGCACCAGCGATAGCCCCAGGCCGCTGCCGACACCGATCTGCTTGGTGGTGAAGAACGGATCGAACATGTGCTCGAAAACGGCGGGAGGAATGCCGGTGCCGGTGTCGCTCACGCGCAGGACTATGTACTCACCGGGCGCAATGGTGCCGATCGAAGCCTGGCGCTCCGAGACAAGCTGCTGGACCTCCAGCTCCACGCGCAGCACGCCGCCATGGGGCATGGCTTGCACCGCGTTGTTCGCAAGATTCATGACCACCTGGTGCACCTGGGTCGAATCGCCGAGCATCGCGGCACGCTCGGCTCGCAGGCGAGAAGCGACGGTCACCTTCTTGGGAAGCGTGGCGGCGAGCTGATTGAGCGCCTCTCGCACCACTTCCTCGACGTGGACAGCAACGCGCTCCGCGACGCCGCTGCGGCTGAAGGCGAGGATGCGGTCAACCAGTCTGCGGCCCCGCTCGCCCGCAGCCACGATGCTGTCGACGGCATGACGCAACCGGGTGCGCTTCTTCGCGGCGCCTACGGCGATCTCGCCGTAACCGAGGATGGCGTGAAGGATATTGTTGAAATCGTGCGCGATGCCGCCAGCCAGCGTGCCCATCGCTTCGAGCCGCTGGGCGCGCCGCAGCTTCTGCTCCAGCTTGCGCAGCTCCCCCTCGGCCTGCTTTCGCTCGGTGACGTCGAACATGAAGCCGATCGAACGCACGGGTTTGCCGTCGTGGCCGAGGAACGTACGCCCCTTCTGGTTCAGCCAGCGCACCTTGCCGTCCGGGTGCACGACGCGGTATTCGACATCGATTTCGCCCGTGGCGAGGGCGTGCGCGATTGCGGACTTCACGTTAACCCAGTCGCCGGGATGGACCATCTTGCGCCAGCCAGCGAATGTGCCGTCATAGGCGCCCGGTGGCAGACCGAACATCGCCTCTAACTCTGGCGACCACTTCTGGCTCCACGGATCTGCGGCATTTCTCCATTCCCACTGCACCGCTCGCGCCGCCTGCTGCGCCACCTCGAGCATCTCCTGGCGGCCGCGCGATTCCTGCTCGATGCGCTTGCGCTCGGTTACGTCCGTCATTGATCCGGCCATGCGCACCGGTTTGCCCTCATCGTCCCGGAACAGCTTTCCTTGCGATCGCATCCACCGGGTCTCACCGCCCGGCAAACGGATGAGATAGTCGATCTCGTAGCGTCCCTCTGGATCGACGAAGCTGCCGCGCAGCGCTTCCTCCAACCGCTGACGCTCGCCGGGGAGAAAATTCTGCTTGTCAACGAATTCGGCGCGATTTGCGAAGGGTGTGTCCGGCGCAAAGCCCAGCATCACCTTCATGCGCGCAGACAAGAACATCTCGTCTGTCGCAATATCCCATTCGAAATGGCCGGCCTCGGAGGCTTCCATCGCACGTGCGTATCGCGCTTCAGAGACGGCGAGCGCCTCGGCGGCGAGCTTGCGCTCGGTGATGTCGGCGATTGATCCGGTCAAGCGGACGGCGGCGCCGCTAGCGTCGTGGAATACTTTGCCCTGCGTGCGCACCCAGCGCACCATCCCTGGCCGCGGTATCAGTCGATACTCGCGCTCGTGAGTCCCGGCAGCGATGGACGCTGCCACCCGCTCGTCCATGACCGCGCGATCTTCGGGACGCATCGGCACGAGCGCCATGATCTCCCGCCAAGTCGCGGGCAGCGGCCCGTCGGGAAGTGCCAGCAGCTCTCGCGCACGTTCGGAAACGAACATCTCCTGGGTCACGAGGTTGCAGTCCCAATGCCCAACATCTGCGCCCTCGATCGCGCGCGCATAGCGCTCCTCAGAGGCACGCAGTGCCTCCTCCGCCCGCTTGCGCTCCGTTACGTCCGTGGCAGAGCCGGTCCAGCGAACCACCTTGCCGTTTTCCCGGAAACACATTCCATACATCGCGTGCCAGCGCGTTTCGCCCGCCACCGTCAGGCGCACTTCCATCGCCAGGCGCGAACCTGAGCCCGCGAAAAGCTCTCTCACCCCCTCCCTCCACTTTTCGCGATCCTCGGGAAAATAGTTGGATCGATAGTGGAAGTCCTCGCGGCCAGCGAAGGTGGTGCCCGGCGGAAACCCGACCATTTCGATGAAACGGGATGACGTGTAGTACTCGTCCTTTTCTACATCCCAGTCCCAGAAGCCGGCGTTCGCGGAGAGCATCGCCCGCGCGTAGCGGTCTTCGGATAGGCGCAATGCCTCCTCGGCGCGGTTGTCGCGCAGCGCTGCGACCGCACGGCGCCAGACGAGCAGCGGAGGGTTCAGCGGGGCTGGCCTCTCAAAAGCGACATGGCTTCGCGATTTCCATATTGCCCGGCGCGCGGAAGCTTAGGCATGGAATGTGGCAATTGCCATAAATCGGCGTACGCTACAGTGAGAAAACGTGCACAGCATACAGTTAGGATCAATAGTGTGGAGGCGACCCAAGTGAGCGTCGTGCACGTGCTCGCGGTGGACGATGATCCATCGGCGCGGCAGCTCATTACCGACTATCTCGGCTATAACGACATCCGCGTCACGGCCCTCGAAAGCGGCAAGCAAATCCGGGAGGTCATCGAGCGCGAGGCGATCGACCTCCTCGTTCTCGATCTGCGCCTGCCGGGCGAAGACGGCATGGAAATCGCGCGCAAGCTCCGGGAAGACGTAGCCGGCTTGCCGATCATCATGCTCACCGGCCGCCGGGACGAGGCGGACCGCGTGATGGGTCTCGAGCTCGGTGCCGACGACTACCTGATCAAACCTTTCTCGCCTCGAGAGCTCCTGGCGCGTATCCGCGCCCTGCTCCGCCGCAGCCGGCTGCAGCAGACCGTCGCCGAAGTCCTGCAGAAGGTGCGCGCGTACCACTTCGCCGGCTGGGAGCTGAACGTGCGATTGCGCCGGCTGACGTCGCCGAAAGGCGAGACAGTGCTGCTCACCAATGCCGAGTTCAACCTGCTCGCCGCGTTTCTCGCCGGGCCGCAGCGGGTTCTTTCCCGCGATCAGCTCATCAGCCTCTCGCGTTTGCACAACGACGAAGTCTACGACCGATCCATCGACAGCCAGATCGCCCGGCTGCGCAAGAAGATCGAGCCGCGCGGTGAGAAAGCCCGGCTAATCCGCACGGAGCGCGGCGCGGGCTACGTCTTCACTGCCCACGTCGAGATCGTCCGCTAGCGTTCCATACCCGCGACAGTAGGAACGCCCCTGCCAAACCGAGCTGGTATCTGGTCGCCACGGATGACAAGATAATTCCCCCGCCGGCGCAGCAGTTCATGTCCAAGCGCGCTGGAGCAGCGGTCATCGAAGTTCCTGGCAGTCATGCGGTCTATGTTTCGAGGCCGGACGCGGTTGCCGCCCTCATCAGGACTGCCGCCACTCCCGCCGCCTCCACCAAAATTCCGAAATCACCTGCGCAACCGGAATCGGGGTAAAGGGAATTCCTGCTAGCCGCTGGCAAGGAATGGGCCCGCGATGTCGGCGAAGGCGTCCGCCGCATCCCATTGCACGAGGTGCGCGCAGCGGGGTACGAGGTGCAAGTTGATCTGCGGAGTGACCTCCTTCGCAAGCCGCGCTCGCTCGGCGGCCTGCGCGCGATCGTTCTCACCGTAGAGCATCAACAGCGGCACTGGACACTTGGGCACGCGCTGCCATGGGGCTTCGGCACCTTTGCCACCGCCCTTTCCTTTCAGCGCCCGTCGCGCGAGGAAGGCGTGGAAATTCTTGCCGACGCTCATGCGGTGTCTCAGGTCGAGCTCGTCGGGCGTGATAAGCGCACGGTTGTACAGATTGCCTGCCAGCAGCGCGCGGGTGTCGCCGAG
>Ga0137415_10007007_pt1 | contig 11182 bp, 11 predicted proteins | sample CZODoug3_1_1_16f_FD_183082 | JGI IMG/M metagenome (GOLD analysis project Ga0137415, IMG submission 183082) | Vadose zone soil fungal communities from Angelo Coast Range Reserve, California, USA - CZODoug3_1_1_16fungal (Hybrid Assembly) | ecosystem: Environmental > Terrestrial > Soil > Vadose...
GTGGAGCTGAGGGGAATCGAACCCCTGACCTACTCGATGCGAACGAGTCGCGCTACCAACTGCGCCACAGCCCCAGTGCGTCGTGCCGGCCGGACCGGAACGCACGCAGAGCTTATCAGCCGCTCACTGGCCCGCGGCGCGACGGTATCCCCGGTGCGCCTGCCAGTCGAGTTCGTGCAGCTCTGGATCTTCGTCGTCGAGTTCGAGCACAACGGTCCCCCGGGGCCGCTCGGGTGGGGCGGCCGGGCGCAACCGGGGAAGCGCGGGCAGGTCCGGTGCCGGGTTGTCGGATTCGGGCGGGTCGGCGGTGTGTTCCGCGCCGTCGGGCAGGTCGTACTCGGCCGCCTCGCAGTCGGGCTGTTGGTCATCATCCAGCTCGCCGTACTCGTCGTGGTCGTACTCGTGCTCGCCGTACTCGTCGTGGTCGTAGCCCGGCTCCGCGTGCTCGCCCGCCTCCTCACGGTGGGCGGTTTCGCGGGCTTCCCGGTAGGCCACCTCCTCGGCGACGGTGACCCGCCTGCGGGGTCGGCTCCGGCGGATCCGCCGCTCGTCGGGCGCATGGCCGTAGCGGCTCAGCTCGAGGTTGTCCGGGATCAGGTCGTCCAGCGTGGCGTCGTCCCGGTACCGGCCGCCGGCCATCCGGGCGGCGCGGCGGGCGCGGATGGATCGTTCGACCCGCACCTGGCGGCGGAGGTACCAGAGGTAGCCCAGCAGGGACAGGTCGACCCCGGCGTGCACGTACCAGCCCTCGGTAAGCTTGAGCCCGCCGGCGAACAGCCCGGTCGCCACGGCGAGCAGCCCGAGCGCGAGGACCACGCGCTGCCGGAAGACGTACTTGGCCCGGGCCGCGGCGGCCGCCGCCTCGGGGTCGTATCCGCCTCGGCCCGGCCGGTAGCGGGGCGGCGGCGATTCGGGGTCGTAGGGCGCCCGGTCTCGGTGCTCCGACGGCTCCGGCGCGCTCCAGCGGGGGCTGGTGGTGGCGTCGTCCATCGGGGTCACCTCCTGCTCGCGGCGCCGGGGCCGCTCCAGTACCCGGCAGGACAGCGCCGCATCGCTCGGGCGCGACATCGGTTGGCGACGACGCGCGGCCATCGGCACCAGGACGGCCAGCCAGGTCGCCACCAGCCCAGCGAAGAGTAGAGAGCTGGGCACGCGCGCCTCCCCCGGTCGTACAGGCGTAGCTCACGGTAACCAGCGAATGGGCCCCGATCATGGCGGCGCGCCGGAATGTCAATACATTGACAAGATCAACATGGTTCCAGTTTCGTTCGCCGCCGAACGGGCTGTCGGCCGAGCTCAGGCCGGTCGCGGGGAGCCCCAGAGCGGGCAGGACCGCTGGACCCGGGTCAGGGGCGCTCGGCCCGGCCGTCTCGGATGAGGCGCTGCACCGCCCGCGTCTCGAGCTCCTCGACGGTGATCGCGTAGCAGAGATGGTCCCGCCAGGCGCCGTCCACGTTGAGATACCGGCGGAACAGGCCCTCCTCGCGGAAACCCAGCTTCTCCAGCACCCGGCGACTGGCGATGTTCTCCGGGCGCACGGTGGCCTCGACCCGGTGCAACCCGACTGGGCCGAAGCAGTGGTCCAGCACCAGCGCCACGGCGGCCGTGGTCACCCCGCCCATCACCGCGTGGCTGCCCACCCAGTAGCCCACGTATGCCGACCAGAGTGGGTCGCGCACCACGTTGCCGACCATGACCTGGCCGACGAACTCCCCGTCCAGCGTGATCGCGAAGGGCAGCCCCAGCCCACGCCGTCCCAGGGAACGCAGCGCGCTCCACCGGGCCGGCCACTCGGCGACGGTGTTGCGCTGGGCCCACAGCCCCGGGGTGTCCGGCTCCCAGGGTGCGAGGTGCCGCTCGTCCCTGGATCGGATGGCCGACCAGGCGCCGCCGTCGCGCAGTCGGATCGGGCGCACCCCGACCAGGCCGCCGGGCACGCGCAGCCGGTCCAGCGTGGCCGGCCATCCCGGGTGACGGCCGAGGCGCCGAGATTCTGGGGAATGGGCCACGGCGCTCAACTGCGCGGCGCCAGGAACGCCACCGTGACGCGCTCACCCACGGTGACCTCGGTGACGTGCTCGGCCAACTCGATGAGGCAGTTCGCGTCCGCCAGCGCGGTGAGCAGCTGGGTGCCCGACGCGCCGAGCGGCTGCACCAGGTACTCCCCGGTGGCCTCCTCGCGCAGCAGCCGGGCGCGCAGGTAGCCGCGCCGGCCCGGGATGGACGTCACCGGGGACAGCAGCCGGGCGGAGATCCTCCGCCGCCTCGGGTCGTTGCGGCCGAGCGTGGTGCGGATCAGTGGGCGAACGAGCACCTCGAACAACACCAGCGCGCTGACCGGGTTGGCCGGCAGCAGGAAGGTGGGCACCTTGTGTCGACCCAGCCGGCCGAACCCCTGCACGGACCCGGGGTGCATGGCGACTCGGGTGCCGTCCAGCTCGCCGAGCTCACCCAGGGTGTCCAGGATCTGCTGACCGGACGCGCCGCCGATGCCGCCGGAGATCACCAGGATCTCGCTGTTGGACAGGTGGTCCTCCACCGCCGAGCGCAGCCGGTCCGGTTCCCTGGGCACCAGCCCGACCCGAACGGCGTCCGCGCCGGCGTCCCTCGCGGCGGCGGCCAGCGCGTAGGAGTTCACGTCGTACACCTCGCCGGCGCCCGGATCGCGCGCCACATCGACGAGCTCGTCACCGACCGAGAGCACGGCGACCCGGGGACGGGGGTGCACCAGCACCCGTTCCCTGCCGACCGCCGCCAACAGCCCGACCTGCGCCGCGGCGATCACCGAACCGCGCCGAACCGCCACGTCGCCCGGCTGGACGTCCTCCCCGATCCGGCGCACGAACGCCGCCGACGGCACCGCCCGGAAGATGGAGACCTGGGCCGGATGCCCGTCGGTGTCCGCCGTGGGCACCACCGCGTCGGCCAGGGTGGGCAGCGGCGCGCCGGTGACCAGCCGCACGGCCTGGCCGGGCTGCAGCCGGTGCGGCTGGCGGGAGCCGGCGACGATCTCGCCGACCACCGGAAGCACCACCGGGGTGTTCGGGCCGGCTCCGGAGAGGTCCACACTGCGCACCGCGTAGCCGTCCACGGCTGCCTGGTCGAACCCGGGCAGCGCGCGCTGGGCCACCACTTCCTCGGCGCAGAGCATGCTCTGGGCGTCAGCGATCGCGACTCGGACCGGCGCTGCGCGGACGGCGGTGTCCAGCACGCGGGCGAGCTGCTCATCGACGGATCTCACGCCCTGGCCACACCTCCCTCCTCGCTACCCCATCGCTCCCGCTCACGGGCTCCACGCGGGTGGCGACGACCCGTACCGAGCCGCACCCAACCCTGCAGAGCCGTGACAGGCCCGGCGCGGGACGGACCTCTCACCCTGCCCAACTGTCGGCGCGCGCCGGGGTCACGCCCTTCACACCCTCTGGTGCGTATCGGTCACCCACCTTCGCACCTCAGGCAGGTTTTGCGCGCCCGGCTCGCGGGTCTCGGCGGTCGGAGGGTAGGGCTCAGGCGCCGCGCACGCCCGGACCGGTCCACCCCAGCCGATCCCGCAGCCAGTCGTGCAGGGCCGGGCCGTAATCCGGGTGAGCCAGCATGAAGTCGACGTAGGCCCGGGCGTACCCGGCCGGGTTGCCCAGGTCGTGCCGACCGCCTCGGTGCACCACGACGTGCACCGGGTGCCCCTCGGTGATGAGCAGTGCGACCGCGTCGGTGAGCTGCAATTCCCCACCGGCCCCCGGGGTGATCCGCTTGAGTGCGTCAAAGATCTGCCGGTCCAGCAGGTATCGCCCGGCGGTCGCGTACGTGGAGGGGGCCTGGTCCGCCGGCGGCTTCTCCACCATGTCCCGGACCACCTTCACGTCCGGGTCGGCGGTGTCCTCCACGTCGAACACGCCGTACGCGCTGATCTGGTCACGGGGGACGTCGATCGCGCACAGCACGCTGCCACCGAGCCGCGCGCGCACCTGCGCCATCCGCCCGAGCACCCCGGACGGCAGCACCAGGTCGTCCGGCAGCAGTACCGCCACGGCGTCCTCGTCGGCCCGCAGCGCGTCACCGGCGCAGCCCACCGCATGGCCGAGTCCCCTGGGCTCGTCCTGGGTGACGGTGCCCACCTCGATCAGCTCGGCACCCCGACGGACCTTGGCCGCCAGCTCGTCCTTGCCGCGCGCGGTCAGCGTGGCGACCAATTCGGGATCCGGCTCGAAGTGCGCCGCGACCGCGTCCTTTCCCGGGGACGTCACGATGAGCAGCCGCTCCGCGCCGGCCTCGGCCGCCTCGGCCGCCACCATCTCGATGCCCGGTGTGTCGATCACCGGGAGCAGCTCCTTCGGCACCGTCTTGGTGGTCGGCAGGAATCGGGTCCCCAAGCCTGCGGCCGGGACGATCGCGGTTCGGAACGGTCTAGATGCCTGCATGGTCGGCGAGCCTATCTTCGCCGGTAGCCTGAGTCTTGATTGGTGGCCGAGCTGACAGGCCTGAGCCGTGTGACCCAACCGCCCCCTATCGCGCCGGACCGTCCGCCAGGGCGGCCCGAGCCGGGAGCCGGAGACCATGACCACGCCCGGCAACACCCCGAACAGGACGCCGCGGAACAAGATCGAGTGGCGCACACACCTCCTAGAGGCCCGCCGCGCGGTGCCCGAGCAGGTCCGCGCGGCGGAGGCCGAACTGCTCGCCAAAGCCGTCGTGACCGCCGCCCGTGGCTGCACCGACCCGATCTGCTGCTACCTCCCGACCACTGTGGAACCGGGCTCGCTGACCATGCTCGACGCCCTGCGGGCCGCGGGGCACGAGGTGCTCCTCCCGGTGGTACCGACCGACCTCACCGGCGCCCCGGATCGCAAGGGGCCGATGAACTGGGCGCCGTACCTCGGCCCCGAGGCGCTCCGGCCGGGCCCATATGGCATTCGTCACCCCGACGGCCCGGGGTGGGGTCCGGCCGCGGTCGCCACCGCCGACCTCGTCCTGGTGCCGGCGCTCGCCGTGGACCACGCGGGGGTACGGCTAGGCAGGGGCGCCGGCTGGTACGACCGCACGCTGCCGCTGGCCAGGCCGGGTACACCGCTGATCGCTGTGGTCCGGGACAGCGAGGTGGTGCGCGCGTTGCCGATGGAGCGGCACGACGTGCTGATGACCGGTGTGATCAGCCCCCGGGAAGGGCTTCGCGCATTACCGCTGACTCTGCACTAGACTGGCACTCATAGGGTTAGAGTGCCAGTGCGATTGGCATGTGCGGAGGAGAACGATGCCGACCTATCAGTACGCGTGCACAGCTTGCGGTCACCGCTTCGAGGCTGCGCAGGCCTTCACGGACGCCATGCTGACCGAATGCCCCCAGTGCGCGGGTCGGCTGCGCAAGGTCTTCTCCTCGGTGGGGATCGTCTTCAAGGGGAGCGGCTTCTACCGCACCGACAGCCGGAACGGCTCCGGTGTGCCGAGCGGCACCAGCCCGGACAAGAAGAAGTCCGAATCCACCTCGAGTGACTCGTCGGGGTCGGGTGACTCCTCGTCGACATCCTCCTCGTCGACGTCGTCGTCGTCGAACGGATCGAGCTCATCGTCTGGGTCCTCCTCGTCTGGGTCCTCCTCGTCGGGGTCAAGCACCACCACCACGGCCAAGGCCTCCTGAGCACTAGTTATCCACAGGGCACCTAGTTATCCACAGGGCCCGCTCATATCCGCTCCCGTTGCCCACCGACCGCCTAGCGTCGATCGTGTGGACGATTTCGAGAACCGCGCCGGCCGGGTTGTCGGGGCGCGCGCCGATCGGCTGCTCAGCCTGGCCAACGGGCTGGGCTGGCGCCGCGTGGTGCTCGCCCGCCGGGTGGCCGCCGGGTTACTGGTATTCGGCGCGCTCGTGCTTGCCATCCGTGCGCCGGACGCCGCCGTCGGCACCGCTCCGGTCGTGGTGGCGGCCCACGAGCTGCCTTCCGGGAGCGCGGTGCGCGCGGGCGATGCGCAGGTGCGGCGGTGGCCCGCCGAGTTGGTGCCGGCCGGCGCGCTGCGCGGGCTGGACGAGGTGGAAGGCCGTGTGCTGGCCGGTGCCGCGAGCCTCGGCGAACCGCTCACCTCGGTCCGCTTTGCCGGCCCCGAGCTGGCCAGACGGGCGACCGGCAGCCGCGACGCCGCCAGCGTGCCGATCCGGCTGGCGGATGCCGACATCGCCGGCCTGCTCAGCCCCGGGAGGTTGGTCGACGTGGTCACTCTGGGCCAGCGTGCTGACCAGCCGACCGTGCTGGCATCCGGCGCTGTGGTGCTCACCGTGCTGCCTATGGAGCCGAAAACCGCTGGTAGGGGTCGGCTGGTGCTGGTGGCTGTGCCAAGGGCGGCGGCGAGCAAATTGGCGGCCGCGACATTGAGCCAGGAGGTGACGGTTACCCTCCGCTGAGGTTCACCCGATCTGCCACTACTCGGAGGAGGAGGTGTCGTGCTCAAGGGCTTCAAGGACTTCCTGCTGCGCGGCAACGTGATCGACCTGTCCGTCGCGGTGATCATGGGCGCCGCGTTCGGCGGCATTGTCAGCGCGTTCACCGACAAGATCATCCGCCCGCTGCTCAACGCGATCACACCGCAGAACAGTCCCGGGTTGAGCGCACAGGTCGTCGCGAACAAGCCGAGCACGCTGATCGACTTCGCTGCCATGATCACTGCGGCGATCAACTTCTTGATGGTCGCCGTGGTGGTCTACTTCGTCATCGTGCTACCGATGAAGACGATCCAGGAGCGGCGCAAGCGCGGCGAAGAGCCTGGGCCCGCCGAGCCGACCGACATCGAACTGCTCACGGAGATCCGGGACCTGCTGCGCGACCGGAACGGGGCGGGGCCGCCGGCGGACGGGGTACCGCACATCGCCCGGTGACATTGCTGTTCGCCCGGTGACAGTGCTGCTCGCCCGGTGGACGGGGTACCGCACCTCGCCCGATGACAGTGCTGCTCGCCCGGTGACAGTGCGGGATCAGCCGCCGAGACGCTCCCGATAGAAGCGGACGTGCGCCTGAGCGGCCGCCGCCCAGGTGTGCCGGCGAGCTAGCGCCACGCCGGCCGCCTGGGTCGCCCGTTCCCCGGCCGACCGCTCGGTGGCGCGCTCGGCGAGCGCTTCGGCCAGCGCTCCGGCCAGCGACGACGCGGTGGCCGCGAACCTGGCCGCTGTGCCGAACACCTCGCGCAGCACCGGCAGGTCGCGCAGCACGACAGGGACTCCGGCGGCCAACGCCTCCATGGCCGCCAGCCCGAAGCCCTCCTTGGTGGACGGGAAGGCGAACACCTCGGCGGCGGCCATGAGGGCGGGCAGGGCGTCGTGCTCGACCGGGCCGAGCACAACCGGCTCGACGCGCAGCTCAGCGGCCCTGGCCAGCACCTGATCGCGGTAGCCCCGGTAGTCGAACAGCGTGTCGCCGCCGGCCAGCACCAGCGAAACGTCCGGTGCATCGACGCGCAGCCGCGCCATCGCCTCAACCAGGTCGGCGGTGCCTTTCCGGGGTTCGATACCGCCGACCGCGAGGACGTAGCGACCCAGCTCGCGTCGCCAGTCGGCGCGGCGCCGCGCGGCCACCGGGTCGGACGGGTCCGCGGCCGCGACGAACCGGTCGGCGGCCACCCCGTTCGGGATCACCTCCGCCCGAATGCCCCAGCCGGCGGCCAGCTCGGCGGCCACTGCCCGTGACACGCACACGTGTCCGGACGGCTCGCGCAGCGCCCGCTCGTGGCAGGTCACCAGCTCCGGGGTACTGAACTGGTCGATGTGGTGCACGGTACGCAGCACGTCGGAGCGCACGGCGAGCGCGGCGTTCGCGCTCAGGCAGTCCTGCGCGTGTACCACGTCGGCGGCCAGCCCGTCCGCCCGCAGCGCGCCGGCCAGCTCGGCGATCGAGCGGACGATCCTAGGCCCGACCTCCTCGCCGGCCCGGTCCTCGAACGGCACCAGCCGCACCCGGACGGCCGGATCCACCGGGCGGAAGAAGCCGTCGTCCCCGCCCCGGGCGAGCGCCCACACCTCGACGATGTGGCCGAGCTCGGCGAGCGCCTCGGCCAGCGCCAGCGTGTGCACCACACCGCCGCGCGGCTTGGTCGAGTAGGTGAGCAGGGCGATCTTCATCGGTCGGCTACGACCGACTCGCCGGCCGGCGTCGACTCACCGGCCGCCGCCGGCTCCACAAGCCCCGCCGGCTCGGCTCGCCCCGCCGGCTCCACAAGCCCCGCCGGTTCCAAGAGCCCCGCCGGTTCCACGAGCCCTACCGGCTCGGCCCGCTCCGCGGGCGCCACGAGCGGAGCGGGGCGGTACGTCTCCGGGCGGCGCTCGTCCAGGTGGTGCAGCACCCGGCGGGCCCGGGTGATCTCGGCGGCCAGTTCTAACTCGGCCACCGCCAGGCCCGCCTTCGCCCAGGTCCGGGCCCGGATGTCACCACCGGGCCCGACGACCTTGGCATTACCGAGGAAGGTCAGCGCGCCGCTGCGGCCGGTCTGGTTCGCCGACACCAGCACCACCTGGTTCTCCGCCGCGCGGGCGCAGTCGTAGAGATCGAATAGCCTGGCTTGGCGATCCTTGACCACCCGGCGGGCCGGGTCGGTCAGGCTGGCCGGCCAGGCGGACAGGCAGGCCAGCACCTGCGCGCCGTCCTCGGCCAGTGCTCTGGCCGCCTCGGGGAATGTCTTGTCGTAGTCGATCAGCATGCCCAGCCGGCCCATCGGGGTATCGAACGCGGCGAACCGGTCGCCGGCGGCATAGCTGACCCGCTCCCCGGGCGCCAGGTGCACCTTCCGGTGCCGACCGTGCACCCCGGCACCGGACAGGCACACCGCCGCGTTGTAGGTCAGCGCACCGGCCTGTTCGCGGTAGCCGAGGCACACCACGAGTTCGCCGGCCAGCTCGGCCAACCGGTCGAACACCGGGTCGTCCGGGTCCAGGGCCGGCGGCAGCTCGGCGGGATCCGGAACCGACGCCGCAACCTGCGCGTCGGCCGGCGGCTCGATGGGATCCCGCAGGTCGGTCAGGTAGCCCCCGAGAGTGCCGTCGGGAAGCACGAGCAGCCCGGCTCCGGCTCGGCGAGCCGCGCCGATGATCGACTCTGTTCGGTCGACGTCGAATGTCAGGTCCCGGCCGAACTGCGCCGCCGCCGCGGCGAAGCACACCACCGTCCGCGCGCCCCTATCCGACCGGCGACGGCATCGGGCGGGCCAACAGCCCGGCGAGCTCGGCCACGCCCGGTCCGGGCAGCCGGACAACGGGGCAGACCGGCTGCTCGGCGAACCGGCCAGCCGCCGCCCCGATCGCGGCGGCGATGTGCCCGGTGTCCCGAATCCCGGTGGGCTCGACGTCGAGGGCGGCCCGCACCGCTCGGGCGCAGGCCAGCCCGGACGCCAGCGCGACGGCCAGTCCCGAGCACCACACCGGGTCGCCGGTACGGAGCGCATCGCCGACCGCGAGCAGGCCGGGCAACCGCGCGGAGTCCTTGGCACGGCCGGGGCGCGCCGCCGGCACGCTGAGCACGGTGACCCCGGTGAGCGGCTCGGCGACGGCGGCGTCCACCCACTCGCCGACCCGGGACAACCCGAGGGCGGCGGCCTGGAAACTCTCCGGGTCGCACAGCCCGGCCAGCCCGGGCTCGAGCGGCCCGGCGGGCGCGGACCCGGTCTGCCCGGTCGGCGGCGAGCCCAGCGCACCAGCCGCCACCGTGAACGTGACCGTGAACGTGTGGTTGTCCGCCGGCACGACCCGGCAGGAGTAGCCGCCGAAGTCTCCGCCGGCGGCCAGACCGCCCAGGTTCAGCTCACCGGGATCGCCGGCGTCCGGCCAGTGCAGCACGTAGCTCCGGGTGTAGTGGTCCGCCCCAGCCGGCACGCCGTCCCCGGCCCGCACAATGTCGCCGGACCGCACACCGTCCCCGGCACCCTCGCCGTCCCCGGCACCCACGCTGGCCTCGGCGCGCATGCCGTCCCCGGCCGGCGCGCTGTCGCCGGGCCGCCTGGGCTCGGCTACCCGGGGACCGGCGTCACGGTATTCCCGCTCGTCCCTGGGCTCGGCTACCCGGGGACCGGCGTCACGGTGTTCCAGCTCGTCCAGCCAGCCGGGGACCGGCCCGTGCGCGCCGGTGGCGTCCACCGCGAGGTCGGCCGGCACCACCCCATCACGCACCTGCACGCCGGAAAGCCGACCGCCGCTGGCCCGCAGCCCGGTGGCCGCCAGCCCGCCGTGCACCAGGACCCCCGGCTCACGCTCGGCGACCCGGCGCAGCATCCAGTCGAACAGGGGCCGCCGCACCGCGAGCGCCACCCCGCCGGAGCCGCCCGAGCCCCCGGACACGGGCAGCTCACGCGCGCCGAGCTCGAGCAGTCGGGCCAGTACGTCCGGCAGCTCGTCGGCAAGTAGCTGGTAGCAGCCGGGCGGGAACACGTGCCCCTGGCCGGCCTGCGGGGCGCTGTCCCGGTACCAGCCGCCCGCGCCCCGCCGCCCGCGCGGCGCCGGGGTGCGATCGCGCTCCAGCACGTGTACCGGGACACCCCGGCGGGCCAGCCCGATCGCGGTGGTCAGCCCGGACACCCCGGCACCGATCACCACCACCCCGGGAGCGCTGGTACCTCGCATCGCGTGACCTCTCCAGTGCCCTCAGCAGCTGACCGCGCGCATCGAGTGCGGCGGATAGTACGTGTCGGGACGGCGGTCGGCCAGGTGGCACATGAAGCGGCGGGCCAGCGCCACCTCGGACGGCACATCCACGTCCACGGTTGCCTCGCCGGCGCTCACCCCGGTGCTGGCCAGCACGTCCCCACCCGGGCCGACCACCTTGGCGCTGGCCACGAACCGCATTGAGCCGAAGGTGCCGGCCTGGTTGGCCGAGGCGAGCACCAGCTGGTTCTCCAGCGCCCGCGCGGCGTCGAACAGGTTGAACCGCTTCGTCCAGCGGTCGTCGGCCAGGTTGGCGGCCGGCGCGGTGCGGCTGGTCGGCCAGGCGGACATGCACGCGATGATCTGCGCGCCGTCCAGCGCAAGCGCCCTGGCCGCCTCGGGGAACGCCTTGTCGTAGCAGATCAGCATGCCCAGCCGGCCGACCGGAGTGTCGAACGCGGCGAACCCGCTGCCGGCCGAGTAGTAGGAGTCCTCGGCGAGCGGCTGGTGAACCTTGCGGTAGACGCCGTGCACCCCGGCGCCGGAGAAGCACACCGCGCTGTTGAACCGGCGGCT
>Ga0137415_10007008_pt1 | contig 11182 bp, 8 predicted proteins | sample CZODoug3_1_1_16f_FD_183082 | JGI IMG/M metagenome (GOLD analysis project Ga0137415, IMG submission 183082) | Vadose zone soil fungal communities from Angelo Coast Range Reserve, California, USA - CZODoug3_1_1_16fungal (Hybrid Assembly) | ecosystem: Environmental > Terrestrial > Soil > Vadose...
GCGTAGATCTGCCCGTGCGGGTGGGTCAGCGTCACCCCGATCTCCTCGCCGCGGTTCTCGAAGCAGAACACGTACTCGACGCCCTCGATGCGGCTGAGCTCGGTCGTGCGATCGGCCAGCGCGTCGATGACGGTGCGGGCCCGGGACGGGGCCAGCTGGGCGAAGGACGTGTCGTGGTCGCTGGTGAAGCACACGACCTCGCATCGCCCGATGCCCGGCGCCGACCGGAACGGGAACGCGTCCAGGGCCAGGTCGTCGCTGGCCTGGGTCGTCAGCGACGGGAACCGGTTCTCGAACACCACGACGTCGTAGTCGCCGGCCGGGATCTCGGTCAGCCGCCCGTCGTGGGACGGATCCAGCGGGCAGTCGCTGGTCGGTGGCCGGTAGGTGCGCGCCTGGCGGTGCCCGGCGACGATGGCCCACTCGCGAAACAGCGGATCCCAGCGGATCTGCGAGGACGTGGCCGTGGCCGGCAGGTCCCGGTGATCGACGGCACTGCGGTCGACGTCGGGGTGCTCGTCGTAATAGAAGAGCTCGCGTCCGTCCGCGAGCTTCGTCGATTGCCGGAACGTCATGCGGGACTAGGAACCCTCTTGCGCGGGTGACACGAGGATGAGCTCGTCGACGGCGTCCTGCAGGGTGGCTCGCGCATCGGCCGGCAGCCCGTCGTCGGTGATCACCACGTTTGCGGCCGACAGGGGGCCGAAGTCGGCCAGGCCGACCATGCCCCACTTCGTCGAGTCGGCGAGCACGATCACCTGCCGGGCACTGGAGATGAGCGCGCGGTTCGTTTCGGCCTCGGCCAGGTTAGGGGTGGTCAACCCGGCGCCGCCGTCGAACCCGTGCGAGCCGAGGAAGAGCTGGTCGACGTGCAGCGAGCGGATGGTCAGGTCGGCGACCGGGCCGACCAGCGCCGCGCTCGGTGTACGCACCCCGCCGGTGAGGATGACGGTCTGCTGGGTCGGGTCGCCCAGCGAGGCGATGGTGTCGGCGACGGTGGTCGAGTTCGTGACGACGGTCAGCCCGCGAACCGAGGCGAGGTGCTGGGCCATGGCCCAGGTGGTGGTGCCGGCCGACAAGGCGATCGCCGTGCCCGGCTTGACGAGCGCGGCGGCCCGGGCGGCGATGGCCCGCTTGGCCGGCTGCTCGAGCGCTCTCTTGGCCTCGAACCCGGGTTCCTCGGTGACGTTTCCGGACAGGACGGCGCCGCCGTGCACCTTCTGCAGCACCCCGTCGCCGGCGAGCTGCTCCAGGTCGCGGCGGATCGTCATGTCCGAGACGCCGAGCAGGTCGGTGAGCTCGCTGACGCGCACCCCGCCGGTCCGGCGAAGCTCGTCAAGTATGAGTGCTTGACGCTGGCGTGCGAGCATTCGTCGACCCTCCGGGCAACGTCGGACGCGGTGGCCTTTGCACTTTCCAGCACACTCTAACAAAAGTCAACAACATCGCGCAGGCTTGCCCAGCGGCTAGGGGGCGGGCGTCCAGGACGTTCCTCCGTCGGCGGTGGTGAACACCTCGTGCCGCGCCGTGCAGCCCGTCTTGGCGCGGGCGCAGCCGGCAACGTCGACCTGGGCCAGGCCCATCGCCGGGGTCACGAACGTCAGCGAGAGGGGCGGCGCCGGCAGCCCGGACGCGACGAAGCTGCGCTGCGCGTCGCCGTCGACGATGTGCAGCCGGGGCGCCGTGGCCTCGGCGACGATCACGCTGCCGTCCGGACGCGGCGCCACCACGGCGGTCGTGCCCGCCCCGAAGTCGCCGCCCAGCGCGACCCGCACCAGGCGGCGGAACGTCGCGCCGCTGCCGCCGTACAGCTCGACGCTCGGCGGGCGGCCGTGCGTGGTGACCGGCACGAGCAGCGTCCCGTCCGGGCGAGTGGTGGCGGTGCCGAACGTGGCGACGTTCGGGTCGACGTCGCCCGCCGGCGCGACCGACCCGGTTACCGGCTGCGGCGTCCAGGTCGCTCCGGTCGCGTCGCTCAGGAAGAACCGCGACGACAGCGCGCCCCCGCTGAGCACGAGCCGGTCGCGCCACCACGCCAGCTGGCCCGCTGCCGGCGCCTCGTGCGGGACGAACCTCGGCCCGACGAGCACGCTCGCCGCAGCGACGGCGCCGGCCGACGAGGGCCGGTCGAGCATGATCGCGAGCTTGCTGCCGTCCGGGCTCAGCGCCAGATCGACGCCGGCGAGGTCGGCGGCGTCGGCGGCGTCCACCACGTGCCGGCGCTGCCAGGACTTGCCGCCGTCGTGCGAGGAGTCCACGGCGATCCCGGTCGGATCGACGTCGGTCGCGTAGATGTCGGTGCCATGGGCCGCGATGCCGGTGGCATCGGCGGGCGGATGGGGCAACGCGACCGTCGTCCAACGTTGCCCGTCCAGCGCGTACACCAACGTGTGGCCGCCGCGGGTCGTCGTGACGTCGGTGGCGAGGAGTTTCGACGCCAGCGTCGACGTCGACGGGGCCGGGGTGGTCGGCTGCTGCTTACCCGACGTGGACGTGCAGCCGGTGAGCGTGGCCGCGAGCAGGGCCGTCACGAAGAGTGCGGCTGGTGCGACCGGGCGCGGCACGGACATCTGCGCGATCTTGCCAGCGCAGCGGTCGCGGCGCCTGTCAAGATCGGCCTAAGGACCACTAGGCGCGCGACAGGCCCGGGCGAGCGCGGGCGCGGCTGTGTGCATACGGTTCGCCGGTGACCGCGCCTCCGGCGAGCAGGCTGGCGACCGGCAGCGTTGCGGCGCCGAGCGCGACGGCGTCCTTGCCCAGTGCCGCCTCGACGATCTCGACGTGGCTGAAGGGCAGCGTGAGCGCGTGCTTGCCGGCCGCCTTGCGGATCGGCGTGAGCAACCGTTCGGTGAGCGCCTGCCCCAGCCATCCGCCGACCACGACCCGTTCGGGGTTGAACAGGTTGACCAGATCGGCGATGCCGGCGCCGAGGTAGTCGACGGTCTCCTTGACGACCTCGCGGGCGGCGGGATCGTCGGGTCCGGCGTTGAGGATCGCGGCGACGCGCTCCTCGAGCTCGATGGAGCGGACGCGGCGCCGGCGCCGGCGCAACTGGTCGTACCGGGCCGCGATCGCGCCGGCCCCGATGTAGGCCTCCAGGCAGCCCCGGGCCCCGCACCGGCACAGCCGCCCGTCGATGCTGACCGTCGTGTGTCCCCACTCGCCGGCACTGCTCGTCGCGCCCCGGTAGAGCTGACGGTTGCTGATGACGCAGGTGCCGGCGCCGATGCCGAGCAGGACGATGACGGCGTCGTCCGTGTCGCGCGCGGCGCCGAACCACTTCTCGGCCTGGCCGAGGGTCTTGGCGCCGTTGTCGATGAGGATCGGCAGGTCGGTGCCGCGGCGCAGCATGCGTTCGAGCGGCACGCCGTGCCAGCCGATGCTCTGACCGTGGACGACGGCGTCGCTGTTCGCGCCGCGGCCGTGCTCGACCAGCCCCGGAACGGCCACGCCGATGCCCAGGATGCGATCGTCGTCGACCCCGGCCTCGGCGGTGACCGCGCGGATGCCGTCGAGCATGTGCCCGACCGCCTCGTCCGGGGTCGGATGCTCGTCGGTGGTGGTGGACACGTGCCGGGCGCGCACCTGCATGCCGAGGTCGAACAGCTCGACGAGGAACGCCGTCTCGCCCATGTCGACCCCGATGACGAAGCCGTACTCGGGGTTGACCTGCAGCAGCCCGCGCGGGCGCCCCCCGTTGGAGTCCTCGAGCCCGACCTCCTCGACGACCCCCTGCCGGAGCAGGGCGCCCACCAGATTGCTGACGCTCGCCAGGCTGAGCTCGGCGTGATCGGCGATCTCCTGGCGGGTTAGCGGCCCGTTGAGGTAGACGTCCCACAGCGCCCGCGACTGATTGCCGCTACGCAGGTCGCGCACGGTCGTCGTAGTCTTGGGCGTCTTCGGCATCGCGCCGTCCGGACTCCTTGCGTCTCGGGGCTGACTGGTGCGAGTGGACCATACTTCAACCCGTGAAAAAAGTCGCCCACAACTTCGACGAGAACGGTGCGAACCGGACGGCGGCCCACGAGTTCGCCATCCGTTGGTAACGGAAAGGACACGAAGCCGGCTGTGGCGTTGACCACGTGACTGCCCGGCGACGACATTATTCACGGCTTATAGGAAAGCCTGAACAATCTGCCTGACGTCTCCGATCGCGCCGCCGCTCGGCCCCGCGATGCCCTCATCGGGAAGGAACGCACGTGCGACTTACTAGGGCTTGCACCGCAGCGATCACCGCGACCCTGGTGGCCGCGACCCTTGCGGCCTGCAGCAGCAGCAAGAAGAGCGACGGTGCTGCGAGTGGTGGCACCGACAAGCCGACGCTGACGTACTGGGCCAGCAACCAGGGCACCAGCCTGGAGAACGACAAGCAGATCCTGCAGCCGCAGCTGGACGAGTTCAAGAGGCAGACCGGCATCACGGTCAACGTCGAGGTCGTGCCGTGGTCGGATCTGCTCAACCGCATCCTGGCGGCGACCACGTCGGGCAAGGGCCCGGACGTGCTCAACATCGGCAACACCTGGTCGGCGTCGCTGCAGGCCACCGACGCGTTCACCCAGTTCGACGATGCGACGATGGCCAAGATCGGCGGCAAGGACCGCTTCCTGACCGGCAGCCTGTCGGCCACCGGCGCGGCCGGCAAGCCCCCGACGGCCGTCCCGTTGTACAGCCTGGCTTACGGCCTCTACTACAACAAGAAGCAGTTCGCGGCGGCCGGCATCACCACGCCTCCGGCGACGTGGGAAGAGATGGTCGCCGACGGCAAGAAGCTCACCACGAACGGCCACTGGGGCCTGTCGATCGAGGGCGGCAGCGTCAGCGAGAACATCCACGCGGCGTTCACCCTGAGCCAGCAGGAGGGCGGGTCGTTCTTCGACGCGTCCGGCAAGGCCACGTTCAACACCCCGCAGAACGTCGCCGGGATCAAGCGCTACATCGACCTCATGCAGACCGACAAGATCACCAACCCGAGCGACGCCGAGTACTCCAAGGGCACCGAGGCGCTCGAGGACTACGCGGCCGGCAAGACCTCGATGGTCATCTGGCAGGCCGCGGCCGGTTCGCTGAAGAAGCTCGGCATGAACGCCGCTGACATCGGCGTCGTCCCGCTGCCGACGCCGGAGCCGCTGCCGTCCGGTGGCAAGAAGGTCACGAGCATCGTCGCTGGCATCAACCTCGCGGTGTTCAAGGGTTCCAAGCACCAGGACGCCGATCTGCAGTTCGTGAAGTTCATGACGAGCACGCCCGAGCAGCAGGCCCTGAACAAGACCTACGGCTCGTTGCCGACCGTCTCCGACGCCTACAGCGATCCGGCGTTCAAGACCGAGGCGGTGTCGACGTTCAAGAGCATCCTGAGCAGCACAGCCGCGCCGATGCCGGCGGTGGCGCAGGAGAGCCAGTTCGAGACGCTCATCGGTACCGCGATGAACGACCTGTTCGCCAATGCGGCCACCGGCAAGAACGTCAGCGAGTCCGACATCGGAAAGGCCCTGGACGCAGCGCAGCAACAGCTCACTCCCTGAGCGCGGAGGACGAGGACGTGATGGGCGGGCGGGCACAGCGCCCGCCCATCGTCTGAGGAGGCGCGGTGGTCGACACGATCGAGCGGTCGGCGCAGGTCGCGGCACCGGGTACGCCCGGGCCGCGCAAGCGTCGGCGATCTCGAGGTGGCCTGCTGCCCTACCTGTTGCTCGCGCCCGCGGTTCTGTTCGAGCTGCTGATCCACATCGTTCCGATGGCGGTCGGCGTCTTCATCAGCCTGCTGCGCCTCACCCAGTTCTACATCCATGACTGGCGGCACGCCCCGTTCGCCGGCGCCAGCAACTACCGGGTGGCGCTGAACTTCGACCACGCGACCGGCAAGGCCCTGCTGCACTCGATGTGGGTCACGCTCGCCTACACGGTGCTGGTGCTCGCGATCTCGTGGCTGTTCGGGATGGCGGGCGCGGTGTTCACCCAGCACACCTTCCGCGGCCGCGGTCTCATCCGCACCGCGTTCCTGATTCCCTACGCGCTGCCTATGTTCGCGGCGGTCATCACCTGGAACTTCATGCTGCAGCGCGACACCGGGGCGGTGAACCACATCCTGGTCGACCAGCTCCACGTCGTCCACGACCGCCCGTTCTGGCTGATCGGGCAGAACAGCTTCTTCTCGCTGGTCGTGGTTGCCGTGTGGCGCCAGTGGCCGTTCGCGTTCCTGATCATTACAGCCGGGCTGCAGAGTATCCGCTCGGATCTCTACGAGGCGGCCGCGCTCGACGGTGCCGGGGTCATCGGCCAGATCCGCTACGTCACGTTGCCGATGCTGCGCCCGGTCAACCGGGTGCTCATCCTCGTGCTGTTCCTGTGGACGTTCAACGACTTCACCACGCCGTTCACGCTGTTCGGCAAGTCGGCGCCGCACCAGGCCGACCTGATCTCCATCCACATCTACCAGAGCTCGTTCGTGACCTGGAACTTCGGCACCGGGTCGGCGATGTCCGTGCTGCTGCTGGGGTTCTTGCTGATCGTGACCGCGATCTACCTGTCCGCCTTCCGGCGAAGGGACGACGACTATGCGTGAACCCACCTGGTTCCGGTGGACGCGCCGGATCGGGCTCGCCCTGCTGCTGCTGTTCACGCTGCTGCCGGTCTACGTCATGATCACGACGGCGCTGAAGCCGCTGGGCGACGTGCAGAACAACTTCCGCTGGTGGCCGAGTCACGTCACGGTGCGGCCGTTCTTCGACATGTGGAGCACGATCCCGCTCGCCCGCTACTTCGTGAACAGCCTGATCGTGTCGTGTGTCGCCTCGGTCGCGTCGGTGGTCGTGGCCCTGCTCGCCGCGTACCCGGTCAGCCGGTACCGCTTCCGCGGGCGCCAGACCTTCTCCTTCGTCGTGCTGTCGACGCAGATGTTCCCCGGCATCCTGTTCCTGCTGCCGCTGTACGTGATCTTCGTCGACCTCGGCAACTCGACCGGCATCGAGCTGTACGGCAGTCGGATCGGCCTGATCATCACCTACCTGACGTTCACGCTGCCGTTCGCGATCTGGATGCTCGTCGGCTACCTCGACTCGATCCCGCGCGAGCTGGACGAGGCCGCCATGGTCGACGGCACCGGGCCGATGGGCGCGTTCCTCCGGGTGGTGATTCCGGCGGCCACGCCAGGCATCGTCGCCGTCCTGATCTACGCGTTCATGACGGCGTGGGGGGAGGTACTCTTCGCCTCCGTGCTGACCGACGACTCGACGCGGACGCTGGCGGTCGGCCTGCAGGGCTACGCGACGCAGAACAGCGTGTACTGGAACCAGATCATGGCCGCGTCCTTGACGGTCAGCGCGCCCGTCGTCATCGGATTCCTGTTGCTGCAGCGCTATCTCGTCGCCGGCATGACCGCTGGCTCGATCAAGTAATTCACGATTTCGGAGAGCACATGACCGACCCCTTTGCCCTGCCCGCCGACTTCCTCTGGGGAGTCGCGACGTCGGCCTTCCAGATCGAGGGCGCGGTGTCCGACGACGGCCGCCTGCCCTCCATCTGGGACGACTTCACGCGGGTGCCGGGCGCCATCGACGGCGGCGACACCGCGCAGGTCGCCAGTGACTCCTACCGCCGCTGGCCGGAGGATCTCGAGCTCCTCAAGCAGCTGGGCGTGCAGTCCTACCGCTTCTCCGTCGCCTGGCCCCGGGTGCAACCGACCGGCACGGGTCCGGTGAACGCACCGGGCCTGGACCACTACGAGCGGATGGTCGACGACCTGCTCGGCGCCGGCATCCGCCCGTTCGTCACGCTCTATCACTGGGATCTGCCCTCGACGCTGCAGCACGACGGCGGGTGGGTTTCGCGCGCGACGGCGCAGCGCTTCGCCGACTACACCACGCTGGTCGGGCAGCGCCTCGGTGACCGGGTGACCGACTGGACGACGATCAACGAGCCGCTGTGCGTGGCCTGGCTCGGGCACCTCGAGGGCCGGATGGCGCCGGGAGTCCGCGACCTGCGCAGCGCCGTCCGGGCCTCCTACCACCTGCTGCTCGCCCACGGGCTCGGGACGCAGGCCTTGCGGGCCGCGGTCGCCCGTCCGGCGTCGGTCGGCATCGTGGCCAACCTCAGCCAGTGCGAGCCGGCCGGCGACAACGCCGAGGACATCGCCGCGGCGGGGCGGGCCGACGGGCATACCAACCGCTGGTGGCTGGATCCCTTGTACGGCAAGGGATTCCCGTCCGACATGCGTGAGCTGTACGCCATCGACTTGCCCGAACAGCCCGGCGACCTCGACACGATCACGACGCCCACCGACTTCCTCGGCGTGAACTACTACTTCCGGGCGAAGGTCGCCGCCGACCCCACGGTGGCGACACTGGGATACAAGCAGGTGCCGGTCGAGGGTGCGCCCACCACGGCGCTCGGCTGGGAGGTGTACGCGCAGGGCCTGGAGGACCTGCTCATGCGCGTCACCAAGGACTACGAGGTGCCCGCCGTCTACGTCACCGAGAGCGGCTCGGCCTGGCCGGACCATCCCGACGACAACGGCTACGTGGACGACCCCGAGCGCACGGCGTACCTACTCGACCACATCGGGGCCGTCGCTCGGGCGCACGCGCAGGGTGCGCCGGTGAAGGGCTACTTCGCCTGGTCGCTGCTGGACAACCTCGAATGGGACTACGGCTTCTGGCCCCGGTTCGGTCTCGCCTACGTCGACTACGAGACGCAGCGCCGCACCCTCAAGGCCAGCGGGCACGCCTACGCCCGGCTCATCGCCGGCGCCTAGCCGGCCCGAGATTGTGGTTCGTTCGCCCCACATAGCGGGGCGAACGAACCACGATCTGGAGAAGTCGGGGGTCGGGCGTAACGTTTTGCTCCGTGCCCGATTCGACAGCGCCGCACCTGGTCGATGCGGCGATCGAGGACCTCGTCGCGAGCCTGGCCGCCGCGATCGACGAGGCCGCGCCGCTCGTTGCGGAGGCGTCGGTGGCCAACCTCGTATGCATGGTCGACGACACCATGGGCGACGACGAGGACGACGAGGGGCCGTCGGAGATGCAGCGGCAGTTCTGGTCCGATGTCGGGGCCGATCTCGCAACGCGAGAGGACGAGCCGTCCTGGATATTGCTCACCGGGCTGTGTCGCCTCGTCGACGACGTCTACCGCGCGCCGCTGGACCAGGCACACCTGGCCCGCGGCGACGAGACGCCCGGCCCGGGCTGGCTCGATCAGCTCGCCACCGCCCGGCTGCGGCGCGCCGTCGTCGTGGAGGACCTCGCCGGCGACGGGGTCGGCGTGACGCTCGGATACGAGGTGGGCGGGGCCGAGCACACGCTGCTCGTGTACATCGACAACAACCTCGGCGGCATCGCCAAGGACATCGGCATCGGACCGCCGATCGACGACGTGCTCGCCCGCAGTTCGACCGACGACGCGCTCGTCGCGCGCGACGTCGCTCCCGGCGCGGCGCTGGGGCTCGTCCTCGCCGGCCTCGGCCAGACCATGCACACCATCGACGCGCCGACCTCGGACGACTACGACCACTTCCACAGCCTGCTGGTCCTGCGCATCACCCGCGAGACCACGCGCATCCAGGTGCCGCTCCCACCGTCGGAGCTGACCGCATTCGAGCGCGAGGCCGTGATGCACGAGTTCATGTCGACGGGGTACGGGGGCCGGGCCGCCGCCGAGCCCGACGTGGTGCAAGACATCGCCCGCAAGTGGCTCGACCACGCCCTCGACTACACGGTCGGCGGACCGCTGCGGGTCAGCGCGGTGCTCGTCGAGTTGTTCCTCGCCGACTGGCTGCCGCGCAACGCTGCCGGCGCGGATCGCGACTACGTGGCGGCGGTGCCCAGCGTGCTCAAGTGCTGGCTCCGCTTCGCCGCCTCGCAGACGCCGGTGCCGACCGACCTGGTCACCAACGCCCTCGCGGCCGTCGAGCAGTTCACGCCGGTGATGCGGCGTCGGGTCGAGGATCCGTCCGCGTGGGAGGACACCTATCCCGCCCTCAACGTGCCGGAGGACGACCCGCTGGAGGCGAGCTGGCTGAGCCTGCCGGAGCTGGGTGTCGCGCCGCGTCCGGACTGCACCGGTCTCGCGCCGCACACGGCGACCCAGCTCGAGCGCATCGCCCGCTATGCCTGGGTGTTGGCCGGCGAGACTCTGGGCACCGACTACGCGACCCCGGCCTTCGAGGTCGCCGAGCGAGTTGCCCGCCAGGCACCGGAGACCTTCGACGAGGCGCAGCTCACGACCTGGCCCGCGGCGATCACCTGGCTGCTGGCCGAGGACGACGACATCGTCGGACGGGGGAAGTTCCTCAGCGCGACGCAGCTGTCCGGCGAGCTCAACGTGGGCGCGCCGACCCTGCGCGCGAAGGCTCGGCGCATCCGCGCGGTCCTCGGCGATGTGCGCTGGGGGCCCCGCTGGAGCGACTTCTAGCGCGACACTAGATCGGGCGCAGCAGGTCGTCGGCGTCGGTGATCGTGTACGCGTAGCCCTGCTCGGCGAGGAACCGCTGGCGGTGCGCGGCGTACTCGGCGTCCAGGGTGTCGCGGGCGACCACCGTGTAGAAGTGCGCTTGCCGGCCGTCGTGCTTGGGGCGCAGCACGCGTCCGAGCCGCTGCGCTTCCTCCTGTCGCGACCCGAACGTGCCCGAGATCTGCACCGCGACGGCGGCCTCGGGCAGGTCGATCGAGAAGTTGGCGACCTTGCTGACGACGAGCACGCGCGACTCACCGCGGCGGAACTCGTCGTAGAGGCGCTCGCGCTCCTTGTTGGTGGTCGAGCCCTGGATGATCGGGGCGCCGTCGAGCTCGGCCGAGACATCGTCGAGCTGGTCGAGGTAGGCGCCGATGACTAGCACCTGATCGTCGGGATGCTGGTCGACGATCGTCTTGATGACCGGCAGCTTGGTGCGGGCCGTCGCCGAGATGCGGTACCGATCCTCGGGCTCGGCGGTGGCGTAGGCCATCCGTTCGGCGTCGGTGAGTGTCACCCGCACCTCGGTGCAGTCGGCGGGGGCGATCCAGCCCTGGTTCTCGATGTCCTTCCACGGGGCGTCGTAGCGCTTGGGGCCGATCAGGCTGAACACGTCGCCCTCGCGGCCGTCCTCGCGGATCAGCGTCGCGGTGAGACCGAGCCGGCGGCGCGACTGCAGGTCGGCGGTCAGCCGGAAGATCGGCGCCGGCAGCAGGTGCACCTCGTCGTAGACGAT
>Ga0137415_10007010_pt1 | contig 11178 bp, 11 predicted proteins | sample CZODoug3_1_1_16f_FD_183082 | JGI IMG/M metagenome (GOLD analysis project Ga0137415, IMG submission 183082) | Vadose zone soil fungal communities from Angelo Coast Range Reserve, California, USA - CZODoug3_1_1_16fungal (Hybrid Assembly) | ecosystem: Environmental > Terrestrial > Soil > Vadose...
GTGCGCCTGCTCGAAGCGCGTGTCCGTCCAGAGGACGAGTCGCCCAACGGCCCGGGTTCGACACCACGCGAGGACCTCCTCGACCAGCGCGCGACCCGTGCCCCGACCCCGCAGGGCGACGTCGAGGTAGAGCCGGTGGAGCTCGGCGGTCGCGCCGTCGATGCGTTCGACGCCCACCGAGCCGACGATCGAGCCTCCGTGCTGCGCGACGAAGAAGGCTCCCCGGGGAGGCTCGTAGTGGCGCTCGAACGCCAAGAGGTCCGGGACTTCCGTGGGTGGATCGAACACGAAACCGTACTCCGCGTACACGCGGCCGATGAGGGCGATCACGCCCGCCACGTCCGTACGACGGGCCGGCGCGATGACGGGCCCCGACTCGGCCATCGTGGGCTCAGCGCGGACGGTCGGACATCTTGACGGAGAGTGCGCGCAGCCGATCGAGCGTGCCCGGCGAGAGGAGCGCGGCGAACCCTGCCGGATCGGACTGCGCTCGGTCGAGGGTCTCGGTCATCCTCGTGACGTCGCCGTCCGAATTCCGCGCCAGGTCCTTGAGGATCTCGGCGGCGAGCTCGTAGAACTCCTGCGTGAGCTGCGGAGAGGCGCCCACCAGTCCCCGGACCTGCGTGTCGACGCCGATCGCCTGCGGGCTCGCCGCGATCGCCGCCGCGCGCAGCGCCGGGTCGCGCAGCATCCCGAGCGTCGCCGCGAGCGCCTCCCCGCTGGCCGGGTCGAGCGTCTGCGCCGCGAGCGGCGCCGCGGACAGGAGCAGGACGACGGCCGGCACCAGCCGGGTGTTCACCGCCCTTATTGACCACCTTTCGAGGCGTGTTGTAAAGTGCGCCGCATGAAAAAGACGATGAAGCGGAAGGCCGCGCCCCGGAAGAAGGCCGTCGCGAAGAAGCCCGCGGCCACGAAGCGAGCGCCGGTGACCTACGAGCCCAAGCCGCTCCAGACCACCGGCTGGGCACCGTTCCGCTACCCTCCCCAGTAAGCTGAACAGGCTCGCCCCGCACCTCCTCCCCGGGGGCCTCCTGCTGCTGGGCACGGCCGCAGCCCTCCACTCCACCTCGTTCATGGAGTCGGCCGCCGCGCTGGTGCCCGCCGCTGCCTGGGTGGTATTCGGCGCGGGGGCCCTCCTCGGCTGGCGCTTCCGCCGGAGCGAGCTCGTCCTCGCGCTCGTCGTCCTCTTCGCGGCCGAGCGCGCGCTCTTCGTCTTCGCCCCCGCCGACGGCGCCCGTGGGGGCGCGGCGCGCGCGGTCTTGACCGCGCTGGCGCTCCTGGTCCCGCTCGACCTCGCCGCCCTCGCGTGGCTGACCCAGCGGGGGATCGGCGTGTGGGTGGTCGCCGTGCTCGCCGCCGAGCCGCTGGCGGTGGTGCTGTTCCTGCGGCCCGAGCTGGCTCCCGTCAGCACGGCGCTCGACGGGGGCCGCGTCGGCGCGTCGGACGCCGTGTGGACACCGCTCTCGCCGCCCGTGCTCCTCGCCTTCGCCCTCGCCCTCGCCGCGACGGTGGGGCGCTTCCTCATGCGCCGGACCATCATCCAGTCGAGCTTCGCGTGGGCGGTGGCCGCCACGTTCCTGGCCTTCGCCGCGGGCGGCGGCGGGCCGGCGGCGAGCCTCGCCTTCGCCGCGGCCGGCCTCGTCCTCGTCGTGTCGCTCATCGAGACCTCGCACCGGATGGCCTACGTGGACGAGCTGACCGGCCTCCCCGCCCGCCGCGCGCTGGACGAAGCGCTCGGTCGGCTCGGCGGCCAATACGCGATCGCCATGGTGGACATCGACCACTTCAAGCGCTTCAACGACGAGCACGGTCACGATGTAGGCGACCAGCTGCTCCGGAAGATCGGTGCGGCGCTCGAGGAGATCGACGGCGGCGGCCGCGCCTACCGCTACGGCGGTGAGGAGTTCGCCGTTCTCTTTCCGGCCAGCACCGTCGCGGAAGCGCTCCCACACCTCGAGATGTTCCGGAAGGCGATCGAGCACTCGCGCTTCACGCTCCGAGGTCACGGCCGGCCCGCGATGAAGCCGAAGCAGCCGGTACCGGCCTCGGGCCGCCGGCGCCTCGCCGTCACGGTCAGCATCGGCGTCGCCGGGCCGCCCGGCGGCGACGCGACGCCCGAGGAGGTGATCCGCGCCGCCGACGCGGCCCTCTACCGGGCGAAGAACGCCGGGCGGAACCGCACCCACGAGGCGGAGTAGACTCGCGGTAGACGCCCGGCGACCCCTCATCCAGCGGCGCCGATCGTGCGTCGCTCCTTGACTGGCGCGCCGCGCTGGGCGAAGCTCGACACCCAGTCCCGCAGCCGAAAGGATTCGTGTGCGCGCATCGTACGTCGCCGGCCTCGGCCTCCTCGCCGCGCTCGTCGTGGGCCACGCCCCCGCCGGCGCCGAGGTGCGGGTATTCGTCACGAACGAGAAGTCGGACGACGTCACGGTGATCGACGCGTCGACCCGGACGGTGGTCGCGACGATCCGCGTCGGCAAGCGCCCGCGCGGCGTGGCGGTGAGCGCCGATGGGCGCCGCGTGTACGTCTCCAACAGCAACTCGGACACCGTCAGCGTCATCGACGCCCGATCGCTGACGGTGCTGCGCAGCGTGGCGGCCGGCCTCGACCCCGAGGGGCTGACGCTCGCCCGGGCGGGAACCGCGCTCTATGTGGTCAATGAGAATGAGCTGGCGGTCACGGTGCTCGACGTCGCCACGCTGGCGATCACGAAGAAGATCGCGGTCGGCAAGGAGCCGGAGACGGCGGTGGCGTCGCCGGACGGGCGTTGGATCGCGGTCTCCAACGAGACGTCCGACGACGTGCACGTCATCGAGACGGCGAGCGACACCGTCGCCAAACGGATCCCGGTGCCGAAGAATCCACGCGGCATGCGGTTCACGTCGGACTCTCGGCATCTCTGGGTGGCGAGCGAGCAGGCGAACGTCGTGTCTGTGATCGACCTGACGCAGCTGGCGGTCGTCCGGTCGGTGCCGACCGGCGGCAGTCGCCCCGTCGACGTCATGCTGACGCCGGACGGCTCACGCGCGTACGTGTCCCACGGCCAGTCCGGCGACGTCCGGGTGTTGGACACGGCCTCGTTGAGCGTCCTCGCGACGATCCCGGTCGGGCCACGAACCTGGTGGACCGCGCTCACGCCGGACGGCAGGTTCCTCTACGCGACGGTCGGACGGGCGAACGAGGTCGCGGTGATCGACACGCAGTCGAACACGGTTGTCGCGCGCATTCCCTGCGGCGCGCTCCCGTGGGGCGTCGCGATCGCCAACGTTCCCTGACCCGAAGGGGCCTCCGTCAGATCAGGAGCCGGAGCCACCCGCCCGCCCGGCCGCCACGCCAGGCCAGGATCCAGCCGTCGACGCCCCACGCTCGGCCCGCGCGGGCGCCGAGAAAGACGATCATCGACGTCACGAGGAGGAGGTGGAAACCCTGCTGGCCGAAGCTCATCCACTGGCTCGCCAGACCGTAGTTGAGGCAGAGGACGAGCCCGACGAGCGCGGCGAGGCCGGTCAGCAGTCCCAGCACGAGCCCGACCCCTACCGCCACCTCGCCGTAGGCCTGGAGCGTCGCGAAGACCCGGCTGTTCGCCGTGACGGTTCCCTCCAGGAAGTCCTTGTACCAGCCGACGGGGTTGCCGGCGGCGAACTCGGCGATCCGCTTCGGATGAAATCCGAGAAAGCGCGGCGAGACCGCGGGGTAGGGAACGGCGTCCCAGAGCCACTCGATCACGAGCTTCGTCCAGACCGCCTTCAAAAACCACGCGCCGACCACGATGCGGAGCACGGCGATCCACGTCTGGGGCAAGATCATGGGCGCCACTACAATACGCCCGGCGGTCCTTGTCAACTTTCGTGGCGCCGCGCGCCGGCCCTCGTGCGGGCCCGCCTCGAGCCCTGCGCCTCCGCGGGTGCGGGCGCTAGCCGAGCCCCCAGGCGAACACCCGGGTCGGCGCCAGCTCGACGACCACGGAGTCCGACGGGTCGAGCGCCGCCTCGCGCGCGTACTGAGGATACTTCCGGTAGAGGCGCGTGCGGATCTTCCTGAACCTCGGACCGCGCGCGATCAGCGTCGCCCTGCCCTGGACCATCACGCCCTTGAGGTGCGACCAGTCCTCCGCGTAGAGGTCCACCGTCAGCGCCAGACGCGGGTTCTCGGCGAGGTTCAGGGCTTTCCGGCCGTCGCTGCCGGACGCGAAGTAGATCTTGCCGTCCGCGACGACCTGGCACACGGGCACGAGGTGCGGCATGCCGCGGGCGCCGACGGTGGCGACGCGACAGACACGCTCACGCTCGATCAGTCGGGCAACCTGCTTCGTCATGCGCATCGGCGTAGCCCCCTCCTCACGTGGATCGACCGCCGAATGCCAGGATCGCGTCGACCACGGCTGCCGGCTGCTCCTCGGGGATGAAGTGCCCCGAATCCGGCACGGCGTGACCCTCCACGGTGGCCGCGCACCGCGCCCTCCAGACCGCGAGCATGTCCGCGGCCTGCGCCGTCCGGCCCTCGCCCCACAGCACGAGCGTCGGGACACCGATCTTCTTGTCGCGGTCGGCGCCGTCGTGCTCGAGGTCCACAGTCGCGCCCGCGCGGTAGTCCTCGAAGCCCGCGCGCATCGCGCCGGGCTGGCGGAAGCACCTGAAATATTCCTGGACCGCCTCCTCCTCGATCGCCGTCGGATTCAGCGCCCACGCCCGGTACATGTACCGGAGGTACACGTCCTCGCGCCCGGCCGTCAGCGCCTCGGGCAGATCCGGCAGCTGATGGAAGAGCCAGTGCCAGCGCGCGAGCGCATTCTTCTGGTTCATGCCCGCGAACACGTCGTAGGTCGGCGCGATGTCGAGCAGCACGAGGCGCGTGAGGAGCGCCGGGTGGTCGAGGGCGAAGCGGTGGGCGACGCGCGCGCCGCGGTCGTGGCCGACGAGCAGCACGGGTCCGAGGCCGAGCGCCGTGATGACGTCGGCGACGTCGGCCGCCATCGTGCGCTTGTCGTATCCGCCGCGCGGCCGGTCCGAGTCGCCGTAGCCGCGCAGGTCCGGCGCCACGACGGTGAAGCGCTCGGCGAGCGCCGGCATCACCTTGCGCCACATGTGGCCCGTCTGCGGGTAGCCGTGGAGCAGCACCATGCCCGGGCCCTGCCCGAGCCGCCGGTAGTGGATGCGTACGCGATCACGCGTGGTCACGACGCTTCGGATCATGCGTAGAGTCGTCCTTTCTGCAGCTTCCGGTGGCAGAGGAAGAGGGTCAGCTCGACCGCCCGCGCAGGAACGCCGAGGCGCCGCGCGTGCCGGCGGAGCTCGCCGAGATAGTCGAGCCAGTCGCGCGGTGCGAACCCGCGCCCCGCCGGCTTGCGCCTCACCGTGCCGAGCTCGAACAGCAGCTGCCAGGCGCGAATGTCGAGGACGCCGTAGCGCCGCGGGTCCACGAGCGTGAGGATCGCCGAGGCCGTCGGCACGCTCACGCCGCTGAGCTCGGTGAGGAGCTCCAGGCGCCTCCGCTCGCTCCGGGTCGCGAAGACCGCGCGCGAGACGCGGCGGACGGCGGCCGCCGAGTTTCGCTCACACCGGCGGATCGCGCGCGGGCTCTTCCAGCGGCACATGCTGAGGAACTCCGTTCGCGTAAAGCTGCCGCGACCCTTCACGTGACGCACGCGCGCGATGAGCGCGGCCGTCCCCGGCCCCTCACGGCTGACGAGCTCGCGGCGGAGCAGGGCCGCCAGGCTCGCGTACGGAACGCGCCTGAGCCCCATCACGTCACCTCCGCTGCGCGGGGCCGCCGGCACCGTGGAGCGCGGCGAGCACACGCTCGGCGGTCACCGGCTGCTCGGTGAGCATCGCGCCGAACGGCGCGAGCGCATCGTTGACGGCGTTGAGGATCGCGGCGGGCGCGCCCGCGGTCCCGCCCTCTCCCGCGCCCTTGTAGCCTCCGGCGATGCCCGGCGCCGGCGTCTCGAGATGGTGGACCTCGATCGGCGGCAGGTCGGCGGCGGTCGGCACCGCATAGTCCATCAGCGTCGCCGTGAGGAGCTGGCCCGCATCGTCGTAGACGCAGTGCTCCCGGAGCGCGCCGCCGATCCCCTGGGCGACGCCGCCGTGCACCTGGCCGTCCACGAGGGCGGGGTTCACGAGTCGGCCGCAGTCGTCCACCGCGACGTACTTCAGCACGCTCACGCGGCCCGTTTCGGTGTCGATCCCCACCACCGCGAGATGGGCTCCGTTGCTAAAGGTCCAGGCGCCGGGGTTCGTGTAGTGGACCGTCGCCTCCAGGCTCGGCTCCACGCCGCGGAGCTCGTTCGAACGGAAGTGGACGGTCCGCGCGAGGTCGCCGAGCGCGAGCGTCTTGTCGGTCCCGCGGACCGCCGCCCGCCCGTCGCGGAGCTCGACGTCCCCCGGGTGGGCCTCGAGCAGCGCCGCGGCCACGCGTGTGACACGCTCGCGCAGCGCGCGGCCGGCGAGGAGCGTCGCGCTGCCGCCGATCGGCATGCCGCGGCTCGCCCACGTGCCACCGCCGTATGGCACGACCGCGGTGTCCCCCGAGACGACGGCGACGGATTCCACGGCCACGCCGAGCTCGTCGGCGACGATCTGGGCGAGCGCGGTGCGCGTGCCCTGGCCCTGGTCGGTGAGCCCCGTGAGCACGCTGACGGCCCCGGACGGCTCGAGGCGCACGGTCGTCCCCTCCTGGCCCGAGATCGGCGCGCCGCCGATCCCGTAGAACTGGGCGCCCGGCCCCGTCAGCTCGACGAAGCACGAGAGCCCGATGCCGACCGCGTGCCCGGCCGCACGCCCCCGGCGCTGCTCGCTTCTGAGATTTTCGTATCCCGCCCGCGCCAGCAGCGTCTCGAGGGCCGCGTGGTAGCTCCCGCTGTCGTAGACGTTGCCCGTCACGGAGGTGAACGGGAGCTCGTCGGGACGCACGAGGTTCCGCCGCCGCACCTCGGCGGGATCGAGCCCGAGGTCGCGCGCGATCAGCTCGATCATGCTCTCCGTCACGGCCGTCGCGATCGGGTGCCCGACCGCGCGATACTGCGAGGTGATCACCTTGTTCTGCGCGACGACCCGAAGCGTCGCCTCGTAGTGACGCAGCCGGTACGGGCCCGGCAGGAGCCGCAGGACCTGTCCGCCCTCCACGACGCTCGAGCGCGGGTAGGCGGAGTAGGGTCCGACGGCCGCCGTGATCTGCGCGCGCATGGCGGTGAGCGTCCCGTCGGCGTCCGCGGCGACCTCGATGCCGACCGTCTGCTCGCGGGCGTGGATATCCGAGAGGAACGACTCGCGCCGCGTCGCGACCCACTTCACGGGCCGACCGAGCACGAGGGCGAGGGCGCACGCCGCCATGTCGTCCTGGTAGACGTGGATCTTGATCCCGAAGCTCCCGCCCACGTCGGGCGCGACGACGCGCACCCGCTGCTCGGGCAGGCCGAACAGGTCGCTGACGATCGCCTGCATCATGTGCGGGACCTGCGAGGAGATCCAGAGCGTGAGCGCGCGCGTCGCGGGCTCGTAGTCGGCGACGAGGCTCCGCGGCTCGATGGGCACGCCGGTGTGGCGGCCGATCCTGAACGTCCGTCGCCAGGTCCGATGCGCACCGGCGAAGGCGCGCGCGGGATCGCCGCCGGCGAGCCGTGTCTCGTAGATCACGTTGTCGCCGAGCTCACCGTGGATCACGGGCGCGCCCGGCGCGAGCGCCGCCTCGGGATCGAGGACGGCCGGGAGCGGCTCGTACTCGACGCGAACCAGCGCGACGGCGTCCTCGGCCGCGGCGCGGGATGCCGCCGCGATCGCGACGACGGGCTCGCCGACATAGCGCGCGCGCTCGACGGCGAGCGGCAGCATCGCGCCCGTCTTCATCCCCCGGTAGTGGAGGAGCACGCCCCGGTACGGCTTGCAGAGCCGGCGCGCCTCCTCGCCGGTGAGCACGCCGGCCACTCCCGGCGCGCGGCGGGCGCGTGCCACGTCCACGCGGACGAGGCGCGCGTGGGCGTGGACGCTCCGGACGAAGGCGACGTGGACCATGCGGGGAAGGGCCACGTCGTCCACGTAGCGCCCGCGCCCGGTCAGGATCCGGGGGTCGTCGGGGCGCTTCACCCGCGATCCGACGTGCGGCACGCGCGGGAGTCTAGCACGGTTGACACGGCGTTCATTGACAGGGGCGCGCCCGCCTCCTATCATCGCGGCCACTCTCACCAAGGAGGCACCATGGACCGACGCTCATTCCTCGTGACCGGCACCGCCGCCGCGGCCGGCGTCGCGTTCCCCGCCGTCCTGCGCGCCCAGGCCGGCGACACGATCAAGATCGGCTTCCCCGGCCCGACGACCGGTCCCTTCGGCGCCCTCGCCAAGGATCAGCAGCAGGGCGCCGTCGTGGCCATGGAGGAGATCAACGCCAAGGGCGGGGTCCTCGGCCGGAAGCTCGAGGTGCTCTTCCGCGACGACCAGCTCAAGCCGGCCGTCGGCGCCCAGCGGACCAAGGAGCTGATCGAGAACGAAAAGTGCGAGTTCATCGTCGGCGGCCTCGCGGCCCACGTCCAGATGGCGATCAACGAGCAGACCAAGAAGGCCGGGAAGCTGTTCATCTCGGTGAGCCAGTCCGACGAGATCAGCGCCAAGCCGGACGCCGGCCCGCTCACCTTCCACGAGGCGCTCAACCCCACCATCACCGGCCGCGCGGTCGCGGCCTGGGTCGCACAGAACCTGGGCAAGAAGTGGTGGATCGTCTACGCCGACTACGCGTGGGGAAAGCAGAACAACGCCGTCTTCACCGAGGTCGTCAAGAAGCAGGGCGGCACCGTGCTCGGCGCGACGCCGTATCCGCTCGGCAACGCCGAGTTCTCCGCGCACCTTCCGAAGATCGTGGCGGCGAAGCCCGAGGTGCTGATCGCGGTCACGCCGGGTGCGGACGACATCGCGTTCCTCAAGCAAGCCGCCAGCTTCGGCTTGAAGAAGGAGATGAAGATCGCCCAGCCGCTCCACTGGCTCCCCTATCTGAAGGAGGGCGGCCCCGACCTCTACGCCGACATCTACGCCGGGATCAACTTCTCCTGGCAGCTCGAGGACTCGATTCCCGAAGCGAAGAACTACGCCGGCCTCTACCGCAAGAAGTACAACGAGCCGCCGGGTGACTACGGAGCCTATGCCTACAGCGCCATCCACGAGATCGCGCGTGGCATCACGCTGGCGAAGGCGGTCAACTCGGACGCGGTGGCCTCGGCGCTGACCGCCAACCCGGTCTACAACCACTACAAGGGCAAGCAGTGGTGGCGCGCCTGCGACCACAAGTCGTTCCAGGATCTCTGGATCGTGAAGGGGCGTGAGCGCTCCAAGATGAAGGGTGACTGGGACTTCCTCGACGTCGTGCAGAAGGTACCGGCCAGCGAGGAACTCGACCGGACCTGCAAGGAGAAGGGCTTCGCGTAGCTGATGGCCGACCTGACGCTGGCGACACTGGCGGCCCAGGTCTTCACGGGCCTCGTGCTCGGGATGATCCTGGTGCTGCTGGCGGTCGGCCTCAGTCTGATCTTCGGGCTGATGACCGTCGTGAACTTCGCCCACGGCTCGCTCTACATGCTCGGCGCCTACCTCGGGTTCTTCCTCATCGGGTACACGAAGAGCTTCTGGCTCGCCCTCGTCGTGGCGCCGCTCCTCGTCGGCGCCTTCGGCCTCCTCATGGAGCGCTTCCTCGTGCGCCCGCTCTACGGGCGGTCCATCGACGACCCGCTGCTGCTCACGTTCGGGCTCTCGCTCGTCCTGGTCGAGACCGTGCGACTCGTCTGGGGCAAGATCGGCCTCACGCTCGACCCGCCGCCCTCGCTCGCCGGCGCCGTCAACCTCGGCTTCACCCACTTCCCGCTCTACCGCCTCTTCGTCATCGGTGTCACGGCGGTCGTGCTGGTGGCGTTGTTCCTCTTCCTCGGGAAGACGAACATCGGGCTCATCATCCGCGCGGGCTCGCGCGATCCGCTCATGGTGAAGGCGCTCGGCTTCGACCTCGGGCGCGTGTGGCTCCTCGTCTTCGGCATCGGCACCGCCCTCGCCGGTCTCGCCGGCATCCTCGCCGGCCCGATGCGCGGCGTCTACGCCGAGATGGGCGTGACGATCGTCATCGAGTCGTTCGTCGTCGTGGTCGTCGGCGGCATGGGGAGTCTGCTGGGCGCCATCGTCGCCGGCCTCGTCATCGGGCAGGTCGTGAGCCTCACGACACTCTTCGCGCCGAAGTTCGCCGAGATCATGGTCTTCGTCGTGATGGCGCTCGTGCTGCTCGTCCGGCCGAGCGGGCTCTTCGGCGAAGCCGGACTGATGGAATGAAGGCGCTCACGCGCTGGATCGCCGGGCACCCCGTCTTCGCGTTCCTCGTCTTCTTCGCCGCGTTTCCCTTTCTGGTCCCGTACAAGGCGCTCGCGACCCAGGTGCTGATCTACGGTCTCTTCGCCCTCGGCTTCAACCTTCTCTACGGCTACACCGGCCTGCTGTCGTTCGGGCACGCGGCCTACTGGGGGCTCGGCGCCTACGGCACCGGCATCGCGCTCGCCAAGCTCAAGGTGGGCTCGCTCTGGCTCGCGCTCCTCGCCGGGCCCGGCCTCGCGATGGCCGGCGGCGCGGTGATCGGCTTCTTCTGCCTGCGCCGCCGCGGGATCTACTTCGCGATGCTCACGCTCGCATTCGCCCAGCTCCTCTACTTCATCGGCTTCCACCTGGCCGACGTGACGGGTGGCGACGACGGCCTCCGCGGGATCAGCGTCCCGCCGCTGGTGCTCCCGGGGGTCAGGATCCCGCTCGACACCTCGCTCGCCTTCTACTACTTCGCCCTCGCGCTCGTCGCGCTCGCGGTGGCGGCGCTCAAGCGCATCCTCGACTCGCCCTTCGGCGCCGTGCTCCAGGCCATCCGCGAGAACAGCGACCGCGCCGTCGCCTGCGGGTACAACGTGACCCGCGTGAAGCACCTGTCGTTCGTCTTCTCCGCGCTCTTCGCGGGGCTCGCGGGCGCGCTCGACGCGCTCCGGCTCAACGTGGTGGCGATCGAGTCGCTCTACTGGAGCACCTCGGGGCAGGTCGTGATCATGACGCTGCTGGGCGGCGCCGGCACCTTCTTCGGCCCGTTCGTCGGCGCGGCGACGTGGCTCGTGCTCGAGGACCGGCTCGCCGTGTTCACCGAGTCCTGGCCGCTCGTGGTCGGCGCGATCT
>Ga0137415_10007011_pt1 | contig 11178 bp, 11 predicted proteins | sample CZODoug3_1_1_16f_FD_183082 | JGI IMG/M metagenome (GOLD analysis project Ga0137415, IMG submission 183082) | Vadose zone soil fungal communities from Angelo Coast Range Reserve, California, USA - CZODoug3_1_1_16fungal (Hybrid Assembly) | ecosystem: Environmental > Terrestrial > Soil > Vadose...
GATCTCACCGGCTTTCCGGCCGTGCGCGGCTGGCTCAAGCGCGTCGCCGAGCAACCAGGCCATGTCCGCATGGATTGGCATCCGACTGCGCTGGAGATAGCGGAGTGATGTAGCCTGGATGGAGGGCCGCTCTTGCGGCCCGTAATCCGGGATTCAGCGTTTGATCTTTGCGGCGAGTCTGCCCCCGGATTACGCTGCGCTCCATCCGGGCTACGACTCTTTCCACGGGATCACCTTGCGCTCGATTTCCTGGAACGCAACCGCGGAGATCAGCCCCAAAATGCCGATCACCACGATGCCCACAAACATGTAGTCGACCTGCAAGAGTTCCCACGAGTTCCAGATCAGATAGCCGATGCCGGTCTTCGAGGCCACGAACTCGGCAGCGACCAGCACCACAAATGAAACTGCGAGCGCGATCTTGAGGCCGGCAAAGATCAGCGGGAGCGCGCCGAAGAACACCACGCGGGAGAACATCACATAGGTGCTGGCGCCGAAGTTCTTCGCCACGTCCCAATAGATGCGGTCGATATTGGCGGCGCCCGCATAGGTGTTGACGATCACCGGAAAGAACACCGCGGTCGCAACGAGCGCAATCTTGGATGCATCGCCAAACCCGAAGGCCAAGAGCAACAACGGCATCAGGGCGACCTTCGGGATCGGCATCAGCGCCGCGATGAGCGGATCGAAGAAAATCCGCGCCGGCCGGAACATCGCCATCAGGAGGCCTATGGCGACCGCCGGCACCGCACCGATGACGAAACCGGCCAACACGCGCCACAGCGTCGCCGCTGTATGCAGGGCCAGTTCACCGTTCATGGTGAGTTCCCAGAACCGCACGGCGATGTCGCTCGGCGCCGGAACGAAGCGCCGGTCGCCGAAGCCGAGCGCCAGCAGGATCTCCCAAACGGCCAACAATCCGATCGGCGAGGCGAGGTAGAGCAGGCGCTCCTGCAGTTTTGATGGTGACTCGCTCATCCGTCGATCTCCGCCCTGGCGCGCATGACCTCGTCTTCCAGGATGCGCCATATGGCGAGCTTGAGCGCGCCAAACTCAGGCGTAGCCGACAACTCCATGACGTTTCGCGGATGCCGGAACGGAATGTCGATGATCTCCTTGACGCGGCCCGGCTGCGCCGTCATCACCACGGTGCGGTCGCCGAGCAGCAGCGCCTCGTCGATGGAATGCGTGATGTAAACCACCGTCTTGCCGGTCTCCTCCCAGATGCGCACCAGTTCGGCCTGCAGGATGATGCGGTTTTGCGCATCAAGCGCCGCGAACGGCTCGTCCATCAGCAGCATGCCGGGGTCGGTCACGAAGGCGCGGGCGATAGCGCCGCGCTGGCGCATGCCGCCGGACAGCTGGTGCGGATAGTGATGACGAAACTTGGTCAGGCCGACGAGGCGCAGTGCGGCATCGACGCGCTTGCCCGCGTCGGCCGGGGCGACGCCGCGGGTCATCAATCCGAAGCCGACGTTTTTCTCGACATTCATCCAGGGAAACAGTCCGCTCTCCTGGAACACCATGGCGTTGGCGACGGGCCAGCCTTTGGCGTCGATATCGATGGTGCCGCCGGTGGCGCGATCGAGTCCCGCGAGAATGCGCAGCAGCGTCGACTTCCCGCAACCGCTCGGCCCGACGATGCAACAGAATTCACCCGGAGCAATCGTGAGATTGATGCCGTCAAGCGCAACGACGCGCTCTCGGCCGTCGCCATACTCCTTGCGCAAGTCTGCGATCGTGATCGCCGCGCCGCGCCGCTCTTGCATCAGCGGCAACCCTCGAGCTTGGAATCCTTGTTGGCGGGAACGAAAGGCCCAAGCTTCTCCACGGCAAAATCCGCATAACTCAGGTCGATCAGGCGCTCTGCAGGAAATTTGGCGCGCACGTAGCCGTTCTTGATGAACCAGTCCTGCATGTCGAGCATGCTGGCGGTGTTGATCCGGCCGTTCGGGCTGCGTGCCGGCCACGGATACTTGTGCAGGAGTTCGGGGCGGCGCTCGGAGCCATGACGGATCAGGGCCGCGATGATCTCCTCCTTCACGGGCGCGCCATGGTACGCATTGCAGTAGTCGCGCACGCCGCGCAGGTAGGCGGTGTAGTAGTTGCGCAGCAATGCGGTATTTTTCTTCGCCCAGTCGGTATTGACCATGATGACGGCGATCGTCATGGGGCTCGGCTTGACGAGGACATCGGGCTCGGCAAAGCCGACGGCGTGGCCCTGTTCGAGGAACTGCGACACGAAGGGCGGAATCACGATGCCGGCGTCGATCGCCTTGTTGGCGAAGGCGACCGGCATCTGGGTGAACGGAAAGATCTTCACGTCGACGTCGGAAATGGCGACCCCCGCAGTCTCCAGCATCTTGCCGACCTCATAGGTCGACACCGAGCCGGTGCCGTTCGAGGCAATCACCTTGCCTTTGAGCTGCGCGAGGGTCGTGATCTTATCCTTGAGATCGGGCCGCAACATGAGGTTATGGCCGATCGGCGTCGACACCCGGTCGGCAATGATGATGATCGGGAGGTCCTTCTCGATGGCGTTGAAATACCCGGCCGAGATGCCGCCGGCGATGATCTGCAGCCGGTTGGTCGCGAGCAACGCCATCGTATTTGCCGAGGTATCGATGTCGTCGATCTCGACCTTGATGCCGGCTTCCCGGAAATAGCCCTTCTCGATGGCGATCAGTTCGGCGCCGTTGGAGACCGAGCGCGCGATCCCGATGCGGACGGTTTCTTCCGCCATTGCGGGCGCCAGGAGACAAGGGACGAGGCCGAGGCCGAGGCCGAATTCGGCCAGCCGGATCAAGCGCAACACGGTCATGTTTCCTCCCGTCCTCAGCCACACCAGATGTTCACCCACTGCCGGTCGGCTTGATGAGATAGCGTCCGTCCTGGTCGCGATCCAACGCAAGGCTCGTTCGCAGGGCTTCAAGCTCCCGCACGATTTCGCGGCCATCGCGGCTTCCCACCGCGGTCATGAGTTCTTCGAAATATTTCGGTCCGTCGGCGAGCGCGGCCTTGACCGAGGCGAAACGCCTGCCTTCGAAGCGCGGCGGCTCGGGCACGCGGGTTTCCAGGCGGTTACCGGTGCCGAACGGCCAGGTCAGGTCGAAGCCCGCTTTGCTGCCGACCCGGCCGCTTGTGATAGAGGGATCGAGCGGCAAGGTGCGCATGCCGGACAGCACGATGAGATCGCGATCGGGCTGGAACCGCGTCGCCATCGCCCAATCCATCTGCTCGTCCGAGGTGACATCGATATCGGGGTCGACCACGAACACGTTCTTGACGTTGACGAGCGCGCTCAGGCAGGCCGCAATCGCGTTGCGCGCCTCGCCAGGTACGCGCTGGCGCAGCGCCACCCGGACATTGAAGTTGCCGCCGCTCGACGTTGTCGCATAGACCGCGACCGGCTCGCGCACCGCGATCTCGAGGGCCTTCCAGATCACCACCTCGGTGCGCACGGAGGTGAGCACCGCGGTGTCGGTGCGGCTCATGGCGCGCCCCCCGATCGTCGCGGTCTGGAACAGGGCGTCACGCCGGCGCGTGATGGCGGTGAGGTGGAAGACGGGATTGCGCTTGACCGCGCCGTAGTAGCCAAGGAATTCCCCATAGGGGCCTTCGGCCTCCACATGGCCGCGCGCATCGAAATAGCCTTCGAGCACCATCTCGGCATCGGCTGGGACGCGGATATCGTTGGTGACGCATTTGACGACGGGGAGGGGCGCATCGCGCAGCGATGCCACGATACCGAGCTCGTCGACCGGCATGCGCATCACGGCGGCAATGTGGTCAGCCGGGTGAGCGCCGACCACAAAACTCACAGGCAGGGGCTCGCCGGCGGCGGCGCTTGCCTCGTAGAGCGCGCGCAGATCGCTCGGCGACACCAGGTCGACGCCGGTCTCGCGGCGCCCGCGCAGCATCAGGCGCCGGATGCCCACATTGGTCCAGCCGGTCCTGGCATCGACCGTATAATCGATCGAGGCCGAGATGTAGGGAGCGCCATCAAGGCCATGCTGGAGATGCACCGGCAGCGCCGTGAGGTCCGCCGCCTCGCCGGCAAGCACCACCTGCTGGACCGGCGCTTCGGTGCGGCCCACTTCCACGATCTGCGGCGTGCTGGCGAGCCGCCGCCCGATCTCCGCCGCGAGCCGCTCCGGCGCAACCCCGAACGCGCGGGCGATGCGGGACCGGCTCGACACCACATTGCCGACCAGTTCCTGCTGCTCCGGCCCGGCGGCGAGAAAATGCACCGCGCGCGGATTACCGTCGAGAACCTTGGCGATATCGGCGAGATCCACCGGCGCGTCGCGCCGCTCCAGCTCGTCGGTGCCGGCGAGACTTTCGATGAAGCGGCGCAGGCGGAAGCGATCAAGGTCGTCCGTTGCAACGCCGGAGTCGGCAATGGGCTTGGCGATCACATTCATGCCTGGACCTGGGGTTCGTCGTTTGGCACGAATGTACTGTAATCGGATGCCCATGCAAATGTTGGTCCTGGTTGTATGAGAAGGACAAGCCGATGCGATTTTACGATTTACGTAAAGCGTAATATCCGCTATATATTTTGAACAATGATCGTCAGCTATCGGGATAGCAGGACCAAACGCTTCGCAAATGGCGAGCGGATCCGACAATTTTCCGGTTTTGCCAGACAAGCCGAGATTCGGCTTGACCGAGTGGATGCGGCGGCGAGTCTGAAAGACCTTGCAGCTTTGCCCGGCAACCGGTTGGAAGCGCTCAAAGGTGATCGGCAGGGCCAATATAGCATCCGCATCAACGACCAATGGCGGATTTGCTTCGCGTGGCCCGAAGGGGCGCGCGGCCCGACTGAAGTTGAGATCGTCGACTATCATTAGGGAGGCACTATGGCACGCACCCCCATTCACCCAGGCGAACACCTCGCCCTAGAATTGAACGAACTCCGCATGTCTGCCGCCGAACTGGCACGACAGATCGACGTTCCGGTGAATCGCATTACGGCGATCATTAACGGAGAGCGTGGTGTGACGGCCGACACCGCCTTGCGGTTGGGTCACTGGTTCGGGACCACTCCGGAGTTCTGGCTCAACCTGCAAACGCTGTATGAACTTCGCCTTGCCCGCCAGGAAGTCGGCGAGCGGGTGAGAAAACTCCCGACGCTGACCGACCGCAAGCACAAGCGCGAATCCACCCCCAACCGGCTTTAGCCGCGTGACTCGGCCGAGCGGTTGAATCGCCTCGGGCCGCGCTTCGTTGTCAACGGCGACGCAGTGCAATAACAATGCCGGCCCGATCCCACGGAGGAAGCCCATGCTTTCGGACGCCGACCGCAACAAGGCCGCCGACATTCTGATGGCGGCCGAGAAGGAGCGCAAACAGGCCGTACAGCTCTCCAAGACCTGGCCGGATATCACCTTGGAGGATTCCTATGCCATCTCGACCGAGGTGGCGAAGCGCAAGATCGCCGCCGGCGCCCGGCTGATCGGCCACAAGGTGGGTCTCACCTCCAAGGCGATGCAGCGGTCCTCCCAGATCGACGAGCCGGACTACGGTTACCTCCTCGACACCATGATGATCCCCGACGGCGCCCAGGTGCCGCACGAGAATTTCTGCCTGCCGCGGGTTGAGGTCGAATTGGCCTTCGTGCTCGGCAAGCGCCTGCTTGGCCCCGGCGTTGGCCTCACCGACGTGCTGCGGGCGACTGAATACGTCATCCCGTCGCTGGAGATCGTCGATGCGCGGATCCAGGACCCGCGCAAGATCGTGGACACGGTGGCGGACAACGGCGCGGCCGCCGGCATCGTGGCGGGCGGTCGTCCGGTCGGGCCGATGGAGGTCGACCTGCGCTGGGTCGGCGGCATCATGTACCGCAATTCCGAGATCGAGGAGACGGGAGTCGCCGCGGGCGTGCTTGGCCATCCGGCATTGGGCGTCGCCTGGCTTGCCAACAAGCTCGGCGCGCACGGGGTGGCGCTGGAGCCCGGCCATATGGTGCTGGCGGGATCGTTCACCCGCGTGGTGTTCGCCCGCAAGGGCGACACGCTGCATGGCGATTTCGGCGCGCTCGGCGGCATCGCGGTTCAATTTGTGTGATCGGAGAAAATGATGGACCTCCCCCGTAACCGTTTCAAGCATGCCATCGCGGCCGGCCGCCTTCAGATCGGCTTGTGGTGCAGCCTGTGCAGCAACATCGCGGCCGACATCGTGCGCGACTCAGGGTTCGACTGGCTGCTGCTCGACACCGAGCACTCGCCCAACGAAATCCCCGACGTCCTGTCGCAATTGCAGGCCTGCGAGGGAGGTGCCGCAACCCCGATCGTGCGGCCGGCATGGAACGACACCGTCATCATCAAGCGCTGCCTCGACATCGGGGCGCAGACGCTGCTCGTGCCTTACGTGCAAAATCCGGACGAGGCGAAACGCGCCGTCGAAGCGGTGCGCTATCCGTCCGCAGGCGTCCGCGGCGTCGCGGTTGCGAGCCGCGCCAGCCGGTACGGCCGCGTCACCGACTACCTGAAAAACGCCAACGGAGAGGTTTGTCTCCTGGTCCAGGTCGAGACCCGCAGCGCGATGGATCAGCTCGAGGCAATCGCCACCGTCGAAGGCGTCGACGGCGTCTTCATCGGACCGTCCGACCTTTCCGCCTCGCTCGGCCACATCGGCAATCCGGCCCATCCGGACGTGCAGAAAGCCCTGGAGACCTGCGTCCGCCGCCTCAAAGCGGTCGGCAAGCCGGCCGGCATCCTCACCGGCAACGAGGAAGAAGTGCGCCGCTACATCGGCTGGGGCTACACATTCGTGGCGGTGGGCTCCGACGTCGGGCTGTTGAGCCGCGGCGCCGACGCGCTGGCGAAGAAGTTCAGGAGCTGACTTAAAGCGATGGGCGAATTCGGTATCGGGCAGCCCGTCCCGCGGGAGGAAGACCCCTATCTGCTGCGCGGCGCGGGCCGCTACGTCGACGACATGGCGCAGGTCGGGCTGCTGCGCGCCTTCGTGCTGCGCTCACCCCATGCCCATGCCCGCATCCGCTCGATCGACGTGAGTGCCGCCAGGAGCATGCCGGGCGTGGTGCTGGCGCTCGCCGGCGACGATCCGGCCGTCGCGGGGCTCGGCACCCAGAAGCCCAACACGCCGCGCAAGCGCCGCGACGGCTCGCCCGCCTTCGCCTGCTCCCAGCCCGCTCTCGCCCGGGACACGGTGCGGTATATCGGCGAGCCGGTCGCCTTCGTGGTCGCCGAGACGCTGCACCAAGCCAAGGATGCCGCCGAGGCGATCGCGATCGACTACGACATGCTGCCCGCCGTGGCGACGCTCGAGGACGCGATCAAGCCGGGCGCCCGCGCCGTTTACGACAAATGCGCGGACAATCTCGCCTTCGTGCACGAGGCCGGCAACAAGGCGGCGGCCGATGCCGCCTTCGCGACCGCCTTCCACGTCGTCAAGCACCGCATGGTGATCAACCGGCTCACCACCAACGCCATGGAGCCGCGCGGCGCGATCGCCGACTACGACGCCCGCGACCAGCGCCTGACCTTGCGCTGCACCGCGCAGGGCCCGCACCAGTTCCGCCGCTTTCTCGCGGCCGACGTCTTCAAGGTACCGGAGACGAAAATCCGCGTGATCGCCGAGAATGTCGGCGGCGGTTTCGGGATGAAGGGTGGGCTCTACCCCGAATACATTCTCTGCTGTCTCGCCGCCAAGCTCGCCGGCGCGCCGGTGAAATGGATCGGCGAGCGTGGCGAGAGCCTGTTGTCGGACGAGCATTGCCGCGACAACATCACCGAGGCCGAGCTCGCGCTCGATGCGGACGGCAAATTCGTCGGCTTGCGTGCCCGCACCTACGCCAATCTCGGCGCCTATTACCATTCCGACCGCAGCGCCGGCCCGCCGACCAACAATATCGGGGTGTTGGCCGGCACCTACGTGATCCCGGCCGCGCATGTCGAGGTCAACGGCGTCCTGACCAACACCATGCTGACCGGCCCCTATCGGGGCGCCGGGCGGCCCGAGGCCGCCTATGTGCTCGAGACCATGGTCGATCTCGCGGCGCGCGAGCTGGGTATCGATCGCGCCGAGCTGCGGCGCCGCAACATGATCCCGGCCTCCGCCATGCCCTACAAGACCGCGCTGGTCTACACCTACGACTGCGGCGACTTCGGCAAGAATCTCGAGGACTGCGTGAAGCTCGCCGACTATGCGGGCTTCGCGAAGCGGCGCGCCGAATCGGAAAAGCGCGGGTTTCTGCGCGGGCTCGGCATCGCGAGCACGGTCGAGGCCTCGAATGCCGGCCTGATCGAGCATGCCGAGCTGCGCTTCGACCCGACCGGCACCATCACGGTGCTGGTCGGCACGCATGATCACGGCCAGGGCCATCAGACCACCTTCCGCCAGATCATCTCCTCCAAGCTCGGCGTCGATCCGTCCCGCATCGCCTTCAAGTTCGGCGACACCGACCAGATCATGATCGGCACCGGCACCTTCGGGTCGCGCTCGACCGCCTGCGCCGGCACCGCCATGCTGATGGCGGCCGACAAGCTCATCGCCAAGGGCACCCGGATCGCGGCCCATATGCTGGAGGCCGGCGAGCACGACATCGTCTTCAAGGACGGCAAGTTCGCCGTGACCGGCACCGACAAGGCGGTCGATCTCGTCCAGGTGGCGCGCGACGCCTTCGTGCCGGCGAAGCTTCCCAAGGGCGTCGAGCCGGGTTTTTACGAGACCGGCACCTTCGACGGCGGCCAGCGCACCTATCCGAACGGCTGCCATATCAGCGAGGTCGAGATCGATCCGGCCACCGGCGAGGTCACGCTCCTGCGCTACGCCGCGGTCGACGACGTCGGCCACATGATCAATCCGCTGCTGGTCGAGGGCCAGCTTCACGGCGGCGTCGCCATGGGGGTCGGCCAGGCCCTGATGGAGAACATGGTCTATGATTCGTCGGGCCAGGTCGTGTCCGGCTCGTTCATGGATTACTGCATGCCGCGCGCCGAGGATTTTTGCGATTTCGTGCTGGGCGAAAATGAAGTGCCGACCAAGACGAACCCGCTCGGCGTCAAGGGCGCCGGCGAATCCGGCACGGTCGGCGCGCTCGCGTCCCTCATGGGCGCGGTCAACGACGCGATGGCGCATATCGGCGCCGGCTACGTGCAGATGCCGGCGACCCCGGAGAAACTGTGGCGGGAGATCGAGAAGGCGGGGAAGCAGGCGCCGTAGGGTGGGCAAAGCGAAGCTTGCCCACCGACACCTGAGCTTAAGGGCGTCATTGCCCGCGAAAGCGGGCAATCCAGTGGTCCCTGTGCTCCCGGTAATGACGGGGCCGGCGATTACTGGATCGTCCGCTTTCGCGGACGATGACGGCTCTCGGGCTATCCGTTATAATGTGTTGAACCAGGAGACCCCCGATGCCCCGTCACCCGAAATATGTCCCGCACGGCGTCATCCCGGCCGTGCTGCTGCCCTTCAGTGACGACCTGTCGATCGACGAGAAGAGCTTCCGCCGCCACCTCGGCGACGTGACGGGAACAAAGGGCCTCTCCGCCATCACCATCAACGCGCATTCGACCGAGGTCGCGTCCTGCACCTTCGAGGAGCAGCGCCGCGTGCTCGACATCGCGCAGGACGAGATCGGCGAGCGTCTGCCGATCGTCAACGGCATCTGGGCCGACGGCAGCCTCGAGGCGGCGCGCATCGCCCGCATGGCGACCGAGGGCGGCGCATCGGCGCTGCTGGTTTTCCCGCCCGCCCCTTTCACCATGGGCCAGTCGCCCGAGATGGCGCTTGCGCATTTCGAGCGCATCGCGGACGCGAGCGACCTGCCGATCATCGTGTTCCAGTACCCGCTCGCGACCGGCCAGGGTTATCCGCGCGACACGCTGCTCAAGATGGTCGAGCAGGTGCCGACCATCCGCGCCATCAAGGACTGGGCCGGCAACGTGCCGCAGCACGAGATGCATATCCGCACGCTGCAAAGCCTGCCGCGGCCCGTGAATGTGCTCAGCACCCACAGCGCATGGCTGCTGTCCTCGCTCGTGCTCGGCTGCAACGGCCTCCTGTCGGGCAGCGGCAGCGTGATCGCGGACCTGCAGGCCAGGCTGTTCGACGCCGTGCAGCGCAACGACCTGGCGGCGGCGCGCGCGCTCAATGACCGAATCTATCCGCTGGCGCGCGTGTTTTATGCCGAGCCCTGGGCCGACATGCACAACCGGATGAAGGAAGCGCTGGTGCTGCTCGGCCGCCTGCCGCGCGCGGTCGTGCGCCCGCCCCTGGTCAAGCTGGCGCGCCCCGAGATCGAGCGCATCCGCGAAGCCCTGCTCGAGTCGGGCCTGCTGGGCGCCAAGGCCGGCCGCGACGCGGCGTGAGCGTCGATCTTCAATACTTCAATAGCGGTGGCGCAGCGTAATCACGCGCGCACCGGGCTCGCCGCGATAAAGCTGGCTGCCGTAGGGCGCGAAGCGAGCGCGCGCGGCATAGAAGCTCGGCCGAGGTGCGCCGTAGGCCGCGCATTCTTGATACCCACCCCAGCAGCGCCAGCCGCCAAAGCTCCGCACATAGGGATACTGCATGGCAGGCGGATAGAATCCCTGCACATAGGCGTAGCCCCCCACCGCATAGATCGGGCGCGGCAGGCTCGGGTAAAAAATGTTGTTGTCGGCGACGATGCCGGGCCCGGAATAGACCGGCCCCTGATTGACCAGATAGAACGGGCTGGCCTGGTCCGCGAGATAATAGGGGGACGGCGGCCCCTGCGGGACGCCGTAGAGCACGCTGCGGCAGCAGTGACCGGCAGCGGCCGGCGTGGCGGCAAACCAGAACGGAGCCGCCAACGCGGCGGCCGCCGCAACCCATAGAACCCGCATGATACGCCTCGATACTCGCCTCTTCGCCGCCCGGCGAATCTGCCACGTTTTTTGGTGGCCCTCCAACCGGATTCGGGCGTCAAGGTTACGAGCGGAGAGCGCGGCCGCCTACGGATCGAGCAGGGGCTGCGGCTGCGGCCGCGGGTGCGATTGTGGCGGCGGGTTGTGGCGCCTCTCGCGCCGCGAGGGCGGCGCGACCATGACTTGCGGAGGGTCGTACGGCACCGGGGCGGACACCGGACCGGGAGCGGATTCGATCATCCAGTCGCGGTAATAGGGCTTGGCCGGCACCGGCATCTGCCGATCGGGCGGGGGAATGACTTCCCGCCGGCCATACTGCGGCTTG
>Ga0137415_10007012_pt1 | contig 11177 bp, 10 predicted proteins | sample CZODoug3_1_1_16f_FD_183082 | JGI IMG/M metagenome (GOLD analysis project Ga0137415, IMG submission 183082) | Vadose zone soil fungal communities from Angelo Coast Range Reserve, California, USA - CZODoug3_1_1_16fungal (Hybrid Assembly) | ecosystem: Environmental > Terrestrial > Soil > Vadose...
AACCTGATAGCCGGAACTGTAATCCTGTACTTTTCCTACCGGTTTCTCCGAGGATTCGTCAAGTACTATTTCAGAGGCAAGTCGTTTAGGGCAAAGATGGAGAAATGGAGCGAGGAGACGGTAGAGAAGGATCTCAAACGCAGCGGAGGCGTGAGAACATCAGGGGGTCAGGTGCCATTTTCGGTAGGAAATTCGCTGCCAGTTTTCAGCATCACAATGACAGAAGGGTTTGAAGCAAGCCTCGTTCTCGCAGCAGCCGGAACCTTCAACCTAGAATGGACATTGGTAGGTGCATTGGTGAGTATTCTCCTCTTGATAATTGTGTGCGCTTTCTCCTACCAGTATCTGATGCGGTTTCCCCGATGGCTTCTGGACCTAATCGCAGGCATCGTCCTCCTATCCTTCGGCTCATATTTCTTCATATCAGGGATACTAATCGCAACAGGCGTTATCCATTGATGCGAGACCGCGAACCTTTCAACCGAATCTCTGATTAATACAGACCGATGAATCTTGCTCACGGCAAGCCGGCTGAATATCCTAGCCTCAGTCCAAGGGCTTCCTAGAGACCTACGGCTCCTCTTTCTTTCACTTTTCCTCTGGACCTTCGGCCTGGGACTCTACAACTACATCTGGCCACTGTATCTCCGAGACCTCCAAGCTTCCCCCAGCGATGTGGGCCTCGTATTCTCCATCGGATTCCTCGCCCTCGCCCTGAGCATGATTCCCGGAGGAATACTGGCAAACAAGTACGAGCTAAGATGGCTGTTGATCATAGGCTGGGCAATGAGCATCCCACCCCCACTCATGTACTATTTCGCGAGAACCTGGACCGACGTAATTCCCGGGATAATCCTTCTCCAAGTGTCAGGGTTCAATATTCCAGCCTTCAACGCGTACATCGCAGGCGCTGCTGAAAGAACAAGATCCGCGTCAAACTTCGGCATAACATGGGCATCAGCCCCACTTGGAATAGTTTTCTCACCGCTCGTCGGAAGCGCGCTGCTCAACTGGATCTCCGTACGAGGCATCTTCATACTTACATTCGTGTTCTTCTCGATCTCGACGATAGTTCTTTTCTTCATGAAGAAGCAACCAGCTCTGGCCAATGATGCCAAGTCTGCCAGACTGGAATTCCCCAAGTCGAGTCGAGAAGGAAGGCTTCTCCTCTATCTCACTGGAGCTGCTCTCGGATGGAGTGTTGCCTCGCCCTTCATACCTCTGTACTTCCAAGACGCTCTTAGTCTAGGCCCCTCGATCATACTGCTTCTCGGTGCAGTGCAGTCTCTCGGAGCGGCCGTTTTCGCAATTCTCCTCGGCAGGAGAGCGGATGCAAAGAGCCAGGGCGGGACCATGGCCCTGGGTCTCGTCCTGTCTTCAGCAGGCCTCATCGGAGTCCTTCTGACCAGAAACCCGTTGCTCTCTTTTCCAATGGTCTTCCTCATCGGAAGTGCCAGGGCACCGAGCCTCGTTGGCTACTCCATCCTCTCTACTATGCGGAAAGGAGCGTCGAGAGCGGGACAGTTCGGGTTCTATCTGACGCTGGAAAGCATGGGGTTTGTAATCGGATCCTACCTTGGCGGTATTCTCTACACTCTGAACCCCACAAGCATTTTCTACACAACTTCAATATCGTTCGTAGCGCTTGCACTGCTGGCCTGGTTGAGCTTCCGGAGCAAAGCGGAATCCTTGCCGTCAGAACGGAGAGAAGAATTCGAAGCTACTTGAAGGTCCAAAGATTCAAAGTCCTACTCGCTCTGACACAAGGCTATACTATGAGTTTGTTCACTTTGGCTTTCGCCTACCGTCGTTTCTTTCCATAGACTGCGTAAACTATTCCTTGTGTTAGAGGTACAGGCTTTGTATCTGGAACGCCTTCCTCGATCATCAGAGTCGCAATCTGAGTCCCAGTTCGAGACTTCAGTATCGAACGACCCAAGTATGACAGGGTTCTCCCCCAAGCTTTTGACACGATTCTTCCGAATATGGGAAACAGTCCAAGGAGGTAGTCGTAGTAGAATAGTCGAAACACCCTGTTTGGCGGCCGGGCGAAGTCAAGAGAGATAACCACACCGCCCGGCGTTGTCGTTCTCGCCATCTCTCTAAAAGTTAGCCGAGCATCTGACACGTTTCTGAGCGCAAGGCTGATCGATGCAGAACGAAAACAGTTTTCTCTAAAAGGCAAACTCTCAGCTCTGGCCAATACCCAATCCGTTCGTCCCGCCAAGCCTCTCTGTCTCAACCTCTCCTTTGCGGTCTGAAGCATCGAGAGAGTTAAGTCGACACCGACAACCAGGCCCTCATTGGCGATCGCGTTCGCAAAATCCGCTGCTAGGAGTCCTGTGCCTGTCGCAACATCTAGTACTGTGCTGTTAGATAGGGGTTCAGCCTGTTCGACTACAAAGGCTCGCCATTTTCTGTCTTGGCCAAAGCTGAGCAGTCCAAGTAGCAGGTCGTATTCTAGTGGGACCTTAGAGAAGAGACTGCGGACATAGCGGGCTTTGGAATCGTACACGAGTCTACGCGACTGCAGGGTGAGCTTTCTTAGCTTCAGCTCGAGTTAGAGCGTATCCAACAGCGCCAATGCCTACGACCACTAGGACGACTAGTATGACAAGGGGGACAAGCTCGAGGGAGAGCGTAGCAACGTACCATATGGCTCCGAGGAACGCGACCATTCCGCCCCAGGCGAGAATCATTGATCGAGGTGGGGCGTATCGATCATCAGGACCATGCACCACGAAGGCGGCTACGATAAGCCAGGCACCGAAGACCAAGAAGATCAGCGGTATGCCGGTAGACAGATTGAGGCCACCTACCCCGACAAGGGAAAGAAGCATGACGATTCCGAATACTATGAGGAACACTCCGCCGGTAAGCGGGGCCCACGGAACCCGAAGCATCTTTGATTCTGTTAAAGGTCCGGTTATCCCGGTTTATAGTTCTATTGTCATCGTAGGGAGAGGGCTGAGGCGGCTATCGTCGGACGTGGTCGTATGCGTTGTTCTGCTGGAAGTTTCCAGAGTTCATGTCCTGCTCGATCTCTCTGAGCATAAGGATCCTCTTGTAGGTGGGCGGATGGGTCATGAAGAGCTGGGCTGCTTTCCGCCAGTTGGACTTTGACTCAGCTTCCATAGCTGCTTCTAGCTCTCGCTCGCTCAGGACGCCATCCTTGTCAAGATCATATTTTGACTTCTGGTCCATGATGCCGGCGACATCCTGTTTTGCCTGGGCGGGGTCCTCTATGAAGAACGCTCTGGCTCCGTGAGGTTCGCCTGGCGCGAGGGAGAGGCCGTAGGCTATCTTTGTCAAGGCACTCTCCAGCTCTCTCGGTTGCTGAGTAAGAAACGCAGAGTATGCGTCTGCATAACTCTCACGCAGACGGGTCAGACGCAGTGCGAGAAGAGTGGTTAGAATATAGACGGCATAGGCGGCGACCGCGACGATAATCAAGAGTCCGGCACTATTGTTCTTGTTGCTGCGACCGCTGTAGCCGCTGGCGATGCCGCCCCAGAGAACGGACCTGGCGATAATGTACGCGACTAGCGGAATTGCGCTTATCATGGTTACAACGATAAAGTCGCGATGTTTCACATGACCTAGCTCATGTCCTATGACTCCCTCGATCTCATTCTCGTCCAGACGCTGGAGAAGACCCTGATGGACGGCGAGGGTGGCGCCTTTGCGGGTCCGGCCGAACACGAACGCGTTGGGAGTCGGGTCAGGCGAGACTGCGAGCCGGGGCATTGGAATGCCGGACTTCGAGGCGAGCTCGCCGACTTTCGATTCTAGCCAGCGGTTTTCGCCAGGAGCAAGATAGTGAAGACGACTTGTGAGTCTAACAATAACTGGACCAATCAGGTATTGGAGCAACACTATGAAGAAAGCTCCTACTAGGCCAAGCACTAGCCCGGTGACTGGATCAAGGAAGAACGCGGATATGACGAAAAGAAGACCGAGGAACATGGCAAAGACTAGAATGATCGTAAAACCCATTGTCCGCTTGAGAGCGCCGAGTCCTGCCAATTCTCCTTCCTCAGTGTTAGAGAGCTTAATTCGGCCTTCATTAATTCTATCCTAGAACATCGAGGAAGAAACCTTGTCAGGCATTGTCTCGGAGATAAAATGCAAAAACTGTGGCGCACCTCTCAACATAAACCCTGGCGAGATCGTCTCCACATGTCGGTATTGCGGTTACACGGCGGTCGTCGGGGCAGACGAACCTTTTCAGCTGGAACACAGTCTCATCCTCAACAACAATAACGCAGCTAGCGTTGAGAACGCGTTGCGGGACTGGATGAGAGAAGGATTCATGAAACCAGGAGACCTCGCAAAAAAGAGCAAGATCTTGACACTGGAGCTACGGTACCTTCCATTCTGGCTGGTCCCAATAGAGGCAACAAGCACCTACGAAGGAGTACTGGAGAGAATCTCGCCTCCTTCGCCTCGAAAAGGCGTGATAGACCGGGATTATGACTGGCTAGTGCTGGGCCGTAAGGGCGCGCAGTTTCCAACCCGAGACTATACGATCCCGGATACAGGGAAGATTCCTTTCGACTTCAAGAGAATCGATTCTGGAGCGAAGTTCCTCAACAGTGAGATGACCAACGAGGAAGCGGTCGAGCATGCAAGAGAGGAAGTGGATGTGAATCAGAAGTTTCTAGCAAAACAGGAGATCGACCAGATCACGTCTTTCAATACAAACTTCAAAGTGGACAAACCGACATACATCCACGCGCCAATCTGGTTCAGCACCTACGAGTATAAGGGACGAAGCTACAACGCGCTCTTGGACGGAAGTTCAGGAATGGTCTTGCGGGCAGATATTCCGCAGACGGATTTCAAGATGATCTGAGCCATTAGAAACATGTTGATGGAGTCTTCGTTAACATTGATCGTGCTCGAGAGAATCGAACTCGGCTGGGAGAAGCAGGCTTCGCTACGGAGCGGATTCCGGAGAAGTACATAGTTATGCGTCACGGAAATGGTCTATTACTCATGACTACGAATAGACGTTATTGAGACCGTTTCGGTCTCACCACTCGTGCGACGCAAGGTCGAGTCGCTAAGACCCCCTATTTTCTAAAATGCTCACTCTCTAGCGCACATAGTGGGCGAGACCGGCGGATCAGGGCGCAATCATGGCTTAGATGGCTTGGCAAGAAACGCGATCGGCCCGAACGAATCTAGCGGTGATCTTGAAGTGGCCTCCCAGATTGCGAAACAGGGTTCATTCTGGACGATTTAGCCGGTCCTCACCGACTTTCAAAATAGAGACGTGGGTACAAGACCAGTTATTATCGAAGAAGAGCTGAGTCTCGGTCGGGAAATCGGCTCAATGGTCCCCGGCAAGGCAGTAAGGGTCGAGGCGTACTGTTCCACAGCTAATCTGGGAGCAGGCTTCGACGTATTCGGACTGGCACTCAGCAAATACGTGGACCGGGTACAAGTCAGAACGGCGAATACAAGGACTGTCAGGATCAAAGCGCGGGGACCGTACAGCAGAGAGCTGCCGAGATCCCCGAGCAAGAATTCTGCAGGTCCACCAGCCCAGGCATTGCTCGATAGGAGTGGACTAAACATCGGTGTCGAGATAACTGTCGAAAAGAACATTCCCCCCGGTCTCGGTCTGGGCAGCAGCGGTGCAACAGCGGCAGCGTGCGCCAAAGCTATGAATCATCTGTTACAGCTCAACCTTTCAAGCGAGGAGCTGGTAGAGATTGCCAGCCTCGGAGAAGATGCCGCGTCAGGATCAGCTCATATCGACAATGTTGGCGCATCCCTTCTAGGAGGATTCGTAATCGCCTACGGAAAACCTCTCAGAACTGTCTCCGTGAAACCACCGGCCAAACTCTCCGTTGTCGTCGTCTCACCGAAAACTCGACTCCCGAAAAACAAAACAGGCCTCGCTAGAAGACTCGTACCCAAGAAGATAGAGACCGAGAATGCAGTGCTCAATGTTGGACGAGCATCAGCAATCGTCCTCGGTTTCGCAAGAGGAGATATCGATTTGATCGGGACTGGAATGGAAGACGCTATCGCAGAACCGTACAGAGAGAGCCTTGTTCCCGGATATAGAGCTGTAAAAATGGCTGCTCTGGAGGCTCACGCTAGCGGAGTCGCGATAAGCGGCGCGGGCCCAAGCGTGGTTGCGCTCGTAGACAAGACCAAGCATGACCCCAAAAAGATCGGAAGTGTAATGGTCAGAGAGTTCTCGAAGAACAAAGTCGAATCCATATTCTTCCTAACGAGACCCGCTGGCGGAGCACGCATAATCCGGAGCGAATAGATCGTTGTGGCCTTACAAGCTTCAATGCTTCGAATGCCAGAGAGGCTTCCCTGCTGAAGAAGCTGGGTTCAGATGCAAGACCTGTGGCGGACTGCTAGAGGTAAAATTCGACCTCGCCGGAAAGAGAGAACCGGCCTGGAACCGCCGACAGCTGTCAGTATGGAAGTACCGAGAACTTCTACCCATCGAAAAAGAAGAATCCATCATAAGTCTTGCTGAGGGAGGAACAGGCCTCCACCATTGCAAACGCCTCGGACGAAAACTTGGTCTCAAGAACCTCTACATCAAGAACGAGGGTGAGAATCCGACCGGCTCCTTCAAAGACCGTGGAATGACCGTCGCAATATCGAAAGCGATAGAGCTGGGTAAGAAGAAGGTTCTGTGCGCCTCGACAGGAAATACAGCGGCTTCCCTAGCCGCATACTCAGCAAGGGCAGGCATGGAATGTATCGTTCTCATGCCAAAGGGAAAGGTGGCAGGGGGAAAAATGCTCCAGGTGATGATGCACGGAGCCAAGCTCATCCAGATCAGAGGAGACTTTGACCTGGCCCTCGAAGTGGCGATGGAGCTAGCGGACAAGAGAAGGGAATTCTATCTGATGAATTCTATCAACCCATTCAGGCTTGAAGGACAGAAGACACTAGCGTTCGAGATTCTTGATCAGCTAGGCAATAGGGTCCCCGAAGTCGTAGTACTGCCAGTCGGAAATGGTGGCAACATTAGCGCCGCCTGGAAAGGTTTCTCCGAGTTCCAGCGGCTAAAGATCGTGAAGAATCGACCTAGAATGATTGGGATTCAGGCCGAGAAAGCCGCCCCCATCGCAAGGGCCGTCAAAAGTGGACAGAGCAAGATTCGGCCAATTCACAATCCCCAAACAATCGCCACAGCCATCCGGATCGGGTCGCCGGTAAACTGGCCCAAAGTCCTACTTGCCATAAGAGAGTCGAAAGGGACCGCGGAAACGGTAACAGACCGCCAAATCCTTGAAGCCCAAAGGGAGCTAGCGACTCTCGAGGGAATATTCGTAGAGCCTGCTAGCGCGGCTTCAATTGCGGGCCTGAAGAGACTTTCTGACGAGGGCAGAATGGACCCCTCCGAAATCATCGTCTGCGTGACAACGGGACATGGTCTGAAAGATCCGTCAGTCCTGGAGCGACTGCCAAAATCGCAGACAGGTTACAATCTCGAAATTACCAACGGGTCTCGCCTAGAAGCTCTTGAGCGAATTCTTTGAGAATCATACTCGCCGGCTTCGGAACAGTCGGCCAAGCACTCACAAAGATCCTCCATCAAGACGAACAACGAATAGTACAAGCCTACGGTTTCCGACCCCAACTCACTACGATAGTCGACAGCAAAGGATCATGTTTCGACGAGGCAGGCCTCGACATACCCCTTGCGCTGAGGACTAAGGAGAAGTACGGGACTGTAGCAAAGTATCCCGGAAACGGACGACGCAACGATGACAGCCGCCGAATCATCTCCGATAGTGACGCCGAAGTTGTCGTAGAGACAACTCCCACCAACTTCAAAGACGGCGAACCAGGATTATCCAACATCAAGGCTGCACTCTCAACCCGAAAACACGTCGTAACCACCAACAAAGGACCGCTAGCGTTGGCGATGCCAGCTCTTCTCGAACTCGCCCGTCATCGAAACCAACAGCTCCGCTTCAGCGGAACAGTAGGCGGAGGAACACCGTTCCTTGACTTCGCCTCAAAATGCATGCCTGGAGAGAAAATCGCCAAGATCAAAGGAATTCTCAACGGAACAACAAACTACATTCTAACAAGAATGGAAAACTCCTCCCTAACATTCCAGAAAGCCCTGGCTGAGGCACAGAAGAAAGGCTATGCAGAAAAGGACCCGACCAATGATGTAGAAGGGTTTGATACTGCCGCAAAAATAGTAATCATAGCCAACTGGATTCTGAACAAAGGACTCAGTCTACGCGACATAGACATAACGGGGATCTCGAAGATCACACCTCAAAGGCTTCGAAAAGCTCAGGCCAACGCCGCCAGAGTCAAACTCATCGGTAGAATCGAGGAATCATCTGCCTCTGTACAACCCGAGGACATCTCCGCGGATGATCCTACCTGTGTCCCAGACGCGCTGAACGCGCTAACATTTTCCACAGAGCACGCTGGAGACATAACCCTCATCGGACCCGGAGCAGGAGGCGAAAGAACCGCCAGCGCCATCGTCCGAGACCTCGTCAGCATACGCAAAGAGTACGCACTCTAGAGGAACAAAGAGATTGAAGTTTGTCATGAAATTCGGAGGAACCTCGCTCTCCCGAGCCCCCAAGATGAAAAGCGCAGCAAAGATTCTCCAGAAACTCTCACCCTCAAACAAGATCGTCGCAGTAGCTTCTGCAATGGGCGAAACAACTGACCAGCTCGCCGAGATCGGCGAACTCGCCAAGAAGGGAGAACTGAGAATGGCGAGAAAAATCCTCTCAAAGGTTCAAGCCTCGCATCGCAAAATCGTCCCCCTAGTCGCGGGAAGAACCGGGACCGGAGAGCTCTTAGAGCTGATTGAACAGCTGAACTCCGAGCTCGAACGAACAGTCGAAGGAATCGCACACCTGAGGGAACTTACACCTAGAAGTCGAGACTATCTCCTCTCCTTCGGCGAGAGACTGTCAACCCCCATTCTCGCGGCGACAGCGAGCGCAATTGGGTTGAGAGCAAGATCATTCACCGGTGCAGAAGCCGGCATTACGACCGATGATAATTTTGGGGAAGCGAAGCCCCTCCTGGAGACCAGCTACCACCAGATTCGACAACGATTGGAACCTTTGTGGAATCGCCGGATTGTTCCAATCGTAACAGGGTTCATAGCATCAACAGTTGACGGCAGCGTCACGACGCTAGGACGGGGAGGGTCCGACTACACCGCGGCACTGCTGGGGGCAGCGTTAGGGGCCGAAGAGATCTGGATCTGGACTGATGTGGACGGATTGATGACTGCAGACCCGAGAATCGTCAAAGATGCAGTTGTACTTGCAAACGTCTCGTTTGGCGAGGCGCTAGAATTATCATTTTTTGGAGCAAAGATGATGCATCCAAGAGCTCTGCAACCTGCAGCACAGAAGAAGATTCCGGTGCGAATCAAGAACTCATCACGTCCCAGCGGGAACGGGACCCTAGTCTCAGCCAGCGAGTCGCCCAATGGTGGGAAAGTTGTGAAAGCAGTTTCCCTCATCAGGGACGTGGGCATCGTTACTGTCAGCGGGACTGGAATGATGGGTGCACCCGGAGTTGCCGCTAAAGTCTTCCAGACACTCGGGTCAAACAATGTCAACGTGATGATGATATCCCAAGGCTCCTCTGAGGCAACGATATCCTGCGTTGTGGCGAATCGGGAAGTCGACCGCGCAGTGAGAGCGCTTCAGCTCGCATTGATGGGCCAGGGATACGTCGATAGGATAGCCGAAGAGAAGAACGCCTGCGTGATCGCAGTTGTTGGGTCAGGAATGAAAGGAACCCCAGGGGTAGCCGCCAGAATTTTCACTGCAGTCGCAAGACGAAAGGTGAATGTTCGAATGGTGGCACAAGGGTCCTCAGAGTACAACGTATCCTTCGTAGTAGCTCACACAGACGGCCCAGAGGCCGTAAGAGCAATTCATGAAGAATTCAATCTAGGCCACTGAGTTTCCAGCGTACCCTATCGCATAATCGTAACGACATCCTTGTCCACGGGCTTGTGATCGAGACTCACTCGCTGACCTGTAAATTTCACGCTGGATCCTGAGACGAACGCATACTTTGCCCCCTCTACGAATCGGGGAGAAATCTTCTTGCAGACATCCCTCAGCGTCGAGCCGGCTGGAAGAATCAGAGGCTTCTCAAAATCCGCATCACCATCAGGACGCTTCAGATAGATACGGATGAAATCGAGCGTCTCCCAGATTCTCTCACCGAGAAGGTCCATGTTTAATCCCTTCTCGGCGGATATGGGAACGAAATCTCTCCCGATCTGCTTCTTCGCCGCGGCAAGATATTGCTCGTTCACCAAGTCCACCTTGTTCAGGACGACCAGTGAGGGAACGTACCTTCGGTCTCCGGTCAAAACATCAATCAATTGCTCGTCTGTGACGTCTTCCCTTACCAAGATGCCGCCATTACTGATCCCGTACGCCTCGACTATTCCTTTGACAGTTGCCGGAGAGAGCTTGGTGAGCTTGACGCTTGTGGTGAGAGCTAGTCCTCCCTTATTGCCTCTCGTGACAATCACATCAGGGGGTTTCTGGTCGATCCGAATACCCATTGCATGAAGCTCATGCTTCAACACTTGTACCTGTCCTGGTTGAAACACGTCCAAGACCAATAGGACGAGATCCGCGTTCCTTGCAACGGAGAGAACTCTCCTTCCCCTTCCACGGCCGGACGATGCGCCGCTGATTATTCCTGGAAGGTCAAGGATCTGGATGTCCGCTCCGTTGAGACGGAGAATTCCCGGTACAACGGTGAGGGTTGTAAAAGCGTAAGCCGCCACTTTCGACTTGGCGTTCGTCAACCGGTTCAGAATAGTCGACTTGCCAACACTGGGCAGGCCGATGAGGACGACTGTTGCATCGCCGCCTTTGCGGATCTCGAAGGCCGGGCCTCCACCCTTGGAGGTGGAGCTTTCCAGCTCCTCGTGAAGCCGCGCGAGCTTGGCTTTGAGCAGGCCGATGTGGTGCTCGGTTTTCTTGTTGATCTGGGTCTTCTTCATCTCCTCCTCTATCTGCTTAATCTTCTCTGGAAGACCCAACTTCGTCTACCTCTCTCCTGTATGCCGTCGACAGGGGGATTGTGAACCTTGCTTTGAGATGGAAGAAGTTCTCAGCTCACTGGGTGAAAATCGTGCGAAAACAGCGGCGATTTGTGTGATATTGCCC
>Ga0137415_10007013_pt1 | contig 11177 bp, 9 predicted proteins | sample CZODoug3_1_1_16f_FD_183082 | JGI IMG/M metagenome (GOLD analysis project Ga0137415, IMG submission 183082) | Vadose zone soil fungal communities from Angelo Coast Range Reserve, California, USA - CZODoug3_1_1_16fungal (Hybrid Assembly) | ecosystem: Environmental > Terrestrial > Soil > Vadose...
CTTCCCGAGCGCGCCGCCGAGCTCTTTCCGCACGAGTTCTCCGGCGGCCAGCGGCAGCGCATCGCGATCGCGCGGGCGCTCGCGCTCTCGCCCAAGCTGGTCGTGCTCGACGAGCCGGTGTCGGCGCTCGACGTCTCGATCCGCGCCCAGATCCTCAATCTGTTGAGGGACCTCCAGCGACGGCTCGGCGTCGCCTACCTCTTCATCGCCCACGACCTCGCCGCGGTGGCGCACATGAGCCACACGATCGCCGTCATGTATCTGGGCAAGATCGTCGAGCTCGGCGCCGCCGCGGAGGTGGCGCTCTCCCCGAAGCATCCGTATACCCAGGCACTGTTCTCCGCGGCACTGCCGCTCGACCCGGGTGCCCGCGGGGAGGAGATCATCTTGAGCGGCGAGATTCCGAGCCCGCTCGATCCACCGCCGGGCTGTCGCTTCCACACGCGTTGTCCGCACGTGATGGAGCGCTGCCGCCGCGACGAGCCGCCGCTGGCGCCGGAGAGCGGCCGCCTCGTCGCCTGCCATCTGTATCCGGGTTGACACGGCCGGACATCCGCGGATAATCGGCGCCACTTCGGGTTCCGTTCGTCGGTCCTCGGCTTCGCTCCCAAACGATTCGCGAACGCAGAGGAGGGTCCTCATGACCGAACGGGTGCCGCGCCGACCGTACTCCCTCTCCGCGCTGATCCTGGCAGCGCTGCTGCTCCTGGGACTGATCCTGCCCACGAAGGCGCGCTCGGAAGCGCCCGCGGGGCGCTCGGAAGCGCCCGTGGGGCAGCTCACGTGGGCCGTGCACATTTCGCTTGCTCCCGGCTGGTTCGACCCCGCCGAGACGACCGGCATCATCACCCCGTTCATGCTGCTCTACGCGCTCCACGACGCGCTCGTGAAGCCGATGCCGGGCACTCCGATGGCCCCGAGCCTGGCCGAGTCGTGGTCGATGTCGCCGGACGGCCTCGGCTACGAGTTCGTGCTGCGGCGTGGCGTGAAATTCCACAACGGCGATCCGTTGACCGCCGAGGACGTGAAGTTCTCCATGGAGCGCTATCGGGGCGCCGCATCGGGCCCGTACAAGGCGCGGATCGCCTCGATCGACGTGATCGATCCGCATCGCCTCCGCGTCCGCTTCAAGCATCCGTGGCCCGACTTCATGACGTTCTACGGGACGATGGCCACCGGGGCCGGCTGGATCGTTCCCAAGAAGTACGTCGAGAAGGTCGGCGACGACGGCTTCAAGCGAGCGCCCGTCGGCGCGGGCCCGTACAAGTTCGTCTCGTTCACGCCCGGGATCGAGCTCGTGCTCGAGGCCAACGAGCAGTACTGGCGAAAGACGCCGAGCGTGAAGCGGCTCGTGTTCAAGTCGATCCCTGACGAGTCGACGCGCCTGGCCATGCTCAAGCGGGGCGAGGCCGACATCGCCTACTCGATCCGCGGCGCGCTCGCCGAGGAGCTCAAGCGGACGCCGGGGCTCACGCTGAAGCCGAACTACCCGCCCGGCACCTTCTGGCTCGTCTTCCCGGAGCAGTGGACGGACGCCAAGTCGCCCTGGGCCGACAAGCGTGTGCGGCTGGCCGCGAGCTACGCGATCGACCGACCCGCGATCAACCGGGCCGAGACCCTCGGTTTCTCACGGATCACCGGCAGCATGATCCCTCACACGTTCGAGTTCTACTGGCCGGCGCCGATGCCGGTCCACGACGTCAAGAAGGCGCGACAGCTTCTGACCGAGGCCGGATATCCGAACGGCTTCGATGCGGGGGAGTACTTCTGCGACGCGTCCTACGCGAACCTGGGCGAGGGGGTCGTGAACTATCTCCAGACGGTCGGTATCCGGGCGCAGTTGCGTCCGCTCGAGCGCGCCGCGTTCATCCTCCAGAACAGCCAGAAGAAGCTGAAGAACATCATCCAGACGGCGAGCGGCGCATTCGGCAACGCCGCCACCCGGCTCGACGCCTTCGTGGCGGCGGGCGGCACGTTCACCTATGGGACGTATCCGGACATCGAGGGGCTCATCGCCGAGCAGGCGAGCGAGATGGATCCCAAGAAACGCGAAGTCGTCCTGCACCGGATCCAGCAGCTCATGCACGAGAAAGCGATGATCGCGCCGATCTGGGAGCTCGCGTTCATCAACGGCTACGGCCCGCGGGTGGCGGAATCAGGCCTCACGCTCATCACGAGCCACGCCTACTCGAGCCCGTACGAGGACTTGAAGCTGACGGCGAGATGAGCGTTCTGTGCTACCGGGACTGGCTCAGGGCCTTGCGAGCCTCGAGGTATGTCGCCGCGGTGAGCGCCTCGATCTGCTCGGATCGCCGGAGGACCCTGTAAGCCATGAAGCAGCAGACGCCCGCCTCGAGCCCGACAACGGCCAGCATGGAGGCAAGGAACCAATGCTCGATCATCGCTGATGATTATCCCGGGCGTCCGGGCCTCCGTCAACGCCGAGAATCGGATACCGCTTAGACGGGTGAGCTAGGCCCACTCCGGATACGTCTGAGGCGAGAGCGCGTCGGCGTCGCGGCCGGCCCAGTCGAAGGGGCCCATCCGCGGCCACATGCGCTCGCCCCCGGCCTGGAGCGCCGCGAAGATGGCGCGCTCGTCGGCCGCCCGCACGCGCCCGGCGTCGACGACGAGGCGGCCGTTGACCCAGACGCGATCGACGTCCTCGGCGGTCGCGTTGTAGACGATGTTCTTCACCGGATCGCGCAGCGGCGTCATGCCCCACGAGGCGCCCTTCCACAAGATCAGATCGGCCTTGGCGCCCGGCGCGATGCGGCCGAGGTCGTCGCGCCCGAGCGCCCTGGCGCCGCCGAGGGTCGCGGCGTCGAAGACGTGCGCGGCGGTCGTCGCCTCGGTGTTGCGCTCGACGATCTTCGACACGACCGCCGCCCAGCGCATGGCCTCGATGACGCTCTGCGGATTCGTATCGGTGCCGAGCGACATGTTCACGCCGGCGCGTCGGTACCCGGCGAACGACTCCATCACGACGCCGCGCCGTGCGAAGACCCAGACGGCGTGGGCGACGGAGCACCCCGCGTCGGCCATGATCGCGACGTCGCCGGCCGGGTAGTTGGTCCACGACGAGCCGCCGATGACGATCGCGTGGCCGAGGATCGCGTTCGGGCCGAGCACGCCGAGTTCGGAGAGCCAGGCGACCGGGGTCTTGCCGTGGCGGCCCAGCATCTCGTTGAACTCCACGACCGACTGCGAGGTGTGAAGCTGCCAGGGGCGCTGGCGCTCGTCGGCGGCGCGCTTGGACGCCTGGAGCAGGTCGGGCGTGCACGTGTCGACCTGAGCTGGCGAGAAGAAGCAGCGGACGAGGTCACCGTGGGCGCCGTCGTGCCGTTTGTGGAGCTCGATCGCCCGGGCGAGGCCCTGGCGGCCTTGCTCCTCGTCCCACTCCCACTCCACCCGCCGCCCGTCGCGCGTGAGCCAGCGGCCGGAGCGGAAGGCGAGGCCCACGTACACGCGCAGGCCGAAGTCCGCGGCGCGAGCGACGACGTACTCGCTGGCGCCGCCGATCTCCATCACGGTGGTCACGCCGCCGCGAAGCAGCTCGGCCATGGAGAAGTCGACGCACGCCCGCGTCGCCTCCTCGTCCTGCGACGCGCCGCGGACCGGCAGGAGCTCGAACAGTCCGGAATAGAAGAACTGGGGGTTGCCGCGATCCTCGATGAACGAGCGGTCGAGCGGCGAACCGCCGATGTGAGCGTGGGTCGAGATGAGCCCCGGCGTCAGGATCGAGTCTCGCGCGTCGATCGTCTCGGCGAGGCCTTCGGCGGGCGCGGCCTGTCGCGGGCCGACCGAGACGATGCGGTCGCCGTCGACGATCACGGTGCCGTCGCGCAGCAGGCGGTGGCCGCGGCCGTCGAAGGCGATCACGTGACCGGCGTGGATGGCGATGCGACGGGGCATGGTCGACCCTCCTCAGCCGAGCGATCCTACCGCGGTTCGACGCGCCTTGACAGGCCATGTCCGGCATGGTTTTCTTCCGGCACGATGCGGTTCGCGGGCCTCGCGATGAAGCGCAAGCAGTGGGAGCCCTTGGCCTTCGCCTCACCCGCGCTGGCGTTGATCGCCTTCGTCATCGTGTTTCCGCTCGTGTACTCCTTCTACCTGTCGTTCCAGAACTTCGACCTCTCCGTGGGCCCAGAGTACGAGTACGTCGGTGGGAAGAACTACGCCGAGGCGATCTTCCGGGACTCGCGGTTCCTCGGGTCCGTATGGAATACGGCGCTGATCATCGCCCCGTCGCTGGTGCTCGAGCTTTTGCTCGGGCTCGGGATCGCGATGCTCCTGAGTCGCGTGATCCACGGGCGCCCCATCATCACCGCGCTTCTCGCCATCCCGGCCATGGTCTCGCCGGTGATGGCGGCGATGGCGTGGCGGATGATGTACGGGGTGAAGTACGGGGCGATCAACAATCTCGGGCGGCAGCTGGGGATCATCGACGTCTACTTCGACTGGTTCTCGTCGCCGTTCGTCTCCATCCTGGCCGTCGTGCTGGTCGAGATCTGGCTCAACACGCCATTCATGATGCTGGTGCTGCTGGCCGGGCTGCAGTCGATTCCCACGGAGCTCTACGAGGCGGCCAGGGCCGACGGCGCCAGCCCGTGGCAGCGCTTCTGGTCGATCACGCTGCCGCTGCTCAAGTTCACGATGGCGGTCGGCGTGATGATCCGGCTCATCGATCTGACCAAGCTGTTCGGGCTGATCTTCGTGCTGACCTTCGGGGGGCCCGGCGGCAGCACGGAGACGGTCGCGTTCACGACGTACCTGATGGGCTTCAAGGACTTTCGGATGAGCTACGCCGCGGCGCTCTCCTACGTGATCGTCGGCGGCGTGCTGGTCCTGACCCTGGTCTTCATCTGGATGCAGCGGGTCCGCGAGGCGCGAGCGGCCTGATGGCGATCGCCCTCGAGCGGCGCGTGGTGGCGACCCAGCGGGCGAAGCGCCACCGCCTGTGGCGCCGCGTCGGCCACGCGCTGACGTACCTCGGGCTCTTCGCCGCGCTGGTCTTCTTCCTGGGCCCCTTCTTCTGGATCGTGACCACGTCGCTCAAGGGCAACGAGGACTTCTTCGCGTTCCCACCGGTGTGGATCCCGGTCGAGCCGTCGCTCAAGCACTACGCCGCGCTGTTCACGCGATCGAGCGGGGCGCGGTACTTCACCAACAGCATGGTGCTCTCGACGTTGAGCATGATCTCGGCACTGGTGTTCAGCCTGCCGACCGCGTACTCGATCGCCCGCTGGCGCTTCGGCGGCGGGTTCCTGTCGATCTTCTTGCTCGTCCTGCGGATGCTGCCGGCCATCGCGCTCATCATTCCAATTTACATCGTCTACAAGCTGCTCGGGATGACCAACAACTACCTCGGCCTGGTCGTCATCTATACCGTGCTCTACATCCCGTTCGCGGTGTGGCTGCTCGTCGGCTTCCTCCGCGATTTCCCCGTGGAGATCGAGGAGGCGGCGATGATCGACGGCTGCTCGCGGCTCCGGGCGCTCGTCCAGGTGGTCGTCCCGATCATCGCGCCGGGGATGGCGGTCGTGGCTCTGTTCGCGTTCATCGCGACCTGGAACGAGTTCCTCTTCGCGATCGTTCTCACCGGCATCGAGACCAAGACCATGATGGTCCTGGTGACCTCGTTCACGTCAGGCGGCACCGACATGTTCTACGGCGAAGCGTCGGCCTCGGTCGTGCTCGGCGTGCTTCCAGCCTTTGCGGTCGCCTTCATGCTTCAGCGCTATCTGGTCAAGGGCCTGGCGCTCGGCGGGACGAAGGGCTGAGGAAACGAAAACAAGGGGGATCCCCATGAGACGGTTCCGGTCCGCGACCTCGGTCGCGATGCTGCTCGGTGGCCTCGTCACGATCGGCTGGCTCACCTGGCCCGCCCGCGCGCCCGCCGCGCGGCCGTACGAAGGACAGACGATCCGGGCGGTGGTGAACGCGGAGTTCGTGAAGTACTCGCTCACCCTGATCGAGCAAGACCTCTACGACAAGCTCGGCGTCAAGCTCGAGACCGAGGTCATTCCCGCCGATGCGTTCGTGGCCAAGACGCTCCTCGAGTTCAACAGCGGCGCGAGCCCGTGGGACCTCGTCATGTTCGGGCCCTCGAACATGCCCGACTACGGCCGGCACTTCGAGCCCCTCGAGCCCTGGATCGAGAAGCTGAAGCTCGACTTCGCGATGGACGATATCGTCCCGGTGTTCGCCAAGGTGATGCTGCGCTACCAGGGCAAGCTGGTCAGCATGCCCTACGACGGCGACATCCACATCATGTACTGGAACAAGGTCGCCTTCGACCGGGCGGACAACAAGCAGAAGTTCAAGGCCAAGTACAAATACGATCTGCAGCCGCCCAAGACCTGGAAGCAGTGGGACGACGCCGCCGAGTTCTTCAGCGGCTGGGGCTGGGACGGGAGCCAGGCCAAGCTCTTCGGCGCCGGCGCCTCCTACAAGCCGAGCGGCAGCGGCTACTCCTATCACTGGTGGCGCCCGCGGTTCTTCTCCTACGGCGGCCAGTACTTCGACGCGAACATGAAGCCGCTCATCAACACCGCGGCCGGCGTGCGCGCGCTCGAGGAGATGGTCCGGACGATGCCGTATTATCCGCCCGGCGTGCTCCTCTTCGAGTCGGAGGAGCCCAAGACGATGCTGGTCAAAGGCGAGGTGCCGCTGCTCTACTCCTGGACGTCAACCGGCAAGCGCGTGGGTAATCCGGCCGAATCGGTGATCGTCGGCAAGGCCGGCTTCGGGCTGGTGCCCGGCGCCGAAATCGACGGCAAGATCGTCAACCGCCCGGCCATCACGCCGGGCCGCGGCATGGCCGTCGCGAAGTACTCGAAGAAGAAGGAAGTCACGATGAAGGTCCTGGAGTTCATCTCGCTCCCGGACCAGAGCCTCAAGATCGTGATGGACGCCAAGACGATCATGGACCCCTGGCGCGTGACCCATCTGCGCTCGGAGAAGTTCCGCAAGCTGTTCCCGGACGCCGACAAGTACCTCGGCGCCATCGAGCAGAGCTTCCCGTACCTGGTGCCCGACCCGGTCATCCCGGCCGCCGACGAGTACCAGCGCAAGCTGTCGTTCGAAATCACCGAGGCGCTGGCCAAACGCAAGTCGCCCAAGGACGCGCTCGACAACGCCGCCAAGGAATGGGACAAGATCACCGAGCGGCGCGGGCTCGAGAAGCAGAAGGCGGCCTGGGGCGAGAAGCTCCACGAGATGAAGCAGCTCGGCATCGAGCATCATCCGGAGTGGGCGGCCAAGGCCAAGTGAGCGAAGCCGGGCCGTCATCATGATCGTGCCCCTCACCCTGGCTGATTTCCTGGAGCGCGCCGAGCGCGTCTACGGCGATCGCGAGGCGATCGTCGACGAGCCCAACCCGCCCGGCGGCGGGCTCGGCCGTATCACCTACGCGCAGTTCGCGGCGATGTCGCGCAGCCTCGCCGCCGCCCTCGACGAGATGGGGGTCGGCGAGGGCGAACGCGTCGCGATCGTCTCGCCCAACGCCGCGCGCTTCCTGGTGAGTCTATTCGGCGTGAGCGTCTATGGACGCGTGATCGTGCCGGTGAACTTCCGGCTGAACGCGGAGGAGGTCCGTTACATCGTCGAGCACTCCGGCTCCACGGTCGCGCTGATCGATCCGGAGCTCGACGAGTCGCTCCCGCAGCTCAACGTCAAGCATCGCTTCGTGCTCGGCGCCTCGACCGACCCGCAGCTGTTCCTCCGGCCGAATGCCGCGCCGCGGGGTCGGGTGACCGACGAGAACGCGACGGTGTCGATCAACTACACGTCGGGTACCACCGCCCGGCCCAAGGGCGTGCAACTGACTCATCGAGGCTGCTGGCTGAACGCGGTGACGTTCGGCTGGCACCTCGGCCTCTCCGACCGTGACGTGTACCTGCACACCTTGCCGACGTTTCACTGCAACGGCTGGGGCATGCCCTACGCGGTGACCGCGATCGGCGCGCGTCAGGTGATCATCCGCAAGATCGAAGGCGAGGAGATCCTGCGCCGCGTCGACGCCCACGGGGTGACCCTCTTCAACTGCGCGCCGGCGGTGATCGCCGCGGTGCTCGACGCGGCCACGGCGCGGCGCAAGCGTGGCGAGAACATCCCCGGCGCCGGTCGTGTGCGTGTCGTGGTCGCCGGCGCCCCGCCCCCGTCGAAGACGATCGAACGGATCGAGGCCGAGCTGGGCTGGGAGTTCATCCAGATCTACGGGCTCACCGAGACCTCGCCGCTGCTCACCATCAACCGCGCGCCCCAGGAATGGGAGGGGATCGACCGGAGCGAGCGGGCCCGGCGCCTCTCGCGCGCGGGCGTGCCCGCGGTCGGGGTGCGCATGGCCGTCGACGAGAACGGCGAGATCCTCACGCGGACCAACAACGTCTTCGAGGGCTACTGGAACCAGCCCCAGGAGACCGCCAAGGCGCTGGCCGACGGCTGGTTCCACACGGGTGACGGCGGCCACACCGAGGACGCCTACGTGGTGATCGCCGACCGGAAGAAGGACGTGATCATCACCGGCGGCGAGAACGTCTCGTCGATCGAAGTCGAGGACTGCCTCTACCAGCACCCCGCCGTCGCCGAGGCCGCCGTGATCGGCGTCCCCGACGAGAAGTGGGGCGAGACCATCAAGGCGCTGGTGGTGCTCCGCCCGGGCGCCCAGGCGAGCGCGGCGGACCTGATCGCGTTCTGTCGCACGCGCATGGCGCACTACAAGTGCCCGACCTCGATCGAGCTGCGCGACGCGCTCGCCCGCACCGCCACCGGCAAGCTCCAGAAGTTCAAGCTCCGGGAGCCCTACTGGGCCGGGCGCGACCGGAAGGTGAACTGACTGGACGTCGGGGGAGCGCCGCCGCTCCCCCACCCCCACCGGCCACACTGGGCGGACATCTCTGTGATTGGTTGCGCCGGCGAAGCCGGCGCTCGGATCGAAGGGGCGCGCCGCGCCCTACGCGAACTTCGCGCGCTCCTCGCGGCGATAAAACCTGACCGCGAGGGTCAGGAAGAGCGCCGAGTAGCCCCCGAGCCACAGCAAGCTCTCGCCGAGCGACTCGTGGCCGGCGCCGAGCGCGCTCCACGCGAGCTGCGCGTAGTGGTAGCTCGGCAGGTAGGGCGCGAGCCTCTGGACGAAATCCGGAAGCTGGCTGAGCGGAACGAAGAGCCCGGAGGCGAAGGACAGCGGTAAGTAGACCAGGTTCGCGACCGCCGGCGCCGCGTTGGGCCCGGACCAGTAGCCGATCGCGAAGCCCAGCGCGATGAAGGGCAGCGAGCCGGCGAGCAGCCGCGTGATGATCGTCGCCCACACCGCCGGCGGCTCGCGGATTCCGCCCGCGACGATCCCAAAGCCGATGAGCAGCACCAGGGCCAGGAGCGCGAACAGGAGCGCCGTCACCACCTTGGCCAGCATGAAGACGAACGGCGGAAGCGGGCTCGCCCGCATCAGGCGGTCGATCTTCATCCCGCGCTCGTTGGCCACGCCGATCCCGAAGCCGTAGACCATCACGTTGCCGACCGCGTACGCGCCGAACGAGGCCAGGAGGTACGCGCCGATGCTCACGCCGTCTCCGCTCCGGAGATGCGCGATCGGCAGGCCGAAGAAGATGAAGAACACGATCGGCAACACCAGATTGGTGACGCTGAAGGCGGGAACGCGCCAGCGGATCAGGAGCTCGCTCCTGGTCTGGGCGAGGAGCATCTTCAGCAAGGGCGCGGCCGCCGGAGTCGTCATGCGCGACGCGTCAGGCTGAGGAACGCCTCCTCGAGATCGGCTCCGGTCACCTCGAGGTCGCGCAGGACGACGCCGCGCTCGAAGAGCGCTTGGAGCACCACCTCGGGCTCGTTGCTGAGCAGGTGCACCCGATGGTCGGCGATCTCGAGATTCTGGACCGGAAGCCCCCGGAAGGTCGTGTCGCCGACCGCCGTCTCCGGTCTGAAATTGATGCGCTTGCTCGGGATTCGCGACTTGATCTCGCGCGGCGTCGCGTCGGCGATGACGACGCCGCGATCGATGACGACGATGCGATGCGCCAGCTGATCGGCCTCTTCCAGATAGTGAGTGGTGAGCACGATCGTCTTGCCGGTGGCGGAGAGCGCGCGGATGCTCTCGAGCACGCCGCGGCGCGTCTCCACGTCCATCCCGACGGTCGGCTCGTCGAGGAAGAGCGCTTCGGGATCGCCGCAGACGGCGAGCGCGAAGTAGAGCCGCTGGCGCTCTCCTCCGGAGAGCGTGCCGGCTCTCGCGTCGGCCCTGGCGTCGAGCCCGGCCAGGGCGATCGCCCGGGCGGCCGGCAGCGGCGACGGGTAGTAGGCGCGGAACAGGTTCACGATCTCCCGGACGGTGAGCATGCCCGTCGTCCCCGACTCCTGGAGCATCACGCCGCATCGGCTCCGGGCGCGCCGGTCGTCGGGATCGAGGCCGAAGAGAAGCGCCTGGCCCGCGGTCGGGCGCCGCAGACCGAGCATTAAGGCGATCGAGGTCGTCTTGCCCGCCCCGTTCGGCCCGAGCAACGCAGTGACCTGACCGGGTTCGGCGACAAGATCCAGGCCGGTAAGGGCCTCCACATCGCCGAAACGCTTGGTGAGCCCCCGGGCCTCGACAACCGGGGGCATCACGCGGCACTCTCTGCCGGTCGGTGGACGCCCAGGAACGCCAGCACACACTCGACGTGCGGGGTGCATCGTGGCATGTCTGTGGTTCTCCATCTCTGCTTGTCACATGCGCCGCGGCCGAAGGTTCATGTCTGTGAGCCCTGGCGACGGGATGGTGTGACCGATGGAGGAGACCGAGTGGCTGGCCGAGCACTTCGAGGAGCACCGCCCCCGGCTGCGGGCGGTGGCCTATCGGATGCTCGGTTCGCTGGCCGAGGCAGACGACGCGGTCCAGGACAGCTGGCTGCGGCTGAGCCAATCCGACGCGGCCCAGATCGACAATCTCGGGGGGTGGCTGACCACCGTCGTCGCCCGAGAGTGCCTGCACATGCTGCGCTCCCGCAGACACCGCCGGGAGGACGCGTTCGGCGCACATCTGCCCGACCCAATCATCATCCCGGACGAGGACCTCGACCCGGAGCAGGAGGCGCTGCTGGCCGACTCGGTCGGTCTGGCCTTGCTCGTCGTGCTCGACTCCCTTACCCCGGCCGAGCGGCTGGCGTTCGTCCTGCATGACA
>Ga0137415_10007014_pt1 | contig 11177 bp, 7 predicted proteins | sample CZODoug3_1_1_16f_FD_183082 | JGI IMG/M metagenome (GOLD analysis project Ga0137415, IMG submission 183082) | Vadose zone soil fungal communities from Angelo Coast Range Reserve, California, USA - CZODoug3_1_1_16fungal (Hybrid Assembly) | ecosystem: Environmental > Terrestrial > Soil > Vadose...
ACAAGGACAATCACGCCGGCCTGATGACGCCGGCGCAGATGGACAGCTTCCGCCAGGCGATGAACATCCGCCCGGGCCATGAATGGGATCGCTTTGAGGGCCTGCGCGCAGATCCGCAGCGGCTGCAGGCGTTCCTCGATAAGGTCGCGTTCGCGGCAGGCGGGGAGCGCTGCCTCACTGCGCTGCGCTTTCCTGCACCGGAGGAGCTGGCGGTCAACATCCAGCCGGAGATGTCGACGCAGTTCGGCTTTGGCGCCCTACTCAACGAGCTCGCGCGCGAGAAATCCGAACTCGTCTCGCGCATCGTCACCACCTCGCCCGACGTGACCGTTTCGACCAATCTGGGTCCGTGGGTGAACCGTCGTGGCCTGTTCGCCCACGAGGCCCTCGCCGACACCTTCAAGAGCGAGCGCATCCCGTCCACGTTTAGCTGGGAGTTCTCCGCAAAAGGCCAGCACATCGAGCTCGGCATTGCCGAGATGAACCTGTTCATCCTGCTCTCGGCGCTTGGCCTGTCGCACGCGATCAATGGCGAGCGGCTCATTCCGATCGGCACGCTCTATGACCCTTTCATCGCCCGCGGTTTCGATGCACTCAACTACGCGTGCTACCAGGACGCCCGATTCATCCTGGTAGCGACGCCGTCCGGCGTAACGCTTGCGCCCGAGGGTGGCGCGCACCAATCGATCGCCGAGCCGCTGATCGGCATGGCACAGGACGGCCTTGCCGCATTCGAGCCCGCCTATGTCGACGAGCTCGCCGTCATCCTTGCCTTCGCGCTCGACTACGTCCAACGCGGCGGCGATGGCGGAGACTCCGAGCGCAATTGGCTGCGCGACGAGACCGGCGGCTCCGTCTATCTGCGGCTTTCGACCCGTCCGATCGAGCAGATCACGCGGGCCATGACGCCCGACCTTGCCCAGGCGATCGTCGACGGCGCCTATTGGCTGCGCCGGCCTGGCCCCAACTGCCAGGTGGTCGTCGCCTATACCGGCGCGGTCGCGCCCGAGGCGATCCAGGCCGTCGGGCTGATGGCGGAGGATCGCCGTGACGTCGGTCTGCTCGCCGTCACCTCGGCCGACCGGCTCAATGCCGGCTGGACCGCGGCGCAGCGGGCGCGCGAGCGCGGCCTCGTGCACGCCCGCTCGCATATCGAAAAGCTGCTCGCAGACGTGCCGTCCCATTGCGGGATCGTCTCGGTGCTCGACGGCCACCCGGCGACGCTGGCCTGGCTCGGCGCCGTGCATGGCCATCGCGTACGCCCCCTCGGGGTCGAGCACTTCGGCCAGACCGGCTCGATCGCGGACCTCTATCGGCACTACGGCATCGACACCAATGCGATCGTGGCGGCCGCGGCCACGCTCACGCCCGGCCGTCCGATCAGGCATCTCAAGGCGCTGCCGTGATGCGGAACCCGTAGGTGGGCACGGCGCTGCGGTGATCGTGGGGCGAGCGTTGAATGCCTGGCCCGCGCCTTTGCCCACCCTACGCCATACCTACACAATCGCCAGTACGAAAAGAGGAACGAGCGCGCAGGCTGCCACCACAGCGGTGTAGCGCAGGGCTTCGCCGTTCGGCACCTCCATCAGAAGCGGCAGCCCGACCCACAGCAGGTAGAACCCGTAGAAGCCGAGGACCAGGAGGAAGTTCAGGCCCGGGACGATCAGGAAAATGCCGGCGAGCCAGAGCGGCGTGTAGGAATAGACCGACAGCTTGAGCGCGTTGGGGAAGTTCTTCTTGGCGCCGAACCTGGGTGCAAGAAGATCGATCACCCCGGCGACGACATAGACCGCCGCCAGGCTCACCGCATAGGAGATGACCGCGCGCAACAGCCCGGAGAGGAATGGCGCACGGGCTTCGCCGACGAAGGATTGCCCGATCAGGTGCGCGACCTCGGGGATCGCCGCGAGAATCGCAGCATAGTTCACGAACAGACCCAACGCGGTCGTGCGCTCCCGCTCGATCACCGGCCATTCCGTGCGCGGCGTCAGCAGCAGCGCCTTGATCCGTTCGACAAGTTTTCTCATCGCCCCTTCCGTTACACATTCGCCGCCACAGCCCGCTAAACGCGGGCATCCTCGCGGATCATTGCCGCGCCCTTCTCCGCGATCATCATGGTCGGCGCATTGGTGTTGCCGGACGTGATCGTCGGCATGACCGAGGCGTCGACCACGCGCAGGCGCTCGAGACCTATGAGGCGCAGCCGTTCGTCGACCACGGCCGTGGGATCGGTGGCGCGGCCCATCTTGGCGGTGCCCACGGGGTGGAAGATCGTGGTGCCGATGTCGCCCGCGGCCTTGATCAGCGCGGCCTCATCGTCGCCGACGGAAGCGCCCGGCAGATACTCGACCGGCCTATGCCGGGCAAGCGACGGCTGCGCCACGATCCTGCGCCCGACGCGGATCGATTGGGCGGCGACGTGGCGGTCCTCGTCGGTCGCAAGGTAATTCGGCTTGATCATCGGCTTGTCGGCGGGATCGGCAGAACGCAACCGCACGAACCCGCGGCTCGTCGGCTGCAGGTTGCACACGCTGGCGGTGAAGGCCGGAAAATCGTGCAAGGGATCGCCGAACTTGTCGAGGGAGAGCGGCTGCACGTGGAATTGGATATTGGCCCGCTCGCGCGCGGCATCCGAGCGCGTGAACAATCCGAGTTGCGAGGGCGCCATGGTGAGGGGCCCGCGCCGGAACAGCGCGTAGTCGAACCCCATCCACGCGCGGCCGAGGAGCGAGCGGTAGGTCTCGTTGAGCGTCTTGACGCCCGACACCCGGTAGATCATCCGAAGCTGCAGGTGGTCCTGCAGATTCTCGCCGACGCCGCGCTTGTCGAGCACGACCGGGATGTCCAAGCCTTGCAGCTCCTTGCCGGCGCCGACGCCGGAGAGCTTGAGAACCTGGATCGATCCGATTGCGCCTGCCGCCAGGATCACCTCTCCCCGGCAGCGCGCGGATCGCGTCGCGCCATCCTGCCGCCAGCGCACACCCGCCGCGCGCTTGGCCTCGAACATGATGCCTTCCACCAGGCATCGGATCTCGAGCCGAAGGTTCTGGCGGCCGAGCACCGGCTTGAGAAAGCCGCGCGCCGCCGACCAGCGCCGCCCGCGCTTCTGGTTGACGTGGAAGAGGCAACTTCCTTCGTTGTCGCCACGGTTGAAATCCGGGATCCGCTTGATGCCGGCCTCTGCAGCGGCGTCGCGAAAATCGTCGAGGATGTCCCAGCGCACGCGCGGCGCCTCGATCCGCCATTCGCCGCCCACCGCGTGCGCGTCGCTCGCCCCGAGGAAGTGATCCTGGTGGCGCTTGAAGAACGGCAGCACGTCGTCCCAGCCCCAGCCGGCAAGGCCGAGCTGGCGCCAATGATCGTAGTCGGCGGCCTGACCGCGCATGTAGATCATGGCGTTGATGGCGGAGGAGCCGCCGATCACCTTGCCGCGCGGATAGGCGAGGCTGCGGCCGTTGAGCCCTTCCTCCGGCTCAGTCCGGAACATCCAGTCGGAGCGCGGATTGCCGATGGCGAAGAGGTAGCCGACCGGAATGTGAAACCAGATCCAATCGTCCATGCCGCCCGCCTCCAGGAGCAGCACGCGCGTGTCGGGATCGGCCGAGAGCCGATTGGCCAGCACGCAGCCGGCCGACCCCGCGCCGACGATGATGTAATCGAACTCGCCTTCGATCGGGGTCGCTTCGGACATGCCAGCTCCGGCTCAGCGTTTCAGCATCGGCATTATGCTGTAACGCGGGCGCAGAGTCTTCGAAGGCAGGCACCGTGAACCACGGCCGGCAGACTCTGGTCGAGCCCGCGGCGCACCGAGCATGGTCAACCGTGGTTCGTCAGGCCGCGAGCGCGGTCCCGCGCGGGTTGGCCACGTGCTCCTTGAGGATCGTGCCCGAGGCATCGACCTCGCGCAGCAGCACGTCGTAGGTCCAGAGATCGGCGAGATGCTGGAGCACGCGCTTGGCATCGGCCTCCTCCAGCACGGCACCATTCACGGCGGTATGGCGCAGCATAAGGCGCCGGTCGCCGGCAAGGTCGACGTCGACCACCTCGATGTTGGGATCGATGAAGCCCACGTCGTGCTGGCGGGCGAGCTCGCGGCGAACGCGGCGGTAGCCGCGCTCGTCGTGGATGGCCGACACCTTCACGCCCTCGGTTTGAGCGGGGTCGTCGCAGAGGTGGAACATGCGCATCTGCCGCATCAAACGCGGACCGAGAAACTGGTTGATGAAGCTCTCGTCGCGGTAGTTGGCCCAGATATCGCGCAGCACCGCCATCACGTCCCCGGTGCCGGCGATCTCGGGGAACCACGCACGATCTTCGTCTTCGGGGTCGGCGACGATCCGCTCGAGGTCCTGCATCATCGCGAAGCCGAGCGCATAGGGATTGAATCCCGAGAAGCGCGGGTCGTCGTAGCCCGGCTGGAACACCACATTGGTGTGCGACTGCAGGAACTCGAGGAAGTTGCCGTCGCTGACGGCGCCCCGCTCGTGCAGGCGGGTCATGATGCGATAGTGAACATAGGTCGCAGTGCCCTCGTTCATCACCTTGGTTTGTCCCTGGGGATAGAAGTACTGCGCGACGTGGCGCACGATCCGCAGCAGCTCGCGCTGCCAGGGCAGCAGCCGCGGCGCGGACTTCTCGAGGAAATAGAGAATGTTGTCTTGCGGCAGCCCGAGCATCGCGCGACGCCGCTCCACGCTCAGCTCGGAGGCGCTCTTGCCGGGCCCGGTCGGCACCGTGCGCCACAGATCGTTGAAGATGCGCTCCTCGTGCGCGCGGCGTTCCCGCTCGCGCCGCTCTTCCTCGCGCAGGTCGAGCTTCTTCTTGCCCGGATAGCGGTCGACGCCGTGGGACATCAGCGCGTGCGCCGCATCGAGCGTGCGCTCGACCGCCAGCGGGCCATAGCGCTCCTCGCAGCGCGCGATGTAGCCCTTGGCGAAGTTCAGGTAGTCGAGAATGCCGTCCGCATCGGTCCAGAGCTTGAACAGGTAGTTGTTCTTGAAGAAGTGATTGTGGCCGAAGGCGGCATGCGCGATCACCAGCGTCTGCATCGTCGCCGTGTTCTCTTCCATCAGGTAGGAGATGCACGGCGAGCTGTTGATCACGATCTCGTAGGCAAGCCCCCTCAAGCCCTTGCGGTAGAACGCCTCATGGTGGGCGAAATGCTTGCCGAACGACCAGTGCTTGTAGAACAGCGGCATGCCGATCGAGGAATAGGCATCGAGCATCTGCTCGGCGGTGATGACCTCGATCTGGTTCGGGTAGACATCGAGCCCGAGCTCGCCCAGCGCGATCTCCTCGCAGGCATCGTGAATGCGCCGAAGCGTCGAGAAATCCCAGTCCGCGCCATCGAAAAGGCGCCGTGTCGCGACTGATGCGGTCATGGCGCGGCTTTCTCCTGTGCGCGACGGCGCTGGAAGAGATCGTGAAACACCGGAAAAATTTCGCTCCGGCTCGTGACCTTGCGCATCGCAAGCGCTCCACCTTCCAAGCGCAGGCGCTCGTAGAGCGCCCACAGCGTCGACGTCGACGACATCGAGCCTCCCTGATCGCCGACCTCGAGATACGCGAAATACTGGCTGACCGGCAGGATCGCGCCGGTGAGCAGCCGCTGCGTGGCTATGCCGTCGGCGTCGGAGTTATCGCCGTCCGAGGCCTGCGCCGCGTAGATGTTCCAATCTTCCGGACGATATCGCGTCGTGATGATCTGCCGCATCGCCTCGAGCGCGCTCGACACCAGCGTGCCGCCCGTCGCCGGGCTGCGGAAGAAGGTCTCTTCATCCACCTCCTCGGCCTGGTCGGTGTGGCGGATGAAAACGATCTCGACATGGCGATAGCGCCGCGTGAGAAAGATGTAGAGCAGCATGTAGAACCGCTTCGCGAGATCCTTCATGTGCTCGGACATCGATCCGGATACGTCCATCAGGCAGAACATGACGGCTTGCGCCACCGGCTTGGGCACGTTCTCGTACCGGCGATAACGGATATCGATCGGATCGATATAGGGGATCCGCTTGAGCTTGGCCGACAGCGCCTCGGCGTCGGCGAATAGCTTGGAGCGGCGCTCCTCGTCCTCGCAGTCGGCGATCTCCGCCGCAAGTTCGTCGATCATCTCGGGACGCGGGCGGCGCAGCGCCACCCGGCGCTGCAACGCGAGCCGCATCGTGCGGTTGAGTGCGATGTTCGCAGGCGAACCCGAGACCGAGTAGCCCGCCCGGCGCGGCGCCTCATGCTCGGTCTCGGCCAGGCGGCGCTTGGCGAGATCTGGCAGCTCCAGGTCGTCGAGAAAGATATCCAGGAATTCCTCGCGGGTGAGGACAAAACGAAACGCATCCTCGCCCTCGCCTTCGCCAGCCTGTTTGGGCCGGCCGCCGCGCTCGTTCGCACGCGGCAGCAGGTCGCCTTCGATGAATTCCTTGTTGCCGGGGAGCACATGGTCGCGCACGCCGCCAGCACCGCGGCGAAAGCGCGGCTCGTCAACCCCGTCAAGCGGAATGCTGACCTCGCCGCCCTGCAGCACGTCCTCGATGTCGCGGCTCTCCGAGGACTGTTTCACGGCCCGCTGAACCAGCGCCTTGGCGCGGCGCAGAAAACGCTGGCGATTCTCCAGGCTCTTGCCGCGCGGGTTCAGACGCCGGTCGACAATGTACATGTCAGGTTCAGCCGGCCTGCTTCACGCGCATGTACCATTCGACCAGGCGGCGGACTTGGCGTTCGGTGTAGCCGCGGGCCACCATGCGCTCGACGAATTCGCCGTGCTTCTTCTCGCTCTCGCCGTCCTTCTTGGATCCGAAGGAGATGACCGGCAGGAGATCCTCGACCTGGGAGAACATCCGCTTCTCGATGACCTCCCGGATCTTCTCGTAGCTCGTCCAGGAAGGGTTCTTGCCGCCGTTTTGCGCCCTGGCGCGGAGCGAGAACTTGACGATCTCGTTGCGGAAATCCTTCGGATTGGCGATACCGGCCGGCTTCTCGACCTTGGTCAGCTCTTGGTTGAGCAACTCACGGTCGAGCAGCTGCCCGGTGTCCGGATCCTTGAAGTCGATATCCTCGATCCAGGCATCGGCGTAATCGACATAACGGTCGAACAGATTCTGCCCGTAGTCGGCGTAGGACTCGAGATACGCTTTCTGGATCTCGTGTCCGATGAACTCCGCATAACGCGGCGCGAGGTCAGCCTTGACGAACTCCAGATAACGTTTCTCCAGCTCGTCGGGAAGCTGCTCCCGACGGACGGCCTGCTCCAGTGCATACATGAGGTGGACCGGATCGGCGCCGATCTCCGTGGTATCGTGGTTGAACGTCGCCGCGAGGACCTTGAACGCGAACCGCGTCGAGACGCCGTCCATGCCCTCGTCCACGCCGGCCGCATCGCGGTATTCCTGGACGCTGCGCGCCTTGGGGTCCGTTTCCTTCAAGCTCTCGCCGTCATAGACCCGCATCTTGGCGAACAACGTCGAGTTTTCATGCTTGCGCAGGCGCGAGAGCACCGTGAAACGCGCAAGCACCTCGAGCGTCGAGGGAGCGCAGGGCGCCGCGCTGAGCTCGGAGCCCTGGATGAGCTTCTCGTAGATCTTCTGCTCCTCCGTCACGCGCAGGCAGTAAGGCACCTTGATGACGCAGATGCGGTCGATGAACGCCTCGTTGTTCTTGTTGCTCTTGAAACTCTGCCACTCGGCCTCGTTCGAGTGCGCGAGAATGATGCCGGAGAAGGGGATGGCGCCGATGTTCTCGGTGCCGATATAGTTGCCCTCCTGGGTCGCAGTCAGCAACGGATGCAGCATCTTGATCGGCGCCTTGAACATCTCGACGAATTCGAGGATGCCCTGGTTGGCCCGATTGAGGCCGCCGGAATAGCTGTAGGCGTCCGGGTCGTTCTGGGCGAAGCTCTCGAGCTTGCGAATGTCCACCTTGCCGACCAGCGACGAGATATCCTGGTTGTTCTCGTCGCCCGGCTCGGTCTTGGCGATCCCGATCTGCCGCAGGCGCGAGGGCTGGATCTTGACGACGCGAAAGCGCGAGATGTCGCCGCCGAAAGCCTCGAGTCGCTTGAGGCACCACGGGCTCATCAGCCCGGTCAGCCGGCGCCGTGGAACGCCGTAGCGCTCCTCGATGATCGGCCCCATGGTCTCCGGATCGAAGAGGCTCAGGGGGCTCTCGAACACCGGGCTGACCTCATCGCCGGCTTTCAGCACATAGATGGGATGGGTTTCCATGAGCGACTTGAGCCGCTCCGCAAGCGACGACTTGCCGCCGCCGACCGGCCCGAGCAGATAGAGTATCTGCTTGCGCTCCTCCAACCCCTGCGCCGCATGACGAAAAAAGGAGACGATGCGCTCGATCGTCTCCTCCATGCCGTAGAAACCGGAAAACGCAGGATAAATGCGTATCGTCCGGTTGGAAAAAATTCGGCCAAGGAGGGCGTCCTTGGCCGTGTCGATCATCTGAGGCTCGCCGATGGCGGCCAATATGCGTTCCGCAGCGTTCGCATATCGCATCGGGTCGCCCCGACAGGCCTCCAGGTATTCGGAAATCGGCATCTCCGTTTCGCGTCGCGCCTCAAAGGAGCGGGCGAATGCATTGAACAGCGAATCGTTGTACATGGCCCCTCTACGTTTTGTTGTCCCTTTGACCCGATCGCGGTGAGCGCAACACCCCGCCCCAGCGCGAGGCACAACGCTTCTTGGCGCGAATCAGCCGTTGAATCCTACACCTATTGGATACCTGCTCACACCATTGCGGCAATATGTGAAAATGTGTGCATCCCCCGCTTTGTCGCAGGCATCCTGCCGATGAATTGTGCTTATCAGGGTCGATTTTAGGGCGGCTCGGAGTCATTAGTGTGGTCGAGACAGCCCGTTTGCCCTTGAAATATCGATAGTTCTGGCGTTGCGGCAGGACCGGGCGACATCTCGTTTCGCGTGCGCAGATTGCGGATTGCGCCCGCCGGAAACGACCCCGGTCGCCATTGCCACCGGCCGATATGCCGCCAGCAGCGCTCACCGTGGCCATTATCACCGCTTTGTCAGCTCCGTACATGACGCAACGCGCGAGTTTGGCGACTGTTTCATATAGCAAAGTTCCATCCGGTTCGGTGCAAGCATCGTGCCGATTGAGTAGCCGTCATCGTCGATCAAATAGATCGGGCCGGAGCGCGACACGACCGCGATGACCTTCTCGCTGTGACGCGGCGACGAGAACGTGCCGGAGAACCGGCGGCCGTCCTGCTGATCGATCGTGAGCGTGAACGGCGCGCTGCTCATGCGCGGCGCCGAACCCTTGCCGGTATGATGATCATTGCCGCGACCCAGCACGATCGACTCGCTGTCCCCGGTCCAAGTGCCACGCAGATCGGGAATGGCGCTCTCGGCGGCTGCAGGCGTCGTCACGAGCGTGGCGAGCAGCGCAATCCTTGCAAGCTTCGACATCATGGCCTCCCTCCGTGGGCGACGAGCGACATCGCCGTTCCCGGGTCAACGACGCTACAAACAGCGCGCCGCGAAGCGGATCGAACAAGATTGGCGGTGAAAGCACGGTGCCATATCGTTATCGTTCGCGCGATCACGCGGATTTTGCCGCAAATGCCTGGAATCATTCGTGTTAGTCGCACCCGGCGGGCACGTGCGCGCAGCGACTTGCTCATCGCGCCCGTCCTGTGCGACCGTCGACATTTCGCGAAGGCAGGATTTCGCGAAGGATGGTCCAAAGGATGAAGGATGGTCCAAAGGATCAAAGGATTATGTCATGTGTCGAAACATCAAAACTCTGCATAACTTCGAACCGCCGGCGACGGACGAAGAAATCAATGCGTCGGCGCTCCAGTTCGTTCGCAAATTGAGCGGCTTCGCGCGACCTTCCAAGGCGAACGAAATCGCCTTCAACCAGGCGGTCGATGACGTGACGCAAGCGGCACACCGGCTGCTTGCGGCGCTCGTCACCAATGCTCCGCCGCGCGATCGCGAGGTCGAGGCGGCGAAGGCGAAAGCGCGAGCCGTGGATCGCTTCCGCTCCTCCGACGCAAGCCGCACCGCTTAGTTGGCACTGAGACGGGTCACCCGGAGGCGCCGAACGCAATCGACACAAGAAACGCGGGAGGGCAATTTGCGATCACGTCTCATCCATCACAGCGTGGCAATTCTCTTTCTGACATTGCCGGCGCTCGCCCACGCTCAAACCGCTCCCTCGGTCGCCCCCTCGACCGAGACTCTGCGCGTCATCCATTACGACGACACCGGCGAAGGATCGCTGCGCTGGGCAATCGAGCGTAACAATGCCGAGCCAGGACGGTTTCGCATCGAGATCGCCCCGATGGGGCAAGCGCCCTACGTGATCAAGCCGGCGTCGCCGCTGCCTGCGATCAAGGGGCCCGTGCAGATCGAGGGCACGGCGTGGAGGCAAACCGGAGATTTCATCGCTATCGACGGCTCCGGCTACATCGTCGACAAGGGGATGCAGACCTGCCCGGGCGCCATTCCCGGCCAGTACGGCGCCAATGTGCGCACCACCACCGATCCGGGCCTGGCTCTGGTCGACACGCAAGGCGTCGACATCAGCGGGTTGGAGGTTCGCAACTTCTGCATCGGCGTGCTGATCAACCGCGCGAGCGGCAACGTGATCCACGACAATCGTATTCTCGGCAATCGCGGCGGGGCCGGCGTCATGCTGACCGGCGACGACGGCAACGGCAATCCGACGGCAACGACCACGCTGCACAACAAGGTGCTGCGTAACGAATTCGTCGACAACGGCGACGGGCTCGAGCTCACCCGCGGCGCCGCCTTCAACCTCATCGCGGACAACGTCTTTCGCGCCACGCCCGACGGCCAGGAGCCCTCGCAGGGCATCGAAATCCTGCTCGGGCACGACAACGTTCTGGTGCGCAATCGCTTCGAAGGATATTCCGACGGCGTGCAGGTGAACGGCGGCAACCGCAACTACATCGGCGCCAACGTCTTCACCAACAATGCCCTGGGCCTGAGCCTCTCCGGCAGCGGCAACATCATCGACGGCAACACCATCTTCGGCAATGCGGTGGGGGTCGCGGTGCGGCCGGCCGCCGCGATGACGTTGGCGCGGATCACGCGCAATTCGATTTATGGCAACGGTCAGGCGGTCGAGCGCTGCTGGACCGGCGGCAGTTGCGATCCGAAGCTGCGCAAGGGCGGGATCGTGTTCGGCGT
>Ga0137415_10007015_pt1 | contig 11176 bp, 8 predicted proteins | sample CZODoug3_1_1_16f_FD_183082 | JGI IMG/M metagenome (GOLD analysis project Ga0137415, IMG submission 183082) | Vadose zone soil fungal communities from Angelo Coast Range Reserve, California, USA - CZODoug3_1_1_16fungal (Hybrid Assembly) | ecosystem: Environmental > Terrestrial > Soil > Vadose...
GCTGACCCTGCTCCTCACGTTCTACGTCTCGATGGTGTGCGCCGGATATCTCGTCGAATTGCTTTTCGGCGCAGCCGGTCTCGTTCCCACCGAACGCAACGCCACGGTGATGACGGCAGCGATCTCCTGGAACTACACCACCTGGCTCAACATCGCCTTCCTCATGCTCGCCGCCGTGCTCGTCGTCCGGTTCACCCGCACCGGCGGCATGCCGATGCTGCGCATGATGGGCGGCTCACCCCAAACCCGCCATGACCGACAGCACGACCACGCTGACAGTCACGACGACGGTCAGCATCGGCAGACGGCCGATCCCGATGGAGATGTTCGTTATCGCCACGACGACAACGACAGATGAGCATCGGTGATTTCGCTAGATTGCGGCAGGGGCGACCGATCACGGCATCTCTTTCGCGCACGACGCGGGTATCTCGGTGTATCGGCGCTGGAAAGCGACGCCGGATTTCCGGTGCTACGCGCGGGTTTTGCACCACGGGCCCGCAGTCGCGCGAGGGCACGACTGGTTCGGCGAGGATCATGGGGAACGTCATCGACGACTACCAGAAGAATGGACCCACGGTCGACAATGCCGGCTCTTCTGCCGATATCGTGAACAACCGCATCCTCGGCCACGGGCCAAACGCTCTGAACGCGCAAAACGGCGTCCAGGTGAGCCGCGGCGCGACCGCTAACATCCGACACAACTTCGTAGCCGGGAACGTGTACACCCCCCAGACATTCGAGGCAACGGGGATTCTGCTTTTTCGATCAGGTTCGGTTCTGACTGACCACAACACGCTGAGCTCCAATGACGGCGGCATTTACATGTTTCAGGCGGCTACGGGCTCGACCACGCCGAACAACCGGGTAAGGGGAAGCAGTTTCGATGGCATAACCCTTGACTTCGCGACCGGCAACGGCGTCGCGAATAACAAGACGGATCAGAATACAGGCCCCGGCGTCGGCGTGTACGACGGGTCTCAAAACAATGCAGTCGACAACAACGACGTCGAGGACAACAAGGATAGTGGAATCTTGCTCGATGACGGCGCTAACAACACCGTCGGAGGGAACCACGTCAGGAACAACGGGACCGCCGACATGGGCATGGATAATACGGACGGTATCCGAGTCAATGCGGCGTCAATGAGCAACACGATCCACGATAATCATCTGAGAGGCAATGTGACGTACGATTGCCATGACGGCTCGTTCGGCTTGGGTACCTCGGGCACAGCGAATACGTGGGTCAACAACCACGGCGAGACCGACAATAGGCCGGGTCTATGCACGCCGGACCCCGCAGATGACGCGACTGTCGACGCTTCGACCGTGTACGGCTGGGACCCAAGTTACCCGTGGTACGGTGCCTTCGACGTAGCCTCCGAGTACGACTGGGCTACGGCGTACGCGACAATCGATATGGCGAGCCTCCTCCAGCTCCTTCCCCAGGTTCGGCTGAGTGGCATCCGTCGGGCAACCGTGAATCCAGATCAGTAGAGGGTTGCAAACTGGAAGGCGGCCGCTCGATCGGCGCCGCCTTCCATCTGGTTGTCATCTCTTCAGAGCCTGTACGTCTCCTTCGCCAGATCGTACGCCAGCGCCCGCGCCATGTGGCGCGCATCGTCCATCTCGATGACGTGCCGCGCGACGAGCCGGGCGAGGTAGTTCGCGTCCACGCGCCGCGCCAGATCGTGCCGTGCCGGGATGGAGCAGAAGGCCCGCGTGTCGTCGTTGAAGCCGGCGGTCTTGTAGATGCTCGCCGTCTCGGTGGTGCGCTCGCGGAACCGCGTCATCCCTTCGAGCGAGTCGTGGAACCACCAGGGCGGTCCGAGCCGCACCGCCGGGTAATGGCCCGCCAGCGGCGCCAGCTCGCGGCTGTAGGTGGACTCGTCCAGCGTGAACAGCACCAGCGTGAATCGCGGATCGTTGCCGTAGGCATTGAGTAGCGGCCGCAAGTTGCGCGTGAACTCGGTGGCGACGGGAATGTCGCCGCCCCGGTCGGGCCCGAACCGCTCGAACAGCAGCTGGTTGTGGTTCCGGTATGCACCCGGGTGGAGCTGCATTACGAGCCCGTCGTCCAGCGCCATGCGCGCCATCTCGAGGAGCAGGTGCGCCTCGAACCGGCGCTCGTCGGCCCGAGTCGCCTCCCCCTGGCGCGCCTGCTGAAACAGCACCTCGGCCTCGTCGGGAGGCAGCCAGGCCGTGTACGGCTCGAGCACCGCGTGATCACTGGCCGTGGCCCCCATGCGCTTGAAAAACGCGCGGCGATCCTCGAGCGCGTGCACGAACTCGGCGTAGTCCACGAGCGGCGCGCCGTGCTCGCGGCCGAGCGCCTCGAGCTCAGCGGGCCAGCCCGGCGCCGCGATCTTGAACACGGCATCGGGACGGAAGCAGGGGATGACCTTGCCCGGCCACTCCGACTCGCGGATCGCCCGATGGTGGTCGAGTGAATCGCTCGCCTTATCTGTGGTGGCGAGGACCTCGATGTTGAAGCGCTCGAACAGCGCCCGGGGCCGGAATTCAGGCGCGCGGAGCCGCTCCGCGATCGCGTCGTAGATCGACCGCGCCGTCTCGCCCGTGAGCCGCTGCTCGATCCCGAACACCTCGTGCAGCTCGTGGTCGAGCCACGCACCGGTAGGCGTGCCGCGAAACAGGAAATAGTGGTCGGCGAACAGCTGCCACACCTTCCGCGCGTCGCCGTCCAGCAGCGTCTCGAGCGGCACGCCGCGCGCATACAGGAGGCGCAGGATGTAATGGTCGGGCTGTACGATCAGCGCCGCGGGCTCCGCGAACGGCTCGTTGGTGGCGAGGATGCGCGGGTCCACATGCCCGTGCGGCGCGATGATGGGGAGCCGGCGCGTCTCGTCGTACAGCGTGTGCGCGACGCGCCGGACTGCGGGGTCAGGATCGAAGCAACGGTCCTCGTGAAGGACGAGCGCGTCCGCCACTACACGACGGGCGCCCAGCCCGGGCCGTACGCGCGCTGCCAGAACTTCATCGCTTCCTCGTCCCCGACGATGTGGCCCGACTTAGGGTCGGTGCGCAGCGCGCGCCCGGTCGACTGCGCGATGTTGCCGAGGTGGCCCAGCAGCACGCTCTTCGCCCCTTCCTCGATCGGCTGATGCAGCGCTGCGCCGCTGCGGATGGCGTCGACGAAGTTCGCGATGTGCAGGACAGTCATGTCGTCGTCGGCATGCGTATTGAGACCGTCTCCGGCTTGCGCGGCCAGGGATTGCTTCACGACTTTGCCCTTCACGTCGTACACGGTGTAGCCGTCGCGGTCCATGACCACGCTGCCCGTGGTGCCGAGGATGGTGGTGCCGCGCTCGCGACCGTACGTGGGCAGGCCGTTGCAGCTTTGGCCCTGCCAGATGATGGTCTTGCCCCCCGCGAACTCGAAGCAGGCCTCCTGCGTGTCGGGGAACTCCCAGTCGTCGTCGAAGTGATAACGCCCGCCGACCGAGGTGACGCGGACGGGGTAGTCCACGCCCAGGGCCCAGCGGGCGACGTCGATCTCGTGCGTGCCGTTGTTGCAGATCTCGCCCGTGCCCCAGCGCCGGAACCAGTGCCAGTTGTAGTGGACGACGTTGTCGCGGTACGGGGTATGGGGCGCCGGGCCTTGCCACAGCTCGTAGTCGAGGTTCGCAGGGGTGGGCGCGGGTTTGCCGCGTCCGATCGTGGCGCGGGTGTTAGCGTACCAGGCGCGCGCCAGGTAGGGCTGTCCGATCGCCCCTTCCTTAATTGCCTGCACCACCTCGATGGAGCGCGGCGCGGAGCGCTGCTGCGTGCCCATCTGCACCACGCGCTGGTGCTTGCGCTGCGCCTCGACCAGCAGCTCGCCTTCTCGCGCGTTGTGACCGCACGGCTTTTCGACGTAGACGTGCTTCCCCGCCTGCATGGCGAGGAGCGCGGCCGGCGTATGCCAGTGGTCAGGCGCCGCGATGACGAGCGCGTCCACGCTCTTGTCCTCGAGCGCACGGCGGAAGTCGCCCAACCCTTTGGGCGCCCGGGCCTGCGCCTCACCCACCTGCGTTACGCTCTTGGCCAGCACCGTCGCGTCCACGTCGCATACGTACGCCACGAGGGCGTTGGGCGTACGGGCGAACGTACGGGCCAGCACCGAGCCGCGGCCGTTCAGGCCCATGACTGCGACGACGAGTTGCTCGCCTGGCCGGGACTTGAGGGACGACAGCCCCCGCGGAGCGACCAGGCCCAACCCCGCGGCGGAAGCGGTTTTCAGGAATTTGCGCCGTTTCATAGCCCCCTCACCTTGATGCTGCGGAAATAGACCTCGTCCCCGTGATCCTGCAAGACGATGTGCCCCTTGCGCCGCTCCGCGAAGCCCGGGATGGAGTGGTACTTGCTCGCGGCGAGCGCCGAGTCCATGCGCGCCGTGCCGAGCTCGAATTCCACGATCTTCTCGCCGTTGAGCCAGTGCTCGCCGTGGTTGCCGCGGAAGATCACCCGCGACTGGTTCCACTCGCCCACGGGGCGGAGGTGCTTCGCGCCGCTCGGCGCCACGAGGTCGTACAGGGCGCCGGCGCGGTGGGTCGGCATCTGGCCGTCGGGGTGGCGCTCGTCATCCAGCATCTGGTACTCGAACCCCAGCGCCGAATGATTCGGCGCGATGCTGCCGTTGGCGACCGCCGCGGGGGTCATCGCCCCGGCTTGCGCCACGGACAGCTCCTCGGAGACGTTGTACTTGACGCCGCTGTTCGCGCCCGGCGTGACTTTCCATTCCCAGCTCAGCTCGAAATCCCCGAACGTCTCCACGGTCATCAGGTCGCCGCCGTTCAGCGGGCGCCCGTCGGGAACCCGCGGCACCTTGCCGTTCGCGATCTTCTTGATCGTGCCATCCACGATCTTCCAGTGCGCGGTGGGCACGGTGTCGTAGCCCAGGCCGCGCCACCCCGTGAGCGTACGGCCGTCGAACAGCAGGCGCCAGCCGGCGGCGCGCTCGCCGTCGGTGAGCTGGTTCGGCCGTGCGGTGGTCGCGCTGAAAGTAGTGGGGCGCGTCTGGGCGCCCAGCGCCGAGCCGCAGGCCGCGAGCGCGACGAGCCACCATCGATGGTTGATCATGTTCACTCCGAAGGCTTCACAGGTTGCCGCGCTTCGACTCCGCCACGGCGTAGTCGCAGGCGCGCGCGGTGAGCGCCATGTACGTGATCGAGGGATTGACGCACGACGAGCTGGCCATGCAGGCGCCGTCGGTCACGAACAGGTTGGGGACATCGTGCGCCTGGTTGTACGCGTTCAAGACCGAGGTCTTGGGATCGCGTCCCATCCGGGCCGTGCCCATCTCATGGATGCCCAGCCCCGGCTCGGCGCCGAGGCCGCCCTCTCGATTGGCGTCATAGGTACGCACGTCCTTGACCCCCGCGGCCTCGAGCATTTCGGCGGCTGACGCGGCCATGTCCTTCCGCATAGCGAGCTCGTTGTCGCCCCACGTGCAGTGAATGCGGAGCACCGGGATCCCGAACTCGTCGGTTTGGTCCGAGAGCGCGGCGTAGTTGTCCTCGCGCGGCAGGCACTCGCCGAACGCGGTCATGCCCATCGACCAGCGCCCCGGGTCGTGCAGCTTGCGTTTCAGCTCGACGCCGAACCCGGGCTCGCCGCCGCCGCGGGCCCAGCCCTGGCGGCTCGCGCCGCCCTGATAGCCGAACCCGCGCACGTAGTCGCCGCGGCGCGACGCGTCGTCCCCCAGGTTGCGGAACCGCGGGACGTAGATGCCGTTCGGGCGGTTGCCCTGGTAGTAGTGGTCTAGCAGCTGCTCGATCACCCCGCTCGCGCCCACGCGGAAATGGTGGTCCATCAGATAGTGTCCGAGCACCCCGCTCGAGTTGGCGAGGCCGTTCGGGAAGCTGGGCGACTTGGAGTTGAGCAGCACGCGGGCGGTGCCGAGCGTCGAGGCGCACAGGAAGACCAGTCGGCCCGCGTACTCGCGCGTCTGCTTCGTCGTGGTGTCCACGACGCGCACACCCGTGACCCGGTTCTTGGCCGCGTCGTAGATGAGCGAGTGCACCACACTGTCAGGGACGATGGTGAGCCGCCCCGTGGCCCGGGCGGCGGGGAGGGTGGAGGCCTGGCTCGAGAAATATGACCCGGTGGAGCAGCCCCGCTCGCACGGGCCGCAGTAGTGACACGGCAGCCGGCCGTTCAAGGCCTGGGTGAGGATCGCCACGCGGCCAATCGTGAGCCGGCGGTCGGGGAAGGCGCGCTCGAGCCCCCCCTTCACGAACTTCTCGCCCGCGTTCATCTCCATCGGCGGCTGGAACTCGCCGTCCGGGAGCTGCGGCAGGCCGAGCTTTTCCCCGCTCACGCCGATGAAGCGCTCCACGTAGCTGTACCAGGGTGCCACGTCGGCGTAGCGGATCGGCCAGTCGACGCCATGGCCGTCGCGCAGGTTCGCCTCGAAATCGAGGTCGCTCCAGCGGTACACCTGGCGCCCCCAGATCAACGATTTCCCGCCGACCTGGTCCCCCTGAATCCAGGTGAACGGCTTGTCCTCGACGTAGGGATTGCGGTGATCCTTGATGAAGAAGTGCTTCACCGATTCGTGGAATTGACCCGTGCGCGCCTGGATCGGGTACTGCTCGGCGCCTTGCGTCCCCACCGCCAGCCGCGCGTTGCGTAAGGGGAATTCCCAGCTCGGCTTGTGCTCGGTGACGTAGTCCTTGCGGTGCTCCACGTTGCGGCCGCGCTCGATCACCAGTGTCTCGAGCCCCCTCTCGGTGAGCTGCTTCGCGGCCCAACCGCCCGTGATGCCGGACCCGATTACGATCGCGTCGTAGGTGATCATGCCCAGGCCCGCCCGACTGCGGTGTAGGGGATGTCGCCGCGGTACGCCCCGAAGGGGCTCACGTGCAGCTCCTGCATGGCGCCGATCTCCGATGTGTAATAGCCGACGAGCGTCAGCTCCTTCATGCGGCGGAAGAACCAGGTGTCCTCTGCTCTGCTCGCTGCGTATGCCGCCGCGTCCAGCTCGCGGAGCAGTGCCAGCTGTTGCCCGGTCGCGGAATCTACGAACACCTTGCCGTAACGGGACTGCGCTTGCGCGTCCACGCCCGCGAGGCCCGCCAGGAACCGGTCGCGCTCCGCGGCCGGGTAGTGGTCGGTGAGCAGCGCATCGACGAACCGATGCACGCCGGCCGCGCGCGCACCGGGTGTCTCCGTCTGCGGGATGATGTGCTCGGTGAGCGTGGCGACGAGCTCCAGCTGGGCCGCGCTCAGCGTCCGCGGCGCCCACGCGGGCGACGCGGCCCACGCCCGCCGCGTCGCCGTGCTGAAGACGCCCGCGACCGTCGGAGCGGAAACCGCGCCGCCCAAGAGCAACGCCACCTGTTGCAGGGCGCGACGGCGACCGATCGTAGCACGGTTCACAGGGTGACCCCTTCCTTCCATATGGCGATCTCACGGTAGCCGTACTTCTCGTTGTTCGCGAGGGCCCGTCCGGAGGCCACGTCGAGGATCAACGCGAACAGATCGTCTTCCAGCCGGTCCATGGTGGCGGTGCCATCGAGCAGCACACCGGCGTTGAAGTCGATCCAGTGCGGCTTCTTCGCGGCAATTTCTGTATTGGACGAGATCTTGAGCGTCGGCACCGGGAAGCCGAGCGGCGTGCCGCGCCCGGTCGTGAAGAGCAGCAGCGTGGCACCGCTCGCCACGAGCGCCGTCGACGACACCCCATCGTTCCCCGGCGACTCGAGCAGCGACAGGCCCGCGCCGTTCCGCGTCCCCCCTCCCCCCCACGCCGCGACCTCACCATAGCGCAGCACCTGCGTCACCGGGGCCCGCCCGCCCTTCTGTACCGCCCCCAGCGACTTCTCCTCGAGCGTCGTCAGCCCGCCCGCGGTATTGCCGGGGGACGGGTTTTCGTAGATCGGCCGCTTGTGACGAAGCAGATACCTCTTGAAATCGTTCACCAACGCGACGACGTCCCGGAAGACCGCCTCTCCGGCCGCGCGGTTCATGAGCAGCCGCTCGGCCCCGAACATCTCCGGTACTTCGGTGAGGATCACGTCGCCGCCCAGGGCGGTGAGCCGGTCGGCGATACGCCCGACGAGCGGGTTGGCGGTGATGCCGCTCAAGCCGTCCGACCCGCCGCACTTGTGACCGAGGATGAGATCGGAGGCCGGGCACGCTTCCCGCTTGTCGCGCTCCACGATCTCCACCAGGTCCGCCAGGCTCTCGAGTCCCGCCTCGATCTCGTCGGACACTTCCTGCGAATTGAAGAACCGCAACCGCTCGCGGTCGACATCTCCGGCGATGCGCAGCAGCTCGTCGAGCTGGTTGTTCTCGCAACCCAGGCCCAGCACCAGCACGCCCCCCGCGTTGGGATGGCGCAGCAGGCCGGCCAGGATGCGCTGGGTGTTCTGCAGGTCGTCGCCGAGCTGGCTGCAGCCGTACGGGTGCGAGAAGCTGAAGATCCCGTCGACCCGGCCGGCGAACCGCGCGGCTCCGGTGCGCCCGATCTGCTCGGCGGCGTGGTTCACGCAGCCCACCGTGTTGAGGATCCACACCTCGTTGCGCGTGCCGACCCGCCCGTTGCGCCGCCGGTAGCCCGCGAACGTGGGCGTCCCCGGCCGACCGTCGGGGGCTCCCGGAGGTAGGCGCGCGGCATGCCGCGCCCCTACGCCCGCAGGCTGGTACCGGTACTCCTCGACCCCGTCGAGGCACGTCTTGAGGTTGTGGGTGTGGACCCAGGCGCCCGGTGGGATGGCCGCCGTCGCAACGCCGATCGGGAAGCCGTACTTCACCACGGGCTCACCCGGCTCGACCGTCCGGATGGCGATCTTGTGGCCGGCGGGCACGGCGTCGCGCAGCACGACCGCGTCGTCGTCGACGACGACCTCGCACCCCGCCACGAGCGGCCGGACCGCCACCACGACGTTGTCGGCCGGGTGGATTTTGACGGCTTGGGGCGCGGCCGTCACCGCGTGAAATCCCGGTAGTATGTCTCGATCTGCTGTGGCGTGGCAGTCCCGGACAGGATCAGGACGCGGTAGCGGAACGTGGTCGATTCCCCCGGCGCGAGCCGGAAGTTCAGCTGCTCCTTGCCATTCGTGAACGCCTTCCGCCCCAGTGGGTTGGCCGCGAACAGACCGTAGCCGCGCGCGTGCCAAAACGTCGGAAAGCCGACGTTCTTGGGATGGTCCAGCATCGCGAGCGTGACCGGCTCGCCGTCGACTACGCCGGACAGCATCGTCCACCGGCCACGCGTGCCCCACACCGAATCGCCCTCGAGGCCCTCGGAGCTTTTGTAGCGACCGGTGACGCCGTCATTGTTCAGCAGCGGTACGGTGGTCGCGTGGCCGTTGGCGTCGGTGAAGACCTCCGCCGTGTTGGAGGGCTGCTCGAGCGTGCGAGCCACCCGAAGCCCGAGCAACCCGTCCTTCTCGTCTGTGAAGGTCACGGGCTCGCCGAGCGCCGTGAGGGTCGTGATCCGGTCCACGCCGCGCATGCCGTCCGCGGCGTGGAACACAAACCGGGTGTCTTCACGCAGCAGAGCCTTCCCCCCGTGATCCACCCATTCCGCCGTCACCTCCAGCATGCCCTGACCCGCTCCGCCCTCGGTGCGGCGCACCGCGCGATGCACGATCGTGCCCATCTTGGGCGCGCGCGCCGGCGGGATCGCGTCCGAGTTGTTCCAGAAGTCGAGGCCGTTCACGTCACTGTAGGTGAACCACAGGCCGACGTGATGCGGGTGGTCCACGCGCTCGCCCGGCCGGGGCTCGAGCGGCCAGCCGCGCGTGACCACCGTCCCCGACGCTGTGCGCAACGGGTAGAGCGTCGGCTTCTTGAGCGTGGTGGGGTAGATGTACGCCGTGAACGGCTTGCCGTCGACGGTGACGTCGACCCGGCGCTGGTCCTCGTGCGGGATGACGTCCACCTGGGGGCTCGGGGCTCGGGGTTCGGGATTCGGAATTCCCGAGTCCCGAGCCCCGAACCCCGAGCCCCGAAACAGCAAGACCAAGAACAACCACACCATGCGCATGTTTCAGCCCATCACGATGTCGCGCTTCGAGTCGTCGAACATGACCTTGCGGCCGCTGTGCATCGCCGCGACGGTCATGCACAACGCCACCGAGTGATTGTAGCCGGCTTCGATGTCGGCGTTCGGCTTCTTACGGGTGCGGACGCACTCCATCCAATTGCGGACGTTGGCCGTCGTGGAGGAATCGGCGCCGGTGTCGGCCGCGGTCTCCGCCGGGGCCAGCTCGGAGAGCTTGGCCGTCGCCAGCTGATTCGGCTTCATCCCCATCTCCGCGGCCGGCTTCTCGCTCAGCCCGCCCGTCGGCGTGATCTCGTTGGTGTCGAGGTTCAACATCCCGGCGTTCGAGTAGTACAGCTCCTTCGTGCCGCCGGCGGAGTTGGTCATGCGGGACGAGTACACGACCTGAAAGCCCTTCGACGGATCGTTGAGCGGTCCGTACTCGAACACGATCGTGGCGGTGTCCCAGTTCTTGCGCCCGTCCTTCCACAGATAGACGCCGCCGTTGGCGACCACGCTGCGGGGGCGTGGCAGGTCGGTGAACCAGTGCACGGTGTCGATCTGGTGGACCATCCACTGGTCCGGAATTCCGGACGAGTAGGGCCAGAACAAGCGATACTCGAGGTACTTGCGCGGATCCCACGGCTCGTAGGGGAGATACGCGAGAAACCGCTTCCAGTCGGTGTCCTGCTCCTTGATGGCCGCAACGAGCTGGGGACGGCGCCACCGTCCTGGCTGGTTGACGTTCCAGGTCATCTCGGCCATGACGATGTCGCCGAACTTGCCCGAGCGGATGAAGTCGTTGGCGATCTGGTAGTTCTTGGCGCTGCGGCGCTGGGTGCCGATCTGCACGATGCGGCTCGACGGCGTGACCGCGTCGCGGATGGCGACCGCCATCTCCATGGTGTGCGCCAGCGGCTTCTCGATGTAGGCGTCCTGCCCCGCGTGCATTGCTTCGACGCCGTGGTAGGCGTGCAGGAAGTCGGGGGTCGAGATCATCACCGCGTCGGTGGCCTTCGCGTCGTACATCTCTTCGTTGTTGCGGAACGGCTTCGGCTTGGCGCCCGTCACCTTCTCGATCCCCGCGACGCCCTCGTCGCGCCGCCGGCTCCAGATGTCGGAGACGGCGACGATCTCGAAATTGAGCTCCTTGCCGACCTTGCCGAACGCGGGGAGTAGGGC
>Ga0137415_10007016_pt1 | contig 11176 bp, 9 predicted proteins | sample CZODoug3_1_1_16f_FD_183082 | JGI IMG/M metagenome (GOLD analysis project Ga0137415, IMG submission 183082) | Vadose zone soil fungal communities from Angelo Coast Range Reserve, California, USA - CZODoug3_1_1_16fungal (Hybrid Assembly) | ecosystem: Environmental > Terrestrial > Soil > Vadose...
CCAGCCGGTGGCGGCGGGCAACCAGCGGCCGCGGCTTCGACCACGTCAGATCGAACATCTCGGGCATGCGGATGCGCCCGATCTCCAGCACGTCGCGAAAACCACGCGTGGTGATCAACCCGGTGGCGGCGCCCGAGCGTTGCAGGATCGTGTTGGAGGCAACCGTGGTCCCGTGCAGAACCTCGGCGACCGCTTGCGGCGCGATCGCAAGCTCCTTCAGCAGCGCGACCACGCCGTCGATGACGGCGACGCTCGGATCGGCCGGGGTCGTCGAAATCTTGCTTTCGTGCAGCACGCCGTCCTGCGACATCAACACGATATCGGTGAACGTGCCGCCAATATCGACCGCGACGCGGACGGGCTTCACGTCGGCGGTCGAGGGCGAAGCCATTCCATCTTGCTCCAGGTTTTACCGGTGCGATGCTTATTGACCAATTGGTCAATTATCGGCGGCCGCTGAGCGTGAGTCAAATCGCATTGGGGTCGGGCCCCAACACGGGCCCGAGGGAGGCGGTTGCAGCGGCCGCAAGGTTCGGCTACCGCCAATGCATGTCGCGAGCCCCTGGAACGAACCTCGGATGAGAGAATGCGCACCGAATTCGAAACGCTGTTGATCGAAAACCGCACCGATAAGGTGCTGCTCGTCACCATCAATCGCCCTGCTGCGGCGAATGCGATGAATACGGCGCTGGGCCGTGATCTGCTCGCGCTGTTCTCGGAGGTCATCGCCGAGCCGGGGCTGGCCCGCGCCGTGGTGCTCACCGCCAGCGGCGAGCGTGCGTTTTGCGCCGGCGCCGATCTCAAGGAGCGCCAGGGCATGACCGATGAGCAATGGAACACCCAGCACTATGTTTTCGAGCGCATGATCAGGGCGATCGTCGATTGTCCGGTGCCGGTGATCGCCGCGGTCAACGGCGCGGCCTACGGCGGCGGCTGCGAAATCGCGCTCGGCTGCGATTTCATCTATGCGTCACGCACCGCGCGCTTCGCGCTGACCGAGGTGACGCTCGGCATCATGCCCGGCGCCGGCGGCACGCAGAACCTGCCGCGTGCGGTGGGGTCGCGGCGTGCCAAGGAGCTGATCTATTCCGGCCGTCCGTTCACCGCCGAGGAGGCGCACGCCTGGGGCCTGGTCAACCGGCTGTGCGAGCCGGCGTCGCTGGTCCACGAGACGCTCGCGATCGCGCAAGCCATCGCGGCGAACGCGCCGGTCTCGATCCGCCAGGCCAAGCGCGCGATCGATCTCGGCACCCAGATGAGCATCGCCGAGGGCATGGCCTTCGAGGTCGAAGCCTACAGCCGGATGGTGGGAACGGCGGACCGGCGCGAAGGCGTGCGGGCATTCAACGAAAAGCGCAAGCCGCGCTTCGAGGGGCGTTGAATCAAACGTTCAACACGGCTGAGAATCCGGCCCCGGTCCACCGGCGGAACAGTATTGAACTGATCGCCTACAAGAGGTGATCTCGAATGGAATGGGGCGGGCTGTCCACTTGCCAGATTCGAGTGGCGCGCCCCGAGCAAATTTCCTCAAGTGCCAACGGCACGCTCACACCGTAATATGTGCTTGCGCGAGGTGACGAGTCGCCCCTCCATCCCGATTGGAGTTCTACCTGCCAGATGGAAGATCATAGCGCTCAACGCGGACGGATCGGTCGTCCTGAAGCGTGATTTGGAGCACTTCGTTGATCGGTTCCGTATCGCCGAGGTGATCGATGGCGAGGGTGAATAGCCGCCTCTGGACATCGAGACTCATCAATCCCGGGGCCACGTCAAGGCAGACCAATCCGCAGTGCACGCCCTCTCGGCTGACCAGCGACGTGAAGTCTGTTGTGTTGTTGGTGACGAGCACGTAGCCGGCATCGACGGCTCGACGCACGATCGACCAATCCTTGCGCGAGCGCAGCCCAAGCCACGTGGTGTGCGTTGATTCTCCGTGTCCGCGTCCATGCGCAATCCGGACGAGCGCCGGACTCAAGCATTCGTCGATCAGGAATTTCACGCGCGTTCGGCAACGTCAAAGGCAATCGTCTCGGAAACCTTCGGCTGTCGTAGTTGCCATCCCGTTTTCGCGCGCGGACGGCCTCGTCGTGGATAGGCCAGTGCATAGATCGAAGCTAGCCGAACCCGATCCCGATCGAGTTGCGGATAGGCTTTGACGATCGCCGCCGGGTTGTCTCCGTTCGCCAGCATGTCGGAAATTTCGTGCACCGAGATCCGCGTCCCCTTGAACACCGGCGTTCCGCCGAGGATATCGGGTGCGGTCGAGACTATCCGGCGTGCCTTCGCCAGCTGATCGAGCCCCAACCGGACGGCCTTGACGGCCGGACGGGCATCCACGACGACCGCGGCGGCTCGGATGACTGGTTGGCGCGGACGGCGGATCAACGTCGCCACCACTGCGCGCCGGCTCTCGCGCGTAAGAACATCCGCCGTCTCGTGGGCCAGCTTGAGGCCGACGAGAGCCCCGCGCGCGAGCAATCTCGCATTGTGCCGTCGTCTCACCGCCCCGCCCAGGAGGCCGTCATCGATGATCCGATGTACCTGCCGCAACGGGACGCCGGTGACCGAGGCCGCCTCGTTCGCCGCAATGTCCGGGGCCCCTCGTTGAGGCGTCGTTCGTCGGGCCTGGTGCATGTTCAATTCAGACAGCTGCGACCAGCCTTGGCGTTCGTGTTCGGCTTGGGACCGGCGCTGGCAATCGGACTTGTCTCCCGCGAGGCTTATGATCGGGCGGCGCGGTTCTTCGCGATTGGAAACGATGTCCGACAGGGCGATCGAGACAACGCTCGTCGACGCTTCGCCGCATTGGCTGGTCGATCTAGCTCGCTTGTCGGAGTCAACGCGTGCGGCCAACAAAGCGGTTCATTCCGACATCCGTCTGCCAGACCCGCCGATGTGCGTCTAGCATGTAGGGAGCGCGCGCTTGCGTGACGCGACGACCGCGTCATAGTCGGCGATGAAGTGGCGCATGGCGCGCCGGTTCGCCTATTGCTCGAACTTGATGTTCACGGACTTGACCACGGTGCTCCACAGCTTCACTTCCGCCTGCATCTGGGCGGCGAACTCGTCGGAGGTGCTCCCGATGCTCGCGCTCGACATCGCCTTCATCTTGGCCTTGAAGTCGTCTGAGGCGGCGATCTGCCGGGACGCAGTCTCGAGCTTCTTCACGATCGTGGCCGGCGTGCCGGTAGGGGCCAGCAGCCCGAACCACGAGGTTGCGACCACGTCGGGCACGCCCACCTCGGCAAGCGTCGGCACATCAGGCAAATCGGGAATCCGCGATGGCACGGTGATCGCCAGGGGGCGGAGATTGCCGGCGGCGATCTGGGACATGACCGCAGGGGCCTCGATGAAGGCGAAGGCGGTCTGTCCGCTCATCAGGCTGGTCACGGACTCGTTGCTGCTGCGATAGAAGATCGGCGTCGCAGCCGCTCCGGTCTTGATCTTGAAATATTCGATCGGCAGCGTGAAGACCGGCGAGGGCGTAGGATAGTTGGCCTTGTCCGGATTGTCCTTCAGCCAGGCAAGCAACTCCGCGATCGTGTGGGCGGGATGCTCTTTGTTGACTACCACCACCATCGGGTAGTCCGAGATCTGCGAGATCGGAACGAAGTCCTTCATGATGTTGTAGGAGAGTCGGTCCCAGATCGCGGTCCCGATCGTCATCGCGCCGGGTGCGGCGCCGAGCAGGGTGTAGCCGTCGGGAGTGGCCTTCGCGACCGCGTCGGGCGCGAGCCGGCCGCTTGCGCCAGGTTTGTTTTCGACCAGGAACGTGCCGCCCAGAGTCTCCTGCAGCCTTTGGGCAACGATGCGCGCGACTGCATCGGTGCCACCGCCGGCACCAAAGCCGATCACGATTCGGACCGGGCGGTTCGGATAGTTGTCGGGTTGCTCTGCGTGTGACGACCATGCCGTCAGGGCGAGCAGGGCAGCGAGAGTCATGGCCGGCACGACGCGCACGCGTCGCCGCCGCGCGTCGTGCGGTGGCGCGCCTCGCGATGGAAAGCCGGGCATTGATGCTCCTCCGCCTGTTCGGTTCATGTCATGCGCAAGGTCAGAAGCCCTTCGGCAGATCTTGCGACCACTTTGCCCGGATGCGCGCGTCGAGCTCCTTGCTCGCGCGCGCCACGATCGGGAAGGTGTCTCGCCGCTTGAACGGCTTGCAGGCGTCGATGACGACCCGCGCGTTGCGCCGATCGGTGTCGCCGTCGTAGCACATGGGGTCGAGGGCCGAGCTCCAACCGCCACGAACGATGTCGACATCCTCGCGCGGGTCGCAGCGCGTGGACATGGCCCAGATGACGTCGTTGATGTTGGTGGGATCGATGTCTTCGTCGACCACGATCGTCCAGCGATTGCAGTAGGCCCCGGCGTGGCAGCTCGAAGCGATGAATCCCGCCTGCTTGGCGTGGCCGCCATAGAGCTGCTTGATCGAGACCGTGAGCCAGAACCGGCTGCCGCCGGCCTCGTGCGCCCACACGCCCTTGATCTCAGGCACGCCCGCGGCCTCGAGTTGATTCCATACTGCCCCGCAGCGATAGGTGCCGAGATAGAAGGTATTGTCGTTGGGCGGCACGGCGGGGATGGCGCCGAGCAGGATCGGATCGTTACGATGCATCATGGTGGAGATGCGGATGGCGGGTTCCGGCCGGCTGCCGCCTGCATAGTATCCGGTCCATTCGCCGAGCGGCCCTTCCTGGATCTCGTCGCCGGGATGGATCAGGCCTTCGAAGGCGATTTCGGCATTCGCCGGAACGGGCAGGCCGGTGCGCGGCATGTTGATGACCTCGAGCGGCTCACCGAGCAGTCCCCCGGCCGCCTCGTATTCGCTCTTGCCGTATGGGATCTCGAGCCCGGCGAGCATGAATAAAGCAGGATGCATGCCAACCACGACAGCAACCGGACAGGCTTGGCCCCGCTCATGATACTTGGTCATGATGATGCGGCCGTGCTTGCCCGGCGACATCATGACGGTTGCGACGTCAGAAGCCTGCGTCTGGATGCGATAGCAGCCGCTGTTGACCCAGCCGGAATCGGGATCCTTCATGATCACCATGCAGGCGGTGCCGATGAACGGGCCGCCGTCGTGCTCGTGCCAGATCGGTGTCGGGATCTTTTCCAGGTTGATCGCCGCGCCCTCCAGGACATTGTCGAGGAGCGGGCCGCCGTTCACCTCTCGGGGCGCGAAGGTCGGCGCTTTTTTCATGTAGTCGCGCCACCAGTGGACGAGGTCCATCTCGGAAGCCTGCGGCGGCAGGCCGAGCGCGATGTTGATGCGCGGCACCGAGGTCAGGATGTTGGCAAGGACGCGCGCGCCCTTGGGAAAGCCCGGCACTTCGTCGAACATCACGGCCGGATTGCCCATTTGCCGCTGGTAGATGTCGACGATGCCGCCGATCTCCTCCTTGAGCCCGGCGCCTCTGATGACCTTGAGCTCACCTGCCGCCTCGACTCCGCCGATCCACTCCCGCAAGTCTTTGTTGGCCACGATCGCCTCCCTCATTTTGCTATTCGGCATTGGAGCCATGGTGGGTCAATGAAGGTCTCAAGACAATCCCGTGCCCAACCGGGGCGCGTGCATAAGCGGCGATGCGTCGCAGCGCTCTTATGCGTCTGCGTCGCAGCGTCTTGACCGCTCCTGCCTTGACTTGTGGCCAGCAGCGGCATCTCTCTACACTTCGTATGTTATTGCCGGTGCATGGTGAGGAGAGCGCGTGAAGGCTCCGAGGTTCAGCTATGTCCGGGCGGAGAGCCTCGCGCAGGTTCTCGGCTTGCTGGCAGAACATGGCGACGACGCCCGCATTTTGGCGGGCGGGCAGAGCCTCGTGCCGGTGCTGAACATGCGCCTGTCGCAACCCAAGCTCCTCATCGACATCAACCGCATCGCGGCGCTGAAGGGGATCGCGGTGCAGGGCGACGTGGTGCGCATCGGCGCGCTCACCCGGCATGTCGAGGTCATGAACTCGCAAATCGTCGCGCGCCGCTTGCCGCTGATCGCCGAAGCCATGCCGCATGTCGCGCATGTCGCGGTGCGCAATCGGGGAACGTTCGGCGGCAGCATCGCGCTCGCCGATCCGTCCGCGGAAATGCCGGCCTGCATTCTCGCATTGGGCGCGAGCCTGGTGGTGGAGAGCACGCGCGGGCGGCGGGTCATCGCGGCCGATGATTTTTTCCTTGGGCTTTACGAAACCGCCCGAGAGCCCGACGAGCTCTTGGTGGAAGTGCTCATTCCGGCGCAGAAGCCTGACCATGTCTCGGTGTTCATGGAATTGAGCCGCCGCCACGGCGACTTCGCCATCGCCGGCCTCGCCTGCTACGCACGGTTTCATGAGCAGATGGTCCAGGAGGCGCGCCTCGTCTATTTCGGCAGCGAAACCAAGCCGACGCTGGCGGCGGGCGCGATGAGGGCCATCACCGGCAAGCCGTGGTCGCAAGCGAGCCGCGAGGCGGCGTGCGCCGCCTTGGCCGACGATCTCGACCCGATCGACAACACGTTCGGGAGTCCGGCGACGAAGCTTCATCTGCAGCGCGTGCTCACGCAGCGTGCGCTCGACAAGGCCAATGAACGAGCAACCGAACGAGCCACCGAACGAGCCACAGTACAATGAGTCTCGAAGAAACGCTTCCGATCACCCTGACCGTGAACGGCGAGCGCGTCGCGCGCTCGGCTCCGGTGCGGCAGCACCTGGTCGACTTCCTGCGCATGGAGCTCGGCCTTACCGGATCGCATATCGGCTGCGAGCACGGCATCTGCGGTGCCTGCTCGGTTCGCGTCGACGGCGCCGTCATCCGCGGCTGCCTCATGCTGGCGGTGCAGGCCGACGGCGCTGATGTCGTCACGATCGAAGGATTGACGGAATCGGAAGAGATCGCGGACCTGCAGCAGAAATTCGTCGAGCGTAACGCGCTGCAGTGCGGCTACTGCACGCCGGGCATGCTGATGACGGCTGCCGAGCTGCTCAAGCAGGGCGGGCCTGCGACCCGCGACGACATCCGCACCTTCATGTCCGGAAACTACTGCCGCTGTACCGGCTATCACGCGATCGTCGACGCGATCGAGACCACGTTGAACGCGCGGATGCGACGTTAACCGCGCGACGTTGGCGACCCGTCCTCGCGCGTCTGGCGCGAACACTTCTTCAGGGAATCCGAGAAACGGCATGGATGCGAAAGCCCGCCTGACCCCGTTGGACCGGCCCAACAGCTACGTCGGCCGGACGGTCACGCGCATCGGCGCGAAGCGCGCGGTGGCCGGGAGGGGGACCTATACCGACGACATCGCGCTGCCGCGCATGGTGCACGCGGCTTTCGTGCGCAGCCCCTATGCCCATGCCAGGATCGTGCGCGTCGAGACGGATCCGGCGCGGCGTGCCCCGGGCGTGGTGCTGGTGATGACCGGCGCCGAGCTTGCGAAGATGTGCACCGCGCCCTGGGTCGGAACGCTGACGTGCTTCCCGGGCATGAAATCCGCTCCGCAATATCCCATGGCGGTCGATCGCGCCTGCTGGCAGGGCGAGCCCGTCGTCATGGTGGTGGCGCAGACGCGTGCGCTGGCCGAGGACGCAGCCGAGCTCATCGAGATCGAATGGCAGGAATTGCCGGTGGTCGCGCACAAGGAAACCGCGCTCGATCCCACGTCGCCGGTGTTGCACCCCGAGCTCGGCGACAACCTCGCGTTCCGCAAGGTCATCGACACCGGCGACGTGGACGCGGCGTTCGCCGCCGCCGACATCGTCGTCGACGGCACGTTCGACTTCGGGCGGCACACCGCCGTGAGCCTCGAGCCGCGCGCGCTTCTTGCCGACTACGACCGGCACACGCAGCGGCTCACGCTCCATACCAGCAGCCAGGTCCCGCACATGATCCAGACGGTGTTCGCGCGCACGCTGGGCGTGCCGGAGCACAACGTGCGGGTCGTGGCGCCCGATGTCGGTGGCTCGTTCGGATTGAAGATCCACACCTTCGGGGACGAGGTCGCGGCGACCGCGGCCGCGTTGAAGCTCGGGCGGCCCGTGAAGTTCATCGCCGACCGGCTCGAATCCTTCGTGTCGGACATCCACGCGCGCGAGAACCTGATCACCGCGCGCATGGGCGTGAGCAAGGCGGGGGAGATCCAGGCCGTCGAGATCGACGTTCTCTCAGGCGCCGGCGCCTATTCGCAGTTTCCGCGCACCAGCGTGTTCGAGGCGAACCAGATCCTCAACATCACGGCCGGGCCCTACAAGCACAAGCACTATCGCGCGAAGGCGAACGTGGTCTATTTGAACAAGGTGCCGACCTCGCAATATCGCGCGGTCGGCCATCCGATCGGCAATTCGGTGGGCGAAGCGCTGGTGGACTTCGCCGCGGAGGCGACCGGGCTCGATCCGGTCGAGATCAGGCGGCGCAACGTGATGCCGGACGACTGTTATCCCTGCGTCACGGCCTCCGGCATCAAGGTCGACGACATGTCGCATCAGCGCTGTCTCGACAAGCTTGTCGAGCGCATGAGCTACGCCGCGCTGCGCGAGGAGCAGGCGCAGCTGCGCAAGCAAGGGATCCATCGCGGCATCGGGATCGCGGTCTTCATCAAGGGAACCGCGCCCGGCCCGCGTGGATATTACGGCGCAGGCGGCGCGCCGATCGCATCGCAGGACGCCTGCACCATCAAGCTCGAGCCCGGCGGCGGCATCATCTGCGCGGTGGGCGTGACCGAGCAGGGCCAAGGCGTCGACACCGTGATGGGGCAGATCGCCGCGAGCGTTCTCGGCGTGCCGATGGAGCAGCTGCGGGTGATCTCGGGCGACACCGATGCGACGCCTTACGGCGGCGGCACCTATGCCTCGCGCGCGACCGCGATCGGCGGGGAGGCGGTGTTCCAGGCCGCGCACGAGCTGCGCAGCGAGATTCTCGCGATTGCCGGCACCTTGCTGCAGGCGTCGCCGTCGGCGCTCGACATCATCGACGGCCACGTGGTCGATGCGGGCAGCGGCACGCGGCGCATCTCGCTCGCGGAGATCGGTCGCATCGGGCACTTCCAGGTGGGCGAGCTGCCCAACAGCGTCCAGCCGACGCTGTCGGTCACGCGGCGCTTCCGCCTGCTCGACGATCTCTACATCTTCACCAACGGCATTCATGGCGCTCACGTCGAGGTCGATCCCGACACCGGCTTCATCCGCCTGTTGAAGCACTGGGTGGTGGAGGACTGTGGGCGCATCATCAATCCGCAATTGGCGGACGAGCAGGTGCGCGGCGGGTGCGTGCAGGGCCTCGGCGGCGCGCTCTACGAGCACTGCATCTATGACGATGCCGGCCAGCTCGTGAACGGGTCCATGGCGGACTATCTCACGCCCATGGCCGGCGAGATGCCCGACATCGACGTCGCGCATGTGCAGACCTACACGTCGGTCTCCGAACTCGGCGCCAAGGGGGTGGGCGAGTCCGGCACCGGTGCCGCGCCCGCGGTCGTCATGAATGCCGTCAACGACGCGCTGCGCCCGTTCGGCGCGCGCGTGATGTCGCAGCCGATGACGCCCGAGGTGGTATTGCGGGCGCTCGGCAAGGTTTGACCTTGTGAAGCGATACGCTGCCGCTCAATCGGAGGTTGGCTCATTCAATCTTAGAGGGTAAAATCTGTAAGAAAGCGTGTTGCACAATTCGAATGCACGTGAGAGAGCATCCTTCGTGGGATTGGCGCGTGACGTCGGAGCAAGGCGAGTCATGTTGGTCGATAGCATCAAGACGAACGTTCCCACCGAGCTGTTACGCACCTTGGTGACGGTCTGCGAACTCGGCAGCTTCACCAAGGCTGCGCAACTGCTGCAATTGACGGAGCCCGGCGTCAGCCAGCAGATCAAGAAGCTGGAGATCATCATCGGCCGGGAAATCATCGATCGCGGCCTATCGGGCATCAATCTCACCCAGAGCGGAACGGAAGTCCTGAAATCGGCCCAGCGGCTTTTGTCCATCAACGACCAGATCGTTCTCCAATGCGGCAACGACGTCGGGCCGCTGATCGTTCGCCTGGGCGTCCCAAACCTGTTCGCGCGTAACCTGCTGCCGAGCATCGTCAAGGAGATCCGCTCCAGCGCGCCTGATGTGCAGGTGCAAATCTGCTGCGACAATTCTCCCAATTTGCTGCGCATGCTGCAGCTGGGCTACCTCGACGTCACGATTTCGTATGCGGACCCAAGAGACATTCCGGGCGCACTGTGTTCCTGGAGCGAGGAGATCGGGTGGGTGAGAGCTTCCAATCTCGTTCTGAAGGGCACCGATCCGGTGCCGCTCATCAGCTCGCCCAGCGTGCTCCAGGTCGATCGTGTCGCCACCGAAGCGCTCAAACGGTGCAAACGGCGCTACCGAATCGCTTTCTCGGCCGCCGATTTCGGGGCGCGGTTTGCGGCTGTTGCCGCCGGGCTGGGATATATGCCGTTGACGCTACGGCTGATGCCCCCGAGCCTTGTGGTCGAAGCGGAGGCCCTGCCGGCGCTCGGTCATCTCATGGTCGGGATTTTCGCGCGTCGGGGGTTCGAAATGAAAGGCCTGCGATCGTTTGTCGGCGCTTTGGAGATGGTCGCCAGTCCTGGGGCGAGTGCGGTGTCGTTCGAGAACAGTTGACGCAGCGATCATGACGATCTTCTCGCGCGAAGCCTGGGAGCAGGGTGCCTCCGTCTACGAGACCATCCGCACCATGCCGTTCAACGCGGAGCTTGCCGCGGGAACGCTGAGCGAGGCGCGCTTCAAGCACTACATCACGCAGGATGCGCACTATCTGATCGGCTTTGGGCGTGCCTTGACGTTGGCGGCGGCGAAGGCACCCCACCCGGACCGGATCGTGCAGTTCGCCAAGTCGGCCGAGGGCGCCATCGTCGTCGAACGCGCCTTGCACGGTTCATTCTTCCGGCAATACGCCATCACACCTGCGATGTTCGCGCGGACGCCGCTTTCGCCGGCGTGTCATCACTATGTCTCGTACCTCATCGCCACCGCCTATGCCGAACCTTACGAGGTGTTGCTGGGCGCGCTTCTGCCCTGTTTCTGGATCTACGCCGAGGTCGGGCGCGACATCCACGCCCGCGCCCGGCCGAACAATCCCTACCAGGCCTGGATCGATACTTACGCCGGCGAAGAATTCCACAAGGCCGTGCGCGCCATGATCGCGGCAACCGACGAAGCTGCGGAATTGGCTTCGCCCGGT
>Ga0137415_10007017_pt1 | contig 11176 bp, 8 predicted proteins | sample CZODoug3_1_1_16f_FD_183082 | JGI IMG/M metagenome (GOLD analysis project Ga0137415, IMG submission 183082) | Vadose zone soil fungal communities from Angelo Coast Range Reserve, California, USA - CZODoug3_1_1_16fungal (Hybrid Assembly) | ecosystem: Environmental > Terrestrial > Soil > Vadose...
GAAATGGGCGGGAAGAACGCCATGGTCGTGATGGACGATGCCGATCTGGATCTCGCGCTCGACGGCGTTCTGTGGGGCGCATTCGGTACGACGGGACAGCGCTGCACAGCCACGAGCCGGCTCATCCTCCATGACAAGATCCACGACCGGTTCGTGCAGATGCTGACCGATCGCGCCGCTAAGCTGCGCCTCGGTCCCGGTCTGGACGACAAGACCGAGGTCGGGCCGTTGATCCACGAAGAGGCACGGCAGAAGGCGGCGGAGTACGTCGACATCGCAAAGAAGGAAGGCGCGAGCGTTGCGCTCGGTGGACGGATTCCGCAGGGCGACAAGCGTCTCGAGTGCGGCTGGTTCTACGAGCCTACGGTGCTCACCGGCGTGAAGCCCGGGATGCGCGTCGAGCAGGAAGAGATTTTCGGCCCCGTACTCGCCGTTCTCAAGGCGAAGGACCTGACCGAGGCGATCCGCGTCAACAACGACGTGAAATACGGGCTGTCGAGCTCGCTCTACACGCGCGACATCAACGGCGCGTTCCAGGCGATGATCGATCTGGACACAGGCATCACCTACGTCAACGCGCCGACGATCGGGGCAGAGGCGCACCTGCCGTTCGGCGGCGTCAAGCAGACCGGCAACGGGCATCGCGAAGGCGGGTGGGAAGTCTACGACTTCTACTCCGAGACAAAGACGATTTACGTCGACTACTCGGGCACACTCCAGCGGGCCCAGATCGACACGGAATTCAGCCCTTGACGGCACGAGAACCGGAGGGGTAGACTACCCGTACAACTGAAGACTCGTGGTCATTTGCCGCGTATTGCCGCCACGTTAAACAAGGTGCTAAAAAGCGATTCGCCCGCGGCTTTATTGGTCCGGGCGATGCTGTTTTCAGGGAGTCGCTTCCCGCGGCCGCTCAGTTGAGCGGCCGTTTTCGTCTCCAGCGGTCCGGGGGGTCGGGGGGTCTATGCCCACACGCAAAGTCACGGTCGCCACGCTGGCGGGGCTGAAGGCCCGCAGCGAAAAGGCGGTGTTCGTCACCGCCTATGACTATCCCACTGCGACGTTCGCCGACCGCGCGGGTGTCGACATGATCCTGGTAGGCGATTCCGCGGCCATGACGATGCTCGGGCTCCCCAGTACGCTCCAGATCGGAATGGTCGAAATGCTGGTGTTCATTCGGGCGGTGACGCGCGCGGCGCAACGGGCGTTCGTGATCGGGGACCTGCCGTTCCTCTCCTACCAGCCGTCGGACGAGGAGGCGATCCGCAACGCCGGCCGCTTCGTGGCGCTGGGCTGCGACGCCGTGAAGTGTGAAGGAGGCGCGCGGGTCGCCGCGCGGGTGCGGGCGATGGTGGACGCGGGGATCGCGGTGATGGGGCATGTGGGGCTCACGCCGCAGAGCCTCGGCCAGCTGGGCGGCTACCGTGTGCAGGGCAAGTCGCGCGCCGCCGCGGAGCGGCTCGCCGAGGACGCGCTCGCCCTGCAGGACGCGGGCGCCTTCGCGCTGCTGCTCGAGGCCGTGCCGGCGGAAGCCGCGGCGTACATTCGGGAGCGCGTGGACCTGCTGGTGTACGGGATCGGCGCCGGGCCACTCGTCGACGGTCAGCTGGTGATCTCGCACGACATCCTGGGCAACTTCGTCGGCGACATCGCGCCGCGATTCGTGCGCCGCTATGCGCAGCTCGGGGCCGAGATCGAGCGCGCGTTCGGCGAGTACGCCGCCGACGTACGCGCCGGCCGGTTCCCCGGGCCGGAGCACTGCTATCCGATCGACGCCGAGCAGGAGGCCGAGATCCGTGAGGCGCGGCTGCACCTGGCGCAGGTGGTGGAGGCGGCGCCGTGACGGCGACGCTCGCGACGCTGCGCCCGCGTCCCCAGGTGTGCCGGGCCTGCGGCGCCAGGCACGAACCGGCGCCGACGGCCGTCTGCGAACAGTGCCTGGGCCCGCTCGATCCGGTGCTCGATCCGGGCCGGCGACTCCCCCGGGCGGCGGAGATCGCCGCGCGCGCGCCGTCCCTGTGGCGCTACCGCGAGTGGCTGCCGTTCGACGGCGAGCCATCGCTGTCCGCGGACACCGGGTGGACCCCGCTCGTGGCGGCGCCGCGGCTCGCCGCCCGGCTCGGGGTCGCGCGGGTGTGGGTGAAGAACGACGCGGTCTCCCACCCGTCGTTGTCGTTCAAGGATCGCGTCGTCGCCACCGCCATCAACGCGGCGGCGGCCTTCGGGCTGGACACGATCGGCTGCGCCTCGACCGGCAACCTGGCCAACGCCGTGGCGGCGCAGGCGGCCCGCGCGGGGCTCGCGGCGTGGATCTTCGTCCCCGACGATCTGGAGGCGGGGAAGATCATCGGCACCGCGGTTTACGGGCCGCGGCTGGTGCGCGTGCGCGGGCACTACGACGACGTGAACCGGCTGTGCGCGCAGGTCGCCGACGAGTTCGGCTGGGGCATCGTGAACGTCAACCTGCGCGGTTACTACGGTGAAGGGTCGAAGACGCTGGCCTTCGAGATCGCCGAGCAGCTGGAGTGGCGGCTTCCCACTGCGGTCGTCGCGCCGATGGCCGGGGGCTCGCTCGTCACCAAGCTGCGGAAGGGATTCCGGGAGTTCGCGGACGCAGGCCTCGTGTCGGGGGCTGCGCCGCGGATCTACGGTACCCAGGCGGCAGGGTGCGCGCCGATCGTCCGGCTGGTGCGGGAGGGTGCGGAAGCCATCGTCCCCGTCGTGCCGAACACCGTCGCGCGCTCGATCGCCATCGGGAATCCCGCGGACGGGGTGTTTGCCGGTCGCGCCATCCGCGAGTCGGGCGGGTGGGCGGCGGCCGTGCCGGACGACGCCATCGTCGCCGGCATCCGGCTGCTCGCGGAAGAGACAGGCATCTTTACGGAGACGGCGGGGGGCGTGACGGTGGCCGGTGCCATCGCGCTTGCGGGCGAGGGGCGCTTCACCCCCGAGGACGAGATCGTGCTGTGTATCACGGGCAACGGTCTCAAGACGGTCGAAGCGGTCGCGCCGATACTGGCGGTGGCCCCGGTCATCGCGCCGCGCCTCGCCGAGGTGCGGGCGTTGGTGGAGGGCGCATGACGACCCGCCGCGCGAGCGTCCGCGTGCCCGCGTCGACCAGCAACCTGGGCTCGGGATTCGATTGCGTGGGGCTGGCGGTGGACCGCTGGCTCACCGCTTCCGCCACCGTGGGGCAGGGGGGCGGGGGGGGCGGGGGCGGGGAGTCCGTCACTATCAGTCGTGCCGGCCTGCTCGCCGTGGTGACGCTGCCGCCGCAAGAGGATCTGCTGTTTCGCGGCTTCCGGGCGGCGTGCCAGGCGGCGGGAGTCCGGTGGTCCGGCGACCTCACGATCGACGCCGCCTCGGAGATCCCGGTGGGCTACGGGCTCGGCTCGTCGGCCGCGGCCGTGGTGGCGGGCGCGCTGCTCGCCGACGCGACGCTGGGCCTCGCTCTACCGCGGGAGCGGCTGGTGGTGATCGGCGCGGACATCGACGGACACCCTGACAACGTCGCGCCGGCGGTGTACGGCGGCTGCGCCCTCGTCGTGCGGACGCCGGGCGGCCTGCAGGTGACCGGGCTGACCGTCTCGCCGCAGCTCGAGTTCCTCATCGCGGTCCCGCCCTTTCCGTCCGACACGAAGGCGGCCCGGGCCGCCCTGCCCGCCGTCGTGCCGTTCACGGACGCGGCGCTCGCGGTGAGCCGCGCGGCCGCGCTGGTCCAGGGGCTTGCGACCGGCGACGGGGCCCTGCTGACTGCCGCGCTCGACGACGTGCTGCACGTCCCCTACCGCCGCGCGGGCGTCCCCGGCTACGACGAGGTCGTTGGCGCCGCGCGCGCCGCTGGTGCGTACGGCGCGACCCTCTCGGGCGCCGGCTCGAGCGTGCTCGCGATCGCTTCGCACGCGGCGGCGGACCAGGTGGGTCTGGCGCTGCTCGCTGCCTGGCGCGCCGTCGGTATCACGGCGGAGCTGCTGCGCTTTTCCCGGCCGGCCGCCGGAGCCAGCATCATTCCCGCATCGCGCATCCCGCATCACGAACGTCTGGAGACCACATGAGTGTCACGCTGCAACTCCCCGCGGTGCTTGCGAAGCTCGCGGACGGGCGTCGCACCCTGGACGTGCAGGGGGCGACGCTCGGCGACGTCGTGGCCGATGTCGCGCGACGCTATCCCGGCCTGGCGCCGCGCCTGCGCGACGAGGCCGGCCGACCCTATCCGTTCGTCACCTTTTACCTGAACGACGACGACGCCCGCTTCAAGGGCGGCTTCGCTGCGAGCGTGCGGGACGGCGACGAGATCATCGTCGTGCCGGCGATCGCGGGGGGCTGAGCCGTGGCCTTCGTCGAGATCACCCCGCGGGACCTCCAGGCGCGGCTGGAGCGCGGCGAGCAGCTGCAGCTGATCGACGTGCGCGAGCGGTTCGAGTGGGACGTCGCCCGGTTGCCCGGCGCGCGATTGGTCCCGTTCGGCACGCTGCCGGAAGCTCTGGAGACCCTCGACCGCGACCGCGCGGTGATCGTCTATTGCAAGGCCGGTACGCGCGGACGCGTGGCGGCGTCCTACCTCGCGGATGCGGGGTTCCAGCGCGTCGCGAACCTCGCGGGCGGGATCGCCCGCTGGAGCCAGGAGGTCGATCCGAGCCTGCGGCCGTACTGAGACCGGGCGGGGCGCGAATTGACGGCGTCGGCGGGGTGGGCTACGCTTCCTGCCCTCACCTCACTCGGAGCCTCCCCCGATGCTCGCTGTCCCGTTCGCTGCTCGGACGCGCCATCCGCGCGCGCGCCTGCGCCTCGGTTTCCTGACGCTGCTGGCTCTCCTGCCGGCCCGCCTGGCCGCCCAGGGGGCCGCCCCTCCGGCGGCCGCCCCCTCGCTCTCCGACCTCAAGCCGCTGCGCGTCATCGACCCGCACTGGATCGACGCCACAGTCAGCGCCTGCACCGACTTCTTCCAGTACGCGAACGGCGCCTGGCTGGCGCACGATACGATTCCCGCGGCGTACTCCTCCTCCGGCGTCACGCGGGACATGAGCGACCGCAACGAGCTGGTGGTGCGCGCGGTGCTGGACGACGCCGTGGCGCGGCGCCTCACCCTCCCGCCGGACAGCACGCCCCGGAAGCTCGGCACTTTTTACGCCTCGTGTATGGATTCGACGGCGGTGGAGGCTGCCGGTCCCGCCCCCGTTCGTCCCTGGCTCGCCGAGGTCGACTCGATCACCACGCGCTCCCGCCTCGTGCCCGAGATCGCGGCGCTCCACATGCGCGGCGTCAACGTGGCGTTCCGCTACTCGCCCGACGCCGACCCGCACGACGCGGCCCACTACCTCGCCTGGATCTCCCAGGGCGGGCTCGGCCTGCCCGACCGGGATTATTACACGAACGCGGGAGCCTCCGCGGACTCGATTCGGCGGCAGTACGTGGAGCACGTCGCGAAGCTGCTGCGTCTGGCAGGCCAGGACAGTGCGTCGGCGACTGCTGACGCCGGGCAGGTGATGGTGCTCGAGACTGCGCTGGCCCAGGCGTCGCTGACGCGCGTCCAGCAACGCGACCCCGCGCAGACTGACCATCCCATGTCCGCGGCGCAACTGGACACGCTCGCCCCGCGCGTGCCGTGGCCGGGCTATTTCCGGAGCATCGGGATCGCCGTCCCGGTCGGGCGGGTCAACGTGGCCGAGCCGGCGTTCGTCCGCCGGGTCGACTCCCTCGTCGCCGCGGCGGCGCTGCCGCAGTGGCGTGCCTACCTCCGCTACCACGTGCTCGCCACGGCGGCGCCGTGGCTCTCCACGCCGTTCGCGCAGGAGGATTTCGCCTTCCGCTCACGCTTCAGCGGCGCCAGGCAGCTGTTGCCGCGCTGGAAGCGCTGCCTGCGCCAGACGGACGGTCAATTGGGTGAGGCACTGGGCGAGGCCTACGTCGCCAAGACGTTCCCTCCGGCGGCGCGCGCACGGGCGCGCGCCGTGATCGACGACGTGCGCGCCGCGTTTCGGGAGCGGCTGCTGCGCCTCTCTTGGATGTCGGATTCGACGCGCGCCCGGGCGCTGGGCAAGCTGGGACGGATGGGCGGCAAGATCGGCTACCCCGAGCACTGGCGGGACTATGCCCGGCTCGAGGCGGCGGACGGACCGTTCGTGCTCAACGTCGCGCGCGCGCGCGCCTTCGAATGGCGCCGAGTGGTCAACCGCCCCGGAGCCCCGATGGACACGACGGAGTGGGACATCACGGTGCCCACCGTCAACGCCTATTACGATCCGACCAAGAACGAGATGGTCTTCCCGGCCGGGGCGCTCGCTCCCCAGACGTTCGATGCCGCGGCCGACGCCGCCGCCAACTACGGCTCGCTGGGCGGCAGCTGGGCGGGGCACGAGCTGACGCACGGCTTTGACGACGAAGGGCGTCATTACGACGCCGCGGGAAACCTGCGCGATTGGTGGGCAGCGGTAGACTCCGTGCACTTCACCCAGCAAGCCGAGCTGGTCGTGCGGCAATTCAACGCCTACGTACAGGTGGACACGTTCCACGTGAACGGCCGGCTCACCCTGGGCGAGAACATCGCCGATTACGGCGGCGCGCTGACGGGGTACGATGCCTTGCAGCGCGCCCTGGCGCGCGACGGGAGACCGGGGCCGATCGACGGCTACACGCCGGAGCAGCGCTACTTCATCTCCTACGCGCAGAGCTGGCGGGTGCATGTGCGGCCCGAGCAGCTGCGCACCCGCGTTACGGTGGACCCGCACGCACCGGAGTCGTTGCGCGTGAACGGGCCCCTTGCGAACACGCCGGCCTTCGCCCGGGCGTTCGGCTGCAAGGCCGGCGACGCGATGGTGCGGCCGCTGGAAACCGTACCGCAGATCTGGTAAGGTCGGTGGCGCGCTTCGCCTCCCGACGCGAGTTCGTGCGCGGCGCTGCCGCGCTCGGCGCCGGGCTCGCGCTACCGCGGCTGGTGCAGGCGGCCTGGGCTCGGCGCGATGCCGGTGAGCTGACGCTGGGCAACGAGACCATCAGCGCCACCTGGACCGTGACGGACGGGTCGCTCCGCGCGGTCCGCGTCGTGGATACCCTCGGCGGCCGCACGCTCGATCTCCCGCCCGACGCGTTCACGCTCGAGTTTGCGGACGGCGCCGGGCTCGGCAGCGCCGCCTTTCGGGTGGAGGGGGTCCCGCGCATGGAGCGGCTGGCCGGAACGCCCCGCGCAGCGCGATTCGCGGAGCGGCTCGGCGGCCGCCAGATCACCGTCCAGCTCGCCGACCCCGCGGGCCGCCTGCACGCGACCTGGCGCGCCATCCTGCGGGACGGCTCCCACTACGTCCGGCAAGAGCTGACGCTCGCCAGCACCGGCGCCGCGGTGCCCATCACGGAGATCCGGCTGCTCGACATCGAGCTGCCGGGCGCGGTGGTGTCGGGGAGCGTGCGCGGCTCGCCAGTCGTCGCCGGGTCACTCTTCTTGGGGTTCGAGCACCCTCTGGCGGATGCCGGCGTGACAGGAACCCGGGTGCGGTGCTCGCTCGTGCGCGAGCTGCCGCTCCGGCCCGGTGCGCCGCTCGCCTGCTCGTCGGTGATCGGCGTAACGGCGCCGGGAGCCGGAGGGAGGGGCCAGCTGCGCCGGGGCTTCCTCGAATACGTCGAACGCGAGCGGGCGCATCCCTACCGGCCGTTCCTGCACTACAACTCGTGGTACGACCTCGGCTACTTCGGGAGATACGACGAGGCCGGCGCGCTCGCCGCCATCGACGCCGTCGGTGCCGAGCTGCACGCCAAGCGCGGAGTCACACTCGACTCGTTCCTGTTCGACGACGGCTGGGACGATCCCCAGACGTTGTGGCATTTCCACACCGGGTTCCCGCACGGCTTCACGTCGCTGCGCGAGGCCGCGGCCCACGCCGGTGCGGGGATCGGGGTATGGCTGTCGCCGTGGGGGGGCTACGGCCCGCCGCGGCAGGAGCGCCTGGCCGGCGGCCGCGCGCAGGGGTTCGAGACCAACGAGGGCGGGTTCGCGCTGTCAGGGCCGAAGTATTTCCAGCACTTCCGCGAGACGTGCCTCGACATGATCCACAGCTATGGCGTGAACCAGTTCAAGTTCGACGGCACCGGCAACGTGGCGCACGCGATTCCCGGCAGCGCCTTCGACAGCGACTTCGATGCCATGATCGCCCTGATCGGCGGCCTCCGCGCCGAGCAGCCGGAGCTGTTCGTGAACCTGACGACCGGCACCTATCCCTCGCCGTTCTTCTTGCGGTACGCCGACTCGATCTGGCGGGGCGGAGAAGACCACGACTTCGCCGGCGTCGGCTCGGACCGGCAACGCTGGATCACGTACCGCGACGGCGACACCTACCGGGGCATCGTGAAGCAGGGGCCGCTGTTTCCACTCAACTCTCTGATGCTGCACGGGTTGATTTACGCGCGCCACGCCCACAACCTCGACACCGACCCGCAACACGACTTCGCCTCGGAGATCCGCGCTTACTTCGGTACCGGGACGCAGCTGCAGGAGATGTACGTCACGCCGTCCCTGCTTTCGAGCGACGACTGGGACACGCTGGCCGAGTCGGCGCGCTGGGCGCGGCGCAACGCGGACGTGCTCGTGGACACGCACTGGATCGGAGGCGATCCGGCGCAGCTGGAGGTGTACGGCCACGCGTCCTGGAGGAACGGCCGCGGCATTGTGGTGCTCCGCAACCCCAAGGACACCCCGCAGTCCATCGCCCTCGACGTGGGGGACGCGTTCGAGCTGCCCGAGCGGGCGCCGCAACAGTACCGCGCCCGCAGCCCGTGGCGAGCCGATCACGCCGCGCCGGCGCTCGAGCTGCACGCGGGCCGACCGGTCCCTATCGCGCTGCGGGCCTTCGAAGTCCTGACGCTCGACGTCCGGCCCTGATTGCACGCGCTCGCCCTCGGTCTGTTGCTCGCGGCGGCGTGTCTACACGTCACCTGGAACCTGCTGATCAAGCGCGCGGCGGCTCGCGACGTCGTCACCTGGTGGGCGATCGTCGCGGGGTCCGTGCTGTTTCTCCCCGTGCTCCTTGCGGCCGAGCCGCTCCCCGCCGCCGTGGGTCGGCTGGCGGTGGCGAGTGCGGCAGTGGAGGCGGTGTATTACGTCCTCCTGGCGTACGCCTACGGCCAAGGGGACTTTTCCCAGGTCTACCCGATCGCGCGCGGAGCGGCGCCGGTGCTGCTCGCGGTGTGGTCGGCGCTGCTGCTGCGGGAGTACCCGAGTGTCTGGGGCGCGTGCGGGATCATTGGCATCGTGTTGGGGCTCGTGGTCATTGGTACCTCGGCTGCCCCCGGGGCGGTGCCCCGGGGTGAACGGAACTCCTCCGGGGGTTCCGTCTCCCCCCGTGATCGGGCAGGGGTGAGCCGGAGATCCGGAATACTCGTCGCGCTCGGCGTTGCGCTGTGTACGTCGGTGTATTCGCTGATCGATGGGATCGCTGTACGGCGCGCGGCGCCGGCGCCATACCAGGTGGCGGTGCTGGGGCTCACCGGGTTGTTCCTCGCCCCACGGGCGCTGCTGCGGTTCCGGCCGGGTCTGCTGCTCGCCGAATTCCGGCGGCAATGGGCCCGGATCGTGGCGGCGGGCGTCCTGATGATGCTCGCCTACACGCTGGTGCTCCGGGCCTATGAGGTCGAGCGCCTGGCCTACGCGGGCGCGGTGCGCGAAGTGGGCGTCGTCCTCGCCGCCCTGGTCGGCTGGCGTTGGCTGGGCGAATCGTTCGGCCCCCGGCGCGTCGCTGGCGCGTCGGCCGTGTTCCTCGGCATTATGGTACTGGCCCTTTTCGGATGAGGAACCCCTGATGCGTGAGCTCGGCTCGGCTATCCTGACGTTGAGTGCGTTCGCCGCGGGAGTCGTATCGGCACAGTCCACCCGCGCCCTGCTCCCCGTGCCTGCCGCGCTCGAATGGCGCACGGGTCGCCTGGGGCTCGACACGAGCTTTACCGTGGCGGTCCGCGGCTTCACCGACGCCCGCCTGCGGCGCGCCGTGGATCGGGCGCTCCGCCGGCTCGAGGGCCGAACCGGACTGACGTTCTCGCGGCCTCCTGTCACCGACTCCACCGCGACGACGCTCGTGGTCCGTGCCGACCGCCCCGGCATGGCGGTGCAGGGGGTGGAGGAGGACGAGTCGTATACGCTGGCCGTCAACGAGGGACACGCGGAGCTCCACGCCCCGACGGTCGTCGGCGTGATCCGCGGCCTCGAGACGCTGCTTCAGCTCGCCGACGCCGACAGCGCGGGACCGTATCTGCCGGCCGTCGCGATCCAAGACCGCCCGCGGTTTGCGTGGCGCGGGCTGCTGCTCGACGTGTGCCGCCACTGGGAGCCGGTCGCGGTGATCGAGCGCACGCTCGACGCCATGGCCGCCGTGAAGCTCAACGTGCTGCACTGGCACCTCTCCGAGGACCAGGGGTTCCGGGTGGAGAGCCGCCGCTATCCGCGGCTGCAGGAGCTGGGGTCCGACGGGCTGTACTACACGCAGGCGCAGGTGCGTGAGGTCCTCGCCTACGCCCGCGACCGCGGCATCCGTGTCCTGCCGGAGTTCGACATGCCGGCCCACTCGACCAGCTGGTTCGTGGGCTACCCGCAGTACGCCGCCGGGCCGGGGCCCTACCAGATCGAGCGCGGCTTCGGCGTGCTCGATGCGGTGTTCGATCCCACGCGCGAGGAGGTCTACAGCTTCATCGACGCCGTCATCGGCGAGATGGCGGCGTTGTTTCCCGACGCGTACTTCCACATCGGCGGGGACGAGGCGAACGGCAAGCAGTGGAGCGCCAACCCGCGCATCCAGGCCTTCATGCGGGCCCACGGCCTGAAGGACAACGATGCGCTGCAGGCGCATTTCAACCGCCGGCTCCTGCGGATTCTCACCCGACACGGCAAGCGCATGGTCGGGTGGGACGAGATCCTCCACCCCGACCTGCCCAAGAGCGTCGTCGTCCAGTCCTGGCGCGGACAGGAGTCGCTCGGGCAGGGGGCGAAGCAGGGGTTTCAGGGAATCCTCTCGGCGGGGTACTACCTCGACGCCATGTCCCCGGCGGAGTACCACTACGGCGTCGATCCGCTTCCTGACAGCGTCGCCCTCACGCCCCAGCAGTCACAGCTCATCCTCGGCGGCGAGATCTGTATGTGGGGCGAGATGGCCACCACCGAGACGATCGACTCCCGCGTCTGGCCGCGCACCGCGGCCGT
>Ga0137415_10007019_pt1 | contig 11172 bp, 12 predicted proteins | sample CZODoug3_1_1_16f_FD_183082 | JGI IMG/M metagenome (GOLD analysis project Ga0137415, IMG submission 183082) | Vadose zone soil fungal communities from Angelo Coast Range Reserve, California, USA - CZODoug3_1_1_16fungal (Hybrid Assembly) | ecosystem: Environmental > Terrestrial > Soil > Vadose...
CGCGGCCTCGAAGTCGTCCCAGTTACGGGGCGCGGCGATATGCAGCCGGTCCAGCTCCGCCTGGTTGTAGTAGACGCCGACGACCTCGCCGACCTGGGGCAGGCCGTACAGGTTGCCCTGGCCGAACTGCTTGCCGTCCGCGCTGTAGCTGACGTACTGCTGCACCGACGCCGGGTAGCGGTCGTGCCAGGCGTACGCCTTGGCCCACGGCTCCAGCGAGAGCAGCTGGTTAGCGGTGACGAAGGCGCCCATCTCGGCGCGGCTGTTGTTGGCCTGCACGACGTCCGGCACCTCGTTGCCGCTGATCGCCAGGCGCAGGGTCGTGGCCAGGTCGTCGAACGAGCGGGACACCCGCTTGATCGTCACGTTGGGGAAGCGCTGGTGGAAGGCGGCGTTGAGCTTCTCCATCTGCTCGTTCTGGCCGCCGCGCACCTCCTGGTCCCAGACCGTCAGGGTGACCGGGCCGAGCGCGGCGATGTCGGTGCGCACCGCGCGGTCGCCGCCGGGCGCGGGCGCACCGGCGTTCTGCGAACCCGGGGTACAGGCGGCCAGCAGCAGCGCCAGCACCCCGCTGAGCACGCCGCCGACCAGCACGGCACGGCCACGGCGGACCGGGCCAGGTTGGGGTCGTCCGGCCATCGGGGCTCCTCGTGGTGGTCGGTCAGCGGGGTGGTCGGTCAGCGGGGTGGTTCGGTCAGCGGGGGCGGGTCAGCTCGCGGTTCGGTCGGCCCTCGGTTCGGCCAGCGGGGGGCGGGTCAGGTCGGAGCGGCGGGCGATGGTGGCCGCCGCGCGCCGCACGCCGCAGACATGGGTGCGGGGTACCAGGTCGTCCAGGAAGCCGTACCGGCGGCGCAGCTCGGCGGCGCCGTCCTGGCCGGCCGAGGCGCCGGTGACGACGCGGCGCCACCAGTCGCCGATGTCGCCCCAGCCGGGCGCGGCCAGCGAGCCGCCGAACTCGTGCACGGCGAGCGCGGCGGACACCCCGGCGAACAACAGCCGGTGCCGCAGCGGCCAGCCGGCGATCGTGCCCAGCACCAGGCCGGCGCCGAACACATCGCCGGCGCCGGTCGGGTCGAGCGCGTCGACGGGCAGCGCGGGCACCTCGACCTCCTCGCCGGTCGTCGCGTCGATGGCCATCGCACCGTCGCCGCCGCAGGTCACGACGGCGAGCGGGACGTACTCGGCGAGCGCGTGCAGGGCGGCGCGGGGCGTGTCGGTCCGGGTGTAGCTCATCGCCTCCACGGCGTTGGGCATGAACGCGTGGCAGCCGGACAGCGCGCCGAGCACCGCCGGGTCCCAGGCGCCGGTCGGGTCCCAGCCGGCGTCGGCGAACACCAGCGCGCCGTCCCGGCCGGCCTGGACCGCCCAGCTGGGCAGCAGCCGGTCCATCGCGCCCTCGCCAACGCTGGTCAGCACCGCGCGACACGGCGGCGGCTGGCCGACCAGCTCGTCGGCGCTGATCGGCAGGTGGTGCCCGTGGGTGACCATGCTGCGGTCGCGCTGCACCGCCATCGACACGGTCACCGGCGAGTGCCACTGGTTGAACCGCCGCGACCGGGACAGGTCGACCCGTTCCTGCGCGGCCAGGATCTCCCAGCAGAAGTCGCCGTAGACGTCGTCGCCGAAGCCGGCCGCGAGGCTGGTCCGCAGGCCGAGCCGGGCGGCCGCGATCGCGAGGTTGGCGATGCCGCCAGGACAGGACGCCATGCCGGGCGCCCACACCTCGGTGCCCGCCGCCGGCAGCGTGGACAGTCCGGTGAACACGATGTCCAGGAACACGGTGCCGGACATGAACACATCGACCGAGGGCCGGCCGGGGCCGCGCAGCTCGGCCAGCGGGTCCCACCAGACAGTCTCGTGCGGCGCCGCTGGGTCGAGTCCGACTCCGTCCGCCTCAGCGCCGGCCGGTCCCTGTCCCGTTTCCTGTACTGCGCTGGTCACGGCTGACCCCATCCCCCTCGGCGCCGGTGCCTGGATAGTGCCTCCTGTCGTGCGGAGATGGCAACCGTTCCCGCGCATTCCCGCGCATTTCTGCTCAAGGTTGCTCGCTTCTGACTGTTCCGGTGCGTTACCGTGAGCGCGTGCTACCGGCCAGTCGTCATGGGGAGATCATCCGCCTGGTGCGGTCCTCCGGCGTGGTTTCGGTCGAGGCGCTGGCCGAGAACCTCGGGGTGAGCCGCTCGACCATCCGGCGGGACCTGCAGTGCCTGGACGCCGAGGGCACGCTGCGGCGGGTCCGGGGCGGCGCGGGCAGCGTGCCGGACGACGACCCGGTGCCGTTCCGCGAGGTGGCGGCGGTCGGCGCGGACGACAAGGAACGGGTGGCGGCGCGCGCCGCCGAGTTCGTCGCCGACGGCGAGGTGGTGCTGATCGACATCGGCACCACGACCGCCCGGCTGGCCCGCAGGCTGCGCGGCCGGCGGATCACCGTGATCACCAGCAGCCTCGCGGTCGTCGACGAGCTGCGCGACGACCCGGCCGTGGAGCTGCTCGTGCTCGGCGGCATCCTGCGGCGCAACTACCTGTCCCTGGTCGGCATGCTCACCGAGCAGGCGCTGCGCGAGGTGCGGGCCCACCGGCTGTTCCTCGGCACCAGCGGGATCCGCCCCACCGGCCAGGTCATGGACACCACCCTGGTCGAGGTGCCGGTGAAGCGCGCGATGATCGCCTGCGCCGAGCAGACCATCGTGCTGGCCGACCGAGGCAAGTTCCCCGGTACCGGGCTGTTGCCGGTGTGCGGGCCGGAGGACGTCGACGTGATCGTCACCAACGACGGCGCGGACCAGGCGACCCTGGCGGCCTGTGCCAGGGCGGGTACGGAGGTCGTGCTCGCATGAGGCTCACCGTGCTCGGCGGCGGTGGGTTCCGCGTGCCGCTGGTCTATCGGGCGCTCGCGGCGGGCTCGCCGATCACCGAGTTCGTGCTGCACGACGTGTCCGGCGCGCGGCTCGAGGCGATCCGCGCGGTGCTGGCGGAGATGGCGGCCGCGCACCCCGGCGCCCCGGTCGTGCGGGTGGCGACCGACCTCGACGACGCACTCGCCGGCGCCCGGTTCGTGTTCTCCGCGATCCGGGTGGACGGGCTCGCCGGGCGCACCGTGGACGAGCGGGTGGCCCTGGCGCACGGACTGCTCGGCCAGGAGACCACCGGCCCGGGCGGGATCGCCTACGGGCTGCGCAGCGTGCCGGTGGCGATTCGGGTGGCGGAGCGGGTGGCGGCCGTCGCCCCGGACGCCTGGGTGATCAACTTCACCAACCCGGCCGGGATGATCACCGAGGCGATGCAGCGGGTGCTCGGCGAGCGGGTGGTCGGCATCTGCGACTCGCCGATCGGGCTGGTCCGGCGCGCGGCCGATGCGCTGGGTGTCAGCGGCGAGCACGCGGTCGACTACGTCGGGCTGAACCACCTGGGCTGGCTGCGCGGGCTGCGGGTGGACGGCGTCGACCAGCTGCCGAGGCTGCTCGCCGACGACGACGCGCTGGCCGGCATCGAGGAGGTGCGGCTGCTCGGCGCGGACTGGGTGCGCGGCCTCGGCGCCCTGCCGAACGAGTACCTGTACTACTACTACAACACGCGGGAGGCGATCGCGGCCATCCGTGCGGCGTCCAGCACCCGGGGCGAGTTCCTGCGCGTTCAGCAGGAGCAGTTCTACGCCGAGGTGGCAGGCGACCCGGCCGACGCGTGGCGGCGCTGGACCAAGGTCCGCGAGGAGCGGGACAGCAGCTACATGGCGGAGAGCCGCGAGGCCAGCGGCGCCGGCGAGCGCGCGGTCGCCGACATCGCCGGCGGCGGCTACCAACAGGTCGCGCTGGAGCTGATGGCGGCGCTGTGCGGCGGACCCACCCGGACGATGATCCTGAACGTGCGCAACGGCGCCGCAGTGCCGGGGCTGCCGCCCGCCGCGGTAGTCGAGGTGCCCTGCGTGGTCGGTGGGCACGGCACCACGCCGCTGGCCAGCGCCCCGCTGCCGGGCGCCATGCTCGGCCTGTTGCAGCAGGTCAAGGCCGTCGAGCAGGACACCATCGAGGCCGCCGTGACCGGCTCGGCCGCGCTCGCCCTGCGCGCGTTCGCCCAGCACCCGCTCGTCGACTCGGTCCCCGTGGCCAAGCGCCTGCTAGCCAGCTACCGCGCCGAGCTCCCCGGCCTGGCCGACGTCCTGCACTGACCGCCTCGGACGCCCCCCGAAGCGGCCGCCGCCGCGCTAGGCTGCACGTCCCCACAGGTGAGGCGGCTTGATGGCGGGCGCGCGCGAGTACCTCCTGGCCGAAACCGAGGCCGACACCGAGAGTGTCCGGCTGGGTCTGGTCGAGCGGATCTACGACGAGACGACGTTCCGCCGACTGGACGCCCTCGGCATCGCGGCGGGCGCCCGGTGCCTGGAGGTGGGCGCCGGCCGGGGCTCGGTCGCCCGGTGGCTCAGCGCGGGCGTGGGCGCGGACGGGCACGTGGTGGCCACCGACCTGGACTGCCGTTTCCTCACCGGGCTGGCCGCCAACGTCGAGGTGCGCACCCTGGACATCCGCGACGCCGAGCTCGAACCCGCCAGCTACGACCTGGTGCACTGCCGCGCGCTGCTGATGCACCTGACCGACCCGGCGGCGGCGCTGCGCACCATGGTGGCCGCGCTGCGCCCCGGCGGTCTGCTGCTCGTCGAGGAGGCCGACTACGGGCTGCTCACCTACGGCGGCCATCCCGACGCCGCGTGGGCCACGGCCACCGCGCACCGGTTGTTCGCGGCGTTGGCCTCGGCCAAGCGGATGAACGCCTACCTCGGCCGCGCGCTGCCGGGCCTGCTGGCCGACGCGGGCCTGGAGTTCGCCGGCGCCGAGGTGGACAGCGGGGTGGCCCGGTTCGGCGAGCCCTCCTTCGAGCTGCAGCGGCTGACGGTGGCGGGCGCCGGGCCGTCCCTGGTCGCCGCCGGCCTGCTGACCGACGACGACCGCGCCCGCTCGCGAGAGGTGCTCGACTGCCCGACGACCGTGCTGACCACGGCGTCCCTGGTAGCGGCATGGGGCCGGCGCCCTCGCTGAGTTTCACTGAGCCGCTGAGTTTCACTGAGCCGGAGCGTCCCAGTGGCCTGGGTTCGGCGCTACGGGTTGCGGCCGGTGATCGCCACCAACCGGTCGAGCAGCGCGGCGTCCCGCGGCACCCGGACCGCCGGCGCCCACAGGCCCTCGACCGGGGCGTTCGGCACGAACCTGGCCACGTGCTCGAAGCAGGCCAGCACCGTCGGCTCGGCCAGCTCGAACGGCTGGCCGGTAGCCTTGGCGAGATCCCAACCGTGCACCACCAGCTCGGTGAGCGCGATCTTGCCCCACAGCTCGTTCGGCAGCTCCAACCCGCCCGCGTCGGTGCTGCCCTGCCAGGCCGTCGGGTCGGCCCACGCCTCGCCGAGCGCCCACACGTGTTTGGTCACGCTGTCCCGCCAGTCGGGCGCGGCGGTGGACGGAGCGCTGGCGTCCGGCAGCTCGTCCCCGCGAGCCAGCGCGGCGAACCCCACGGAGACACCGTCGACGTGGTCGATCAGGTCGGCCACCGTGTACTCGCTGCAGGGCGTGGCGTGCGCGAACTGGTCAGCGGCGACCTGGCTCAGCAAGTCGATCATCGTGTCGCGGGCGGGGATCAGGTCGATCATGGGTCCTCCAGCGTGGTCCGACTCGGCGGCCGCCCGACGCGACCTCCGAGCAAAGACCCCGGGCGGGACCCGAAATCATCGGTGCCGGAGCAACCGGTTATCGCCCGGGCGCCCGCTGCACGACCTCCTGCAGCACCCAGCCGTTGCCGTCCGGGTCGCTGAACGAGGCGAACGAGCCGTAGTCGCGGCGCTGCGGGTCCGGACCGGCCACCCGGGCCTCGGTGCCGGCGTGGTGGAAGATGCCGGTGCTGTCGTGGAAGACCTCACTGACGTCGGCGCCCCGCGCGAGCAGCTCGTCGCGGGCCTTCTCGACGTCGGTGACGATCAGGTGCAGGCCGTGCACCGAGCCCGGCGCGGCCGACGTGAGGCCGGTGCCGAAGATGATCGCGCACTCCGAGCCGGGCGGGTTCAGCTGCACAACCCGGTAGTCCGGGCTGGTCGCGAAATCGGCGTCCAGCCGAAAGCCGAGTGCCTCGTAGAACTGCTTCGCCCGGTCGACGTCGGCGACGGGCAGCACCAGAACTTCGAGTTTCAGGTCCATAAGTTCAACTCCTCATTGCATTTTCCGTGTCCGATATGAGTGCCCGCGAGGCGGGACTCAGCTGTGGTCGACGTCGATGACCGCCTTGGCGAACTCCCGCGGGGCCTCCTGCGGCACGTTGTGCCCGATGCCGTTGAAAACCCGGTGCGAGTATGGGCCGGAGAACTGTTTGCGGTAGCCCTCTCCGCTGGCCGCCGCACCGTCGAAATCGCTGCCGATCGTGATCGTGGGCACCGTAATGACGGGCGCAGCGGCAAGCTGTGCCTCCAGGCCGTCGTACTGCGGGTCGCCCTTGGCCAGGCTCAGTCGCCAGCGGTAGTTGTGAATGACGATCGCGACGTGGTCCGGGTTGTCGAAGGACGCCGCGGTGCGGTCGTAGGTGGCGTCGTCGAAGTTCCACCTCGGCGAGACGATCTTCCAGATCAGCTTGTTGAAGTCGTGCCGGTTCTGGGTGTAGCCGAGCACGCCGCGTTCGGTGGAGAAGTAGTACTGGTACCACCAGCCCAGCTCGGCCTGCGGCGGCAAGGGCTGCAGGTTCGCCTTGAGGTTGGTGATCAGGTAGCCGCTCACCGAGACCAGCGCCTTGCACCGCTGCGGCCAGAGCGCCGCCATCGCACACGCCGTGCGCGCGCCCCAGTCGAACCCGGCCAGCACCGCCTTCTCGATCTTGAGGGCGTCCATCAGCGCGATGATGTCCTGCGCGACGACCGCCTGCTGACCATTACGGAACGTGTCCGCCGACAGAAAGCGCGTCGTACCGTAACCGCGCAGATACGGCACGATGACCCGATAGCCCGCCGCCACCAACAATGGGGCCACATCGACATAGCTCTGAATGTCGTACGGCCAGCCGTGCAGACAGATCACCACAGGCCCGTCGGCCGGCCCGGACTCGGCGTAGCCGATGTTCAGCACCCCGGCATTGACCTGCTTCAGTGGGCCGAATGCGTTTTTCGACGGACCGGTCGGCACCAAAGTCGGCGTCAAATTCGGCGCTGCGGCGGGCGCGGCCTCGGGGGCCGATGCGCAGCCCGCAACCGAGGCAGTCGCCACCACCGCCGCAAATGCCTGCGAGAACCTTCTCCGGTTAATCATCTGAACCCCTCGCTCTGCCACATCCGCGACGATTCGCCGCCCTGCATTCGACGCGACACAGGCACCACGGTAGAGATCACGCGACGGCCGCCGCGCCTGTCGAATGACGCTGTCGGTGTACGTCACCCGAAAGCTCCCTCAACGACCAGCTGCGCCACCGCACCCGCTGAACGCCCTCCGAACCACCTGCAATCATCAGTTGCACATCGCCGCTTGACTTGCTACCTTTGGTTGCAGTTCAAGGATGGGAGTGAGCGATGACCGACGACATGCAACGCCTCGTGATCGAGCGGGAGGTGCTGATCGAGGCACCGGTGGAGGTGGTCTGGCGTACCGTCACCGAGCCCGACCAGATGACCCGATGGTTCGCCGACCGGGTGGAGCTCGCGATCGAGCCAGGCGCGCACGGCCATATGCAGTTCGGGGACCAGGGCGGCCCGGTCGTCGTGCAGACCGTCGAGCGGCCGACCCGCTTCTCGTTCCGCTGGAACCATCCCCACGGGGAGGAGCCGGTGGCCGGCAACTCGATGCTCGTCGAGTTCACGCTGACCCCCGAGGGTGACGAGCGGACCCGTCTTCGCGTGGCAGAAAGCGGCCACGAGCTGCTCACCTGGCCCGACGCCGAGAAAGCACGGTACGCCGACGAGCACCAGGAAGGCTGGGGCGAGTTCCTGGATCGCCTCGTCACCGTGCTCGTGATGCACCGATCGGGATGACCGCGCAGGCCGATGACGAGCTGTGGGCGGCCATCGCCGACCCGTCTCGTCGCCGGGTCCTCGACCTCCTGGTCAGCAATGGGGACGTCAGCGCCAGCTGGTTGGCCGGCCACGTGCCCTTCTCCCGCCAGGCGGTCTCCAAACATCTGGTGGTGCTCGAACAGGCGGGGTTGATCAGGCGGCGCAAGCTGGGTCGAGAGGTGCTCTACCAGGTAGAGGTCGGCCGGCTGGACCAAGCCACCCGGGCGATGACCGACCTCGCCGCGCAATGGGACCGCCGACTCGGCTCGATCAAGCGGCTCGCCGAAGCCGCACACGCGGAAACACAGCGAAGCAAAGGAGAGGGCCGTGATGAATGAGTCAACCCAGCTGAGCGGGCCGCCGGCCGGCAACGCAGCGAGCCTGCCCCCGGCCGTCGACCGGGCCACCTTCCAGGCCGAGCTGAACACGCTGCGGGTACGGGAGAAGGCGCACACCCGGGAAGGCGACGCGATCGCCTCGGCCCGACGGCGCCTGCCCATGGTCGAGATGGACGCCGACCTCGAGCTGACCGGCCCCGACGGCCCGGTCACCCTGCTCGACGCGTTCGAAGGCCGCCGGCAGCTCATCGCCTACTACTTCATGTGGAACCCCGGGCGCCCCGCGCCCGAGCAGTGTGAAGGCTGCACGTGGGTCACGACCCAGGTCACTGAGCTGTCCTACCTGAACTCGCGGGACATCACCTACGCGGTCCTGTGCCAGGGCCCCTACGGCGAGAGCATCCGCTACCGCGACTTCATGGGCTGGGACGTGCCTTGGTACTCGGCCCGGTCCTCCCTCGACGAGCTCTTCGCCGGGCGCCAGATCGGCCTGTTCCACCTGGTCTGTTACCTGCGGGACGGCGACCGCGTCTTCGAGACCTACTGGACGAAGCGCCGCGGCGCCGAGGCGATGGACTACAGCCTCGCGCTCATGGACCTCACGGCGTACGGGCGCCAGGAGCCGTGGGAGGACTCGCCTCCTGGCTGGCCACAGCAGTGGCTGGTCGACGGCTCCAACACGCGGACCGACGGCCGCCCGATCGCGCAGTGGTCGCGGCTCGAGGCCGGCCGGTCCGACGACCTCGGCGCCGACGGGCCGGCGGGCGAAGCCCGGCACTGCTGCAGTGGGAGTCCCGGCGCGTGAGCTCATCCGGTACCGCCGGTCCGGAGACGGTCGAGTACCGCCAGCACGAGGACGTCGGTGGCATCCACCAGGTCCGTGAGCGGTGCGCGACGTTCGGTGAGCAGCCACTGGGCGGCGACCGTGGTGATCGCACCGATGATTCCCTGCGCGACGAGGTGGCGTTGGATCGCGGGCAGGTCGCTGGCGGTGAACGCTTCCTGGGCGAGCAGCTCGACGGAGCTGCCGAACCGTTCGGTCTGGTCCCGGTAGGCGGCGTCGACCGCGGGACTCACGCCGAGTATCTCCAACAGGGTGATGCGCGCGAGGCGTTGGTCGCCGTCGATGGCCCCGAAGTAGCCGGCCAGGGCGGCGTGCAGTTGGGCCGGGACGTTCGCCGGCGCCCCGGTGACCGCGTGGACCATCGCCGTGAGGATCTCGTCGGCCGCCCGCTGGTAGCAGGCGAGCAGTAGCGCCTCGCTGTCGGTGAACGACTCGTAGAAGTACCGCTTGGTCAGTCCCGCTCGGGCGCAGATGGCGCGCACGGTTGCGGTGCGGTAGCCGGTGCTGCCGAACACGTCGATCCCCGCCTCGACCAGGCGTTCTCGTCGCTCGGCGACGCGATCCCCGGCTGCGGTTCCACGGTAGGGACGGGATGGCGGCTGCACGGGCTCCATATTGACACCCCGCGGTTCCCGTTTAAGACTAGGAACCACACAGTTCCTACATTGGGGGTGGGTGTCATGGTCGGCGGCATCCGGCGTGACCGGCCCGTGCGGCCTCGGACGGCGCTGGGCCACTACGCCGCACTACTCACCCCGAACGCGTTGACCGCCGGCGGGCTGGCGGTGCAGCGCGACGTGCCGGCCCGGTCGGCCCGCATCGCCGCCGAGGCTCGCCGCCGGTGGCGGCCACGCTCCTCGCCGGCGCCGCGCGCCAGGATGCGCGGGCTGATGGCGACGCCCGGTGGAGGGCTGCGCTGGCGATCGGTCCCCGCGCCCGGCCCACCCGGTCCCAAGGAGGCGATCGTGCGTCCGCTCGCCGTCGCCACCTGCGACCTGGATCGCGCGATGATGCTGGGCCGCACGCCGTTCCCGCTGCCGATGCACCTCGGCCACGAATGCGTCGCCGAGGTGCTCGAGCTCGGTGCGCAGGTGGCGTCGCTGCGGGTCGGCCAGCGGGTGGTGGTGCCGTTCCAGATCAGCTGCGGCGAGTGCGCCGCGTGCCGGCGAGGTAACCAGGGCAGCTGCACGTCGGTGCCACCGGCGTCGATGTACGGCTTCGGACTGGCCGGCGGACTGTGGGGTGGCGCGCTGGCCGACCAGCTCGCCGTCCCCTTTGCCGAGGCGATGCTGGTGCCACTGCCCGAGGGGATCGCCCCGGCCGCGGCGGCCAGCGTGGCCGACAACGTCTGCGACGCCTACCGACAGGTCGCGCCGCACCTGCCCAGCCTGCTCGCCCGTGACCCCGACGCGGAGGTCCTCATCGTCGGCCGGCTGGCAAGGCACGATCCACTCACGTCCAGCACCCCGCTCTATGCGGGACTGACCGCCCTCGCCCTGGGCGCACGCCAGGTCAGTGTCGTAGACGCCAGGCCCGCCGTGCGTCGGCTCGCCGGCCACCTCGGACTACGCGCCCTGGACGCCCGGCGGCCCCGCGAGTGGCCCACCGCCCCGCTCACCGTCGACTCCACCGGCACCCCCGCCGGCCTGCGCCACGTCCTGCGACACACCGCACCGGACGGCGTCTGCACCTGCGTCTGGTCGCTCCATCGGCGCGGCGGCGTCCCACTCGCCGCCTGCTACATCCGCAACGTGACCCTGCACATCGGCCGCAGCCACGTCCGCGCCCTGATCCCCGACGTCCTCACCCTCATGACGGAGGGCCGACTGCGTCCCGAGCTCGTGACGACGAACCTCGCCACGTTCGACGAGGCACCAGCGGCCCTGCGCGAGCACTGCGGCGACGACGCCATCAAAACAATCTTCATCGCCAACTGAGACCTGAGCAGACTCGCTCGACTTTCGCACTTTGGTCGAACGCGC
>Ga0137415_10007020_pt1 | contig 11171 bp, 9 predicted proteins | sample CZODoug3_1_1_16f_FD_183082 | JGI IMG/M metagenome (GOLD analysis project Ga0137415, IMG submission 183082) | Vadose zone soil fungal communities from Angelo Coast Range Reserve, California, USA - CZODoug3_1_1_16fungal (Hybrid Assembly) | ecosystem: Environmental > Terrestrial > Soil > Vadose...
CACCCTCTGGTTTCGCAATACCTGGAGCTGGGGTCGGGACCAGCGCCGCCCTTTGCTGCGCGCCAGGGGTCAGTCCTCGGTGGACGCCGGCGACTACCACCTGATCTGGGAAGGCTCACCGGAGCTGCTCTTCTGCGACAACGAGACCAACTCACAGCGCCTCTTCGGAGTGGCCGGCCCGCGCTATCCCAAGGACGGCATCAACGACTACCTGATCCACGGCGCGCAGACCGTGAATCCGGACCGCGTCGGCACCAAGTGCGCCGCGCGGTACGAGCTGACGATCCCGGCGCGCGCCAGCGCGGTCGCACGGCTCCGCCTCTGGCGCGGCAGCAGGACGCAACAGATCGATGCAGAGGATTCCATCCTCGCAGCGTGCAAGGCCGAAGCGGACGAGTTCTACGCCTCGGTGATCCCGGCGAGCCTCTCCGCCGATGCTCGCAACGTCATGCGCCAGGCGCTCGCGGGAATGCTCTGGTCCAAGCAGTTCTATCATTACGTGGTGCGCGACTGGCTGCAGGGCGATCCCGCCCAGCCGCCGCCGCCGGAGGACCGGAAGAAGGGCCGCAACTCCGACTGGGGCCATCTGTACAACTCCGACGTCCTCTCCATGCCGGACAAGTGGGAGTACCCCTGGTTCGCTGCCTGGGACCTCGCTTTCCACTGCATCCCGCTCGCCTTGGTCGACAGCGACTTCGCCAAGGACCAGCTCCTGCTGCTCTTGCGCGAGTGGTACATGCATCCGAACGGACAGATCCCGGCCTACGAGTGGGCCTTCGGCGACGTCAACCCGCCCGTCTTCGCCTGGGCTGCCTGGCGCGTCTACAAGATCGAGAAGAAGCGGCAAGGCTCCGGGGATCTCAAATTCCTCAAGCGCGTCTTCCACAAGCTGATGCTGAACTTCACCTGGTGGGTGAACCGCAAGGATGCCGAAGGCCGGAACGTGTTCCAAGGCGGGTTTCTCGGGCTCGACAACATCGGCGTGTTCGATCGCAGCGCCCCCCTGCCCGGCGGCGGTCACCTCGAGCAGTCCGACGGCACCAGCTGGATGGCGATGTACTGCCTGAACATGCTCTCCATCGCGCTCGAGCTCGCGCGCGAAGAGGAGGAGTACGAGGACGTCGCCAGCAAGTTCTGGGAGCACTTCGTCCACATCGCCCGGGCGATGAACACCATGGGGCTCTGGGACGAGCAGGACGGCTTCTTCTACGACGTCCTGCACCGCGACCACGAAGAGATCACGCTGCGCATCCGCTCGATGGTCGGCCTGATCCCGCTCTTTGCGGTGGAACCGATCCCGGCCGACCTGATCGAGAAGTTTCCCTCGTTCGCGCGCCGGCTGGAGTGGTTCATCGACCACCGCCCCGATTTGACGGAAGGCGTCGCCTGCATGCGCACGCTCGGCGCCATGCAGCGGCGGCTCTTCTCCGTGGTCCCGCCGGACAAGCTGCGCAGGATCCTCCAGCGGCTCCTCGACGAGTCCGAGTTCCTCTCGCCCCACGGCATCCGCGCTCTCTCGCGCGTGCACCGCGACCAGCCGTACAGGTTGAGGGTCGACGGTGCCGAATACGGCGTGCGCTACGAGCCGGCGGAGTCTTCCAGCGGCCTCTTCGGCGGGAATTCCAACTGGCGCGGCCCGGTCTGGTTCCCCGTGAACTTCCTGCTCATCGAGGCGCTGCAGAAGTTCCACCACTACCTGGGCGAGGAGTTCACCGTCGAGTTTCCCACCGGTTCGGGCCGGCAGATGACGCTGGCGCAGGTGGCGGCCGAGATCTCCCGCCGCCTCTCCGCCGTCTTCCTTCTGGATCAAGACGGCCGCAGGCCGGCGTTCGGCAAGGCCGAGAAGCTGCAACGCGATCCGCACTTCCGCGACTACCTCTTGTTCCACGAGTACTTCAACGGCGACGACGGCTCGGGCGTGGGCGCGAACCACCAGACGGGATGGACGGGGCTGGTCGCGAAGCTCCTCCAGCAGAGCGGAGAGTGAGATGCCGGTGATTCAGAAGATCTGCCAGGACCACGCGCGCTCGTCGCGCCTCGAATGGCTGGAGACGAACGGCGCCGGCGGCTTCGCCATGGGTACCGTGGCCGGCACGAATACGCGCCGCTACCACGGGCTCCTGGTCGCCTCGCTGCGGCCACCGGTCGACCGCCATATGCTGCTCTCGCGCCTTGACGAGGTGATCTCCGGCGGCGGCGTCGCCGACGTCGCGCTCGCGACCAACCAATACCCGGGCACGCTCTCGCCGCGAGGGTATGGGCACTTGATCGAGTTCCGACTCGACCCGTTCCCGACCTGGGTCTTCGACGTCGGCGGCGCGCACGTCGAGAAGCAGCTCTTCCTCGTGCAAGGCGAGCAGACCGTGGTCGTCCTCTACCGCGCGACCCGCGCGCGGAGCATCGCCATCTCCCCCTTCCTCGCCTGCCGCGATTACCACGCGCTTTCCCGGGCAAATGCCTCGCTGGACGGCTCGCTGCTCGAGGAGCGTACCGACGGCGCCCTGGTGGTCCGCACGCGTCCCTACCCCGGTCTTCCCGAGCTCGCCCTGCACGCGAGCCCGGGCGCGCGCCTCGTCCGGGACGGCACCTGGTACTACTCGAACGAATACCTGGCGGAGCTCGATCGCGGTCTCGATTTCCGCGAGGACCTCTGGAAGCTCGGCACGCTCCAGCTCGAGCTCGAGCCGGGCAAGCCAGCATTCGTCGCCGCATCGATCGGCCCGCGCCGGTTCGATGCCGCGGCCGTCGCGGATCTGGCCGCCGCCGCCCGCGAGCAGCGCCGGTCGCGCAACGCCGATTCCTTCCTGGCGCGGCTCGATCTCGCCGCCGATCAGTTCGTCGTCCGGCGCGCGGACGGAGGACCTACCGTCATCGCCGGCTATCCCTGGTTCACCGACTGGGGCCGCGACACGATGATCTCGTTGCCCGGCCTGCTGCTCGCGCGCGGCCGGCTCGCGGAGGCGCGCGAGGTGCTGCGCGGCTTTCTCGCGCACGTCGACCGCGGGCTGATCCCGAACGCCTTCCCCGACCGGCCTGGCGACAAACCCGAGTACAACACCGTGGACGCGACGCTCTGGATGTTCCAGGCCGTGCACGCCTACGTGCAGGCGAGCGGTGACGCGCGCTTCTTGCGCGAAGAGTTCTATCCGGCTGCGAAGGAGATCGTGCGGTGGCACCGCCAAGGCACGCAACACGGCATCAAGATGGATCCGGCGGACGAGCTGCTGGCCGCAGGCGCTCCCGGCGTGCAGCTGACCTGGATGGACGCGCGCGTCGGCGACCGCGTGATCACGCCCCGGAACGGGAAGCCGGTGGAGATCAACGCGCTCTGGTACAACGTCCTGCGCTTGATGGCGCTGTGGGGCGGCGCGCTCGGTGACGCCGGTGACGCGGCAGAATTCGCGGCGAGCGCAGATCGCGTCCAGTCCTCGTTCGAGAAGGCGTTCTGGAATCCTCAGTGCGGGTATCTGGACGACGTCGTCGGCGATCCCTCGCTGCGGCCCAACCAACTCTTCGCGCTGTCGCTGCCCTATCCACTTCTCTCTCCCGAGCAGCGCAAGTCGGTGGTCCGCTCGGTGGAGCGCAAGCTCCTCACGCCCTTCGGTCTGCGGACGCTCGGACCCGAGGAACCTGGTTACGCTCCCCAATACAGGGGCGGGCCCGAGGAGCGCGACGGCGCGTACCACCAAGGCACCGTCTGGCCCTGGCTGCTCGGCTCCTACATCCGGTCCTATCTCTGCGCCTTCGGCCGTTCGCCCGAGACCGTGCAGCACTGCCGCGATCTGCTCCGCCCTCTGGAGCAGCATCTCGACGATGCATGCCTCGGCAGTATCTCGGAGGTGTTCAGCGCCGAGCCGCCGTTCCAGCCGGGAGGCGCTCCAGCCCAGGCGTGGAGTGTCGCTGAGCTGATGCAGCTGCTCTCGGTCGACCTGGCCGACAACCCGCACGACGAGTCCCGCCGGGAGCGCAAGACGCCGCCGCCGAGGGGGCCGGAGTTCCGCCGATGACGCTACGCCAAGCCGTCAGGCCGCACTGGCCCGAGTACGCGATGGAGGCCGCCGGCCTCGGCACCCTGATGATCGTCGCGTGCGCGGCGACCGTTCTTCTCGAACATCCCGCCTCGCGGTTGCACGCCATCGACCCCACGGTGCGCCGGGCGCTGATGGGCCTCGCGATGGGCCTGACCGCCATCGCACTGATCCATTCGCCTTGGGGAAAGCGGTCGGGCGCGCACTTGAATCCCGCGGTCACGTTCGCCTTCTGGCGCCTCGGCCGAGTGCCGTCGCGCGACGCGATCTTCTACGGCGTGGCGCAGGTGGCGGGTGGCGCCATTGGTGTCGGCCTGACGTGGCTCGTACTCCGCGACGCGCTCGCCCATCCATCCACGAACTTCGCGGCGACCGTCCCGCGCGCCGGCATCGCCGCCGCATTCGCCGCGGAGGTGGCGATCTCGTTCCTGCTCATGCTGGTGGTCCTGACCGTGACCGGATCCCGCCACGCGCGTTGGACCGGACTTTGCGTTGGAGCGCTCATCGCCATCTGCATCTTCGCCGAAGCGCCGATCTCCGGAACGAGCATGAACCCGGCCCGCTCACTCGCCTCCGCCCTGGGCGCCGGCGGCTTGGGCACGCTCTGGGTCTACTTTCTCGCGCCGCCTCTCGGGATGATCGCGGCGGCGGCACTGCACCGCAGGCGGGCCGGGTGCGCCAAGCTCGACCATGCTCCCGGCGTTCGCTGCATCTTCTGCGAGCAGCGGCCCGCTCCGGCGGAGCGTCCGAAGCGCATCGTCATTCTCGGCGGCGGATTTGGCGCAGTCTTCGCCGCGCAGCAAGTCGAGCGGCAGCTCGCTGGCGGCGGCGATTACCAGGTCGTGCTGATCGCGAAGGAAAACTACTTCGTGTTCCAGCCGATGCTGCCGGAAGTAATCTCGGGGACCATCGGTCTGCTCGACCTGGTCAGCCCGTTGCGGCGCCTGCTGCCCGGAACCGAGGTCCACGTCCGGGAAATCGAGTCGATCGATCTGCAGAAGCGCACGGTCACCACCGCCCCCGGCTTCCTGCCGCACCCGCACGTGATCGAGTACGACCACCTGGTCCTCGCGCTCGGCACCGTCACCGACTTCCGGGGGCTGCGCGGGCTGCCGGAACATGCGTTGCCGTTCAAGAACCTGAACGACGCGCTGTACCTGCGCAACCACGTGATCCGCGCGCTCGAGGAGGCGGCGATCGAGCGCCACGACGAGAAGCTGCGGCGACAACTGCTGACGTTCGTCGTCGCCGGCGGCGGCTTCTCCGGCGTCGAAGTGGTGGCGGAGCTGAACGACTTCGTGCGGGGCGTGGCGGCGAACTATCCTCAGATCGACCCGCGCGAGATCCGCGTCGTGCTGGTCCACTCCCAGGACCGGATCCTCCCCGAGGTGCCGGAGAAGCTGGGCCGCTTCGCGCAGCGCATCCTGGGCGGGCGCGGCGTCGAGCTGCTCCTCCAGACCAGGCTCGCCGCGGCGACCGGCGAGGAAGCCGTGCTCGCGGACGGACGCACCATCCCGACGCGCACGCTGGTCTCCACCGTGCCCTCCTTCGCGCATCCCTTGATCGAGGGGTTGAACCTGCCGAAGAACAAGAGCGGGCGGATCCTGGTCACCCCGGAACTCTCCGTCCAGGGGCTCGACGGCGTGTGGGCACTCGGGGACTGCGCGCAGGTGCCGACGCTCGACGGCGGCATCGCGCCCCCGACGGCGCAGCACGCGACGCGGCAGGCGAAGGTGCTCGCGCACAACCTGGTCGCCACGATCCGCGGCGGTGAGCGGCGCGTCTTCGATTTCAAGGGGCTGGGCAAGATGGGCTCGCTCGGCCGGCACTCCGCGGTCGCAGACGTGTTCGGGCTGCAGATCTCCGGCGCGCTGGCATGGTTCCTCTGGCGCACCATCTATCTCCAGAAGCTGCCGGGGTTCGGCCGCAAGCTCAAGGTGGCGTCGTCCTGGACCTTCGATCTCTTCCTCCCGCCGGAGCTCGTCCAATTCCGGTTCGCCAACCAGCAGCTCTTGCTGCGCGAGCACTTCGAACCCGGGCAGGAAGTGTTCCGCCAGGGCGACCTCGGCGATCGCATCTATGCCATCCTCGACGGCGAGGCGGAGGTGGTAATCCGCGACCAGGTGGTGGCGCGCCTCGGCGCCGGGGAGTTGTTCGGGGAGATGGCGCTGCTCGATCACACCACCCGCAGCGCCACCATCCGCTGCGCGAAGCCGCTCAGCGTCTGGAGCTTGCCGAAGAAGGAGCTGGAGCTTCTGGCGCGGGGGATGCCCGAGCTGCAGCGCAGCCTCGAACAGGTGCGAGCGCGCAGGACGCGACCGATGGCAAGGCCGGGCTAATCACCCTGGGTGAGCGCCAGATGCTTCGCGGGCCACTGCACCTGCGTCGTCCGTTCTTCGTAGTGGCCGCGGCGTCCATCCTGGGCTGCCGCCGCATTGGCGGCGATGCAGGCGCAGAGACCCGGATACGGCTGACGGCGGATCGCGTCGAACAGGTAGCCTGCGAAAGCCGGCCCCGATGCGGCGATGGCGAACGGGCATCGCGTTGGGCATCGAGCTCGTGCTCTGCGGCGCAGCCGCGAAGAATTCCAGGCGAGCATCGGTTCAACCTCCGCGCGAAGCGTGGAACATCTCGAGCAGCTTGCGGGTGACCTCTTCCGCGACGGGGCGCGGCTCCGCCAGCTTTCCGGACGCGGCGACCTGCGCCCGGACCTGGCGCAGATAGATCACGCAGCCCGGGCAGGTCACCAGGTGCTGCTCGAACTCGGTGCGCGCCTCCAACGGCAGCGCGCCCTCGATATAGTCCGTGACCTGTTCCACGGCCACGATGCAGTCGAGATCGGGGGGCAGCGCGCGACTCATGGGCGTCTCCGTTCGACGTGCCGGGCGATCTCGCGCCGCACGCGGGAACGGGCCCGATGCAGCAGAACGCGCTGGTTGACGTCGCTGAGCCCGAGGACCTCGCAGACTTCCTCCGAGCTCCAACCTTCGACGTCGCGCAGCTGGATCACGGCGCGCTGCCCCTCCGGCAGCCGATCGATCGCGTCGCGGACGTGCGCCAGCGCCTCCCGCGTGAGGAGCTGCTCTTCGGGCCACGGTTCGGGCCATTTCGCCCAGTGCCCTGCCCAGCGCGGGTGCGAAGGGGGCAAGAACTCCGCCGGATCGACGGCGGGCTCGCCGTCTGCGGGCTCGAGCGCCGACAGCGGGATGGCGCGGCCGTCCCGCGTGGCGCGCGTGCGAGCCAGATTCCCCAGGATGCCGAAGATCCAGGAGCGCAGCGTCGATCGGCCTTCGAATCGATCGATGTCCTCCAGCACCACCGCCCACGTGTCCTGCACTACGTCCTCCGCCGACGCGTCGGAACGAACGAATCCCCGCGCAAAGCGCATCATTGCCGGATGGAGGCTCCCGACCAGGCTGAGGAACCCGCGCTCGTCTCCCGCGCGGAGCGCCTCGACCAGCGGCGAGTCCTGCGCGAGCGCCTGGAGCTCGGGCGCAGCGGCGGGCATCGGGAACCCCTTTCCGGAAGGGAGTCCGGCGAGCAGCGACCGCGTTACACGCATGTAACGCTTGCGCGCTCCGAGCGTACCGAAGAGGCGGAGGCCGCATGGCGAGCGAAAGCGCGTACGACGTGATCGGGTCCGGGGCAGGCGGCGGCACGCTGGTCCACAATCTCGCCCCTTCGGGAAAGCGCATCCTGCTGCTGGAGCGTGGCGATTACGTTCGCCGGGAGAAGGAGAACTGGGATTTGAAGGCCGTGAACCTGGACGGCCGCTACCAGACCAAGGAGGTCTGGAAGGACGCCCGAGGCCGGGACCTCCATCCGCATACCAACTACGCCGTCGGCCGGTCGCGTACGACGAGATGGAGCCCTACTACACGCGGGCCGAGCGCATGTACCACGTGCACGGCGAGCATGGAGATTTGGGAATCCAGATCGACGAGAAGAACCCGAACTGCAGCCAGTGCATCCGCTGCGGCGCCTGCGACGGGTTTCCCTGCCTGGTCCGCGCAAAGGCCGACGCACAGGTGCTGGCGGTAGACCCTGCGCTCGAGTTCCCGAGCGTCACGCTGCTCACGAACGCCTTCGCGGAGCGGCTGGAGACGATTCCGTCAGGTCGCGCGGTCAGCAAGGTGATCGTCAGGCGCAACGGCGGGCGCGAGGAGTACTCCGCTGGCGTCGTGGCCGTGTCCGCGCCGGCGCGCTGGCGATTGCGCCGGGGTTCACGCTCGATCTGATGGCGCGCCATTCGCTCGACTTCTCGCTCACGTCGGAGGACCTGCCGGACCCGGAGAACCGGGTGAGCCTGGACGGACAGGGGAACATCGTCCTCGCATACCGGCCGAACAACGAAGAGGGACACAAGCGGCTCATCGGAAGGCTGCGCGTCGGTGATCATTTACGGCAGCGACTCGCCTAGGGCACGCCGCCAGTCTGATTTTGTGCTCCCTCGAAGATGTGCGATACGTGCGGCCCCCAAGGGGAGACAGATGAGAACAAAGAGCGTGCTGTCCGTGGTCGCCGTCCTGGCTTTCGCCGCGATCGCCTTTCCTGGAATTGCGTACGCCGGCTGCAAAGAGGTCCAGGCCGCGCTGGGCGACAAGATAGCGGACGTGACCTGCACCGAGAGCACGGATCTCACGACCAACAACCCCGCGACGACGCCCGCCAACAACTCCATCCCGGGCCTGCCGGTCAGCGCCTTCACGCCGCAGACCGATCGCAACGTCATCTCTCCCGATCCCCCGAATCGCACGCCGATCACCAAAGCGGTCCCCGGCCTCCAGCTGAACGGCCGCTTCGCCGAGGACCCGACCGGTGAGGCGCGTTTCCTCTTGCGGCTGCCGAACGATTGGAACGGCAAGTTGGTGGTCGCCGGCGCCTCGGGCACGCGCAGCGAGTTCAACGGCGACTTCGCCTGGAGCGACTACGCCGTGCAGAAGGGCTATGCCTACGCGTCGCAGAACAAAGGCGTTCTCAATTTGAAGATCACGAGCCTCTCGTCGCCGACGCCGCCCACCGCCAATTCGTGCCGCCTGAACCCGGCGTCACACATCTGGGTCGAGTTCTTCGACAACGATCCCGCGAAGCCGTTCACTCAGTGGACGCAGTACTTCGTCGAGGGAACCAGTCTCGCCAAGCGGGCCGTCAAGGCGCAGTACGACCATCATCCGCGCCGCACGTACGCGGTCGGGACGTCGAACGGCGGCTACCAGGTGCGCCGCGCGCTCGAGCAGGCGCCGGAGCTGTTCGATGGCGGCGTGGACTGGGAGGGCACCTTCATCGACCCGCTCGGGCCGAACATCCTCATCGACCTTCCGCCTGCGATCCGCAACTGGCCGGCGTACGTGGCATCCGGGTTCACGCCCGACAGCCAGGCCGCGAAGAACATCGTAGCGGCTGGGTATCCGCCCGACATCGTCAGCGGCGGCGTGTCGCTCTGGGGGCTCTATTGGGGTCAGTTCTGGGAAGTGACTCAATGCCAGTGGCAGAAGCGGTTCGACCCCACGTGGACGACGTATCCCGCACCGCCGACCCATCCTGATGGGACGACGAACATCGACGGGACCGGCGGGTATGACCATTTCACCCGGATCGCAGCGGATCCGTCGATCGCCGCCCGACTGGCGGCCGTCGCGACCACCGGCAACATCAAGCGGCCGTTGGTCACCGTGGCGGGCACGATGGACGCGCTGCTGCCCATCAAGCGGGGCGCGCGCGCCTACGAGGAACTGGTGGACGCGCAAGGACGTGACCGCGACGACGGCGGAGGTCGATCGCCGCAATACCGGCTATACGAGGTCCAGAACGGGAACCACATCGAGACGTTCAAGAACACCTTCCCGCAGCTCGAGCTCATCCAGCCTCACGCGCAGAAGGCGTTCGATCTATTGATCGACCATATCGAGCATGGCGCGCGGCTGCCGCCGAGCCAATGCATTCCGAGGGGCGGCGCGATCGCTTCGGCACCGAGCCAACGGGGGCACTGCCCCAACCTGTTCGTTCCCTAGATCGAGTAGCCGATGCTCAGGTACACCCAGGGCAGGACACCGAGCTTGTTCGGATCGGGATTGCTCAGCGCCAGTCCCTTGCCGACCAGCGCCTCGATCCCGATGCGGAACTGGAACCCGCCCTCCGGCGGCTGGCGCCGGTAACCGAAGATCACCGTCCCAAGGACGGTCGTGCCCGATTCCGACACCGCCAGGCCGTTGCCGCTGGCCGCTCCAGCGGCCTTGATGATCGTGGCCCCTCCGCCCAACTCGAGCGCGCTGCTGCCGAAGCTTACGAGATCGTTCACCAGAATCGGTACGGTGATGAGGCTGACCGTTCCGCTGCCGCCGCTCGAGCTGCTACTGGCCGACAGCGTTTGGTAGCTGAAGCCCGCGCGAATGCCGAAGTCGTCGTCGAAGAGGAGCTCGTAGTTGACCGAATAGAGGAGTCCGGGGCCGCCTCCCTCGAGGAACAGCGAGCTGTTGGCCTCGCGCTCCTGAGCGAGAGCAGGCGTAGCGCAAAGTGCGACCGCCACTGCTGCGAGTGCGATCCGCTTCATGTGTCTCCTCCAGTTGGTGATGAGACGACGCTACGAAACCTGCGCGGTCTGGAATCAAGAACCGGGGTGCGCGTCGCTGACGCGCCTTCCCTGGGCGGCGCACAGCCGCATCCACACGTCGCGCCGAAAAGAGAGACGCCAAGCTGCGCTGCGCGGTCCCGGAAGAAACGCGCCGCTCGTTTCGTCAACATCCGTGCGGTAACAATTCATACGCGGGCGGCCAACAGCACTCCCGACCACCTCACCGCCGTTCCTGCGTAGCGCCCACAGGTGTTAGCCCTCACCGAACGCGCACCACCACCCAGGAGGTGGAGTCGTGGAGAGACCCGCGCCGAGGCTCGGCTCAGCGATCGCGCTCGCGACCGTGATGCTCTGGGCGCCGCAGGCGCGAGCCACCTTGACGCTCTACAACAGCAACTGCGTGGGTTGCCACAGCGCGGCCACCACCACCTGCGATGGCTGCCACGCTCACGGCGTCCACTCGAGCAGCGCCAAGACCGACATCAACCTCGGTGGCACGACCGATAAGGCCACCTATGCGCCCGGCAGCACCGTGAAGGTCACGGTCAATGCTGGCTACAGCGGCGGCTGGG
>Ga0137415_10007021_pt1 | contig 11170 bp, 5 predicted proteins | sample CZODoug3_1_1_16f_FD_183082 | JGI IMG/M metagenome (GOLD analysis project Ga0137415, IMG submission 183082) | Vadose zone soil fungal communities from Angelo Coast Range Reserve, California, USA - CZODoug3_1_1_16fungal (Hybrid Assembly) | ecosystem: Environmental > Terrestrial > Soil > Vadose...
ATAGCTAAATGTGAGGGAATTGTCGCCTTCATTCAGAAAAATAGGTAGGGATTTCGATCCATAAATAAAACTGTGAATATGAATGGATGTTGGCTGACCACCATTCACTCGTAACTGCAACTTGTCAGTCTCTATCTGGCTGTCGGCGTAATACAGGGTCAACTGATATCTGCCAGCTTTCGGCACGACAATATGAGTGAATGTGAGAGCCGTCGCGCTCGATGTGCCACCGGGGCTGCTCAATGAGATCGCGTAGCTTTGGCTGCATGCAGGACATGTGCGTAACGTCGCATTTCCGACGCGAAGATTGCCCGGCCACTCAGCCTCGTATACGGCTCCTTTGGACCACGTGTATGTCCCACTTACTTTCAGCAGAACAGATCCGTGTGCAGGAATTTGTGCTCGGTATCCATCAGGCTGCTCGCTGAGGTCTTTGTGCGCATACAGATCACGAATCAGCACATTGCCAGAAAGGTTCAGGTCACTCCACGGAACCGTAACGTTCGCTGGAGAATCGGTCAGATTTAACATCAGGACCGCATCCACACCACTGCCGATGCTGCCCAGGGGCTTTGACCATACTTCCAATCCGACAGCATCTTCTTTTACTTTCCTCGCGCCTGCTCCAAGCGGAGCTTGATTGATGGCGATGATTTCTGGATTGGTATAGATATTTTGGATCGCATCCGTCATATGAGTGAGATCAGTACTCGCCCATAATGGCGCAGCTGAGATCGCCCACATCGAAAAGTGGGTCTGAGCCTCTGCTGTGTTCAGGCCGCGACTTCCGACTTCGAGCATATCGGGATCATTCCAGCTATTAGGACCGTTGAAGACTGCATGGCGCGCATTCGACTCGAACCGCTGGACAACATTTGCCCAATCCACTTGATTCTTCCGGTAACTGATGTCGGCATCCGTTCGCCACAACTGCGCCTTCCCTTGAGCCCATGTCCAGGGGCTTTCGTTTCCCCATGAGCAGATATAGAACAGCATCGGCCTGCCAGTTGCCTGAATGGCAGCGGCCATCCGCTCATAGATCTCACGACCAGTATGCTCTGGAACGCGATTGCAGTAATCCATTTCAACGAAATCCATACCCCAGGATGCGAATGTCTTTGCGTCCTGACTCTCGTGTCCATAGCTGCCTTGATAGCGATGGTTGGCGAAACATGTGTAGGGTCCTATGTCGGTATACGTACCGGCCTTCAATCCACGGGCATGAATATAGTCGACGAGATTTTTCATTCCGTGAGGAAATCGGGCAGAGTCAATGATGAGTTCGCCAGATGCATCACGTCCGGGAGCAATACATTCTTGAATGAGAACGTATTTGTATCCAAGATCGCGCATTCCTGTGGCGACCAGGGCATCAGCCTGATCGCGAATGGTTTGCTCGTTGTAGTCACAGATGAAGGAATTCCAACTCGCCCATCCCATCGGTGGGGTAGGCGCCAGACCCGGTGATGCAAACGATGCAGTCTGCGAGAACGCGGCGTGATTATAGACGCTGATGAAGCAGCTCAACAGGGTAAGACTGATGATGACCAGCCGCTTGCTAATTCCAGATGTAGTAATTTCGGAATCTTGCATTCGTTTCTATCCAGGCAATGGCATTTGCTGGTTCAGTGCAATTCTAATGACAACGTTGTTATTAGAATTGCCGATCATAAAAGCAGACCGAAGTAGAAGTGTCGGTAGCGGAATTTCCTTGTTGTCATTCACTTTACCGCTATCGTCATCCGGTTGGTTTGATAGGAAATGTCAGGGTATAAATCCCCGGTCTCTTAATTCCTGAGCTTCTGCCGGTGACAAGGTCCCGCCGGAAAAATGGGTAACGAGATAGAGCGACACCTTTGGCGTGTTGATGTCATACATCAGGCCAAAGCGGTTTTCCGGAGGCTGTTTGGAAGGTTCGTCAAACAATTCATAAATGAGGACACTCTCAATGTTGGCGTCCGTCTGGTCGTTCAGATAGTTCAATGTTGCATTGAGGCTTTTGAAGCCGGTCTCTGTAACTGGCTGACCGGCCTGGTTTTCGTAAGCAGGGTTATAGATTTCACCGCTATTCACTTCATTGAACGTAACACTCTTATGATACGTGGCGAGTTCTTTGAACAAGTCGAAGTTAGGCCGAACGCCTCCCCAGTAATTGTGAGGATCGGTGCCAAGATTTACATAATAGTGATAGGAGATCACTTCGAAAAGAACGCTCTTGGATGCCATAAAGTCGAGAAAACCGAACATGGTCGACGTCGTGTTCAAGGTCCTGCGCAAATGTAGTCCGCTCTCCGCGTTGATCCTGCTGATTGCGTCAGACATGCCCAGCAAGACGGAGGCCCAATCGTTCATGCTGGGCATGTCGAATTCGCTGGCCGTCCAGCCTTTGCCATAGAGCTGGCTTCCGCTTGAGTCGCGAGCGACGAGGTTGATCTCATTGCCCAACTCCCAGTCATTGATGTCATTTTTTAATTGATTAACAAAATTGTATGTCCGGTAATAACCCTGCAGATAAAGTGCGGCGCTATCGCCCGCCGGATATTTGCCGCCATCGGTCCGGTCTCCCCACTGAAAGGGCGTGAATAAAATGGGTTTCAGTGTGATGCCATAAGTTTTGGCCAGCGCGACCATACTCTGGAACATCGGCACTTCATAAGGATCAGTGTCATCGGCAAGATTTGCGCCCACACGGTACTGAGTTATGCCGCGTGCTTGAAGCACTTGGAATACGGCATTCAGATCCGCGGTTCTTCCATTGGGGCCACCGACGCCCCAAAGCAGGGGACACGCTGCTGCCGGTACCGTTGTCAGGTCAATCACTCCAAAGATTCCAACCGCCAAGCTTATGGCGATGATTGTTTTAGAGATTAGGCGATGGATCATTTGTAACTCCTTTGTTGCAGCCGTTTGAAAGAGTGAATGCTACTGCCTGAATCTGTTTCGGCGGTTTGCTCTGATAAATGACGGCGCAACCCAGCAACCTGGACTGTGCTTTCTGGAAAGCGACACTACCGTAGAGGTTGTCTATGAAGAGTGTCCCGGATAATTAGCGAAGCTTTGCCGATGTTTGTGTGATTTGCTGCCCGAGGTTTAGCCGATGAAATAAGAGGCTGATTTTCAATTATTTGAGCAGATAGCCGCAAAGTAAAAACATTCAGATGCCCGCTTGTGGAAAGCGCTATAGAGAAAATCTGACGCTTACCAAAAATATGAGGCTTCCACTTTCGGTCTTCCTGGTTGGCCGTCGATGATCTGAGTACTAAGGACGATCTCCAGATTTTTCTTGTTGCCCGCCGCTTGCATTGCATGGAGGAGTTGGGCTAGATCATCGGGGTTAGTCAAAAACTCTCCTGCGGCTATTGTGCCGCCTCTTCCAACGCCCGCGATGATGATGGCAGGCTTGCCGGTGTTACTGTCGGTAAAGCGGGCGACGATCGCAAAATCCTGGTAATTGTTGGTGGCCATCTGCTGGCTTCGGTTGATGACCCAGCCAGAACGTGAAAGATCGTTGCTGTCGACGATTCGAAACTGAGTCATATCTGGATTATTCGCGAAATGATAGCGAAGCGGTTTTGTCAGGCGGAGCGTCCATGCATTATCGAAAGCACCCACGAAGACAGACGGACCATTTCGTAGATCGCTTAAGCTTGTAGCCTCTTCGCCTTTCAACTGATGATCTTTCCCGTGTGCTTTCAGAACTCCGGCAACATTGACGACAGTATCGAGATCGTCGATCACCACGGCAGAGAGATTGTCTTTTAATATCACCTGACGGGTGGGCTCCGAAGCGTCTCTTAATACAACGAAGGAGTATTGGTTCTGGTCGGCAATGCAGAACAGAACTGGTTCGCGAGCCTCCAGAACAGGGGTCCAGAAGATGCTAAAGGAAGATGGGCGGGTTGATTTCGAATAGTACGCAATACCCCAAAAGATGGGGACAAGTGCCAGAGCCAACAGTACAAGCCAGGAAAAGCGACGATGAAGGCGAAGAGCTGATTCTCTTTCAACCGATTCAGGGGTCTTCAGTGACGCGGCCCAGATCTCATGCTGAATGGTTTCGTTCTTTTTCTGCTTAGGATTTGTTACAGGAGAGATCTCATTACCGTTGACAGTCTGTACATGGGTGGAAATGGAAGGCCTGATTGGCTCGTCGACCGCTACAGCATGGTTCCCATTTGATGGGATGTCGTGTTTTTTTCCCCCATAAGATTGATTTCCATTTGATTTGACAGCTCGATCCCTGATGGCCGATAGCTCGGTGGCAGTGTCAATCTCCATCTTTACGATAGCGATGAGCCGGTACCCTGCCTTCGGAATGGTTTGAATTACAAATGGAGATCGCGGATCGTCCCCGAAGACGTACCGAATCTCCGAGATGCAACGGATGAGAACATCATCTCCTACAAAGGTGTCGTGCCAAATTGTCTCGATTAACCTATTTTTCGACAGTACTTCATTTGGATGAAGGGCTAGATGAACCAATACCTGCATCACTTTGGGCTCAAGGTGCCAACGCCTGGTTCCCTTTGTGACGGTATTGATCTGTGGTTGAATCAGCCAATCATTGATAAAAAAGTCGCCCTGCATGGTCTATCACCTCATTCAGCTGTTGACCAAATATTGTTGTCGGAGGTCCGCTGCGGTGGAAAATACATCGAGCCATAGGGACAATGGGAGCATACCTTTCTGGTGGGCCGCCATGGCCTGCGAGTGTAGAGAAGCGACCTTCTCATTGCGCCGTCCATCCTCCATCCATCGCAAACGCTGCTCCCGTAATATTGTCCGCTGCCTCACTGCACAGAAACACCACCATAGCCCCAATCTGCGTAGCCGTAGTAAACCGTTCCGAAGGATGTTTGTCTCTCAGAAGATTTGCTTGCGCCTGTTCTACCGTGATGCCCTCTGAGGCGGCACGAGTGATAATTTGCTCGTCTACCAGCGGCGTTTTCACCCATCCTGGACAGATGCAATTACATGTAATCCCTGACGCAGCTGTTTCGAGTGCAGCCACCTTCGTCAACCCAACCAGCCCGTGCTTTGCCGCAACATACGCGCTTTTCCCGGGTGATCCCACCAGTCCATGCGCCGACGCGATGTTCACGATGCGCCCCCATCCACGCGCCCGCATTCCCGGCAACGTGTGCTGCATCAGGTGAAATGCCGCTGAAAGATTGATCGCCAGGATCGCGTCCCACCACTTCACAGGAAAGCTCTCAATGGGTGCGACATGCTGGATTCCTGCATTGTTCACAAGCACATCAATCCGTCCCAGGTTTTCATCCGCCTGCGCAATCAGCTTGGCACACTGTTCAATGTCCGCTAGATCAGCCCCGTTGAACTGTGCCGCTACTCCAAACTCTTTCCTGATCTCCACACATTTCTGCTCCCCCGCATCACCCGTAACCGCTCCATTCAGCATCAACGAGTACCCATTCCCCGCAAGTGCACGAGCAATTTCCCACCCGATACCGCTTGTCGAACCCGTCACCACCGCTGAACGTTTTTCCATCTGTCGTGGCTCCTAGTCATGAAACTGGCGGTTGCTTCCAGTGCCGAGCCGAATCGGCCTTATTCCGAAGAAAACGTGCCGGCCGGAAATCCTGCTGCGTTGTAGAGATAGGAAGTAACAACATCCGACCAGTCATAACGTACAAAACGGGGTGAAGGTATGTCCGGAGAAGATACGAGGACAGTTTCGGTTTCCCCAATCTTTTCAATTTTCGCCATGGCTGGTTTAAATATCCGGTTGTCACCCGCTAATTCGAATCCTCCCAACGGCAGATCATGTGTTGTGAGCCCCTCTGCGTGTTGAAACCAGACCCGCATGGCAGCAGGTTCGGTTGTAGCCTGAAGGAACTCCGGAGAGCTGCCCTCCACTTTTTCGCCGTATACCGAAGCAAGCGCAATTTGTGCAAGTCGCATACCTACAGTCTGCTTGTCAGGAGGATGCACATTATTTGCCTCGCCAATGTCTAAGGTGACGGCCATACCGGTATTCCGCAAAGCAAGCGCGCGACGCTGGGCATCGCGCACTAGAGGCCAATCTGCAGGAGAGTGATAGCTGGAAATCTGTACGAATAGAAAAGGAAAATCACCCTCGTACCATTGCTGCCGCCAATCGGAGATCAAGGTTTGAAAGAGTCGCGCATAGTTGTGTGATCGTTGTGGGTCGGTATCTGTTTCACCCTGATACCAGATGACACCTTTGATAGTGAACCGCGCGTCGGGAGCGATCATCGCATTAAAGAGTCCTGCAGGTGCCCAAGAGCCTTGACGATCACCTGGCATGTTGGGATGAGAGGGAACTGGTTTTCCTTCTGATTTGAGAACAGCGTCTTCACGTTCATTGCTGCCGCGAATTTTATCGGCACGCAATTGATCGAGAGCTATCTGTGCACCTTCATCGAAGACAGAGGTGAAATTGCCAGTGGCTAATGCACCGAGGCTGATCCAGGAGTGAGCAGGTGTGCCGCCCCATGTGGCATCAATGAGCCCAATTGGAACATGTTCGCGCTCCGATATCCCTCGTCCAAAGAAGTAAGCTACTGCCGAAAATTGGCTGGCAGTAGCTGGAGTACATTCTGTCCATGTTTCGGAAATGTCTTCGAGAGGAACAGGTGAGGTTGCTCTCTTCTGAAGAAGAAGCCTAATTGTCGGATGATTGCTGGCGGCAATCTCCTTCGGTCCATCCTTAAGTGGCGCGCCGGGGAAACCGCTTAGAGGGAACTGCATGTTCGATTGGCCGGAAGCAAGCCAGACATCGCCCAGAAGAATATCCTTACGTACGATTGGATGCGCCGTTGCATCACCGCTTACTGTAAGCGAGTAGGGCCCTCCTGCCTGTTCCGGATGCAGCCACGTTTCCCATTCGCCAAGATCATCTACCTGTGTGGCGAGCGTTTGGTTGTGAAATTTTACGGTGATTTTTTCTCCTACCCGCCCCCACCCCCAAATCCGGACAGGTTGATTGCGTTGGAGTACTGCATAGTCGGAGAGGAGATTGGGCAAGCGAACTTCTGCGGTAGCGGCGAGTGGGAGCGCAAATAAGAAAATCACCAATGAACGCATTATTTGCATAGATGGTTTCAACTTGTTACCGCTAGAATGGGCATTTCAGCTAATTGAATGCTTTCAAGGATTTTCTTAAACGAGGCGACTTTAATATTTCACTCTGATAATTGTCAATTGCGATATTACGAAAGGAACAGCTTCCTTCGAATGCCGCTGCACAAACAAACGCTACCACGAGGTGTGACCCTCTACCAGGTTGGGTCGCATGTGTTTGCTAAATTTTGTTCGGGAATGCCGACTGATAATCAATTTTGGGATTAAGTGGAGATGTTTCTTTGTCAAGATGCTTGATTGTTGCGATCAGCACAATATTGGTGGCGTTCGCGAGTAGTCAAGTTATCGCACAGCCGATAAAGCCCGCGATGCCGATAATCAAATCGATTACTCCCGTAGTCGATGGTCTTAGCGTCTACCGCCCAAACCAGCCCATTGCATGGAACGTCCATATCAACGAACCTGGCTTAGGCACACGTGTTTCATTTGTTATCCGAAACTGGAAAGGCGAGGTAAAGCAGGAAAGGCAGAATCTTCGGGTTTCGGATGCAGACTTGCGCATTGTCTGCAATGTCTCTGAGTTAGGCTGGTTCGAATTGACAGTGATCCTCCTTGATTCCACAGGCCGTGTGCTCGACAAGAAGACGTCCACCTTCACGATTGAACCTCAAACGCACAGTTCGGGGCGGTACTTTCATTACGCAATCAGCTCGCATACTGCCCACTACAGTGGCACGGAGTTCGATAACGAAATACGTCTCCTCGCCGATAGCGGAGCCGATATTGTCCGGACGGACTTGAATTGGGGCACTATTCAGCCCGGTCCTAACACATGGAACTATCAAAGTATGGACAAGGTTGTGGATGCGCTTGCCGCCCATCAGATCGAGGTTCAAGGCATCCTCGACTACACCGCTCGGTGGGCTACCACTGACGATCCAAATGACAAGGACATCAACAAGTGGTCGAGAGTGGCTCCGAAGCTCGATCCATATGTTGCATTCGCCACGACGAGTGTTAATCATTACAAAGGCCGCATTCGATTCTGGGAGATATGGAACGAGCCTGATATAGGGTTCTGGCAAAGTCCGACCGAAAAATACGTTGAACTCTTCAATACCACAAGTAAAGCGATCAAACAGGCGAATCCGGATACCCTCATACTCAATGGCGGATTTGCGATGGTCATCAGGCAGCCAAATCCGAATTTCATCCATGACTTTCTTAATGGAGTGGACACAACGCACTGGGACATTTGGGCATACCATGACTACCAGACTTTTTCTCAGATGCTATCTCGTAACCGTGAGCACCAGCAGCTTTACAGATCCAAAGGCATTTCAATTCCCACATGGATCAACGAGGGCGGTTTTCATGACCTCAACGCGGGAGGCGAAAACGAGCAGGCACTCACGCTGGCAAAAAAATACACCACCGCACCAGCTCTCGGTGTGAACGCCTATTTCTGGTACGACCTGCGCGATGATGGCGTAAACCCTAAAGAGCCGGAAGACCACTTCGGCCTGGTCAAGCATGATTTCAGTCCAAAGCCCGCTTTTGCTGCTTTTCAGGTCGTCGTCGATCAGCTGGCCAATCGAAAATTTGAAAAACAGCTCACAGACGTCCCAGCTGGTGTGTTCGCTCATCTCTATCGCGGAGGCGATGCCAGCGCTGACAACGTCTTAGCACTGTGGCGGGAGGGTAAGAATCACTCGACACCTATGTGGTTAGACCTTCCCGCCGTCACGACCTCGGCATATGACATGATGGGCAATTTGCTACCTAGCATTTCATACGCTTCGGGATTGCTTCTCAACATAGACGACGCACCGCTTTATCTGCATTTTCCTGGTTCGAGAGTTGTTCCTCAAATCAAGCCGATTCTTTCCACGCCCGATAAAGTTGTCTTGGCTAGCGGTGCTCCGAGTGAATTATCCATCCAGATACTGAACCCTTCTAAATTTCCGACGAAGGTGGCTATGTCATTGCAGTCCAATATTCCCGGAATCACATTCGTGCCATCTAAGCAGAAGCTCACGATCGCGCCAAACCAGAGCGCCATCTTCAGCACGAAGGCCTCTATCTCTATGCTGGTGAATAGCGCATCAGGAACTGTGACTGTTCGTTCTCTGGCGACTGGCTCCACGCAGGCGATTGAAGCGGTGATTCCTTACTCTACTGCATTGGTTATCCCGCGGCTACGAACGGCTTCATCCGGCACATCGATTTCACCAGGTGAAGGCCTGTCCTTGACTCTGAGTGATCGCGACCACATACACAACCTCTTTAACGCTGAACCCTCGCCCGAAATGCACTGGCATGGGTCGGAAGATCTGAGCGCCACGACCCGGATCGCTTGCGATGATTCTGCGCTTTACTTCGAAGTCACCGCTCGCGATAACGTCCATTATCAGCCTTATCACAAAGAGGCACTTTGGCAGGGCGATAGCTTGCAGTTCATGATTCGCACCACCGATACTCAGACGGATTATCTCGAAGCAATGGTCGCTCTTGTTGGCGATGGTTCGGCGGAAGGATGGGTCTTTTCTAAGCCCGTCTCTTCCAGGCTTGAATTAGGCAGAATGGGTGACAAGATTCCCACTGCGGCTCGTCGTGAAGGAGATCGTACGATTTATTCTGTCCGCATGCCTTGGCTAACACTTGGTCTATCTTCAGCTCCGGTCGATGGATTCAGATTCAATTTCATCGTTAATGACAATGATGGCAAAGGCCGTAAGCAATGGGTAAGGATTTCGCCAGGTATGGGAGACGAGATCAATCCGGAAGAATTCAATGTGTTCATCTGCCGCTAATTAATGGTGGTTCAGCGGAGCTGTTCTATAGTGAGCATTTTACGAGCTGCACAACATGATGGATGGGATCGGCAATCACATTGATGCGTCAAGTTATACATGTGCAGAGCCTCTTTCAGCATCATTCAAATAAGAGAACGACCCTACTTGGTTGGAGTATTAATTTCTGAATTACTGAAAGCTTTCAAATGATGTAAAAATGGCAAAAAGAATGGAGGACGGGTTTGGGTGGCTGGCTAACTAAGCAAGGATGTCGTGTCATTATCAGTTTGTTCGGAATCTCAGTCCTAATCGGTGGAAACGCAGAAGCGGCTCCTGAGACTGCTGCAGCGGCGCAGACAATCGCGCCTGTGCAACAGAACTTCGTTGCGCCGCCTGACGATGCGCGGGTGATGATGCGGTGGTGGTGGTTTGGTCCATCTGTAACTAAGCCAGAGTTAGAACGCGAAATCCTCGCAATGAAGGCCGGAGGTATTGGAGGTTTCGAGATTCAGCCTGTGTACCCTTTGGCGCTCGATGATGTCTCAAAGAACATTCGCAATCTGCCATACCTTTCCGAAGACTTTCTCGATGCTCTGCGATTTGCTTCAGAAAAGGCACACGAGAACGGCATGCGGATCGACTTAACTTTGGGAAGCGGGTGGCCGTATGGTGGTCCGCATGTGCAGATTGATGAAGCTGCCGCTTGCCTGCGTATGGCCGTGGTTGAAGTGCCGATGAACGCGCACTCGATAGCGCTGCCGGCCATCGGGAATGGTGAGAGCTTGATTGCAGCTTTCATGGGTGAAGGCACGGCAAGGAAGTATGACGCGGCAAAACTGCAACGAATCGAGACGCCAGTCATAAATGGCCGCATCACGATGGAAACAACGTCAACGCCGCGTGTTGTCGTGTTTTATATTGCGAGTCGCACTGGACAGCAAGTGAAGCGAGCAGCGGTCAATGCGGAAGGCTTTGTCATCGACCACTTCAACCGGGACGCGGTCACGAATTATCTCCATAATACTGGCGACCGCTTGATGCAGGCTTTTGGAGATGTACCGCCATATGCGGTCTTCAGTGACAGCCTGGAGGTTTTCGATGCGAATTGGACTCGCGATCTTCTCCCAGAGTTCCAACGCCGGAGAGGCTATGATCTGATGCCCTACCTGCCGGAACTAACGAGCGGGACAGATGAGATGAGCGCGGAATTGCGGCACGACTGGGGACTCACACTGACAGAACTTGTCAATGAGAGGTATCTGGCGCCGATTAACGAATGGGCAAATGCGCATTATACGCGCTTTCGCTCG
>Ga0137415_10007022_pt1 | contig 11170 bp, 9 predicted proteins | sample CZODoug3_1_1_16f_FD_183082 | JGI IMG/M metagenome (GOLD analysis project Ga0137415, IMG submission 183082) | Vadose zone soil fungal communities from Angelo Coast Range Reserve, California, USA - CZODoug3_1_1_16fungal (Hybrid Assembly) | ecosystem: Environmental > Terrestrial > Soil > Vadose...
GATCAGGAGGGCGGCCGCGTGTCGCGTTTGCGGTTAATCGGGAGCGAGCCACCCAACGCGCAGCAGTTGCGCGACAAGGACGATGTCGATCTTATCCGCCGGCATGGGGACGTTACTGGACGTTTGTTGCGCGTTTTCGGATTCAATCTGAATCTTTGTCCGGTCCTCGACATTTCTTTCGACGACAACGCAGACAATTCGTTGCGCGGCCGCTGTTACGGCAAAACAGTTGAGCAGGTCGTGCGTAATGCCGGAGCCTTCAACGACGCGATGCGAAAGCAGGGGATCGCGAGCTGCGGCAAACATTTTCCCGGATACTCGGCCGCGAAATCGGACGCGCACTACGAACTGCCGAAGATCGATCGGGCGCGCGAAGAATTGGATGCAAACGAGCTGGCCGTGTTCCGGAAGTTAATCGACAGGGTCGACAGCATGATGATTTGTCACGGCTGGTATCCGTCTCTGGTGCCAGAAAAAACTCCAGCGAGCTTATCCCGTCGCGTGATCACCGATCTTCTTCGAAGCGAATTCGGCTTCGACGGGCTCGTTATGACCGACGACCTCGACATGGGCGCGATTTTAAATGGATACAGCCTCGAGCAAACAATTCGTCTCGCCATCGGGGCTGGAAATGATCTGATCATGATTTGCCATCGGATTCCGGAAGTCGAAAACGTGCAGCGGATCCTTCGCGCGTTGCCCCGCGAGCAGATTGATCGCGCGTTTTCAAGCGTAGCGCGGTTTAAGAAAAAGATCGCGCCGCCCCACGAATTTTCCGAAGCGGCGTTTCGTAAGATCGACAATGAGATTTGGGAATTGCGCGTCGCGACTTTGGGCGAAGAACGCGCTAAACAACGCAGCGTCGAAGACGGCAAGCGCTCGCCGGTAGAAACCTACTGAAGTTTTCCGTGTCGCGGCCTAGCGGCGAGCAACACATCCCGGCCGACGAGATAGAGCAGAGCGCACAGGACCGCGAATGGAAGTAAAGCGAGGAGATTTGCGTTCGCGCCATCGAAGAAGGGATTGTTCGCGGTGGACCAATCCTCGATTCGTTTGCTTACATCGACAAGGCTTGGCACGCCGGCCATAAACGCGATCACGATCCCGGCCAGCGCACCACCGGCGATGTATCCGGAGGCAAGCAACACACCGTGGCTTTTATCGCCTTCGGCAGTCAGTTCAACGTCGGATAAATTCTTGTGACGGAATTTTACTTTTAAGTAGCGATCGACGAGCAGGCGGATCATTCCGCCGATGAAAATTGGGCTGGAAGAAGCCAGTGGAAGATAAACGCCGACCGCAAACGCAAGCGAAGGAATCCCGCTCATCTCCAGCACGATCGCGATCATTACTCCAAGTAACACAAGTGCCCACGGAAGTTTGCGGCTGAGAATTCCTTTAATGATGTACGACATTAGCGTTGCTTTTGGCGCGTCGAATTTCATTACCGAGGAACCGTCGGGTCGTATTTTGTGGGTGCCGTTGATTCCAGGATCGACAAGGTAAACGGGCACGCCTTGGTCGTTCACCAGGTAGCGCTGGGCGGCGCCACCGGCGGGATCGAGCCGCTGCCAAACCCGATATGTGTTCTGATCAGTTTGTCCTTGCGGCCCCTGTAGTTTTTCGGATCGGCCAAGTTCTTCGGCCGGCGCATGCAACTCGGTGCTCGGCGGAACCGGCACATACACGTTGTTGCGGTCGTTTAGCATCAACAGGATCGGGCCAAGGGCAATCGCCGAGGCAAGCGCGCCGCATAGGATCGCGATTTGTTGAAACTTCGGTGTCGATCCAACCAGAAAACCGGTTTTCAAATCCTGCGACGTCGTGCCGCCGTTGGACGCGGCAATGCAGACAATTCCGCCGATCGAAAGCGCGGTCACAAAATAATGCGGCCCGGTCCAGCCAACGATCAGGAAAACCAGGCAGGTCAGCAACAACGTTGCAACCGTCATTCCAGAAATCGGGTTTGAAGATGAACCGATTTCGCCGGTCAGGCGCGACGAAACGGTTACGAAAAGAAAACCGAAAGCGACAATCAAAAGTGCGCCGAGCAGATTCCATTGCAGATGCAACTGCGGAGCGACAATCATCACAAGGAGGAGAAAGATGACGCCACCGATGACAATGTTCATCGATAAGTCCTGATCCGTTCGTGGCGCGCGCGAGCTCGCAGCGTGGCCGCCGCGCAAATCTGCCAGCCCGCCTTTTAAACCGTGCCAGATCGTGGGCAGCGAACGAATCAGGCTGATGATGCCGCCGGCGGCAACTGCGCCCGCGCCGATGTAAAGAATGTAAGCGCCGCGGACTTGGTCCGGGCTCATCTCCGAAATCGGAATTGTCCCGGGAGCGACCGCCCCGGTCACGTGTTCGCCGAAAAATTTGATCGCCGGAATCAAAACGAGATAAGCGAGCACGCCGCCCGCGCACATGATCGAAGCGATGCGTGGTCCAATGATATAGCCAACACCGAGCAACGCGGGCTCGATCGTGGCTGAGATCGATCCGCCTTTGAACGGCGCGTCGAACACTTTGACCGGATCGCTCTTCCACATTTTGAACGCACCCATCAGCGACTGGTAAGCGAAGCCGATCCCGAAACCGGAGAAGATCACTTTGCCGCCACCGGCTGCTTCTTCATTCACAATCTCGGCACCGGTGGTGGTATGCGTTTGGTCGGCGACGGCGAGCGATTCTTTGGAAGCGGCTGCTTTCAACACTTCGGCGCAGGCAGTGCCTTCGGGATACTTGAGCAGGCCGTGTTGGTCGACGATCAAAGCGCGCCGCAACGGGATCATCATGAGAATACCCAACAAACCGCCGAGGATGGCGACCAGCATGACACGGGTAATTTCCAAATCGAAACCGAGAATCATGATCGCGGGCATGGTGACGCCGAGACCGAACGCGATTGATTCACCAGCCGAACCCGCGGTTTGGACGATGTTATTCTGCAAAACGTTCGCGTCGCGAAATCCAAACTTGGCGAAGAGTCGGAAGATCGTGATCGAAATTACGGCCACCGGGATCGACGCACTCACAGTCAATCCCACTTTGAGAACAAGATAAAGCGACGACGCCCCAAAAACGATTCCGAGAAGGGTGCCGATAATGAGATGCGGCAGCGTTAATTCTGGCAAACGCACCGACGGCGGAATGAACGGTTTGAAGTTCGCCGCGAGCGGATTGGTCGGTCGCGCGCCGACGATATCGGGATATTCCTGCTCGATGTCGACAGTCGCCACTGGCGGAGACCTTTCAGAAAAGTTCGATAAAGCGCAAGCGTGTTTCTTCGTGGCACGGCCCTGTGAGCCGTGTGACGTCGTATAGTAACGTGGCTGCACCGATGTCGATCTTGCAATCGAATGCTGACTCGGTATTCGTGAGTCTGTGAAACGGAAATGGAATTGGCCGCTCTGGGTTGGGTTCGTTGTGACTGTCGGCGGCCTGTTTAGTTACGAATTTTTCGCGGAGTTTCCGATGACGCGCGATTTTCCGTGGGCGAATCTTTTGTTGTTCGGCATCGGCGCCGCTCTGCTGCTGGTGGGTCTGTTCCGCGCCTTTGGTCGGCCGCAAGTTTATCGTGGTAAAGTTTTCGGATCGATCTTCGCTACGATCAGCCTTTTTCTCTTCGCTTTTTTTGCCTACGAGATTTTTTATGTGCTTCGACAGGTTCCGATCTCGGCACAAGCCCCGCGGGTCGGGGCAAAAGCGCCGGAGTTTTCATTGCCAGACCAAAATGGCAAGTCAGTGGTATTGGGGGATCTGCTTTCTCCCAACGGAGCGGTGCTGATTTTTTATCGGGGACACTGGTGACCGCTCCGTAACTCCGAGTTGCGGGGTTTTCAGAATCACCTTTCGGATTTCACTGGGCGCGGTGTGCATGTCGCGGCCATCAGCGTCGATTCAGTTGAAATAAATCGCGGGCATTCCCAGAAAATGGGCTTCGCCTTTCCGCTTCTTTCTGACGCGGACGCGGCAGTCATTCGCCGTTACGATCTGCTTCATCGCGGGGCCGGGCCAAAGAACGCGGACATCGCACGTCCAGCTGAGTTTTACGTTGATGCGAGCGGCACAGTGCAGTGGGTGAACTTGACCGAAAACATCGCGGTGCGCGCGCGACCGGAACAAGCGCTGCACGCGATCGATGCGGCCAAAGGTGGCCGGCGCGATTGACGCCGCTTCGCCGACTTAATAACTTCAGCGCACGTGCAGGCGGAACTGGAACAACTACTCGTCCTTCAAGATCGACAGCAAAAGATCAGGCAAATCGAGAACGAGATTAGAAATCTGCCGCTGCAAAGAAGACATCTCGAATCGCAGCTCGCTGAAAGCGCCGCCAGCCTTGAGGCTATCAAGCACAAGGCGCGACAAGTTGAGGTCGAGCGCAAAAGGCTGGAGCTCGACGTCGCCACGCGGAACGAGAGTATCGCGCGCTTGAGGACCCAGCAGTATCAGACCCGCAAGAACGACGAATTTCAGGCGATGGGTAACGAGATCCAGCGTTACGAAGACGAGATTCGGAAGCTCGAAGACCAGGAACTCGAGCTGATGGAGCAGGGGGACAAGTTGAAGGTTGAAGTCACCGCCGAGGAAAAAAAAGCTGGCGCGACAAAGGATTCGATCTCGCGGCAAATGAACGATCTCGGCGAGAAATCGAAAGCGCTCGAAACGCGGCTGCAAGAACTGTCAAAAGAGCGAAAGGAATTGGCGGAAAAGATGGACGAGGATTTGTTGAATCGGTTTGAGCGACTGTTCGCGAGCAAAGGCGACTCAGCCATCGTCGCGATCGAGCATGGCGTTTGCACCGGTTGCCATATGAAGTTGACCACCGCGACGGTGAAAGACGCGGAGGCCGGCAAGGAAATTGTCAATTGCGAACAGTGCGGCCGAATCCTTTACGTCGCGCGATAGCGCTCAGACGTTGAACCGAAACGTCATCACGTCACCGTCGCGGACTTCGTAATCCTTGCCTTCGATGCGTAGTTTCCCTGCTTCGCGTGCTTTTGCGAAGGAGCCAAGCGCGATCAAATCGCCATAAGCAATCGTTTCCGCTGCAATGAAACCGCGTTCGAAATCGGAATGGATCGCACCCGCGGCAGCGGGCGCTTTTTCGCCGGTGTGAATAGTCCAGGCGCGCGTTTCTTTTTCACCCGTCGTCAAAAATGTTCGCAAGCCGAGCAAATGATAGACTGCGCGAATGAGCGCATGAACGCCGCTGTCTTCAACGCCAAGACCGCGCAGATACTCGAGCGCTTCCTCCTCGCTCAGATCGGCAAGTTCGCCTTCGATCCTGGCGCTAATTACGAAAGCTTCCGTTCCGAAATGATGTTGCGCGTAATCCTGGACAAGATCGACATACTTCGCGGCGGCATTTGTTTGATCATTCTTTGCCACCGCTGCCAGATCGGTCTCAGCGACGTTGCAGGCAAAAAGAGTCGGCTTTGAAGTCAGCAGAAAGAAATTTCGCGCCACGATTTTTTCCTCGGGCTCAAGCGGCGCCGTAATCGCCGGTTTCCCGGAATCGAGATGCGGCAAAAGTTTTTCGGCGACGGCGTTTTCGATTTTCGCGCTCTTCTCGCCGGCGCGAACTTCTTTTTGCAATCGATCGGACCGCTTCTGGAGCGACGCAAGATCGGCCAACACCAGCTCAGTGTTAATGACTTCAATGTCTCGAATCGGATCGATCGTGGCGCTGACGTGATGGACGTCCGCGTCGGCAAAGCAGCGCACGACCTGCACGATCGCGTCGACTTCGCGGATGTGACTAAGAAATTGGTTACCGAGTCCTTCGCCCGCGCTCGCGCCTTTCACCAGGCCGGCGATATCGACAAATTGGATGGCGGTCGGCACGATTTTTTTCGAATGCGAGAGCTGGCCGAGTTTTTCCAGCCGCGGATCAGGCACCGTGACGACGCCGACGTTGGGATCGATGGTGCAAAAAGGATAATTTTCCGCCGGCGCGTTGTGCGTGCGGGTGACGGCATTGAACAGCGTCGATTTCCCGACGTTTGGCAGTCCAACTATTCCGGCGCTGAGCATCTAACTCTGTAGCGGCGGTCTGTGACCGTCGCAAAATTTCCCGCAAAAAATTTTGCCGAACCGACTAGTAAATTCTATCTCGTAGTGCTGGCGATCTTACCGCTGTTGGTAAATAGTTCCACCTCCGATCGGGCTGTAGTTCAGCTTGGTAGAACGCTTGAATGGGGTTCAAGAGGTCGTGGGTTCAAATCCCGCCAGCCCGATGTTTTAAGATATCGCCAGGATGTTTCACATTTACGTTTACGCGGCAACAAGAACGGTCGGCGTTATATCGGATCTTGTCAGAACATAGCCGACCGCGTTCGGCAGCATAACAACGGCGTGTCAAAGCGGAATTCCGTGGAGCCTTATCCACACTGAAACCTTTTCGACTCGTGCAGAAGCCGTGCGAAAGGAGCAATATTTTAAAACTGGCCGCGGTCGAGATGAACTGAATAGATTGTATTGGTAGAACGGTCGCCGCGGCGACAGGTCGTGGGTTCAAATCCCGCCAGCCCGAGTATTTTCGACTGTTTGAATTAAGGTTGAACCGCGCGCCAGTCAGCCTGCACAATCAAAGTGTCCTCCCATGAACCCAAAGCGGTCGCGATTAGCGGCACTCGCCTTAGTCGGAGTAATTCTACTTCCGGTACCGCCCGGCCGGGCCGATGCGCGCAGCAGCAACAACACGGTCCGACTGAACGTCATCGCGTTGGAGCACGCTCGCCAATTGATCGGTCAAGGACGCTTCGTTTCTGACCACAAAGGACTCTGGAAAACGGATCAACCTTCGACCGACGAGGAAAACGAATTTATTCGCCTCTACGGCTTTGCTGAGTACGCGAAATGGCATCTTGGTATTGACGAAAGACATGCCACGAACAGCAAAGCCCGATACAAATTTCCCTACGGCGACTTTGAGAGCATCCATCGCTGCGGTCTGCTGGCGGTGAAAAGCAGAGCTCGCGAATATCGGCATGCCGATATCGAAAACGCAGCGGCCCACCTGCTTGGAATGATCAATTCACGAAACCCAAGTCGTCAAAAAAGCATCGATTAATTCCGGTAAATCGTCGCTGTAGCCGCCTTCAAGGATTGCGGCGGCAGGTACATCGATCTCCGCCAGCCACTTTCCAAGGGTGGCAAAGTCCTCCGTTTCCAGGGTCATTTCTGTGAGCGGATCTCTTGAATACGCGTCGAAGCCAGCCGAAACGAGCAACAATCCCGGTTTTGCGAGCAAGAGCTTTTGCAATGCGCGCTCGATCGCATTGACGTGCTCGGCGCGAGGCGTGTTTGGTGCGACCGGATAATTATCAATGTTCGCGAATGATTGTGCGCCGGTTCCAGGATAGGCCGGAAATTGATGAATCGATGCGAAGCTGAGCCGGGGATTATGCGCGACGACATCCTCCGTCCCGTTCCCGTGATGGGCGTCAAAGTCCCAAATGGCAACGCGCTCGACACCACTGTCGAGGGCGGCAAGGGCCGCGATGGCTATGTTGCTGAAATAACAGAAACCCATCGCTCGATTCCGCGTCGCGTGATGCCCCGGCGGTCGCATGAGGCTAAAGGCGCGCTCACCGCGGACGCCGGCAAGCGCGGTCTCGATCGCTGCGCCGGCGGACGAGATCGCATGGTGATAGATCCGTGGATAAGCCGGCGTATCAACATCAAAATCGTGCACTGCAGTTCTTATCTGCTCCACGTGGTCGCGAGAATGGGCGCGCAACAGATTACGTTCCTTCGCCGGCTGCGGCTCGCGCCATTCCCAGTTTCGATGTCGATCTTTCAGCACTGGGACGGTGCGCGTGATCCGCTCCGTCCGCTCCGGATGGCCGGGGCTTGAATATTCAACGCAATGCGGATCGTGAAAAATAATCATCGGGGTTGCAAGATGTCGCTCGTGCGCATATTCGACTACCTCGAATGTTGAACGGCCAGAAAATTGTCGTGGTGATGCCGGCCTATAATGCTGCCCGGACGTTGCAAAGAACCTACGACGAAGTGATGGCGCAGGGGATTGTCGATCTTGTCATTGTGGTCGACGACGCGAGTCACGATGAGACGGTAGCGATCGCGCGGACGCTGAAAGACGTGCAAGTGGAAGTGCATCCGGAGAATCGCGGTTACGGCGGCAACCAAAAGACCTGTTATCGTCTCGCCCTCGCCGCCGGCGCTGACATCGTGGTGATGATTCACCCCGATTATCAATACACCCCGCAGCTTCTTCCGGCGATGGCATCGCTGGTCGCGAGCGGCCTTTATCCGTGCGTGCTTGCTTCACGCATTCTCGGCGGCGGCGCGCTCGATGGCGGGATGCCGTGGTGGAAATACATCGCGAACCGCTTTCTGACCTTCGTCGAAAATTTTTTGATCGGTGCCAAGCTTTCCGAATATCACACCGGATATCGCGCATTCGCGCGGAGTTTGCTCGAACGCGTGCCAATTGAACAAAACTCGGACGATTTTGTGTTCGACAACCAGATGCTTGCCCAAATCATTTGGCTAGGTTCGAAAATCGGCGAGGTCACGTGCCCGGCGAAATATTTACCGGAAGGGTCGTCGATTAACTTTCGCCGAAGCGTGCGCTACGGCCTCGGTTGTCTCGGGACGGCGTTGCGTTTCCGCCTGGCCCGCTGGCGATTGTTTCCGTCACCAGTTTAACGATGCCGACAGTTCCGGCGCAGGCTAGCTCTCGAGACGATCGCCGGATCACGCTCGCCGTCTGCATTTTTCTCACCGCGATCATCTGGCTCGTTTTTGGGCAAACACTCAGCCACGACTTTATCAACTTCGATGACGACCGCTACGTTTACGAAAACAGCGAGGTCAGTCGTGGACTCACTCTCGACGGATTGAAATGGGTTCTCACTCATAGCCACGCAAGCCTGTGGCACCCGCTCACAACGCTCAGTCACATGGCGGACTGTCAAATCTATGGATTGCGGCCTGCCGGCCACCATTTTACTAACGTTGTCTTACACAATCTCGGAGCGATTCTGCTTTTTTTGGTTTTCCGAGGAATGACCGGCTGCATTTGGCAAAGCGCATTTGTAGCAACAATTTTTGCGATTCATCCAATGCGGGTCGAATCGGTGGCGTGGATCGCCGAGCGCAAGGATGTGCTCAGTGGCGTGTTTTTCATGCTGACGCTCGGCGCGTATCTGCGTTACGTGCACGCACCGGGCATTTCCCGTTACCTGACGCTGTCGATCTTTCTCGCGTGCGGATTGATGTCGAAGGCGACGTTCGTGGCCGTGCCGCTCGTGCTGTTGTTGTTGGATTACTGGCCGCTGGGCAGAAGTCAGAAATCAGAAGTCAGAGGTCAGAGATCAGAAATTCAGATTTGGCTATCGCTCGTAGCGGAGAAAATTCCGTTGCTGGCGCTGTCGGCGGCCGCTTCGGTGGCAACCGTATTCGCTCAGACAGTCACGATGGCTTCGCTGGAGCAGTTGCCGCTTTTGCCCCGCCTCAAAAACGCCGCTGTCAGTGTGATCGCTTATCTCGGCCAAACATTCTGGCCCACTCACCTGGCGGTATTCTATCCGCATCCGCACGATCAACTAAATATTTGGGCGGTCTTAGCCTGTGTCGCACTGATTGTCGTCCTTACTTTGCTCGCAATATTCTTCAGACAGAAACGTCCTTACGTTTTCGTCGGATGGTTTTGGTATTTGATTTTGCTCGCTCCAGTGCTCGGCATTGTTCAGGTCGGTCTGCAAGCGCGGGCCGATCGGTTCACTTATTTGCCGCATATCGGAATCACAATGTTGGTGACATGGGCGTGCGCCGATTTGACGCAACAATGGCGACATCGTCGGATTGTTCTGATTTCAATGGCCACATTCACGCTCGCGGCCTCGACCGTCTTGGCTTACCAGCAAACAACTCTTTGGCGTAACAGCATTTCACTTTGGGAGCACGCCCTGGCCGTGACGCCGGACAATCAAACTGCGCATCAGAATTTGGCGGCAGCATTGTGGTCGAAAGGTAGAACAGCGGAAGCGAACAAACATTCGCGCGCGGCTGCCATCGCGCACGCACGCACCACGCTTAAGGATTATCCGTTCGATGTCGCGACGCATAATGATCTCGGCGTTCTTCTCGTTCAAAATGGAGATGTCCGCGCCGGGATCGAGCAGTGGGAAATTAGTTTGCAACTGAATCCGGATGACGGGAACGCGCTCAATAATCTCGCCTGGGTGCTGGCAACTTATCCCGCGGACACGATCCGTGATGGCAAGCGCGCCGTTGAATTGGCAGCGAAAGCGACAACTCTTCCTGGCGGCGGTGTGCCGATTGTGCTTCGCACCTTAGCCGCGGCCTACGCCGAGGCCGGCGATTTTTCGAAAGCGATCGAGACAGGAGAACGCGCCTTGGATTTGGCCACTGCCCAAAACAACACTTCGTTGCCGTCGACATTGCGACATGAAATCGAGCTTTATCAGGCGCACACGCCTTATCGCGAATCGCCGCCGCCGTAACTTCAAAGGATCGTCAGCGGTATTTGCATGAAGGCTCCTGCCCGAAAGATTAAAACCATCCCGGCGTTGCGTTTGGCGCACTTTGCCGTTTGCGGCGTGATCGTTCTTCTAATCGGGATTGTCTTCGGCCAAACGCTGAGCTACGACTTCGTAAACTACGACGATAAGACCTACATTTACGGAAATCCGCTAGTTTCCTCCGGTCTGAGTCTTCACGGTTTGTTACGGGCGTTTGTCGACACCCAAACCAACAATTGGCACCCGCTCACGCTCGTTTCGCACATGATCGACTGCCAGCTCTACGATCTCAAAGCCGGCGGCCACCATTTCACGAATGTTTTGCTGCACACGATTGCTGCGGTTTTGCTTTTCTTTTGGTTGCGCAACATCACCGGTCGGTTTTGGTGCAGCGCGTTTGTCACTGCGCTTTTCGCGATTCATCCGCTGCGGGTTGAATCGGTTGCCTGGATTGCGGAACGCAAAGATGTTCTAAGCGCAGTCTTTTTCTTTCTGACTCTGGGAGCCTACGTCCGCTACGCGCGCGTGAAATCGTTCGGCCGTTATCTCACGATGTCGATCTTGTTTGCCTGTGGATTGATGTCGAAGCCGATGCTGGTGACGACGCCAGCCGTGTTGCTGCTCATTGATTACTGGCCGCTTAACAGAGA
>Ga0137415_10007024_pt1 | contig 11166 bp, 10 predicted proteins | sample CZODoug3_1_1_16f_FD_183082 | JGI IMG/M metagenome (GOLD analysis project Ga0137415, IMG submission 183082) | Vadose zone soil fungal communities from Angelo Coast Range Reserve, California, USA - CZODoug3_1_1_16fungal (Hybrid Assembly) | ecosystem: Environmental > Terrestrial > Soil > Vadose...
TACCGCCGTGCAGGCAAACTCGTTTTCACGCTGACCGGCGAGCGATGCGTACTGACAGTGCTCAGCCTGGTCCAGTACGCGGGTGGGCTGTTCGTCCCCTTTCGCGACCGCACATCGGGGCACGAAACGTACGGCGGCGGACGCTACCTGTTCGACACCGCCAAGGACACCGACGGGTTGGTGCTCGAGATCAAGCCCGAGTCGCCCGACGTGGTCCTCGATTTCAACTACGCCTACAACGCCTCATGCGCGTACAGCCCGCGCTGGGCGTGCCCGCTCGCGCCGCCCGAGAACCATCTCCAGATTGCGGTCCGCGCGGGCGAGTTGCTCTACAAAACCTAGGCCGCGACTGCGCTGGCGCGCACGACTTTGATCAGGTCGCCGGCGAGCGCGATCGACTCGGGAGTCTGCAGCACGTTGTTGTTGAACGTGAAGCCGCCAAACCCGGCGTCGACGTACTTGCCGATCACCTCCGCTGCTTGGGCGACGGTCACCGTCATCGCCATGGCGCGCCGCTCCGGTGTGAGGCCCGCCATGAGGGCTGCAGAATCCTTTTCGTTTTCGGCCAGCACCAGGGTCAGGCCAACGGTCAACAGCACCTCGGCAGGATCGCGATTGACCGCCTCGCAGTGCCGCTCGAATACCTGCTTTTTTCGCTTCAGGTCCTCGAGATTGCCGCCAAACCAGTGGCCGATATCGCCATGACGGGCGAGGATGCGCAGCGTGCGCTGCTCGCCGCCTCCGCCCACCAGGATCTTCGGACCTCCTGGCTGGATTGGTCGCGGTACGTTGAGCGCGCGATCGATCTTGTAGTACTTGCCCTCGAACGACGGCCGATCCTGGGTGAACATGAGCTTGGCGATCGTCAACGCCTCGTCGAGCCGGTCCATGCGCTGACCGATCGGCGGAAACTCAAACCCGTACCCGACGTGCTCGTCCTCGTTCCACGCGGCGCCTAAGCCGAAGATGGCGCGGCCTTTCGAGATGACATCGAGCGTCGTCACCATCTTCACGAGCAGCGCGGGATTGCGGTAGGTGACTCCCGTCACGAGCGTGCCCAGCCTTACGCGCGACGTCTGCGTCGCGAGCGCGGCCAGCGTGGTGTACGCCTCCATCATCGGCTCGGTCTCGGGACCGATGCCGCGGATCTGATAGAGATGGTCCATCACCGTGATGAGATCGAAGCCGGCGTTTTCCGCCCGCTTCGCGTTTTCCACCACACGGTCGAACAGCTTGTCGTTGGGGACCCCTGGAAACGTGTAGTTGGGCATGTGGAAACCAAATAGAAGAGCCATGTTTAGGACAATCCGCGCGGCCGATCTACCATTCCCTTGTCCTCCCCATTCATGGGGAGGTGTCGGCGAAGCCGACGGAGGGTCCTCCCCATTCATGGGGAGGTGTCGGCGAAGCCGACGGAGGGGCTATGAAGGTTTTAGCGTTCGTCGGGGTAGCTCTGATCGTCCTCGTGTACGGAACAGTGCTGGTGTTCGAGGCCTTCGACCGCAACTCCAACTCGGCCAGCGACACCATCCGGCCGTTCCTCATCACGATGGCGCCTGTCTGGGCGCTGGCGATCGCCGCCGCCCGAGTTCTCCTCCAGAAGGGTCGCAACTAGCTTTCTCCCCATAAATGGGGAGGTGTCGGTGGAGCCGACGGAGGGGCTCCTATAGATAGAATTTGTAGCGTCGGCCGTGGCGATAGACGAATCACGTAACGGCAAGCCGAGCGGTATCCAGCTCGTCCAGGTCGAGGGCTTCCTCGAGGTGGCCCGCCGGGGCAGTGTCAGCCGCGCCGCCGAGGCCCTCTTCATCACCCAGCCGACGCTGACCGCCCGCCTGCAGGGTCTCGAGCGCGAGCTCGGAACGCCCCTTTTCCACCGTACCCCGCACGGCATGCGGCTGACTGACGCCGGCCGCGCCTGGATCCCGTTTGCCGAGCGGGCCCTGCGCGCGCTGGTCGACGGTCGCGACGCGCTCGAGCAGGTCATGACCGCCTCGGCCGGCCACCTGATGATCGCCGCCGCGCCGGCGGTCAGCACCTATGTGTTGCCCGAGCTGCTGGAGCGATTCGTCGCCGCGCATCCACGCGTGGAGGTGTCGGTCCGCACGGGACATTCCGAAGACGTCGTCGAGCTGGTGCTCCGCGACGAGGTCCAGATCGGACTCGGACGCACGATTCGCCATCCCGACCTCGAGCTGCGCCCGTTCCACACCGAGGACCTGGTCCTCGTGTGCGCTCCGGACCATGCCTTCACGAAGCGGCCGTCGGTCGCAATGGCCGAGGTCGCCGGCCAGAAGCTGATCATGTTCGACCGGACGTCGAGCTACTACGAGATCACCCAGGGAGCCTTTCTCACCGCGGGTGTGAGCCTTCGCGGATTGATGGAGCTGGACTCGATCGAAGCCGCCAAGAAGATGGTCGAGCGCGGCCTCGGCGTGGCACTGCTGCCTGGAACAGCCGTGGCTCGCGAGCTGGCGGGCAAGACCCTGTGCGTCGTGAAGATGAAAGACGCCCCGCCGATGCAGAACACGATCGTGGCCTTCCGGCGGCGCGATTCTGGGGAGCCGGCAGGCATCGTGGCCGCCTTCCTGGAGCTGCTCGAAGCCAAATAGAACGCTCGACGGGGCCGTTTTTCACATCGGGTTTTCCGATACATCTCATCAAATCAATCAATTGGACTTATACGCACGGCCCTGATAGTTTCGGTGCCATGGATAGGGAAAACCGATCGCCAGAGGCGGACCGCGAGCCCTCGACGCACGAGTGCGAGTGCCCCGAGCCCTGCAACTGCGATCACGACAACGAATAGATAAGGAGCTCTCCATGGAACTCGTCTCCACGCCCCTCCTGCCGGAGGGCTACAAGGTACCGGCGTCCCGCAACCAGGCGCCGAGCAAGCGTCTGCGCCGTCTGCTGGCCGAAAAGCCGTACGTGTTCGCCCCCGGCGTCTACGACCCGATGGGCGCGCAGCTTGTCATGTACCACGGCTTCGACGCCGCGTACTTCAGCGGCTACTCCTTCGCCATCGGCCACCTCGGCACGACGGACATGGACCTCTATTCGTCGGTCGAGATCGCGGACGGCGCTCGCCGCACGGTCAGCGCGCTTCGCAAGTTCCAGCTCACCATGGCGATGGGCGATCCGGAGAAGAACGCCGCTCCGATCCACCTCGAGATCCCGCCCGTCGTCGTCGACATGGACGCGGGATACGGCAACATGTTCAACGTCCAGCGCACGGTCGAGCTGTACGTCAACGCCGGCGTCGCCGCCGCGCACCTCGAGGACCAGGTCATGCCCAAGCGCTGCGGCCACATCGCGGGCAAGGCGTTGATCTCAGCCGACGAGTTCGTCGGCAAGCTGAAGATGATGCGCGCCGCGGCCGACGACCTCGGCCACAAGGACTTCATCATCATCGCGCGCACCGACGGCGTGTCGGCGACAGAGGCCCCCGAATCGAAACGCGGCCTCGAGCTCGCCATCGACCGAGGGCTGCGCTACCTCGACAGCGGCGTGCCCGACCTGCTCTGGTGCGAGTTTCCAACCGCCGAGCGCGGGCCGACAGAAACATTCTGCACGGAGATCCGCAAGCGATTTCCCAAGGCACGGTTCGCTTTCAACTACTCCTCGTCGTTCAAGTGGTTCAACGAGAAGAACCCCATCACGTGGGACGAGCTGGGCCTGCTCGGCGTCGGCTTCATCTTCATCACGCTGGCGGTCCAGCACGCCGCCGGGTACGGCATCTCCACGCTGCTCGAAGGCCTGAAAGAGAACAAGGAAGAGGGCTACATGGCGCTGCAGCGGAAGGAATGGGCCGACGGTGCTGACATTCCGACGAAGTCGCACCACCTCTTCACCGGCGTTCCATACCACCATCACGTCGGTCAGGAATACGGTGCGTCAAGGCTGAACGGGCACCTGGACCAGCACCTCGAAATTTCGAAGGTTGTCTAGAGCCATCTAGACTTCGCCCAGGGGCGAGGTTGATCCTTTTTCCGTTCCGCTACCTCTGGTGGCTTGTCTCGAGCATCCGCCGCTCGATCGGCAAGCCGCCCGAGTACGTCGTCTTCGTTCTCGAGGAGAACATGCCGACGCTGCCAGATCCGCCGCGGCCGTTCTGGCAGCGCTTCAGCCCGAAGCGACTGAGCGTCAGCGAGCTGGGCGAGCGGTTCGACGCGATCGGGCGCGACTCGCGGATCAAAGGCGTGCTTCTCCACCTCCGACCCACAGGGATGTCGATGGCCGCGCTGCAGGACGTCAGCGAGCTGGTGGCCAAGCTGCGGAGGTCTGGCAAGCGAGTCGTCGCGTGGGCGCCGTTCTACACGACGGGGACTTATTACCTCGCGTGCGCGTGCGACGAGATCCTGCTCATGCCCGGCGGCGTCGTACAGCCACTTGGTTTCGCGAGCACTGGAGTCTTTCTTGCCGAGGGACTCGCGCGCTTCGGCATCAGCGCCGATTTCATCCAGGTCTCGCCGTACAAGTCGGCCGCCGACCCGCTGACCAAGTCTCGAATGTCGAACGAGCTTCGCGAGCAGCTCACATGGCTGCTCGATTCGCAGCACAAAGAGCTCATGACCGCGATTGGCAAAGCCAGGGTCCTGGACGAGGCCGGCGTCAAGCAGCTCATCGACTGCTCGCCCTACACCGACGACGTCGTGGTCGAACAACACGTGGTCGATCGTTTGGTTTCCGAGGAAGAGCTTTCCGTCCACGTGGCGTCCACGATCGGGACGTGGGAGAGGGCCGAGCGCAGGATGCGCAGACCCGCTCCGACCCTCAGGTTCGGGAAATACGTCGCTCTGATCCGAATCGAAGGCACGATCATGGACGGCCGCTCAGCGCGCCTCCCCATCAGGCCGCCCATCGCTGTTCCGCTGGTTGGAGAAGAGCGTGCCGGCGATCTGACCGTGGTTCAAGTGGCGCGCCAGGTCGCCGCGGACAAACGCGCCGCCGCAGTAGTGCTGTATGTCAACTCGCGCGGCGGATCGACCACCGCGTCGGAGGCGATGCGCCAGGCGCTGACGGTGGTCGCGTCGCGGAAACCGATCGTGGTTGTCATGGGGCCGGTAGCGGGTTCGGGCGGCTATGACGTCGCGACGCCAGGGTCGTGGATCGTCGCGCGACCAAGCACGCTGACGGGGTCGATTGGAGTCCTGGGCGGAAAGATCGTCACCGGCGGAGTGTTTGCCAAGCTCCTGTTCAATCGCGAGACGATCGCGTTCGGCGAGCACGCGACGATGGAGAGCGACGAGCGACCCTTCACCGACGAGGAGCGAAGCATCCTGAAGGCTCAGATCGACCACCTGTATCGCGGATTTCTCGAGGTTGTCGCGCGAGCGAGAAAGATGACGCCGGACGAGGTGCACCCAATCGCCCAGGGCAAGGTGTGGACCGGGCGCCAGGCGCTGGAGCTGAAGCTGGTCGACGAATTGGGCGGGATCGACGCAGGCCTGGCCAAAGCGCGAACGCTCGCCGGACTCAAGGAGAGCGCTGTCCTGCGCGAAGCGCGAGGCCCGAGGCGAATGATCCCGCCGCTCACCGCGCCGGCCACGGCCCCCGGCTGGATCGGCTACATGCTGGAAGGCCTAACGCTGCTGAGCCGAGCACCGGCGCTGGCGGTAATGGAGTACCTACCAGGAGAGCTCATGTAGCAAAGTGGCTCCTCCCCACTTGTGGGAAAGTGGCTCCTCCCCACTTGTGGGGAGGTGGCGCGCAGCGCCGGAGGGGCAGCCGGCGGGGCAGCCGGCGGGAGGGGCTTCGGACTGTGAAAAACTCACCAGTCGTGAAATGCAAGGGCTGATCGCCCCGGTCTGCTTGATCCTTGGCGTGTTAGCCGTGGTCTGGGCTGTGCTCGCATATCGATCGGAACGGCGTTTCCTGAGGACGGCTCTGCGAGCGAGTGGTGTCGTCGAGAGCCTGAAGGCGGAGCGCATGGAACGAAGTACGGTCTACTTTCCGGTCATTCGATTCACAACTGCCGCGGGTGTTGCCATCACAGCGACGTCGAAAACTGGCAAAAGCACCGGCTACCCGATCGGGCAGCAGATCGCTGTTCTCTACAACCCTGGCGATCCCAACAATCTGCAGATCGATGCTCGATGGTCGCGCTGGCTGATAGTCGCCGGCGCGATATTCCTCGCGTTGATCCTCTTTGGCATCGCCGCCTCGACACTTCTCTCCACGAGCTCGCCAACCCCTCTTAACAGGCTGGGTTGACCCGGTTTTTTCGAGAAGCTAAGTTCAAAGCAGGTACGGCCGGCTCGGGGGAGGGAGCCAAAACGAAAGGGAGGGCCCGCTCGAGCTGTCGAGACACGCGGGTCTCGACCTTAAGCTCCTCGGATCCCTAACTTGCTGACGGCGGCCACAATCAGCTTTGGCGTAGATGTACTCCGTAGGGTCATCCGGGTGGATCTGCGCACCGCACTGGCGCGGGTCCACACGGGTGGCGAATTCGACACGGCGGTCCGTCTGCTCGACAACGCATGGCGTGCCACTGCCGGCCTGGTCACCTGGGCTGCGCTCTGGATCATCGTCTGGATTCCGTGGCAAGTGCTGAGCAACGTGTTCCGCGCCTCCAACCCCCACTTCTCGCGAGCGGTCGCGGACATCGGCGGCGGGCTTGCTGCTTTTGTTGTTACCGGCATGTCCATCTATGTCCTTCGCATGGGTCTCGCGCTGGCGTTGACCGCGCGTGAGACGGGTCGGGCTTTCAGTCGAGTGGAGCAGGCGGCTGACGGGCGACGCAACCTTTCGACGCCCCGTCCCGGAATCCCGATGCGGCTGATCCTCGTCCTGACCACGCCGACCGATTTCGATTTCATCTTGGCGGGCCTGGTCGGGATGGTGTCCTTTGTCGCCCTGGTCAACTACGCGCACACACAGGGCCACCCCTTATAGGGAGTGCCCATTCCGCACCGTTGGATACAACGAGGCCTCTCACCACAAAGAATTCCGCACCGTTGGATCCAACGGTCCCACTCCGGGGCGCGGATTCCGCTCCGTTGGCGTCAGGCGGGCGTCTCGAGTTCCTTGGCGCGGTTCGCGTAGCCAGGATGCGAGGGGTGGGCAACGCGGTACCAGGCCAGCGTCTCAGCCAGCGCGTCTTCGAGCGCCGAGGGCTCGAAGCCGAGCTCGCGCCGCGCCCGTCCGATGTCGTAGCCCGAGTGGCGCTGCGGGTCGGGTCCGTATGGGCTTGCTCCCTCCGGAAGCTCGGCGAAAGGGATGGGGCGCATCCGCGCCTCGATGCCCAGCGCGCGGGCGATGCCTTCGATCAGATCGCGCAGGCTGACGTTTTCGAACGCGGCGTTGTATGCCTTGTGCGTCGTGTCCTTGCGCAGGTCGCAGGCCAGCGCGCAGGCGAACCCGATGTCCTTCACCCACGCGAGGTTGGCGGGGCGCTGATACGTTTCTTCCGGGACGAGAAGCGGACCGCCGTCGGCTACACGCTGGATGTACGCGGCGATGCGCAAACTGGGATCACCCGGGCCGAACACCGCCGGCGGCCGCACCACCGTCCACGGCAGGTCGCGGTTGCGGGCGAGCAGGGTCTCGCACCAGCGCTTGCCGTCGAGGTACTCGAGCGTGGCGGGCGGCTCGCCGTGCAGCGGCACGAAGTCTTCTTCGCGCGCGGGCTGGCCATGAAGGTCCGGATATACGCCTGTCGAGACGAACACATATCGCTGGCCTTTGAACTGCCGTCCCACCGCTTCGATCTCACGGGGCTGATAGCACGCGAAGTCGAGCAGTACGTCAGGTTCTGTCTGGGCCAGCGCTCGTGCGAGTTGGCCTTCGTCGGTGCGGTCGAATGCGACGTAGCTCGTGAAGACTCCATACGGCCGCTCCTTCCGGCCCGCAGCGATGGTTTCGACGCCGCGGCGCATGAGCTCTTTGGAGGCGGCGACTCCGATGAAGCCAGCGCCTCCGAGGACGAGGGCTCTCGTCAATCGATGTCGCGGGTGACGAAGTCCACGTCGACGCCTTCGATCTCCCGCAGTCGCTCCGCCAGCTCGCCGGCCAGCACGACCGACCGGTGCCTGCCGCCGGTGCACCCGAACGCGACCACGATGTGCATGCGTCCTTTCTCCTGGTACAGCGGCAGCAGGTCGCGCACGATCCTCTGCACGTCCTCGAGCAGGTGACCGGCCGCGGGCTGCTTCATGACGTAATCGGCCACGGCCGGATCGCGGCCTGACAGGTCGCGCAGCTCGGGGACCCAGTAGGGGTTGTCGAGGAACCTGGCATCGATCAGCAAGGCGGCATCGGCGGGCGCACCGTTCTTGTAGCCAAACGCGAGGCACGTGATCAGAGGCCTCTCCCTGCTCCGCAGGTGCTCGGCCAGCTCACCACGCTGCCCCGCCTCGATGCGGTGGTGTGCCCGTTCGAAAGTGCCGCCGCCATGGTGGTCGTCCTCACCGTCGTGCACCAGGACGTACTTGATGGCTCGGCGGTCGGCTTCGCGCAGCAGCTCGGCGCCTCCGTCGCTGATGCCGAGCACGAAGTCGCCTTCACGCGCGCCGTCGAGCTCGTCGATGCGCGTGAACCCCGCCGCCTCGAAGGCGCTCACAGCCTCATCCATCCGCTCCCGATTCGGAGCGCCGACGATGACGAGAGTCACAGCGTTTCTTTCAGGCGGGCCGCCAGGCGTTCGGGTATGCCGAGCTTCACGATCTCATCGACCGGCGCCTCCCGGATCGCCTGCACCGAACCGAAGTGTCGCAGGAGCGCGCGCTTGCGCGCGGGACCGATCCCTTCCACGGAGTCGAGCGGCGACGTCAGCGCCTTGCGAGCCCGGACCTTGCGGTGATGGGTGATCGCGAAACGGTGCGCCTCGTCGCGGATGCGCTGGACGAGGAACATGCCCGGCGAGTTCCTCTCCTGCACGATCGGCTCGGCTCGGCCCGGCGCGAAGATCTCCTCTCGCTCCTTCGCCAGCGCGAAGGTCGGGATGTCCGCGTAGCCGGCGGTCTCCATCACCTCGAGGGCGGCGCTCAGCTGGCCCTTGCCGCCGTCGATCAGGATGAGGTCGGGCCGGCTGGTGAACGAGCGGTCGCCCACCACGTCGGCCTCTTCGCGCCGCTGCGCGGACTCGAGCCGCTCGAGCCGCCGGCGGAGCACCTCCTGGAGCATCGCGAAGTCGTTCGGCCCCGGGACGTATTTGATCCGGAAGTGGCGGTAGTGGTCGTTGCGGGGACGGCCATCCTCGAAGACGACCATGGACCCGACCGCCGAGTCGCCCTGGATGTTGGAGATGTCGTAGCACTCGATGCGTTTCGGCGGGCTCTCGAGGTCGAGCGCCTCAGCGAGCGCCGCGAGCATCGGCTCGGTCCGGCTGCGGTCGTAATCCGCCTGGATGCGAAGCTGCTCGAGCTCTTGTTTCGCGGTCTCGGCCAGCTGAGTCACCAGGGCTCGTTTGCGGCCGCGCCGCGGCACTTCGATCGTCACGGGCCGGCCTCGCTTCTCGCTCAGCCAGCCGGTGATCAGCTCCGGCTCCTCGACCTGCCCCGGCAGGATGACCGAGCGCGGGACATGCGTCGCGCTCGAGTAGTACTGGAGCATGAATCCGCGCAGCAGCTCAGCCTCGGTGGCGTCCGCCGCGCCATCGAGCGCGTGGCCGTCGTGCCCGACCATCTTGCTCTGGCGTACGTACGCGACCTCGACAAAGACGTCATTCCCGCTGCGGGCGTAGGCGACGATGTCCTGGTCGTCGCGGCCGCGGGTCAGGACTTTCTGCCGGTCCGCGATGCGCTCGATCGACTGCAGCTGGTCGCGATAGCGCGCCGCATTCTCGAAATCCAGCCGTCCCGCAGCCGAGTCCATCCGCTCGTGGAGCTCGCGGACGAGGAGGTCAGAGCGTCCCTCCATGAACAGCGCCACCTCGTTGATGCGCGCCTTGTAGTCCTCGGAGCTGATGCGACGCTCGCATGGACCCGGGCACCGCTTGATGTGGAAGTCGAGGCACACCTTGCCCTGTTTGAAGATCTCGTCCGAGCAGGTTCGGAACGGAAGCAGCTGCCGGATGGACTTCACTGTCGACCGGAGCGACTGCGCGGACGTGTACGGACCGAAGTAAAGCGCGCCGTCGTTCTGCACCCTTCGCGAGTAGTGGACGCGCGGAAACTCCTCGGTCACGGGAAGCTTCAGGTAGAGGTAGTTCTTGTCGTCCTTGAGCCGGATGTTGAAGCGCGGCCGGTAGTTCTTGATGAGGTTGTTCTCGAGGACCAGCGCCTCCACCTCGTTGGCGGTGGTGACGAACTCGAAGTCGGTCGCCCTCCGGATGAGCTCCGAAACGCGCGCGGTCTCCGCATATCCCGGCGTGAAGTACGAGCGCAGGCGATCGCGCAGCCGCAGGGCCTTGCCGACGTAAATGACCTGCGTCTTGCTGTCGCGGAACATGTAGACACCAGGGCTGTCGGGAACGGCCTGCAGCCGTCGCTTGATCGTTTCCTCGAGTGGTACCGCCATCTGAATCGCCAGTTTAGGAACACGTAGACTCGACCCAGTGAGCTCGAGCCCTCCGCCCGGCGGATCGCAGGCCCAGCTCGGCGGCTACACGCCTGCCGGCACGCAGACCAACAGCCTGGCCGTCGTGAGCCTGGTCACCGCCGTCGGCTCGTTTCTGGGTCACATCGTCCCGTTCATCGGTGGCGGGACCCTGGCGTTGATCGCGATTGTGACCGGCTTCATGGCACGGAGCCAGATCAATCGGACCGGCGAGCAGGGCAGGTGGATGGCCAACGTGGGGATCCTCATCGGCGTCATCCATCTCGCGGGACTGTTCCTGTTCCTGATATTCCTCCTGTTCCTCGTCTTCGTGCTCGGCATCGCCCTGTTCGGGGCGGCCGCGCACAGTGGCTCCGCGCCGACACCATCACCGATGCCGACCGGCTAGCACAGCGATGCCCTGGCGGCCGGATTCAGTCCGGCCGCGACACGCGACCGAACTTGAGGCCGTCAGCGTTGGCTTAACGGGATGAAATTCCTCGACTCGCAGCTAGGATGCCGCCATGTCTGACGCGCCGGCCGCCTACCCGCCGCCGCCTCCGCCCAACGCGCCTCCGCCGATGTTCCAGGGGCAAGGCTGGCCGTCACCCGCCTACCAGCCGCCGCCCGGATGGGCCGGTCCGACGGCGCCTGACTACGCGCAGCCATATCAGGAGCCGCAACGCG
>Ga0137415_10007025_pt1 | contig 11166 bp, 11 predicted proteins | sample CZODoug3_1_1_16f_FD_183082 | JGI IMG/M metagenome (GOLD analysis project Ga0137415, IMG submission 183082) | Vadose zone soil fungal communities from Angelo Coast Range Reserve, California, USA - CZODoug3_1_1_16fungal (Hybrid Assembly) | ecosystem: Environmental > Terrestrial > Soil > Vadose...
GGACACGCTCGACGCGCTCATCTCCGGGGAACAGACCGCGACCTGGGCCTGCTACGCGCCGGATCGCGGCTGGGATCCGGCCGGCACATCGGTGCGCGTCGAAGCGGACGGCGACAGTTACCGCCTGCGCGGCGGGCACGACCGGGTCGAGTTCGCCGAGCAGGCCGACCTGCTGCTCGTCGCCGCGCAGGCCGACGACGGGCCGCGCCTGATCCTGGTTCCGCGCACCGCCCCCGGTGTCAGCGTCGAGGCACAGCACAACCTCGATCTGGTGCGACGCATGGGCCGGGTCCACTACGACGCCGTGTGCGTGGACGCGAGCGCGGTGGTCCACGCGGACGTCGAACGACTGCTGCAGGTGGCGGTCGTGTTGCAGTGCGCCGAGTTGGCCGGCGTCGTCGAGCGGGTACTGGAGTTCACCCAGCAGTGGATGTTCGATCGCTACTCCTTCGGCCGACCGCTCGCCTCCTACCAGGCGCTCAAGCACCGCTTCGCCGACATGACGTTGTGGTCGCACGCGGGCCAGGGTGCAACGGCCGCGGCCGCCCGCGCGGTGCAGGACCGGGCCGGCGAGGCCGCCGAACTCGTGAGCGTCGCCAAGTCCTACTTCGGGCAGCGCGCCACCGACATCATCCAGGACTGCGTCCAGATCCACGGCGGAATCGGCGTCACGTGGGAACACGACATACACCTGTACCTGCGCCGGGCGACCGTCGATCGCGTCACCTGGGGGACGCCGGCCGAGCACCGGCGGCGGATAGCCGACCTGCTCGAGATATGAGGCAACGATGACTGATCAGGCGGGTACAGAGAACACGGAGAGCGTCGAGAGCTTCCGGCTGCGGGCGCGGGACTGGATCAGCGCCAACCTCCCGCGGCTGGCCGGCGCGGTCGGCGAAGGCGGCGGCCGGAGCGGCGTCGGCTTCGACGACGAGGCGTGGATCCGCGCCCGCGAATTGCAGAATCTCCTCTACAACGGGGGATTCGCCGGCATTTGCTATCCCGTCGAGTATGGCGGACTCGGGCTGATGCCAGAGCATCAGCGCGCGTTCAGCGAGGAGGCGACCGGGTACGAGATGCCACTGATCCTCAACATTCCGACGTTCTCGATCTGTGCGCCGACGGTGCTAGACCTGGGCACGGAGGAGCAGAAGCGCGAGCACATCTCGGCCGTCATCCGGGGCGAAGAGGTGATCGTCCAGTTCCTCTCCGAGCCGAGCGGCGGATCCGACCTCGCCGGGGCGCGGACCCGGGCCACCCGCGACGGCGACGTGTTCGTCCTCAACGGTTCGAAGACGTGGAGCTCCGGTGCCTACGCCGCCGACTACGGCATGTGCCTCGCCCGCACCGACTGGGACGCGCCGAAGCACCGCGGCCTGACCATGTTCCTGATCAAGGTGAACCAACCCGGCATCGACATCCGGCGAATCAAGCAGATCAACGGCAACCAGGAGTTCTGCGAGGAGTTCTTCGACGACCTGCAGGTGCCGCTCTCCGCCGTAGTCGGCGAGGTCAACGGCGGTTGGTCCGTCGCGTCACGGATGCTGTTCCACGAGCGCAACGCTGTCGGCGGCGGTTCGCCGTACGTGAGCGGCACTACGTCGGCGCCGCAACGGGGCTCATCGGTCGACACGCTCGTCGACCTGGTACGCCGAACCGGTCAGGCGGGTGACCAGCGCGTGCGCGAACTCGTCGCCGAGTCCTACGCTCTCACCCGAGTGCAGGAACACCTCATCGACCGCGTAGTGGCGGGAATGGCCAGCCAACAGCTACCGCCGCCGGCGAGCGCGATCATCCGCCTGTTCGGCGGGGAGAGGGTGACGCGCCGCGCCGAGATCGCTTTGGAAATCGCCGGCGCCAGCGCCGCCGGGCCCGATCCCGCTCATCCGGACGACCGCGACATCGGCGAGAATTTCCTCTTCCGCCAGGCGGGTTCGCTCGGCGGCGGCAGCACCGAGATGGCTCGCAACATCATCAGCGAACGCGTGCTCGGCATGCCGCGCGAGTACGCGCCCGATCGCGACGTCCCCTTCAACCAGGTGAAACGCGGCCGAACCTAGTAGTGCGCTCAGCCGCCGACCGCCGCCTTGCGGGTTCGGCCCGGACGGCGGGCCGGCGCCGGCTTGGCTGCCGGTCGCTTGGCAGTCTTGGCGGCCTTGGCGGGTTTGGCGTCCTGCTCCTCGAGCAGCCGTTCGAAGCCAGAGATGAGCCGGTCGACGCCGAACGCGAAGTCGTCGTCACGGGTGCCCGACAGCGAGTACTTGTCCAGCAACGACGCGAGGATCGGCATCGTCGACCAGTCCGTCACCTGGCGCTGCCGGTCGCCGAGCGTGCGCCCGTCGCTCGCGTCGCTCTTCTGCGCGCCGTCGCTCAGCCGCAGGATGCGGTCACGGATAACCATGCCCCGCGTGTAGACCGAGATCGTGTTGTTGACGCGTATGGCGTTGCCGGGCGTGAAGCCCTGCTCAACCAGCAGCCCCACCACCTTCTCGACCAGCTCGAGCACCCGCCGGGTGGCATCGCGACCGTACGTCGAGGTACGGATCAGGAGGAGGTCGGACCACGTGTCATCGCTGCCGAAGATCTGCCGCTGCGCCGCGTAGTGCTCGCGCAACGCCTGCTGCCACGTCTTGTCCGGCGTCACCTGCGGCATCGCCCGTACGTAGGAGTCGACAGCGACGTCGGTCATCGCGTTGAGCAGCTCTTCCTTCTTACGGAAGTACCAGTAGATGCTCGTCACGCCGACATCGAGGTGCTCGGCCAGGTTCGGCATCGACAGCTTGTCGAGAGAGATGCCCCGGGTTACCTCGAAGGCGCCCTTGACAATCTCCTCCGCGCTGATGGAGCCGCGCTGCCGCCGGGTGCGGCGCGCGCCACCGGACTCGCTCGCACTCGACACGACGGCCTCCTAGCGCTCGTTTTCGCATCCTGGTCAAAATAGGATAGCAGCGTTCGGCATGCATTTCGGTAGGGCGTATCGCAAGGGAGACTGAACGGTTTACAGTTCTAGAATATTTACTCGAAGCCGAACCGGGCCGTAACTTTCGCAACTACCGAACTAACGGGAACTTCGACGTGCCAACCGTATCCGGGGTCTTGGACGAGCGCCTCGTCGGTCAGCGCACCACCCTCGCGGTACTCGCCGGCGACCTGAGGGCCACGCACCAAGATCATCCCGATCTCCCCGGGCGGGCACGGGGTGCCGTTGGAGACCCGCACCACGATCTCAACCGACGTCGGGCAGCACCACCATCGCGTTGGTGATCCGCTCGGCGTTCACCGTCTCGAGCCACGCCTGGGGCGGTGAAGCGCTCCAGGTAGACGATGCGCCGCCCGCTGTAGAGGTTGGAGAGCAGGCGGGTTCACGCGGATCTGCCATACCTCGCACCTCGCACCTGCGGTATCAGCGTCGAGATGTGTCGGCACGATCTCTCGCCGCGCTTGACTACACCAATCTGCGCTAGTTACGGTATCCATTACCGTAGAGGCTCCCGGACACGGACGGATCGTGGCAGGACATGACCGATGCGCGGGCAGCACCGAACTTCGACTCGGCCGCACACGTCGCCGGTGCGTTGCGCGGCACCGGGTACGTGCCCGACACCCGGATCGCCAGCGTCGTGCACCTCGCCGACCGGCTCGGCAAGCCGATCCTGATCCAGGGTCCGGCCGGCACCGGCAAGACGCAGCTGGCCCGCAGCGTCGCCGACGCCACCGGACTGCAGTTGATCAGGCTGCAGTGCTACGAGGGCCTCGACGAGTCCAAGGCCCTCTACGAGTGGGACTACCGCAGGCAACTGCTGCAGATCACGGCCCAGCAGAGCTCCGGCGTCTCCGACGATCTGTTCGGCGAGCAGTTCCTGCTCACCCGCCCGCTGCTGTCGGCGATCCGTTCGGACCAGCAGGCCGTGCTGCTCATCGACGAGGTCGACCGGCTCGACATCGAGACCGAGGCGCTGCTGTTGGAGGTGCTCTCGGAGTTCCAGGTATCGATCCCCGAGCTCGGCACGTTGCGCGCCCGGGTGCGGCCGCTGGTGTTCCTGACGTCCAACAACAGCCGCGACCTGTCCGAGGCGCTCAAGCGGCGCTGTCTGTTCCTGCACATCGGCTACCCCAGCGTCGAGCGGGAACGCGAGATCGTGCTCGCCCAGGTGCCGGGCATCTCGGGCGTGCTCGCCGGCAAGGTCAGCCAGCTGGTGCGCTCGCTGCGTGGGCTGGATCTCAAGAAGCGCCCGTCCGTGTCCGAGACGCTCGACTGGGCCCGGACGCTGCTGCTGCTCGGCGTGGACGACGTGTCGCCCGAGATAGTCGTCGACACGCTGCCCGTGCTGCTCAAGAACGAGGCCGATATCGAGATCGCCACCAAGGAGCTCGATGGTTCGGGGTCCTAGCGCTGTGCTGGCCACGCTGGACGGCTTGGTCGAGGAGCTGCGCCGGGTCGGGTTGCCGATATCCGTCGCGGAGAAGGTCGACGCCGCCGCAGCCCTGGCGGTCGTGGACCTCGCCGATCGCGAGGCCGTCAAGCGTGGCCTCGGCGCCACCCTGGTGAAGAACGGTGACCACGGCAGCATGTACGACACCGTGTTCGACCTGTTCTTCGGCGGACCCCCGGCCACGCCCGAACCCACAGCCGGGCTGGACGCACTGGACGACGCGACCGTTCGGCAGCTGGTGCTCGAGTCGATCGAGGCGGGTGAAGAGTCCTCGCTGCGGCAGCGCGGGCTGGCCCGGGTACTGGTCGACCGGCACGCCGGCCTCGAGCCGGGACAACCTGTCGCCGGCACGTACTACCTCTACCGCGTGATGCGTGCCCTGGACACCGATGCGCTGCTGGCCGGCTTCGTGGAGCGCGCCGAGCAGCGCCAGCCCGGCAGCACCGGGGACGAGCTGAACCGCCGGCTGCTCGTCGAGGGGCTCGAGCGTGGCATCAGCTCGTTCCGGCAAGAGCTGGAAGCAGAGATACGCCGGCGTCTGGTCGCTGACCGCGGGGCCGGCGCGGTGGCGCGAACGCTGCGACACCAGCTGCCCGAGGACGTCGATTTCCTCACCGCGTCGGCCGAGCAGCTGCGGCTGCTGGGTGAGGTGCTGGCGCCGCTCGCCCGCAAGCTCGCCGCGCGGATCGGGGCACGGCGTCGGCACGCGCGGCGGGGCTCGGTCGACTTCCGCAAGACCATCCGGGGCTCGCTGTCGACGGGCGGCGTGCCCGTCGACGTCCACTTCCACAAACCCCGGCCGGCTAAGCCCGAACTGGTCGTGCTGGCCGACATCTCCGGGTCGGTCGCGGCGTTCGCGGCGTTCGTCCTGCAGCTGACCTATGCGCTGCGGTCGCAGTTCGCACGAGTCAGCAGCTACGTCTTCGTCGACGGCTTGGACGACGTCAGCGAGCTGATCGACAAATCCACGGGTATCGCCGAGGTCGCCGCCGAGATCAACCGCCGGGGACTCGGCGTCTGGCTGGACGGCCGCTCGGACTACGGCAACGCGATCGACACCTTCTGGCGCCAGCACGGTGCCCGGCTGCGCCACCGCACGACGGTGCTGGTCTTCGGCGACGCCCGCGGCAACTACCACTCCCCGCGGACCGAGGTACTGGGCCGGATCGCCCAGCGCGCCGGGCACGTCTACTGGCTCAACCCGGAACCGCGGGCCGCCTGGGACACCGGCGACTCGGTGATCGGGCAATACGCACGGCACTGCGACGGGGTCTTCGAGTGCCGTAACGTCCGCCAGCTCGAGGCATTCGTGGAGCGCCTCGCGTGACCCCGGCTCAGCCCGGACTATCAGGAGGTCAGCCATGACGAACATCTCGGCCGAGATGCGCGCGGCCGTGGGCCGGCAGCTCTCCCGGCGGGTGTCCTATCCGGTCTCGCGATCCGACATCCGGCGTTGGGCGCTCGCGGTCTACTACCCCGAACCGCCGCCGTCCCGGTTCATCGATGCGGACGCGGCGGCCAAGTCGCGATGGGGGTCGATCCTCGCGCCGGAGGACTTCAACCCGTTCGCCTGGATCAGTGCCGAGGAGGACGTCCTCGACGTCGGCGCCGCCCAGAACACCCCCGACCGAACGGAGATCGGCCTGGGCATCACGCCGCCGGGCCTGAAGTTCCAGCTCAACGGCGGCCTGCACAGCGAGTACGGCGCGCCAATGCGTCCAGACGACGTGATCACCTCGGTCAGCCGCCTCGCCGACTACACCGAGCGCAGCGGACGCCTCGGCCTGATGCTGTTCACCGTCTTCGAGGACACGTGGACCAACGACGACGGTGATCTCGTCAAGCGCACCCGCACCACGCTGATCCGCTACTGACCGGAGGGCACCTCGATGAGCATCAACGTTGCCGACGCGCAGGTCGGCGACCGGCTGCCGGAGCAGACTCGCACGACCGACTTCGCCAATTGGAACCGCTACGCGGCGGTCAACTACGAATTCGTGCCGATCCACATGGACGACGAGGCGGGCCGGTCGGCCGGCTTCGCGTCGGCGTTCGGCATGGGCAACCTGCAGTGGGCCTACCTGCACAACCTGGTGCGCGACTGGCTCGGTGACGCCGGCCGCATCGTGGCGATCGACTGCCGGTTCGGCTCACCAAACATTCGCGGCGCCACAGTCACCGCGCAAGGTGTGGTAACCGCACGCCGGGTGCAGGGCGGCACCACGTTTCTCGATCTGGAGATCTGGACGCAGGACCAGGACGGCACCAAGCTGGCCCCAGGTACCGCCACCGTCGCGCTGGAGTGACGCCGTGCTCAGCGGCCCTGGAACTTGGGGGTTCGCCGGGCCCGCCGCGCGGCGATCCCCTCGTGCAGGTCGGCAGTTGCCATCGTGATGGGCTGGGCCAACGCCTCCCAGTTCACCGCCGCCTCCAGGCCGAGGGCCGCCTGGTTCAGCCCCACCTTGGTGAGTCGCGTCGGGATAGGGGCGGCAGTGGCGATGTGTTGGGCCACGTCGAGCGCGCCGGCCACCACGTCGTCGTAGACACCGCCGAGCAGGCCCCATTCCAACGCCTCGTTCGCGGGCACGTCGCGGCCGGTGAAGAGCATCTCGCGGGCCCGGGCGCTGCCGACCACCTCGGGCAGCATCGAGGTGATGCCCATACCACCGTGCGTGCCCAGGTAGATGAACGGCGTGCTGAACGTCGCGGTCGGGCTGCCGTAGCGCAGGTCGCAGGCCAGCGCCAGGCACACGCCCGCCCCGACAGTCGGCCCGTTGATCGCCGCGATCGCGGGAAACGGCAGCTCGCGCGGCGTCAGCCAGGCCCGGTAGAAGGGCATCATCACGTCGCGCAGCCGGTCCGGGGTGCGGTCGCCCTCGTTGGCGTGGTCGAGCCAGGAGAGGTCCGCGCCCGAGCAGAACGAGGTGCCCGCGCCGGTGATCACCAGAGCTCTGATGTCGCGGTCCCCGGCGAGCTCGTCGAGGGTCCGGCTCCAGACGGTGGTGAGCTCCTCGGTCATTGCGTTGCGCAGGGCCGGCTGGTTCAGGGTCAGCAACCGCACCTGCGGCGCGGGTTCTGTGAGCAACAGGACCGGCTCGGCGCGTTGGGCCATCGACTTCCCTCCGGGACGGACGCCGGACCACCGCCCGGTGTCGACCGTTCATCGTGCCACGCACGTCCCCGCAGCGGTGGGACGTGGTGTTCAGTCGAGCGGCTCGAGGAAGTGGGTCTCCGGCGGGGCACCGATGAGGTCCATCGTCGGGGTCAGGTCGAAGGCCTGTGCCTTGCCCGCTGCGGCCAGGGCCGCGGCCGCGGCCGCGGCATCACCGTCAGCCAGTTCGTAGCTGCACAGGTACCGCACCGGCGCGCCCGCCTGGCCGCTGCCCAGCAGGCGGTATCGCCGCACCTGCGTGACGGCGGGAATCGCGGTGCGCACCTGGGGAATGTGCGTATCGACATACCAGCGGTTGAACTCCTCGTCCGCCTCCGGGCTGATCGGGCTGCTCCAGGCCAGAAACATCGCGTTCGCCATGCCGCACTCCTCTCGGGGTTCTTGCTAGATCAGGCTCTGCCGCGCGACGCGCGCAGTTCTCGTCTCCCGGTCGCCCGGCTCCGCGTCCCGCAGCGCTGCCGCGACCGCCTCGCGGACCCGCCGCACCGAATCCGACGCCGTCTCCTCGATCACCTCGTCGACGATGCCGAGGCGGTGCAGATCAGGGGCGGTGAGCCGCAACGAGCGGGCCAGGCGCGGGGCCGGCGCCGGGTCACGGTAGAGAATGGCGGCGCCCGCCTCGGGGCCGATCGCCGAGAACACCGCGCCGCTGAGCATGAGCAGCCGGTCGGCGTGCGCGAACGCCATCGCGCCGCCGCTGCCGCCCTCGCCCACGCACAACGCGACGGCCGGTACGGGCAGGGCGGCCATCGCGAGCAACGTCTCGGCGATCTCGCCGGCGATGCCGTCCGCCTCTGCCTGCGGCCCGGGCTCGGCGCCGGGCGTATCGATCAGCGTGAGCACCGGAATCCGCAGCCGGGCGGCGAGCGCGAATGCCCGCTGGGCCAGCCGATATCCCGCCGGACGCTGACGCGCGGCCGCGTCGTCGAAGGCATGCCGATCCAGCGCCACGACTACGACGCGCTGCGCGCCGATTGCGGCCAGCCCGGCGCGTACGGCGGGATCGGCGCCGCGCAGTTCCGTCCAGCCGTCGCAGATCCAGGCCGCCCACTCGAGCCCTGACGGGCGGTCGGCGCGCCTGGCTCGTCGCACGACCTCCCAGGCGTCGGCGGGTACCGGGCGGCGATCGGGCCTGCGCAGGGATGCCGGCATCGGCTGGCCCGGGCCGAGCAGCGCGGCGCACAGCCAGGGCCACTGCTCCTCGGGCGGTGTGAGCGCGTCGAGACGGCCGTGTCCGAACGCCGACTCGGCCGTGTGCGAGTCGGCGGGCGGCCGGCTGCCGGTGACCTGCTCGACCACCCTGGGGCCGGCGAACCCGATCGTCGCGCCCGGCTCAGCGGCTACCACGTCACCGAGCGAGGCCCACGACGCGTAGACGCCACCGGTCGTCGGCGACCGCAACACCGCCGCGGTCATAAGGCCGGCCTCGCGGTGGCGGAGCACGGCGGTGGAGGTCCGAGCCATCTGGGTGAGCGCGACCATGCCCTCCTGCAGGCGCACTCCCCCACTGGCCACCAGGGCCGCGACCGGCAACCGGCGCTCGATCGCGCGGCGGTACGCCCGCACGATGCGCTCACCGGCGACGACGCCCATCGTTCCGCCGTGGTCGGCGAAACGACACTCGATCACCGCGAGCGGGCCGGTCACAGTACCGACCAGACCGGTACGTACGGACTCGTCGTCCGGCGCCGGGGCCCGGTAGCCGTCGAAATCGATCGGATTGCTCGACCCGAGGTCGGCGTCCCATAGCTCAGCGAACGGCGGCACGGTCCGCGGCGCGGGCGGCGCGAGCGCCATGAAGCCTCCTCGACGCTGTCGTGTCCCCTACCGTAACCTCTACTGTTCCGTACTGGGAAGACCTGCCGCTGTGACGAATCACGCCGCCCCAGCCTTGAGTCGAAATGGATACGGTAAGTAGCTTGGGAACTGTGGAGTCAACCGCGGGCGAGATCACCGTCACCGGCATCCGACAACGTGAGGCCTGGCGCCGAAACGCGCTGCCGCCGGTGGAGCAGGTGCGGCCCGGATTGTGGTCGGTGCCCACCGTCTTTCCGGATCACCCGCTCCGATACGTCCTGACCTACGCCGTGGGTTACGACAACGGGATCGCCCTGGTCGATACGGGGTGGCCGTGCGATGCGGCCTGGGACGACCTGGTCGGCGGGTTGCGGCAGGCTGGCTGGGACATCAGCGACGTCAAGGCCGTCCTCGTCACGCACGCGCACCCCGATCACTTCGGACTGGCGCGCCGGATCCGGGAGGAGACCGGGGCCTGGGTCGGCATGCACGACGCTGATGCCCGAATGCAGCGGCTCTATCGACAGCGCCCCAGCGGCGGAGACAGCTGGCTGCGCCTGCGGGGAGCGCAGGCGAACGACATCGCGAGCGTCGCGCAGCCACGAATGGAGATGTTCGACGACTTCGCGCTCGACCCCGACCGTCTGATCGCCGACGGTGAGCGGCCCCTGGGACCGCGCAGCTCGCTGCGGGCGGTGTGGACGCCGGGCCACACCCCGGGGCACCTCTGCTTCTACGAGCCCGATCTGAACGTGATGCTGACCGGCGATCACGTGCTCCCCCGCATCACCCCGAACATCAGCCCACCGCCCGGTGAGGCCGCGGACGTGCTGGGCGAGTACCTGTCCTCGCTGCTGCTGCTCACCGCCTACGAGCCGGAGGAGGTGCTCCCCGCCCACGAGTACCGGTTCGCCGGGCTCGCGGCACGGGTCCGACAGCTGCGCCAGCACCACGAGCTTCGGCTCGCCGAGGTTCTGCGGGTGCTGCAGGGCAGTCCGGGGGCGAGCACCGTCGCGGTCGCCGAAGGCCTGACCTGGAGCCGCGACTGGTCACAGATGCACGGCATGGTGCTGCGCTCGGCCGTCGGCGAGGCGTACGCACACCTGGTGCACCTCGAGCGCACCGGCTACGTGGTGAACAAGGGCTCGGCCACCGACTCCACCGACGCCTGGTTCGTCACCTCGGACGAGCTGCCGCATCTCACCTGAACCCGCGGTGTTCAGACTTCGATCAGCACTGCCCCACCCTGGCCGCCGCCAGCGCACATCGCGGCGACGCCGAGTCCGCCGCCGCGGCGGCGCAGTTCGTAGATCAGGGTGGTGATCATCCGAGCGCCGGAGGCGGCGATCGGGTGGCCGATGCTGCAGCCGCTGCCGCTGAAGTTCACCAGTTCCTCGTCCAGGCCGAAGTCCTTGCAGGCGACGATCGGCACCGACGCGAAGGCCTCGTTGATCTCCCACAGCGCGATGTCGGCGAAGGAGCGGTCGGCTCGGTCGAGCACCCGGTCGATGGCCCGCAGCGCAGCGAAGCCGGTGAGCGCGGGCTCGACGCCGGCCGCGGCCCAGGCGTGCACGGTGGCCATCGGCGTCACACCCTCGTCCGCGGCGAACTGAGCATCGGTCACCACGACGGCGGCCGCGGCGTCGTTGATACCGCTGGCGTTGCCGGCGGTGATGGAGAAGCCGGGGATCTCGGGGTGCAGCACCTTGAGCGAGGCGAGCTTCTCCCGGGTGCTGCTGCGGCGGGGGTGCTCGTCGACGGCGA
>Ga0137415_10007026_pt1 | contig 11165 bp, 6 predicted proteins | sample CZODoug3_1_1_16f_FD_183082 | JGI IMG/M metagenome (GOLD analysis project Ga0137415, IMG submission 183082) | Vadose zone soil fungal communities from Angelo Coast Range Reserve, California, USA - CZODoug3_1_1_16fungal (Hybrid Assembly) | ecosystem: Environmental > Terrestrial > Soil > Vadose...
AGAAAGGCTATATGGCCGCTGAAGATAGCGATACCGGAATAAAGATTTACCTGCGCGAGATCGGGCAAATCCCGCTTCTCACTCCCCAGCAGGAGATCGAACTCGCCGCCAAGATCAAAAAGGGCGACAAAGAAGCGCGAGCGCTGATGATCCGCTCGAATTTGCGTCTGGTCGTAAAGATTGCGCATGATTATGCGAATCTCGGGCTACCGCTGCTCGACTTAATCTCCGAGGGTAACATTGGCCTGATGAAGGCAGTCGAACGCTTCGATCCTGCGAAGGGCGGGAAACTTTCGACCTACGCGGCTTGGTGGATCAAGCAGTCGATTAAACGTGCCCTGGCGAATCAATCGAAGACAATTCGCTTGCCGGTGCATCTGGTCGATAAAATCTCGAAAATGCGCCGTGTCTCCCTTCAAATGAGCGAGGAGCTTGGTCGCGAACCAACGGATGACGAATTGGGTGAAGAAATCGGCATCGCTGCCGGTAAAGTCTCGCAGCTGAAAACGGTTTCCATCCGCCCCGCTTCGCTCGATGCGCCAATCAGCGACGATGATTCCACCGAATTTGGTGAAATCGTCGGTGATGAAGAGGCGATGACCCCCTTCGAATTGTTGCGCGACAAGAATCTGCGCAATGAAGTCGGCGGCTTGCTTGAAGTGCTGGACGATCGCGAGCGCAAGATCATTTTCTCGCGTTTCGGTCTGGATGGCGGCAAACCCAAGACTCTGGAGGAAGTCGGCAAGAAGTTTGGCGTCACGCGCGAGCGTATTCGCCAGTTGCAGAACATCGCGCTGTCGAAATTACGTCGTGCCCTGGCTAAGAAGGAGCGACCCATCGACATCGATCTCGAGCTCCCGGTCGAAGCCTAATAGGAGGAAGATTTGAAAACGCGCGGCAGCAATCCGCGCGTTTCGTCTTTCTATCGGGCAACGCGAAGCTGCACGGTGTCTACGAGCAGTTCCCCGGCCCGGATGTCACTAATGATGACGAGGTTGTCTCCGGGTGAAGTCACACCTTGGTCGCGAAGATACTTTTCCGCCGCCTCGATGGTCGCGTTTGGGTCTTGGGTGAATTCGATTCGCACTGGACAAGTTCCCCAAGAAAGCGAGAGCTGGCGCCGCACTTCCTCGCTCGGGGTAAAGGCAAACACGGTGGCACGTTCCGGCCGCAGATTCGATGTGTTGCGCGCCATGGTCCCGTGTCGCGTAAAAACGATAATTTTGGCACGCGGCAGAGAGTTCGCCAGCACCACGGCCGAGGCCACCGTTTTTTGACGCACGTCCTCGAGGATGGCGGCTTTTGCGTAGCCGGCGCCGCCACTTCGTTCTATTCGCAAGGCCACGCGATTCAAGATCCGCACGCATTCCGCCGGATACGATCCGATCGTGGTCTCTTCGCTGAGCATCACCGCATCAGCTTGCTCAAAAACGGCGTTCGCCACATCCGTGACTTCGGCACGGGTCGGAATCGGATTATGGACCATCGACTCGAGTAGATGTGTGGCCACGATCACCGGTTTGCCCTGTCGTGCACAAAGCTTGACGATCTTGCGTTGGATAATTGGCAATTCCTCGATCGGACATTCGACTCCAAGGTCGCCCCGGGCGATCATGATCGAGTCGGCGGCCGCGACCATTTCATGAATCAGTTTTACAGCCGATTGATCTTCTATTTTCGCCATCACTTGCGCCTTGCTCCCCTGCTGCAGGAGGGTTCTGCGAAGTTCATCTAGGTCGCTACGCTGACGTGCGAAGCTGAGCGCAACAAAATCCACACCGACTTCAACGCCGACCGCTATATCACAGAGATCTTTTTTTGTTAGCGGAGGAAGATTGACTCGCACACCGGGAAGGTTGATATGGCGCCGCGAACCGAGCGTCCCCGGGGTTATCACTCGGCAACGAATCCGGTCGTTTTGTTTGTCCAGCACGAGCAATTGAATGACACCGTTATCCACTAGCACGTTATCTCCTTCCTGGATGTCATTGATCAGGCCGTCGTAATTGACGTCGACTGAGTAGCGCTCTTTGCTCTTCGCCCCTCGGACGGTGAACTCGAGAATGTCACCTGGTTTTAAATGCAGTTCGGTCTTGAGGTCGCCGGTACGGATAGCCGGACCTTGGGTGTCGAGAAGGATACCGACGGCACGGCCGAGTTCCTCCGAAATGCTCCGAATTTGCGGTACGATCTGCCGCACCCAAGCGTGATCGGCATGACTCATATTTAATCGGAAAACATCCGCCCCTTCGTGCATGAGTTGGCGTAGCATGTCGGCGTTTTCTGTCGCCGGTCCGAGGGTGCAGATAATCTTGGTTTTGCGCACTAGGAAGGCAGCATTGGCGCTCGTCGCGGGATCGGCAACAACGGTTTTAGGCAAAAGCAGCGATCTATGAAGCCACGCCGAGCAAGGATGTGTTCGGACGAATTCCTTGGCTCAAGGGCGGCAGACGCGGAGGCCAGGCCAGCGAAAAATCGAAGGCCTGAGCAGTAAGATTTGGGTTGTAGTAGGGATCGCGCAGTAACAAGGCCGTCCATTTTTCCTGAATGAAATGGGTCTCACGCATGAACCGGGCGTGTTCTTCGGCAGTCCGCTGCCGGCCGCGCGACGCGGATTCGTGATGCCACAGATTCGCGTAGGGCGTCCAGACGATGCGCAATCCTTGCTGGCCGATGCGCAGACAAAAATCCACATCGTTAAAGCTTACGGCAAGATTTTGTTCGTCGAAACCGCCGAGCTCCTCGAACAGCTGTTTGCGGACAATCAGGCACGCTCCGGTCACAGCAGAAAAGTTCTGTTGCAAGATCGCACGATTGAAGTAACCGTGCGCCCCGCGCGGCAAATACCAGTGTGAATGCGCCGCTACCCCACAAATCAGAATTATTCCTCCATGTTGAATGGTGTTCGTCGGGTACCACAAACGCGCACCGACAGCACCAACATCTTTCTGCAATAGTTGGCTCACCATCTCCCGAAGCCAATCAGGATCACCGACCTCAATATCATCGTTGAGCAAGGCGACGATCGGGCCGCGCGCATGACGCACGCCGAAATTGATCAGCCGGCTGAAGTTAAATGGACCCGCATCTCGCACCACGCGAATTTCACGATGACCGGCCAACTCCTTCAGTAGTGCGGTCGTCTGCGGCTCGGTTGAGCCGTTATCGACAATTACGACCTCGAAGTTCGCGTATTCGGTTTGGCCACGCAGCGTCTCAATGCAACGTCGAAGCAAGCCCGGTTGATCACGGGTCGGAATAACAACCGATACTGATGGCGGATCGGCCGGTATTTCATAAACGATACGATGCGCCGCCGTGTCTTCCGGGCATGGCTCCACGCGCCCGGCAATTTCTTCTCGTGCCAGAAATTCTCGCAGAGCTCGTCGCGCCGATTCGTGCGCGTACGACTTGGCATCAGGACGGCCGGCGATGCTCCCGAGACTCTTTCGCCAGTGATAGAGAACGCGGGGAACATGATGGATTTGCTCCGCGCGCAATTTTTCGATGTAGCGCAAGAGCAGGTCGTAGTCTTGGGAACCGTCAAAGCCGTCGCGCAGGCCGCCGATGTCGCGCAAAAGAGAGTGGCGATAAACCACCAGATGATTAATGAAATTCTGCACCCGAAACAGTTCCGGGTTCCAATCGCTCTTAAAATAGGGCTCGGTACGCGCGCCCTGCTCGTCAATTTTGTCCTCGTCCGAGTAAATCAGCGCAACATCCGGTCGTTGCTCGATTTCGGCCACGACGAAGGCGAGCGCGTGCGGGGCGAGCAGGTCGTCCTGATCAAGAAAGGCGACCCACTCGCCTCGGGCGCGGGCCAGCGCCGAATTTGAACAGGCCGCGATCCGCCCATTGTCATTTCGAAAAGTCAGATCGATACGCAAGTCGCTCGCCGCTCTCTCACGCAAAAAAGGCGCCACCGTAGAATCAGTGGAAGCATCATCGGCGATGCAGAGTTGCCAGTTTTCATAAAGCTGCGCGCGGACAGACTCAATCGCAGCCGAAAGCTGCGCGAGATCAGGATTGAAGACCGGCAGCACGATCGAAATGAGCGGATGCTGGCGCAAGCTTCGCAGCTGCCGCCGAATGACGATGCGTTCCCGTTGCCCGATGGTATCAAATTGCCGTACCCACGCCGCATAAGAGCGATCTGTGGCGGGCCACTGCTGCGACCGCGACACCTCCTGAAGGGAGGAGACGAATGGCTTTGTGGCGAGATTTTTCTTCTCCGGCGGTGAGCTCATCGGACGATGACCCGACGTCGCTCCGCCTCATTTTTGCGATAGATCTTTGTCCCACCGTCGCGTTTGGTTGAAGAAATCGTTTCCTCTAGCAGAGCCAGAAACTCAGTTCCGAATCGGTCGAGTGTAAAATATTTTTCATAGGCGGCGCGGGAACTTGCCTGCAGGCTCTTCACCAGGTCTGGTTCGCGCACCAGCCGGTCGATAGCTGAAGCAAACCCCGCCGAATCGCCCGCCTCGACGAACAACGCTTCTTTTCCAGATATCAGAGTTTCACCGACAATACCGACTCTCGTGCTGAGGACCGCTTTCCCGAGTACTAACCCCTCAATCAAGGTCAGCGGGCCGGTTTCTTCCCATGAGGCGCAAACCATCACGTCTACTCCGCCGATTAATCGGAGTGCGTCCGCATGCGAAACGGACTCCTGATAAACAACGCTCGGAAAAGTCTCCTCTGCGCGCCGAATTTCCCCCGCCAGGTTTGCGTCATGTGGCCGTCCGACGATCAGAAATTCACAGGCGTTGAGGACGTCGGCCGGGAGTCTTCGCAAAGCTTCTAAGAATGTTTGCTGACCTTTGCGTTCCTCGATCGTGCCGAGCAAAAGAAATCGTAACGGTCCGGCGCGACGCTTATTCCAGTCGGCCACTTTGCTGGCAACATCGGGAATTCCGTATGGCAGGAGTCGTACCGGACGATCGGCGAAGGGCTGGTAAATACGACTGCTGCGTTTGTCTGGGGTGATAATCAGATCCGCCAGTCGAGGAATTGCTCCGAGGCTGGAATTTCGTTTCAAAAACTGATCGCCTACAGTTCCCTCGTGAATCCACCAAATGTTGGGAATCCCGGCCAGGCGAGCGTCTTGAATCAACGGCGCCCCGCAAATCGTGCTGACGACGAGACAATCAAATTCGCCTGCCACTTTGATAAATGAAGAGTGACTCTTTACCGGCGCGCCCCGGCTAAACCTGGTTATTGTTTCATAACCCGTTGCCAGGAGGGGATCGATGATCACCGGAATCTCCGCCTCGGTGAACTTGTCTCGCAGAGGACCGTCGCTGGGTGACATCACCACGACGAAAATGTCGCGCGCCTTACACCACTTTGCCAAATGGCAGACCATAAGCGGGGCGCCGCTCAAGCTCAGCTCATGCGAAACGAGAACAAAATCGCGAGCCGAGCTTTTCACCGGCAAATTTCTTGCGCCGAACATTCGGACTGGGCGTGGCGAATCGGGTTCGAGCCAATCACGCATATTTTCAGTGTAATAAGGATCCCGACACGTGAACGCCGCCCACCGACGCAAGAGAAAAACAGAAGATTTATCCGGTAAGGTGGCCTTCGGCTGGGCCCTGATCGAGGCGTGGCCGTGATGGGTCATGCTGGCGAATGGAGTGTAAACGCAGCGTAAACCGGCCTCGCGAATTTTGAAGCAAAGGTCCAGATCCGAATGCGCGATTGGGGTATCGGTCTCGTCGAACCCACCCAAACGGATGAAATCATCGCGACGGATAGCCAGACACGCGGCCGATAACGCCGAAACGGTCCGCATGGATTGGGCGTAATTGATGTAATTGACTGAGTCAGCCGGCCACTCGTGTAATGCGGTGTCGACGAGGCCCCGGACGCCCGTCACCAGGCCGGCATGTTGGATTCGGCCACTCGGATAGATCAACTTCGGCGATACCGCACCAACCTCTGGGTTCTCGAGCGGCTCGATGACATTTTCAATCCAGTCAGGCTGATTGGCTTCGACATCGTCGTTTAAAAAAATCAAGCGCCGTCCCGTAGCCACTTGCGCACCGACATTGCATTTGGCCGAAAAGTTAAACGCCTTATCGAACGCCACGAAGCGGGCCCGATCGCTGATCGGTGCTCCAGTCGTGTTCAGTCGTTCGCTCAACGCAGTGCGAGTGACGATGATGAATTCGACCTGCGGATAACCGGTCATGGCCGGGAGATCGCGAGCACATTTCTCCGCCCGAGCAGGGGAGTCGGTCGGTATAATGACAGAAACACGGGGTGAATTTCGTATGCGCATCCGCACCCGATTGGCGGTGGGATATTCAATTACTTCAGCATCGAGTCCTCGCCGCTTCACCGCGTCAGCCAAGGCAGAGATATTTGTTTTGCGCGCGTCTGGCTTGCCCCCACTCGCACCGGAAGCAGCGTGCTCCCGCCAATGGTAAAGAACGTGCGGAATGTGAACGATCTGGCGAGCGCGCTCCGTCGCTCTGAGGGCAAAATCGTAATCCTGGGATAAATCGAACTCTTTGCGGAAACCGCGCAACTCAACAGCGAACTGGCGCCGGTAAGCGGTCAAGTGGCCGAGGTACATGAAAGAGTAGAGCAGGTCTGGGCTCCACTCCGGTTTGAAAAATGGCGAGACGCGCCGGCCGTTCCTTAATCGATCTTCGTCGCTGTAAAAGATATCGGCAGCCGGATGCTGCCGAATCGCGCTCGCCAGCTCAAAGAGCGCGAAAGGCGGGAGCAGGTCGTCGTGGTCCACTAACGCGACGAAATCTCCAGTCGCCATTCCCAGTGCGCGGTTGGTGTTTTCGGCCACGCCCAGATTCTTTGGGAGACGCTCTAGCCGAACTCTGGAGTCATTTTTCTCCCACCGCTTGAGCAACGCAGCACTTGTCGCCGACTCCGAACCACCGTCCACCAGGCAAGCTTCCCAATTGCCATAGGTCTGTTGCTGGATAGAGCCGAGCAATTCGTCGAGAAATTTCGGCAGGGGATCGAAAATTGGTACGAGAAGCGAGATCTTAGGGCGTGTCGGCCATTTAGCCGAATCGGTGCGCTGTTTTTCCAGTCCATGCGCGGAAGGTTCGTGATCGGCAATCCATCTGGCATAGCGTTGCTCCACGGTGATGATCGCCCCCGATTGATCTGGCATCGGAAGTGACGGCCGCACCAAACGGCGTAAGTTGCGCGGAACCCGTGCGATTTCGCGCACTATTCGCTCCGGCAGTGAACGCCTTCGCTTCTTTTCCGGCACGGAACTCTTGCTGTCTTTTGGGGCGGTCGCTTTCTCCTTCGCCTTCTTCAGCTTGTCCTCTAGGCCAAGAATGATCCGGGCCTGCCCGTCCATCACTTCCTGTGCTTTGGCTCGATCTTCCAGGACGGTGTCAAACCAGATTTGTCGCACGCTCAGAACTTCGCCTTCGTGGCATGCTCGATCCGCCTCGCAACGCGCCATCATAGCTTCCGCTAACAGCTGATAAGCGATGTGCGTCCTTTCGAACTTTGACTTATCAAACAAACTGACCCGCAATTCAGAAGCCAATGCAGTCGAGCGCGAAGTGGTGATGGCGAGACCAATTCCGTCATGGAACTCCGCAGTTGCTTCCGTCTGTGCCCACGCTTTCCAGGCGGAACGGGGCGAATTGTCCCGTTCCAAATCAATGCCATGAACCAGTACGAGTGCGTCTGGCGTCAACTTCGGCCGAAGCACCGTTAGTTCCTCCCTAATCAGACTCCCTTCGTCCACGTCATCGACGAGTAACACCCCAATCGAAACGTCAGGAACCTGCTTAGCGACATCGTAGACATCGCCCTCCAGTAGCTCGGAGATGCCACGATAAAGCTCAGTGGATCGCTTCTGTGCCGCCACCCAAGCAGGATCGTCTGTCGCCAATTCGTTTTCGCGCCGGCGTCGCACTCCCAGGTAACGGATTGGGCGATTTTGTCCGACCGCTGCCTGGCAGAAGGCAAGGTGCGCCTGCGCATCACCCAGCCCGAGAGTGACGACGATGCGCGGTTTCTCCGAGATCACGATGTCGTACAAGAGCGGCAGGTAAAACCGGGTAGATCCTGCTGTGTAAAAATCGGGGTCGAATCTTGCATCGATCATGGGCATCCGCATTCTAGAGTGAAAGTGATCTCCGCCAAGTGTGCGCACGAAATGGTCGATGCCCGCGGCGACCTCTCGGCAGCACCATTATTAACTGACCTCACCACTTGAAGAAGCGGCGCGCTTAGATGCCAAAACAAGCGGCGCGCCTGAACGACGCGCCGTTTCAACAACCGAAGGCGACTGTTACTTCAATTTGCCCTGGATTTCTTTTGCCAGATTAAGGTGCTTTCGAACCACGGCGGAAGTTTTCTCGGCGAACTGCTTTACCTCAGGATCGCTTCCGTTTTTCGCTTCCTTCTCGAAATCGGCAAGGTCCTTCTCATGATCCTTCACCATCGCATCCATATAATCCTTGTCCGATTTCCACTTGCCGGGCTCCTTCGCACCGGGTAACTCGACTCCCTTTTTCGATGCGATCGATTTCAGCTCCGAATTAGCCTTACTGTGATCGGTCACCATTCGGGCGCCGAACCTTTTGACCTCAGCATTTGAGGCATTTTGTTCTGCCTGTCGCCCCATGGCGACTTCCATCATTCCACCTTGGGCGGCTTCCCTCATAAAGGATCGATCGCCCATGCTGAGCGATCCACCCTTGGCAGTCTCCTGCGATTTCTTGTTAGGGCTCGCATTGGCCGTCGATGTCTGGGTTGGTGAAGGGGTCCGTGTGGGCCCGAACATGGGCGGATTCTGCGCGAACGCCGCACTCGCAAAGCAAATTAAACCCATAGCCGCCACGCCAGCAGCGGCGCGGCCGTTTATAAAAAATCTATCTTTCATAAGTTTTTCTGGTTGTGAGCGCCGAGAGCAAAACCCGGCACCTGAGATTCGCGCGCTCTCTATTTGCTGGACGTAATCTCTTCGGGCAGAACCCTAGGTCAATTGCAGTCGCCATGGCTCAGCTCAAATCCTATAGGAGCTTTCCACCCGTCTAGCGACATCTTTATACCCGTAGTCGGCTTCGTAAATTTGCTTCATGCAGGCCAGTGACTTCTCCAGATCCGCCATCATCTCATAGACGATGCCGAGGTTGTAAACGATTTCCTTTTTCGTCGCATCCATGGCAAGAATTTCGCGCGCTGCTTCCTCCAGCTGTTTAGCAGCGAGATCAAGCATGCCGAGCGCGCGATAACAGCATCCGAGGGCGTTCATCGCTTTTAAACGCGAGTTCGGGTTCTGCCGAGCGCGCTGCAATTCCGGCAGAGCCTCGCGGTGACGACCCGCATTCATCAAGTGCTCGCCCAGTTCGAAACGAAGCTGGAGATCGGTAGGATTTTTCTCAACCCGTCTGCGAGCATCATCGATCAAGATTTCGGCACGTCGCTTTTTCAGTTCCGCTACTTCCGCCACCTTCTCGCCCAGCCTTTCGGCCGAATTCTGCGAGATGAATTCCTCTAGCTCCGCGATTTGCCGGTCCATTTGCCTCACCCGAAGATCGGATATTTTTCGCTCCAAGCTCAAGTCGCTTCTGTCCATCAAATCCGAGGCGCGGCCATACCATGTAACCGCGCCTTCGAAATCGTCTTTCTGCTCGTGTAACGCGCCTAGCCGCATGACATGGTCCACGTTTTCGGGCTCCGCTCGATGGCGCGCGTAGATCTCTGCAATCTGCTGATCGAGCAATTCGCCCACTAACTGCATCCGACTCTGCTGTTCTAGAGAAATGGCCGCCTCTTTGTCTTTGATCAGATCGCGGTAGCTCTCCGCCGTGCCCCAACCGCCGCTTTTCATTGAAGCCCGCGCCGCCGCGTCCTTCCCCAACCGCGCTGCCACGGCATCGGCGGGATCGATCGTATTAATGCGATTGTAAATTTCGACCGCGCGATCGTTGTCGCCTAGTTGATGATACAACCGTCCGACCTCGTGCAGGAGTTTGGTGTCGCGCGGATTTTTCTCGAGCTGAGTTTCCAAGGCGAACACTCCGGTTTCGAGCCACCCCGCCGCGACCGCCGCCGCTTTGAGCAGAAGATTCGCCTGTTTATTGTGGGGCTCGCGCTCGAGAATCTGTTCAATCATTTCGACCGCACGCTTCGGATCTCTTTTCAGAACTCGTTGTGCTTTCATCAGGGAAATCGCCGCCATCGAGATGTGGAAAGAGGCTTTCTTCGCCGTTTTCGCCTTCGTGATTTCCGCGCGACGCAATAATTGTCGTCCAGTCAGAAACTCCGGTTCCTGCTTCAAAATTCGCTGCAAAAGCGAGATGGCGTAACCAAAATTCCGGAGCTCAATCGCCGCAACCGCTTTCAGCCAATGCGCACGCTGTTCCTCACTAAGCTCCTTCTCCGTCTTAACTGCCATGCACCCGATTATAACAAGCCTGGATAAGATTTGGCTCCAGCGATTTTGAGGACGCCGGGTGAGGACTCAATTACGAGCTTTGTTCTCATCCGCCGTTTCTGCCCGCTACAATAAATCCAGTTGCGGTTTCTCCTTCGCCAGCCGGCTCTTCTTCTCGCGTCGCGATTTCGGCGCGTGCACGATTGCCCCGTTTGGCGTCTCCAAGTGGGCGAGGATATCCTTAGCTCGATCGAGAATTTCCTTGGGCAATCCCGCCAGTCGCGCTACTTGAATCCCGTAGCTTTTGTCTGCGCCACCCGGCACGATCTTGCGCAGAAAAATGATCTGATCGTTCCACTCCCGCACCGCCACGTTGAAATTGACAACCCCGCTTCGTTCCGCCGCCAACCTGGTCAGCTCATGGTAATGGGTAGCGAACAAGGTGCGCGCCTTGATTCGATCGTGCAAAAATTCCGCCACACTCCAAGCGATCGACAACCCATCAAAGGTTGAGGTTCCGCGGCCGATTTCATCGAGGATAACCAGGCTGCGCTCAGTAGCGTTGTTCACAATGTTGGCCGTCTCGTTCATCTCCACCATGAAGGTGGATTGTCCCCGCGACAGATCGTCGCTCGCGCCAACGCGAGTGAAAATGCGATCCACAATTCCGATCTCCGCCGCGCTGGCCGGCACAAAACTTCCGATTTGCGCAATCAAAACGATAAGGGCAACCTGTCGGATGTAGGTCGATTTCCCGGCCATGTTCGGCCCCGTGATGACAGCCAAG
>Ga0137415_10007028_pt1 | contig 11164 bp, 11 predicted proteins | sample CZODoug3_1_1_16f_FD_183082 | JGI IMG/M metagenome (GOLD analysis project Ga0137415, IMG submission 183082) | Vadose zone soil fungal communities from Angelo Coast Range Reserve, California, USA - CZODoug3_1_1_16fungal (Hybrid Assembly) | ecosystem: Environmental > Terrestrial > Soil > Vadose...
TCACGCGTTCGGCACCTCGACGGCGACGTTCCCCGGCTGGAACCACATCGCCGGCTGGGGCAACTGGTCGCTCTTCGGCAACTTCGACTTCCACGCATTCTCGAAGCTCGGAGTCGTGTCGGCGCTCGTCTGGGTGTTCGCGCTCTTCCTGTCGGACTTCTTCGACACGATGGGCACGCTCGTCGGCGTCGGGAAGCCCGCCGGTTACCTCGACAAGGACGGGCACATGCCCGATATCCGGAAACCGCTGCTCGTCGACTCACTGGCGGCGATTGCCGGCGGGGCGTCGTCGACGTCTTCCGCCACGACGTACATCGAATCCGGCTCGGGCGTCGCAGCCGGCGGCCGGACCGGCTGGGTCGCGGTAGTCGCGGGAGCGATGTTCATCCCGTTTCTCTTCTTCGCACCGATCATCGGCATGGTGCCGTCGCAGGCGACCGCGGCTGCGTTGATCATCGTCGGCTACCTGATGGTGAGCACGCTCACCGAGGGCGAGGAAGAAGCGGAGGTCGAGGAGGGGATCGCGTCACCCACGCGGGCCAAGATCGCCGGCTATTACGTCAACTCCATCATGGCCAAGCTCGAAGTGAAGGCCGGCGGGTACGATGAGGCGATCCTGCTGGACCCCGAGGGCTACGTCTCCGAAGGCACGGGGGAGAACATCTTCCTCGTGCGTAACGGTGTCGTGAAGACCACGCCGCTGACCTCGATCCTCGAAGGGATCACGCGTAACTCGATCATGCAGCTCGCCCGCGAGCGTGGCCTGACGGTGGTGGAAGAACGGTTCACCCGCGACGAGCTCTACATCGCCGACGAGGTGTTCATGACCGGCACGGCCGCCGAGCTGACGCCGATCCGCGAAGTGGACGATCGCACCGTGGGTACCGGCAAGCCAGGCCCCATCACCCGCGATTTACAAACTGCCTTCTTCGACATCGTCAGTGGGCGTGACGCCAAGCATGCCTCCTGGCTCTCGCCCTTGTAGCTGCGACGGCGGGGCAGGGCTGATCAGTCCGGCAGGCCCTTGCTGTAGCAGTCCAGATGGACGTATTCCCATTCCGATTCATTCTCTGCTGAATCTTTGTTCGGGATGACGTAATTCTCCGTCTGCGTGTCAATCGGCTCCCGGCAGTACGTGCAGATTGGAGACTCGGGCATCGGAACTCCTCACGATTCTTCCAGGGCCCACTGCGTGCGGGGATTCTAGTCGCGGCGTGAGTGCAAAGCAAACCGCATAAGGAGGTAGAGGCTGTCGTTATGGATTGGCTGGGGCAGCGGGCGCTGGTGCAGGGGAGGATTGAGCTGGAGCCGGGGAATCCGAAGCCGGCGAAGGCGTCGCCGGAGCGGACGCAGGCGGTTTGTCCAAGCCGATGGTCGAGGAGTAGTTCCGCTGTTTGGACATGATCGCCAGCGACAGCGACGTGAGCATGAAGATCGTCGCCGTCACGGCGGTCAGCTTGCCCAGGAACGTGCTGGCGCCACGCGCGCCGAAGATGGTCTGGCTGGACCCGCCGAAGGCGGCCCCAATCTCCGCTCCCTTCCCGGATTGAAGCAGGATCACGCCGACCATGATGAAGGCGACCAGCACGTGGAGGATGATCAGGGCTGTGAACATGGCATGCTCCTACGCCTGAGCGGAACTGGCTACGGCAAGAATTCTAGCAAACTGGGCGGGATCGAGACAAGCTCCGCCGACGAGCGCGCCATCCACTTCGCGGATGGCGAGCAGCTCGCCGATGTTCTCTGGCGTCACGCTCCCTCCGTAGAGGATCGGCACGCGCTCGCCTGCCTCGTGCCCCCACAGCGCCGTGAGCCGCGCTCGAATGTGCCGGTGTGCCTCGCGGGCCTGCGCGGGCGTGGCGGGCTGGCCGGACCCGATCGCCCAGACCGGTTCGTAGGCGATCACGACCTCCGTGCCATGGTCCTTGTCAACGCCCGTCAGCGCCTCCGTCAATTGAGGAGCCAGCACCGACTCGGTCTGATTGCGGGCGCGCTGGTCCCACGTCTCGCCAATGCAGAGGATAGGCCGCAATCCGTGGCGCAGCGCGGCCAGCACCTTCTTGTGCACGAGAGCGTCGGTCTCGCCGAAAGAGCGGCGCCGTTCCGAATGGCCGACGATCACGTAGCGGCAGCCCAGATCTTTGAGCATTAGCGGCGAGATTTCCCCCGTGTACGCGCCGGCGTCTTCCCAGTGCATGTCCTGCGCGGCTATGGAAACGGGAGGGGGCCCCGGCCTGCTGGCCCCCCCTCCCGTGCCCTCGAAGAGCCCATGCGTTGTTAATGCCGATGCGACGGCTGAGAGAGCTGTGAACGGAGGAGCAATGACGATGGTGACGTTCGTGGGTGGAGATTTCTTCAGCAGATCAGCCAGGCGCTCAACGAGTCCCACGGCCTCCGGGATCGTCTTGTGCATCTTCCAGTTTCCGACGATCAGCCGCGGGCGTGGGGTCATGGGACCTCGTGGGACGGTGATCAGGTCGGTTTGTTGGGTAGGGCGGCGATGCCCGGCAGTGCCTTCCCTTCCAGCAGTTCGAGTGCGGCGCCGCCGCCGGTGGAGATGAAGGACATGCTCTCGGACACGCCCGCCTTGTGGACCGCCAGCGCTGTGTCGGCTCCGCCGACGATGGTCAGCGCGTAGGCATCGGCAACTGCGTGGGCCACCGCCATCGTGCCGCGCGCGTAGGCGTCGTTCTCGAAGAGACCCATGGGGCCGTTCCAGAGGATGGTCTTGGCGTTGCCGAGCGCTTCCGTGAACAACTTGACGGAGGCCGGGCCGATGTCCAGCCCGTACCAGCCCTTGGGAATCTCCTGCGATGTCACGATCTTGGTCTCCTCCCCGGGGTTGGAGCTGGTCGCCACGACGCAGTCCACGGGCAGGTAGACCTTCACGCCGCGGCCGACCGCATGCTCGTAGATCTCCTTGGCGAACTTGAGCATGTCTTCTTCGACGAGCGAGTTGCCGACCTCAAGGCCCAGGGCCTTGAGGAAGGTGAACGCCATGCCGCCGCCGATGATGACCTTGTCCACCTTCTTCCCGAGGTTTTCGATCACGCCGATCTTGCCGGACACCTTGGCCCCGCCCAGGATCGCCACGAAGGGCCGCATGGGGTTGGCCACGGCGCCCTCCAGGTATTCGATCTCTTTGCGCATAAGGAAGCCGGCGCCGGCCATCGGCAAATATTTCGTGATGCCCGAGACGGAGGCGTGGTTGCGGTGGGCGGCCCCGAAGGCGTCGTTGACGAAGACGTCGGCGAGCGAGGCCAGCGCTTTGGCGAACTGGTCGTCATTCTGCTCTTCGCCGAGGTGGAACCGGAGGTTCTCCAGCAGGAGGACGTCGCCCGCCTTCATCTTGTTCACCAGCATCTCGGCTTGCGCGCCGATGCAGTCCTCCGCGAAGAGGACTTCTTTGCCGAGCAGGCGCTGGAGGCGGCGCGCGACCGGCGCCAGGCTCAAGCGCGGGTCCACTTTCCCCTTGGGGCGCCCCAGGTGGGAGCACAGGATCACCCGCGCGCCTTCGTCCACCGCGTAGTTGATGGTCGGGAGGGTGCCCCGGATGCGGGTATCGTCCGTGATGTGGCCGCTCTCGTCCAGCGGCACGTTGAAGTCCGCGCGGATGATGACACGCTTTCCCCGGAGAGGCAGGTACTCGATGGTGACTTTGTTCAGATGCATGCGGAGCGGCCCGGTACGCTCAGCCGCGGGCGGCCATGTACTTGATGAGGTCCCGGATCCGACACGAGTAGCCCCACTCGTTGTCGTACCAGGCGATGACCTTCACCATGCGCTTGTCGAGCCCAGTGGTCAGCGGGGCGTCCACGATGGACGAGTGAGGGTTCCCGTTCATGTCCACCGACACCACCGGATCCTCGGAATACTGCAGGATGCCCTGGAGGGGACCCTGGGCAGCCGCGCGGAAGGCGGCGTTGACGTCGGCGGGCGTCGCGTCGCTCTCCAGTTCCACCGTCAGGTCGATCAGGGACACGTTCGGCGTCGGCACCCGGATGGCCATGCCGTCCAGCTTGCCCTTGAGCTGGGGCAGCACGAGGTGTAGGGCCCTGGCCGCGCCGGTGCTCGTGGGGACCATCGAGACGGCCGCCGCCCGCGCCCGGCGCAAGTCCTTGTGGGGCAGGTCCAGGAGCTGCTGGTCGTTCGTGTAGTAATGGATCGTGGTCATGAGGCCGTGCTTGATGCCGAAGCGCTCCAGCAAGACCTTGGCCACCGGCGCGAGGCAGTTCGTCGTGCACGAGGCGTTGGAGACGACCTGGTGCGCCTTCGGATCGTAGACCTTCTCGTTGACCCCCAGGACGAGCGTGACGTCTGCGTCCTTGGACGGCGCCGAGATGATGACCCGCTTGGCGCCGGCGGCGAGATGCTTGGCGGCGTCGTCCCGGTTCGTGAAACGGCCGGTGGACTCGATCACGTAGTCCACGCCGAGGCTGCGCCACGGGAGGTCCTTCGGGTCCCTGAGGGCCAGGATCTTGATGGGCCGGCTGTCGACGATCAGGTAGTCGTCCTTGGCCTCGACCGGGACATCCAGCACGCCGTGGATCGAATCGTACTTGAGCAGGTAGGCGAGGGTCTTGGCGTCGGTCAGGTCGTTGATCGCGACGAATTCCAGGGCCGGATCGCCCAGGGACGCACGCAGCACGTTGCGCCCGATGCGCCCGAACCCGTTGATGCCGATGCGGATTGCCATGACAGTCGAATCTTAAGGGAATGATACTGAGGAGTCAATCGCTCAGGTGCCCATCTCCCAGGAGGCGAGGTACTTTTCCTGCTCCTTCGTGAGCCGGTCGATCGTCACGCCCATGGCGGCGAGCTTGAGCCGGGCGATCTCCTTATCAATGGCCGCCGGTACCGGGTAGACCTGGTTCTTCAGCGACCGGCCATGCTTGACCAGGTACTCGACCGACAGCGCCTGGTTGGCGAAGCTCATGTCCATGACGCTGGAGGGGTGGCCCTCGGCCAGCGCCAGGTTCACGAGCCGGCCTTCGCCCAGCAGGTTGATCCGCCGGCCGTTCGGCAGGAGGAACTGCTCTACGCCCTCGCGGACCATCTTGCGTCGGCGGGCGAGCCGCTCCAGCGCTGGGATGTCGATCTCCACATTGAAGTGGCCGGAGTTGCACACGATGGCGCCGTCCTTCATGACCGCGAAATGCTCCTTGCGGATCACCTTCAGATTGCCGGTGACGGTGATGAAGAAGTCGCCGACCCGCGCGGCCTCCTCCATCGCCAGGACGCGGTAGCCGTCCATCACGGCCTCGAGCGCCTTCAGCGGGGCCACCTCCGTCACAATGACGTCCGCCCCCATGCCTTTGGCGCGCGAAGCGACGCCGCGCCCGCACCAGCCGTAGCCCGCGACCACGACGATCGAGCCGGCGACAAGGCGGTTGGTGGCTCGGATGATGCCGTCGAGGGTGCTCTGCCCCGTACCGTACCGGTTGTCGAACATGTGTTTGGTGTCGGCGTCGTTGACGGAGATGACGGGGAACTTCAGCACGCCCTTCTTCGCCATGCTCCGCAGCCGGATGACCCCTGTCGTGGTCTCCTCGGTCCCGCCGGCGATGCGGGCCGTCTTCCGCTCGCTGTGCAGCGTGGACACGAGGTCGCACCCGTCGTCCATGGTGATCGTGGGGTTGTGGCCGAGCGCGGCATGGATGTGCTTGTAGTACGTCTTCTTGTCCTCGCCCTTGATGGCGAAGGTCGGGATGTGGTCGTGGGCCACGAGGGAGGCGGCTGCGTCGTCCTGCGTGCTCAGGGGGTTCGAGGCACACAGCCGCGCCTCGGCGCCGCCGGCCTGCAGGGTCTGCATCAGGTTCGCGGTCTCGGTCGTTACGTGCAGGCAGGCAGCGATGCGGACCCCGCGCAGGGGGCGCTCCTTGGCGAACCGTTTCCGCACGAGCCGCAGCACCGGCATGGACTCCTCGGCCCACTCGATCCGCATCCGGCCCTGGTCGGCCAGTCTCAAGTCTTTCACGTCGTAGTCCACGAGTCGTCTCCTGTCAGTAAAAGGGGGACAGATTGAAAAAGGAAAGTTACTTGCCCGCTTCCCGCCGCAAGACCTTCGCCAGATCGGTCTTCTCCCACGTGAACTCCGGCTCGTTGCGGCCGAAGTGTCCGTAGGCCGCCGTCTTCTTGTAGATCGGCCGCAGGAGCTTGAGGTGGTCGATGATCCCGCGAGGGGTCATGGGGAAGTGCTTGCGTACCAGCTTGTCAACCAGGTCGATAGAAACCTTCTCGGTGTTTTTCGTGTCGATCAAAATGGACACCGGCTCGGACACGCCGATCGCGTACGCCAGCTGGATCTCGCACTTGTCGGCGAGGCCGGCGGCCACAATGTTCTTCGCGATGTACCGAGCCATGTACGATGCCGAGCGGTCCACCTTGCTGGGATCCTTGCCCGAGAACGCGCCGCCGCCGTGGCTGCCGACGCCGCCGTAGGTGTCCACGATAATCTTGCGCCCAGTGAGTCCCGTGTCGCCCATGGGGCCGCCCACCACGAACCGACCGGTCGGATTGATGTGGTATTTCACGCTGAGGGGGTCGAAGATGTCCTTGGGCATGACGGGCTTGATCACGTATTCGATCACGTCCCGCTCGATCTTCTTGCTGGTGACATCCGGGCTGTGCTGGGTGGAGACGACGATCGTGTCCACCCGGACGGGCCGGCCATTCCGGTATTCGACCGTCACCTGGGACTTGCCGTCGGGGCGGATCCACGGGAGGAGGCTCTTTTTCCGGACTTCGGCCAGCCGCCGGGTCAGTCGATGCGCGAGCACGATGGGCATTGGCATCAACTCGGGCGTTTCGTTCGTCGCGTAGCCGAACATCAATCCCTGGTCGCCCGCGCCGCCCGAGTCCACGCCGACGGCGATGTCAGGGGATTGGTTGTGGATCGAGGTGATCACGGAACAGGTGTGGTAATCAAAGCCCCAGGCGGCGTCGGTGTACCCGATCTGCCGGATCGTCTCCCGGATGATGTCGGGGATCTCGACGTAGGCCTTGGTGGAGATCTCCCCGGCGACGAACGCGATGCCGGTAGTTAGGATCGTCTCGCAGGCGACCCGGCAGCGCTTATCTTGGGCGATGATCGCATCCAGAATGCCATCCGAGATCTGGTCCGCAATCTTGTCCGGATGGCCTTCGGTGACGGATTCGGACGTGAACAGGTAATTGTGTCGGCTCATTATTCGGAGTCCCTCATTGTGGTTCGCTGCCAGGAGAGTCTGAGTCCGGGCCTGGACGGATTTGGCCCTGAGAGTAGCGAGTGAAGTCCTCGGTTGTCAAGGAGAAATTCCGTTGTGACCATGCGCGATTCCACGCGGACCTGCTTGACAGTCCAAGCGCACGCCCTGTAGGATTGATTGGCCTCTATCGACTCTCAAGCCACGAATCCCATGGATGCCATTACGAAACGGACCGAGGATGCGAAGTCGTTCAGTTTCAAGGAATTCGGCGACGCCCTCGTCGAGTTTTTCAGCTCGCTAAAGCTGGCGATTTTCCTGATGATCACCCTAGCCATTCTCTCAACGGTGGGGACGGTCATCCAACAGGGCGAGCGGCCTGAGGTCTACATCAAGGAGTATGGAGAGAACGCCTACTGGTGGTTCGTCAAGCTGGGGTTCGTTGACATCTATCATACCTGGTACTTCTCGACCGTTCTGGTCCTGCTCTGCATCAACTCCCTGACCTGTTTCCACCAGCGGTTCCCGGCGATCTGGCGCTCGATCCGGCAGGATAAGGTCAACGTCACGGCGTCGTTCATCCAGAGCCTGAAGCGATCCGCGACGGTGGATCTGCCGGCCGAACGGTCCAAGGTCACCGAGGCGCTGGGCGTGGCGTTCGCCGAACGGGGCTATCGGGTGCTGGTCAACAAGGGCGGAACCGAGACGACCCTCTACGCCACGAAAGGCGTCATGGGCCGGGTCGCTGCCCACGTGGCCCACCTCAGCGTGACGGTCATCGTGGCGGGCGGGCTCCTCGGCAACATCCTGGGCTTCCGCGACTTCGGCGTCTGCCTCGAAGGAGAAACCTATCACGTCCCACAGGGGAACTTTGACCTGCACGTGGACAAGTTCTGGATCGACTACTACGAGAACGGCGCGGTCAAGTCCTACAACAGCACCCTGACGGTCATCGAGAACGGGGAGAAGAAGGCCACCAAGACGATCACCGTCAACGACCCGCTGGTCTATAAGGGCATCTGGTTCTATCAGTCCAGCTACGGCGATTCCTGGGACCGCGTCGAGAAGGCGCGGATCGTGGTGCGGGACAAGGCCACGGACAAGGTCGCCGGCGAGGCTATCCTGGACTGGCGCAAGGAGGCCGAACTGAAAAATCTGGGGCTCAAGCTCCAGTTGACGGATTTCGTGGCGGACTTCGGGTTCGACGCCAAGGACCGCCGCGTCTATTCGAAGACGGTCGAGCACGAGAACCCGGCCGTCAAGCTGGCCATCACGGAATACGATCGGCAGCTCCCGGCGCCGTGGATCTTCTATAATTATCCTGACCTGTTCGAGATCCAGGGGTCCAAGTACAAGTTCGAGCTGACCGGCTACCTGACGAAGAAGTTCACCGGCTTGCAGATCGCCAAGGACCCGGGCGTGATCATCGTGTGGATCGGCTCCACCCTGCTGGTCGTGGGGGTGATGCTGTCGGCGCTCATCTTTCACCGGCGGGTGTGGGCCAAAGTGGTCTCCGAGCCGCACGGCGTGACGGTCTACTTGGGTGGGACGGCCTACAAAGGGCAGATCGACTTCGACCGCGAGTTTCAACGACTCAGTGAGCAGCTCAAGACGCTGCGACAATCAACAGTATAAGATAGAGGAGAAGCCATGTTTCGATCGCTGTTTCTCTTTGACGTGACGTTCTGGCTCTACCTGGCTGCGGTGGTGCTGTACTTCGGCTACCTCGCGGCGTCGAAGAAGGCCCTGCGCCCGGCGTATGCCGGGCATCCGGTGTCCTCCGAGGAAGACGACGGCTGGACACAGCCGCTCGGACAGCTCGCGACCTGGGTCACCTTCTTTGGGCTCCTGGTGAACGGCCTGGCCTTGGGGATGAGAGCCTACGAGCGCATGCAGCTGTCCGGCACGTTCGCGCCCTGGTCCAACCAGTTCGAGGCGATGTCGTACGTCTCCTTCGCGATCATCGCGGGCTACCTGTTTCTGGAGCTCAAATACGGGATCAAGGCTGTCGGGGCGTTCGTCGTGTCGGTCGGATTCATCGCGATGGGCGCCGCGTCGCTCCTGCCGTACCGCTATCAGGTCGCGGAGCCGCTGGTGCCGGCGTTGAACAGCTATTGGATCTACATCCATGTCTCCATCACGCTGACCAGTTACGCGGCGTTCGCGATGGCGGGCGGCCTCGGCGTGATGTACCTCCTCAAGGAGCGCGCGGAGAGCCGGGGACGCCGCGGCACGATCTACGATACGTTTCCGAGCCTGGAGAAGATCGATGAGCTCGGCTACAAATCGGTCATGATCGGATTCCCGCTGCTGGCTTTCGGGGTCATTCTAGGCGCTATGTGGGCCAACTACGCGTGGGGCGGGTACTGGTCCTGGGATCCCAAGGAGACGTGGTCGCTGATCGTGTGGCTGATTTACGGCGCCTACATCCATGCTCGCATGAACCGAGGCTGGGAAGGCCATCGCGCCGCGCTCTACCAAGTGTTCGGCTTCGGCATGGTCGTCTTCTGCTTCTGGGGCGTCAACTTCCTGCTCTCGGGGCTGCATGCCTATGCCTGATCGGGACGTCGCACTCAGTACCACGAGCGCGGCGTCTGTCCGGTCCAGGCCGGCGGTGCGCCGCCGGCTGATCGTGATCCTCGGCGGGCTCGCCATCCTCGTGTTCGCATTCGGCGTGGTCTGGCTGCAGAGCTCCAAGTACGAGCCGCTCGTCGTCGGCATGACGGCGCCTGACTTCAGCCTGCCGGATCTGCAGGGGAAGACCCAGCGGCTGACGGACTATCGCGGCAAGGTTGTCTTCCTGAACTTCTGGGCCACCTGGTGCAAGCCCTGCAAGGAAGAGATGCCCTCGATGCAGGTGCTCTGGGACAACCTCAAGAACCAGGACTTCATGATGCTGGCCGTCAGCATGGACCGGGTCACGACGACGAAAGACATTCCGTCCTTCGTCGAGACCCTGAAGTTGTCCTTCCCGATCCTGACGGACTCCTGGGGGCAGACCGACAAGCGCTACAAGCTGATGGGCGTGCCGGAGACCTATATCATTGATCAGAACGGCGTGCTCCGCGAGAAAGTCATCGGACCGCGGGACTGGACGAGGCGTGAGAGCATCGAGACCATCGTGCAAATGCTGCAGAAGCAACCCAAGTCCGTCAAGGCTGACTGATAGATTGAAAGTGGTTCCGTACGCTCTGCGCCCCCTCTCCCTCGCCCTCCCCCCAAGCCTTCTTTCTTGTCTTTGCCTGCTCGCCGTCCTGACAACTTTTATCGGGTGCGACGACGTGCCTGACAACGAGCTCACCGGGGACCAGGTGGCGGTTCCGGCTGCACCTGTGCTCACCGAAGCGCCCAGGGTCGGCCACCTGGCGCCGGACTTCGTGCTGAATACGCTCGATGGCCGGGAAGTGCGCCTCTCCGACTATCGCGGGCATGTCGTTTTTCTGAACTTCTGGGCGACGTGGTGCGGACCGTGTAAGGTGGAGATGCCCACGATGGAGCGCCTCTACCGCGAGTATCGCCGCCAGGGGTTCGCGATCCTGGCGGTCTCCGGGGACCCGGAAGGGCCGGCCGTGACGAAACCCTACCGGGAAGCCTTGGGGCTGACCTTCACCATCGCCCACGATCCGGACGCAGTGGTGATGCGCCTGTACGGGGTGCGCACGCTGCCCGTCACGTTCTTGGTCGATCGCGAGGGGGTGATCACGCACCAGATCTTCGGCGCGCGTGACTGGCAGGACACTGAAGCCCGCGACGGCATCCGGAGGCTGCTAAAAATTCGTTGAAATGTTCGCGCAGGCCCACGACATCACCCTCGTCATTGCCTTCGCGGCGGGCTTCCTCTCGTTCGTATCCCCCTGCGTGCTCCCGCTTGTGCCGTCATACCTCATCTATATCACCGGTCTGACCCTTGAGGAGCTGACCAGTCAGGCGGACCGGAATCGGGTGCGCGCGACCATCGTCCTGAACTCCCTGTTTTTCGT
>Ga0137415_10007029_pt1 | contig 11163 bp, 10 predicted proteins | sample CZODoug3_1_1_16f_FD_183082 | JGI IMG/M metagenome (GOLD analysis project Ga0137415, IMG submission 183082) | Vadose zone soil fungal communities from Angelo Coast Range Reserve, California, USA - CZODoug3_1_1_16fungal (Hybrid Assembly) | ecosystem: Environmental > Terrestrial > Soil > Vadose...
ATCGAGCCGACGGTGCGCTCGCTCGACAAGATGCCGCGCCAGGTGCTGATCGAGGTCCTGGTGGCCGAGATCACGCTGAACCAGGACATGCAGCTCGGCATCGACTGGGCACTGCGGGCGGGCAAGTTCAGCGCGGCGCAGCAGTCCATCGCGACGTCGACGACCACCACTCCGGCGATCACGACCCCCACCGGGTTCGATACGATCGGCGCAATCACCACCATCGCCGGCCTGCCCGCCGGCGGGCTCACCGGGTTCACCTTCGCGACCGACAAGTTCTTCGCGATGCTCAACGCCTTCGCCTCGGACAATCGGGTCAACGTCATCAGCAACCCGCACGTGATGACGTCGGAGAACAAGAAGGCCATCATCAATGTCTCGCAGTCGGTCCCGATCATCACGGGCCAGCAGACCAGCACGGTGAGCACGCCCGGCACGACGGGCGGCACCACGAGCACGAGCATCACCACGGGCGGCGTCAACCAGACGGTCGAGTATCGTGACGCCGGCGTGATCCTCACCGTCACGCCGCGCATCGGCGAGCGCGGCACGGTGGCGCTCGACGTCAAGCAGGAAGTCAACTCGGTGGGCCCGGCGGTGGCGCCGACGAACTCGCCGTCGTTCCTCAAGCGCGAGGCCGAAACGTCGGTGGTGCTCTTGAACAACCAGACGCTGGTGCTCGGTGGGCTGATCCAGGACACACGGACGATCAACCAGCGAGGGATCCCGCTGCTCAGCAGGATCCCGGTCATCGGCTATCTGTTCGGCTTCAAGGAAAACCTGCTCCAGAAGAGCGAGCTGATCCTCCTGATCACGCCGCGCGTGGTCGGCACGCCGGTCGACGCGCAGAGGATCACCGACCAGCTGCGCAGCGCGACGCCCGAGTTGAACGACGCCCTGCGCCGCGGCCCGCGCCCGCCGACCACCGCGCCGCCGGCGCCGCTGGCGCCGACGCCCGCGCCGGTGCCCGGCGCCCCTGTTCCCGCGCCGAGGAGTAGCGCGCCGCCCGTCACGCCCGTGCCGGTCGTGCCGGCGACGCCGCCGCCCGCCCCCATCATGCCGCCGTCGGGCGTGCCGCCGATCCCCCCGGCGCCGACGCAGCCGTCCGGCTCGCCGACGTTCGACGAGTCGCAGCCGCGCACGCGCTCGGATGGCCGTTCGGTCCCGCCGCCGGTGAACTTGCTGATCCCGCGCCGCGCCGAGTAGCCGTCTCCCGATCCAGACAGTTGCCGATGTCGCTCATGAGGCCACCGTCGAGCGGCACCTTGCGGAGGCCGAGGCCCAGGACCTTCGCGCGTTGCTCGCCTCGACTGCGCGTCGGTGGAGCCTCATGCGCCTCGACGACGAGGTACTCAGTCGCGCCCGCCGCCCGTTCGCCCTCGAACCGCTCCGAGCGCTCGAGGCCCTTCATCTCGCGAGCGCCCTGATCGCGCGCGAGGGGGCGGCCGCATTCGTGCTGCTGTCCCTCGATCGGCGGCTTCGCGAGGCGGCGCGGCACGCAGGGCTCGCTGTCGCGCCGGCGTAGGCGCTGACGCGTCGCCCCCTCAGCGCCCGGTGAACTTCGGCGGCCGCTTCTCGAAGAACGCGGCCAGTCCCTCCTGGTGGTCCTCGGACGAGATGGCGACGCCCTGGGAGAAGGCCTCCAGATCGAGCGCGCCGGCCAGATCCGACGTGGCCGCGCGGTTCACCATGTGCTTGGCCATCGCGAGCACCGCCGGCGGGCCGGCGGCGATCTTCTCGGCGAGCGCGCGCGTCGTCGTCTCGAGCTCGGCGACGGGCACCACGCGGTTGACGAGCCCGATGCGCGCGGCCTCGGCGGCGTCGATGATCTCCGCGGTGAAGATCAGCTCCTTGGCGCGGGCCAGACCGACCACGCGCGAGAGCAGCCAGGTGCCGCCCCCGTCGGGGACGAGCCCGATCTTCCAGAACAGCTCGCCGAACTTCGCGCGGTCGGAGGCCACGATCAGGTCGCAACAGAGCGCCAGGTTCGAGCCGGCGCCGACGGCGTAGCCGTCCACCATGGCGATCGTCGGCTTGGGGAAGTCGACGAGCCGCAGCACCATGCGGTTCAGCGACTCGACGCGCGCCCGCCCCTCGGCCGCGGTGTGGCGCTTCGCGCGCATGGTCTTGACGTCGCCGCCGGAGCAGAAGTGGCCGCCGGCGCCGGTCAGGATCACGACGCGCGCGGCCTCGTCGGCCTCGATCTCGTCGAGCACGGCCGCCAGCTCGCGGCGCATGACGAAGTCCAGCGCATTGCGGGCCTCCGGACGGTTCAGGGTGATCGTCGCCACCGCGCCGGCGCGCTCGGAGATCAGCGTGTGGTAGCCCACCGCGTGCTCCTTTCAGGCCTCGAGATCGTCATCGTCGCGCCATGATAACGGCGGCTCCGCGGGCTGTCCACACGGCGCGTGCTAAAATTCCCGTACTGTCATGCGCCTGATCGGCATGGTGCACCTACCCCCGCTGCCCGGCAGTCCTCGCTGGGACGGCTCGATGGAGCGCGCGATCGCCGTCGCCCTCGCCGACGCGAGCGCGCTCATCGACAACGGCATGGATGCGCTCATCATCGAGAACTACGGCGACGCGCCGTTCACGGCCGGCCGCGTCGCGGCCGCCACCGTCGCCGCCATGGCCGTGATCGCGCACGAGATCCGCCGCGCGCTGCCCGACGCCCCCCTCGGCGTCAACGTTCTCAAGAGCGACGCGCGCTCCGCGCTGGCCGTGGCCACCGCCATCGGCGCGCGCTTCATCCGCGTCAACGTCCTCGCCGGCGCGGTGGTGGCCGACCAGGGCATCGTGCAGACCGACGCCCACGACCTGCTGCGCGACCGGCGCCTGCTCGGCGTCGACGTCGCGATCTTCGCCGACGTGCAGGGCAAGCACGCGGTGCCGCTGGCGCCCGTCGAGCTGGAGCAGCAGGCGCGTGACCTCGCCGCGCGCGCGCTCGCCGATGGCCTCGTCGTCTCCGGGCGCGCCACCGGCGACGCCACACCGATCGAGGACGTCAAGCGCGTGCGCAGCGCGGTGCCCGACGTGCCGATCCTCGTCGGCAGCGGCGTGACGCCCGAGACGGCGCCCGAGCTGCTCTCGCTGGCCGACGCGCTCATCGTCGGCACGTCGCTCAAGCGCGACGGCGACGTGAGCGGCCCCGTCGACCCCGCGCGCGTGCGCCGGCTGGTCGACGCCGTCGGTGGCCGCTAGCCTCTCCCGCGCGCTCCTGCTCGCCCTCGCTCTCAGCGTTGCCGTGTGGGCTGCCGGCTGCCGCAGCGTCGCGCCCGAGCGCTTCGGCGAGCTGAACCCGCGGCTGGGCGAGCTGCTCCTCGTCGGCTTTCACGGGACCGCCTTGCAGGACAACGCGGATCTCGACAGGCTCCTGTGCGAGACGCGCGTGGCCGGCGTCATCCTCTTCGCGCGCAACATCGTCGACGCCGCGCAGACGGCGCGCCTCACCCGCGACCTGACGGCGCGTGCGCGCGCGTGCACGGGCCGGCCGCTGCTGGTGGCGGTGGACGCCGAGGGCGGGCGGGTCATGCGCCTCGGTCCGGCCGCCGGCTGGACGGCCACGCTCTCGCACCAGGACCTCGGCCAGGCCGGCGACCTCGCCCAGACCGAGCTGGAGGCGCGACGCATCGGCGGCATGCTGCGCGACGCCGGCATCAACTGGAACCTGGCGCCGGTGATCGACGTCGGCTACAACCCGGCCAATCCCGTGATCGTCGGTGTCGGCCGCTCGTTCGGCGCCAACCCCAAGCTCGTGGCCGCGCAGGCGCGCGCGTACATCACCGGCATGCACGCGGCCGGCATCCTGACGGCGGTGAAGCACTTCCCCGGCCACGGCTCCAGCGTCGACGATTCCCACGCGGGCTTCGTCGACGTCACGGACACCGCGCGGCCGGACGTCGAGCTGGTCCCCTACCGGCTGCTGCTGGCGGAGGGCGTCGTGGATGCGGTGATGACGGCGCACGTGTACAACCGCCACCTCGATGCCTGGGTGCCCGCCACCCTGTCACGGCCGACCATCGACGGCGTGCTGCGGAGCCAGCTGGGCTGGCGGGGCGTGGTGGTGAGCGACGACATGCGGATGGGCGCGATCGAGCAGCATTACGGCGCCGGCGACGCCGCCGTGCGGGCGCTCCGGGCCGGCGTCGATCTGATCCTGATCGCCGACGACCGCCTGCCCGGCGATCGCTCGGCCTCCGCCGAGACCCTCAAGGCCATCCGCCGAGCCCTGCGCCGGGGCCGGCTGCCTGCCGGCCAAGTGGACGAGGCGCTGGCGCGAATCGCCACGCTCAGGTCTCGATTGACCGTGGCCGCCGACGTCCGCTAGGCTCGTTGGGTGAGGGTCAGGCGCGACTTTCCGCTGTCGCTCAAGGTCAAGCTCAGCGTCCTCATCACCTCGCTGGTCGCCCTCGCCGTCCTCCTCGTCGGCTTCTCGCTGCTGGGGCGCCAGGAGCAGGCCCTGACCGACGCCGTCACCAAGCGCGGCCTCACCATGGCCGCCAATCTCGCCGCCGGCGGCAAGAGCGCGCTGGCGACCAACGACGACCTCGCCCTCAATATTCTGGTGAAAGAGGCGATGCACGATCGCGACGTCGCCTACGTCGTCTTCGCGGACGAGAAGGGCCTCGTGCACGCGCACCCCGACGTGACGGCGATCGGCCGGCCCGTCGTCCGGCCCGCGGGGCTGAAGCCGCCGGGCACGGGGCTGCTCGTGCAGAAGTACAAGACCGCCGCCGGCGCCGACACCATCGACATCTCCGTGCCGCTCGCCTTCAGCAAGACGCCGCTCGGCACGCTCTACCTCGGCTTCGGCACCGGCGCGATCACCGCCGCCGTGAGCCAGGCGCGCAACCAGGCCGCCGTCATCACCGCCTTCATGATCGTCCTCGGGCTGGGCGGGGCGGTGGCGCTGGCCACCCTGCTCGCGCGCCCGATCTACCGGCTGATGGACGCGACCGACGCCGTCGCCCAGGGCGATTTCAGCGTGTCGGTGCCCGTGACGACGCGCGACGAGCTGGGCGTGCTGACGGAGTCCTTCAACCGGATGGCGCGCAGCCTGCGCGAGAAGGAGATGATCAAGCGCGCGTTCACGCGCTACGTGGCGCGCGAGGTCGTCGAGGAGGTGCTGAAAGACCCCGAGCACGCGATGCTCACCGGCGAGCGCCGCGAGGTCACCGTGCTCTTCTGCGACATCCGCGGGTTCACGTCGCTGTCCGAACGCCTCACCCCGGAGCAGGTCGTCAGCCTGCTCAACGAGTTCTACACGCTCATGATCGAAACGGTGTTCAAGCACGACGGCACCCTCGACAAGTTCCTCGGCGACGCCGTGATGGCCGTGTTCGGCGCGCCCATCGGGTATCCCGATCACGCCGCCCGCGCCGTGAAGACCGCGCTCGACATGCGCACGGCCATCGCCGCGCTGGGCGCGCGCCGCCGCGCGATGGGCCAGGACCCGTTCGAGGTCGGCATCGGCGTCAGCCTCGGCGAGGTCGTCGCGGGCACGGTGGGCACCGAGGAGCGCATGGAGTACACCGTCATCGGCGACAGCGTCAACGTCGCCTCGCGCCTGCAAGACCGCGCCAAGCCCGGCTCCATTCTCCTGACCCGCCGCACGTACGACGCGGTGAGGGATGTCGTGGACGCGAAGTCGCTCGGCGCGATGAAGGTCAAGGGCAAGGAGGAAGAGGTCGAGGTCTACGAGGTGCGCGGCCTGTGCGCGCGCTGAGCCTCGGCGCCGCGCTGCTGGTGCTCGGCGGCTGCGCCTCGATCGGCAGCGCGCCCGACCGGTCGACGGCCACCGTCGTCGGCGAGTCGGAGGACTTCATCGTCGCCGTCCCCGCCCGGAACGAGACGTCCGGGACGCTGGCGCGAACCTACCTGGCCGACCCGACCAAGGCCTGGATGATCGAGGACTTCAACGGCGGCGCGCGCACCTTCGCGGCCGGCCGGCGCGTGGTCATCCCCCGGCGGCCGTGGAACCCGGCGGGCGTGGAGCCGACCGGCTATCAGCTCGTGCCGATCCTCGTCTACCACAACCTCGGCCCGCAATCGAAGGGCCGCCTCACGCTCGGCAGCGGCGCCTTCGCCGAGCAGATGCGCTACCTCAAGCGCGAAGGCTACCGCGTGGTGTCGCTGGCGGACTTCGTCGAGTGGCTGCGGCTCAAGCGGCAGCTGCCGAGGAAATCCGTCGTGCTGACGTTCGACGACGGCTACCACTCGTTTCGCGACTACGCCTATCCCGTGCTGAAGCAGCTGGGCTTCCCGGCCACGCTCTTCGTCTACACCGACTACGTCGGCGTCGGCCGCAACGCGCTCTCCTGGGACGAGCTGAAGGCCCTCGTCGCCGAGGGCGTTGACGTGCAGGCGCACTCCAAGACGCACGGCGACCTGCGCCGCCTGGCCGGCGAGACCGACGCGCAATACGCGCGGCGCATGCAGGCCGAGCTGGCCGATCCGCCGCGGCTCTTCCAGCGTCAGCTCGGGCACGGCGTGCAGTTCCTCGCGTACCCCTACGGCCGCTTCGACGACGCGCTGCTGGCGCGCGTGCAGGAGCAGGGCTACGCCGCCGCCTTCACCGTGCGCCGCGAGAGCAATCCGTCGTTCGTGCGGCCGCTGCAGATCAGCCGCAGCCAGGTCTACTCCGAGATGACGCTCGAGCAGTTCGCCAGGAACCTGAACCTCTTCCACGAAGAGAATTTGCGATGAGGGCCGCCGCCGCGCTCGGCGCGGCGCTCGTGCTGGCCGCGTGCGCGCCGGTGCCGTCGAGGCCGGATCTGGTGGGGCCCAGCCACGCGCGGGCCAAGAAGCTGGAGGCGGACGGCCAGCTCCGCCCGGCCTTGCTCGAATGGAAGGTCGCGCGCGCCATCGATCCCAACGACGCCGAGACGCGCGCCAACGAGGCGCGCCTGACCGCGCGCATCGAGGGGCTCGTGGCCGCCCGGGTCACCGAGGCGCGCGGGGCGCTGCAGCGCGGGGCACCCCTGCAGGCGCGGCGGCTGCTGCTGTCGGCGCTCGCCCTCGACCCCACGAACACGACGGCGGCCGAGCTGCTGCGCGGCATCGGCGAGGTGGACTCCGTGACCTATACGGTCCGCGCGGGCGACACGCTCGCCTCGGTCGCCGAGCGCTACTACGGCGACCGCGCGCGCGGCGAGGTGATCTGGGAGACGAACAACCTGCCGCCCGGCAAGCCGCTCGTGGTGGGCGCCGTGCTCCGCATCCCGGAGATCCCCGGCGTGCCCTTCTACGCGCCGGGCCGCAAGCCGCCGCCGGCCGGGACCGCGTCCATGCCCCGCGGCCCCGACCGCGCGGGGGTGTCGCCGGACGAGCCGCCGGAGGTCAATCCGCTCCTCGCCGACCTGCGCGACGCGGTCGATCGCAAGGAGTTCACCTCCGCGCTCGCCGACATCGACCGCTTTCTCGCCGAGAATCCGCGCGATCGCGAGGGCACCGAGCTGAAGAAGCTGGCGCTCTACCGTCAGGGCCAGGTGGCGCTCGAGGAGAAGAAGTACGACGACTCGTACCGCGCGCTGACGCAGCTGGCCAAGCTGCAGCCCGACTACCAGGACGTGGCGAGGCTCTTGCCGGAGGCGCGGCAACAGGTCATCGACCGCCACTACCAGGAAGGCATCCGTCTCTTCCGCGAGGAGAAGCTGCCCGAGGCCATCGCCGAGTGGAAGACCGTGCTCGAGATGGATCCGCAGAACGTCAACGCCCGACGCAACCTCGAGCAGGCCGAGCGCCTGGTCAAGGGCCTCGAGGAGCGCAAGTCGCGCTAGAGGAGCCGGGCCACCTCCGCGCGCGTCGGCAGCGACGGCTGCGCACCGCGCTTCGTGCATGAGAGCGCCGCCACCGCGTTGGCGAACGCGAGCGCCTCGGGTAGCGCACGCCGCTCCGCCAGCGCCACCGCGAGCGCGCCGTTGAAGGCGTCGCCGGCGGCGGTCGTGTCCACCACGTCGACGCGCGGCGCGACGGCGCGGTACGAGCCCCCGCGGCCCCGGCAGAGCGCGCCGGCCTCGCCGAGCGTGACGATGACCGTGCCCGCGCCGCGCGCGACGAGCGCGTCGGCGGCGGCCTCTGCGCCGGCCGTCGCCGCCGGCGGCACCCCGCTGAGCCGCGCGGCCTCGCCGGCGTTGGGCGTCAGGTAGTCGACGAGGTCCAGCCGGTCGATGGGCGCGCGCGGCACCGGCGCCGGGTTGAGGATCGTCGTCGCGCCGGGTCGCCGCGCGAGCGCGAGCGCGGCCGTGACGCACTCGAGCGGCACCTCGCACGATGCCACCACAACCTCGGCCCAGGCGAAGTCCTCGGCGCGCGCCTGCACCTGCGCCACCGTCAGCGCGCGGTTGGCCCCGGGCGCCACGCCGATCTGGTTGCGCCCCGTGCGGTCCACCAGGATCAGCGCGGTGCCGGTGGCCGACGCCGGCGTCGTCGCCACGCCGGCCACGCCGATGCCCTCCTCGGCCAGCGCTGCGCGCACCTCGCGGCCCGACGGATCGTCGCCGACGCAGCCGATCAGCCGCACCTCGGCGCCGAGCCGGCGCGCCGCCACCGCCTGGTTGGCGCCCTTGCCACCGCGCGCGACGAGCAACGTGCCCTCGGTGACGGTCTCGCCGGGCTCGGGCAGCCGCTCCAGCGCGACCGTGAAATCGACGTTGGCCGAGCCGACGACTAGGACGCGGGGCACAGCCGCTCCAGGAATATGGACAGGAAGCGCGGCGTGTCGACCACGTGGGCGAAGCGGGCGTTGGGCTCGCCGGCCGCGCGCCGGGTCTGGCCGTCGGGGCCGACGGCGAGACGGACCGGCTCCCAGCGGACCAGCGTGGGATCGAGGGCGACGCCGACGGCGAGCGGGTCGTGCAGGTCCATGCCGCGCCTGCCGTGCGCCAGATCGATTCGCAGCGCGTACTCGACGACGCGGCGCACGCGGTCGGCGAACGGCGCCGGCGCGCGTGCGAGCGCCGACTGCAGCGCGGCGGGCTCCAGCGTGACCTGGCGCGTGGCGTCGAGCGGGACGAGGTCGAGCCGCACGCCGGCGTCGAGGACCCGCGCGAGCGCCTCGGGATCGACGTGTGCGTTGAACTCGGCGTCGCGCGTCACGTTGCCCGGCACGTCCACCGCGCCGCCCATCGCCACCACGCGGCCCGCGCCGCGGATCGCCGCCGCGTCGCGCTCGACGGCGAGCGCCAGGTTGGTCAGGGGGCCCAGGGCGACGATCGTGAGACCGCGGCCGTGGCGCCTTGCCGCCTCCGCGATCACTCCTGCGGCGTCGACGGAGCCGACGTTCGATGCGACCGCCGGCCAGTCCGGCAGATCTCCGAGCCCGTCGCCGCCGTGGTACGCGGCGGTCCGCAGCGGCCGTGCCAGCGGCCGTGCCGCGCCGGTCGCCACGAGCGGCGCGGGCAACGGCCGGCGCAGGTCGAGCAGGCGGAAGACGTTGCGGGCGCAGGCCTCCAGCGGGGCGTTGCCGGCCACGACCGTGATCACCTCCACCGTCCACTCCGGCGAGCCCCAGGCCAGCAGCAGCGCCAGCGCGTCGTCGATGCCGGGGTCGGTGTCGATGAGCACACGGCGCTTCGAATCGGTGGTCACGGGCTGGGCATCCTATACAATGAGGGCCAGCCCATCGGGAAAGGAGGAGCCTGGATGGACATCGAGATCCTCTATTGCGGCGAGTGAAACTACCTGCCTCAGGCCTCCAGTTTGCAGGCCGCCATCAAGGACAAGTACGGCATCACCGCCACGCTGCGCGAGGGCGCGGGTGGCATCTTCGAAGTCTTCATCGGCAAGAAGGTCGTGTACTCGAATCAGGAGACGTATCGCTTCCCCGAGAACGAGGAGATCTTCGAGAAGATCGAGGCCGCTAAGAAGGCGTAGCCGCCGCACGCTCCAGCTCCTCCCGAAACCGCGGGTGGGCCACGGCAATCAGCGCCGCGGCCCGCTCCCGCTCTCCCCGTCCCTTCAGCTTTGCCGCGCCATGCTCGGTCACCACCCAGTCCGCGAGGAATCGCGGCGTCGTCACGGCCGCCCCGGGCGCCAGCCGCGGCACGATCCGCGAGACGCTTCCCTCACGCCCGGTGGACGGCAGCGCGATGATCGCGGCGCCGCCGTGCGAGCGGCTGGCGCCGAGGACGAAATCGAACTGGCCGCCGATGCCCGCCACCTGCCGGCCGCCGAGGCTCTCCGCCGTCACCTGGCCCGTGAGGTCGATCTCGAGCGCCGAGTTGATCGAGACGAACCGATCCAGGCGCGCGACGATGTCCGGATCGTGCACGAACTCGGAGGACTCCATGTTGACGCGGTCGTTGTCACGGACGAAGTCGAACAGCCGGCGCGTCCCCATGGCCTCCGCGACGTCCATGCGCCCGCGATGCAGGCGCTTGGCCGCGCACGTCACCACGCCGCGCTCGACGAGGCCGACGGCGGCGTCGACGAGCAGCGAGTGCAGCGCGAGGTCGCGGTGGCCGTCCAGCGACTCGAGCACCGCCTGCGGAATGGCGCCGACGCCGACCTGGACGGCCGCGCGGTCGGGCACCAGCGCCGCCACGTGCCGGCCGATGGCGCGCTCGACCTCGCCGACGGTGGGCGGCGGGTACTCGACGAGTGGCTCGTCGACATCGACCCAGGCGTCGACCTGGCTCCGGTGCAGCCAGCCGTTGCCGCACGTGCGGGGCATGCGGGGATTCACCTGCGCGATCACCAGCGGCGCCGTGCGCGCGGCCGGCAGCGACACGCCGACGGACACGCCGAGCGAGAGGTAGCCCGCCGCGTCGGGGGGCGCCGTGTGCACGAGCACGCAGTCGGGCGCCCAGTGGCCGCCGCGCACGAACTCGGTGACGAGGTCGAAGTAGCGCACGGGCACGAACTCCACGCGTCCGCGCCGCCGCGCGTCGGCCAGCCGCGACGACATCTGCCAGGTGGCCGCGCGCAGCGCCGCGTGCTCCGGCCGCGCGTAGGCGACGTCCCCCAGCTGGATGCCGCCGAGCAGCGTCAGGTCGCGCAGCCGCTCGGCCTGCGCGGCGATCTCGGCAAGCAGCGTGACCGGCTCGCCGCAGCCGGGCGGGACGAGCACCTTCATGCCGGGACGGAGCCGCTCGACGGCGGCGCGAGCTGAAAGACGGGCGAAGTCGCGTGGCATCGGCCGGCTGGTATGATAGCCCGCCGTGA
>Ga0137415_10007031_pt1 | contig 11163 bp, 11 predicted proteins | sample CZODoug3_1_1_16f_FD_183082 | JGI IMG/M metagenome (GOLD analysis project Ga0137415, IMG submission 183082) | Vadose zone soil fungal communities from Angelo Coast Range Reserve, California, USA - CZODoug3_1_1_16fungal (Hybrid Assembly) | ecosystem: Environmental > Terrestrial > Soil > Vadose...
GACAGCTTTCTGAGCTTCTCGCCGGACGGTCAGTACGTCGCACTGGTGCAGACCTTTCGCGGCAGCGGCACCGGGGCGGCAGCGCCGGTCCAGGTTCGTAAAGCCGGCGATGGATCGCTTGTGTACTCAACGTCTCCCATGACGATGGGGGTCTGGGCCTCGGTCCCGAGCCGGCTGTTCTTCAGGGATACGGCGGGGACCGTGCGCCGGTGGGACCCGAGCACCGGCCTCTCATCGATGCTGCCCATTCACTGGATCGCGCCGAAGTCGTCGCGCGACGGCCGATGGATCGCCTACACGTTCCGCACCTCGAGCGGCCTGGGGGCGATCGGCCTCTACAGCGTGCAGTCCAACAGCGTGGGCAACACGACGCCACCCGGGCGGTCGGGTGCGAGGTTTCTCACCAACGACCTGGTTTTCTATTCGGGCGAGCGAGCCTGCTCGACGTGCTTTGGCGGCCAGCCCACACCGACTGGCGTGACGTACATCTACGAGATCGCCGGTGCGACCGAGGTCGTCTCACGCCTGTCAGCTGTGCTCGATGCCTGGCCGCATTCAACGCCGCCAGGAATATAGGTATGCGAAGCGACGCGTCCGGTTAGGCCATTTCGCGGCGCGGGCGCTCCTCGCGGGGCGCGGGCACCATCTTCTCCATCACGGCGCGGTACTGCAGCATCGCGCGGCGCATGCCTTCGGTGCGATCGCCTCGCCTCGATGCTTCCCGACGAGCGGCCAGCACCTCTTCCGGCAGCATGCGCTCCCCCATCGGATGACGCCGCTCGGCGAGCACCGCCATGACGATTCCGTCGGCTTCACGCACGGCCTCTTCAGGCGCGTCGACAAATTTCATCTCGACTCGGTCCCACTCCGTCAGGTATCGGTCTCGCGACTCGTTCGACAGGGGCTGCAGGTCTTTGACACGAGGCCTGCGGCTGCCACCCCTCGCGAACAGAAGGATGAGCACGATCACGATCACGGCCAGGCCGATGATCACCAGGGTAGTTGTGTCCATCTAGTCACCTCCTCTTGAAGAAACGCCCTCGCGGCCGGTTCGACTCGGCCCAAGGCCTCAGCGTGTGGAGGAGCCGTTCAATCCCTGCAGGCCTCGTATCGACTCGATCATGCCGAGGTGGCGGCTGAGGTGCTCGAGGTAGATGATCACGTTGTCGAGGTTGGTATCCCCATCCGGATCGTCCTTGCCGACCTCCAGCAGCAGGTCGTCTGGAATGGCGGCTACCGCATCCTCGGTGAACTCGAATGCCCGCCGGGCGTAATCGATCACGTCTGCCTGTGCGGGAAAGACGATCTTCTCGGCGTCTTCATCGGACAGATCGGTACCCGCGTCGCGCCGTCCCATCGAACCCGGGGTCAGCAACCAGCGCTGTGCCACCGACTCCCGCTCCCAAACCTGACCCTTAGGCTCACGCTCGAGATCGCGATTGAAGTGCGCGGCGATGACGTCGTCCCACCGCGCGCAGTGCCACAGCTGCCAGGCGACCGAGTGAAGGCTGGGGCCGGCGCTCCAGCTGAACTGGTCTGAGCTCATCTCTTCCGAGACCGTCAGCAGGCGCTCATGTGTAAGGCGATAAAAGCGAAGTTGCGTTTCGGCGAGGGTTCTGGGCTTGGTGCCCATGACGCCACTAGGTTAACCAGCCGGTGAGAGGTATGTTGTGGGGAACCGCCACCACACAAGGAGAACTCAATGAATCTTCCGCCCGGCATCCGGTCGAAGACCGCCAAAACCGATCGACTGAGCATGCGCTACAGCGAGTCCGGACCGGAAAACGGGATCCCAGTCATATTGGTTCACGGAAATCTTTCGACGGGGCGCTTCTTCGAGCACGTGATGCCGACCGCGCCTACCGGGTACAGGCTGATCGCACCAGACATGCGGGGCTTTGGCGACACCGAGCGCAAGCCGATCGATGCGACCCGTGGGCTGCGCGATTGGGCCGACGACACCTATTCATTGGTAAAAGCGCTCGGGATCGCTCGCCCGGTCCACCTCGTGGGCTGGTCGACCGGCGGAGCCGCCATCGCAAGCTATGCCGAGGACAGACCGGTAGCTTCGTTGACGTTCGTCGACCCGGTTTCACCCTATGGATTCGGCGGAGTCAAGCTGGATGGGACGCCTTGCTTTCCCGACTACGCCGGTTCGGGTGGGGGCACCGGCAACCTCGAGTTCATGAAGCGCCTCGCCGAGCACGACACGTCGACCGAGTCGCCGTTCTCGCCGCGCAACGTGATCAACAGCTCCTACTGGCCGGCCACCCATCGAGAACCACCGGAGCGAGAGGACATGCTGGTCGATGAGGTGTTGAAATCGGTCACCGGCGACGATGGCTACCCCGGTGACTCGACGCCGTCGACGAACTGGCCGGGCATCGCGCCTGGGACCCGCGGGATCCTCAACGCGCTTTCGCCCAAGTACTGCGACTGGTCAGGCATCGTGAACATCGACCCCAAGCCGCCGGTCCTCTGGACGCACGGCACCGCCGACATCGTCATCGCGGACGGATCGGCGTGGGAGATGGGAACCCTCGGCAAGATGGGCGCAATTCCCGGCTGGCCCGGCGAGGACGTGTTTCCGCCTCAGCCGATGGTCACGCAGATTCGCAACGTGCTCGAGCGATACCGGAAGGCCGGAGGTCGCGTCCAGATGGAGATGCTCGAAGGCTCGGGACACGGACCGCTGTTCGACGCCGCCGAGCGCTGGAGCGAGCTCTTCTACGCATTCCTCGTCTCGGCGGAGCAGGGAGCGCACGCGGCAGCGGCCAAGAGAGCCACGGACTGACGGGCTGGTTGTGAAAGGGAGCGGGCAAAAGCTGCCCGCTCCCTTCTTTTAGAAATCGGTGCTGACTACGGGGTGACCTTGTACACGAACGTGTTCCAGTTGGCGAAGAAGGTGCGCGGTGCGTTCTTGATCCATTCGGTCGCCATCCAGACGTTGCCATTGAGGTCGGCCACGGCGGCGGAGTAGTCGCCCCACCGGCCGTGTCCCGAGCCGCCTTCGAGGCGGTAGCCGGTGAAACCGTCGTCCGGCAGCTCGCCCAGGGCGGCGATATGAATGTCGCCTGCGCCGTCGCTGACGCTCAGCGTCGTGTAGGCGGCGCTTGGATGAAAATCGGGTCCGACCAGCGCGAAGGCAATCACGCCCTTACCGGCGGCAGTGACGCCGATGGACGGGAACATGACGTCCTCTCTGGCCGCGCCCACGTAGCCCTGCGCCGCCATGGTGGCCGACAGGGTGCCGGCGGAGTCATCCGGGCTCACGATGAAATACGCGATACCCGCGACGACGGGGCCGTTCGGCGGCTGGACGGCGGTGTTGGAGGCGCCCCACAGCTTGCCCGCGGCGAAGACAACCTGGTTCATCCGGTCGTCGTTAGTGTCGACCAGCTCGAGGTGATCCTTAAGAGAATCTGCCAGCGGTGTCGGCCCGGGAGTCTGTACTGCATTGGGTGGCTGTGCATAGAGCTCGCTGTCGAGGGCGATGTTGCTCAGCGCTATAGAAGGATTGCTGGTCGCCAGCGATTTGGTGTTGGTGAGCGCCCATACCTCGATGGTCGTGGCGCGGATTCCAAGGGCCGGTCCCGTGCTCCAGTCGGTGGTGCTCAGGAAGTACTCGGTGCCGTTGTTGTGGCTGTCATAGCCGCCGGCCGGCGAGGTGGCTGGCTGAATGGTGTACGCGAGACCGCCTTGATCCATCGTGTAGGGGCCGGCGTCGATGTGTAAGACGGCCGGGCTCAGCGCACCCGAGGCCAGAGCAGCCTTGGAGATCGCGTAAAGCTGAGCACCGTAATAGGCGGAGCTGAATACGCCGTACTCGTTGGTTGAGACGTAGAAGCCGTTGGCATCGGCGCCGATCAGTGGCTGGTCGCCGAAGCACGGGCAGCCTGCTCGACCTGTGTCGGTTGTGTCGAAGCTGTAGATCGTCCACGTTCCGGTGGGGTCAGCCGTCGTGCTGACCCCGATCAGCTGGTCTGAACCGCCGGTGAAGGCGCCGTTGCTCGAGTTGACCTCGAGCTCGAGCTCCGTGAGAAACCAACGCTGGCTCGACGTGTCGAAGTAGCACTTGGGGTCGCTGACAAATGGCCCAAAGGGTCCGACGGTGCCGTTGGGATTGCGAACGACTTCGGGGGCGAGAAGAAAGAACTGGCTCAGCGGTATCGTCGCGGTCGTAGCGGTGCCCGCGGTGTCATAGACCCGGTAAGCATTGTTCACCGCCTCGACGACAAGGCCGTTGCCCGCGCATAGGCCCTGGTCAGGAGGTTCGAGGCTGAACTGGGTGTTGGCATATGGTCCGGATCCGGCGAGACGCTGGTCTCGATGTGAGATGGCGTTCCAGCCAGTGGAAGCTGTGGCATTGACGATCGCGTTGCCGGTGATGTCGGGGGTGCCCGACGCCGAGGTGTGGCGGATCGTCTTGCTCATCGGCTGGTGCGGCGGCGTCTGCTGGTCGAGCTCGGGCGCGAGCTCGCCGGTCGACGGGACGGCGCTGGGCGTGAAGTGACCCTTTAGCGTCAGGTGAGCAGTCGTCGGCGCGGTCTTGCCCGCGGCGCCGGCGATCGCACCCGCCTGGATGCCGACGAACGCAAAGGCGACGCTCGCAGCGCCGACGGCGGCCAGAAACCTTCTCATGTGCATTCTCCCCTGCTTCTTACGGCTTCCAACGGCGGATCCTGAATTCTAGAAGCTGCCAGCCAGGCCGCCAAGTCTCACGGGGAATGGACCGTCCCCAGGACCTTGACCGATGTCACCTGGCCGCCACTGAGCTGGCCGATCCAGTCGGTCATCTAGGCAGGTAACGGCGATGCGCGAACGAATCTCTCTGCGCTTTCAACAAGCTCCGCAACGATTACCGCGGCAGGTTGCACGGCCCTTACCTCGCCGACCGACTGGCCGGCGTAACACGCCATCGCCTCGATATGACCGTGGAAGCCCTTGAACGGCGGGATCCCGCGGAAGCGAACGATGCGCTCCAGCTCGCCCTCGAACTCGATCTCGGCTACGTACTCCCCATCAAATGCATCGGCCGCCTCGATCGCCTGCCTCAACACGCCGTGCGTAGATGGACACAACGCGCACTGAACGTGAAATCGATTGGTGCGAACGCTGTCCTCCGCGCGCGCCGCGATCAACGCCTTCACATAGTCGGGGTGAGCATTCGACTCAGCCGCGGCGATGAAGCGGGTCCCCATGCGGACACCAGCCGCGCCCATCGCCAGCACGCCCGCGATGCTCCGACCATTTCCGATGCCGCCTGCAGCGAGCACCGGCACCGAAACTGCATCGATCACTGCACGGAGCAGGGGAAGCAAACCCAGGGTTCCCCTGATGTGGCCGCCCGCCTCGAATCCCTGGGCGATGATGAAGTCGCATCCGGCGGCCTCGGCGGCGATTGCCTCGGCCTTCGAGCCGACCTGCCACGAAGCGAGCGCGCCCGCGTCATGCACGACGCGAACCAGCTCAGGGTCGGGGTCGCCCCAGAAGAAGTCGACGACCCGCGCCGTTGGAGCGGCGAGCTCGAGAACCTCTCGATCCAGATAAGGGATGAGCAGGTTGATCCCAAACGGCCTGGACGTCATGGAGGAAAGGCGATCGAGCTTCCGCTTCGCGTCCTCTACGTCTCCCGTGAGGGTGACCTGTCCGAGGCCGCCCGCGTTCGACACCGCGGCGGCCAGCTCAGGCGAAAGAATGCTGCCCATCCCCGCGAGCTGGATGGGAACTGTGCAGCCAACAAGGCGGGTGAACCTGGTCTGCATCACGTCTGGTCCGGTAAACGGACGACCTGACCTGCCAGCGCCCGAAGCCACCCGGGTGGCGAAGCGGACGCCGACTCGATCCTCGTCATCAGCGCTGGCCCGACGCGAATCGGATCGACTCGGAATCCGGCAAAGTCATCGACTTGATTGGGAGAGGCGCGAAACTCGAGCACCTCGCGTCCGGCCGTCGCTGTTCGGTATGCCAGCCGGTTGAAATCGGGGCTCGGCACGATCCAGAGCGCCTGGATCTTGACCGACTCGATGAGCAGGATGGCGTACAGGAAGGCCGGGTCGTTCCTGACCTCTCCCGGGATATAAGAGGCACGAGCCTCAACCAGACCGCTCTTGTCAAGCCCATCTGTGGTTTTGACCTGGATGCCAAGTACGGGCAACGCGCCTTTCAAGCCGGCCACCAGGTCGACGTGGTCGTCGTCGGCCACAGGGGAAAACAGCTCGAGGCGCCCGTCGGAAGTCACGAGACCATACAGAGACAGAGCCAGCTCTCCGGCACGCCCGAGCTGCGTTGAGTCCATCCGCGAATGCTGCGGCAAGTTGTCGTATAAGCGAATAATCGTATATTCGCCTATACTGCTGCGAAATGGCCATCTATGCCACCCCGGCAAAGTCCCCCGCCCTGCTTCGGCGCCTGGAGGAGCTCGACGATGTGCGCCGCTACCTGGCGGAGCATCTCGGGGCCTCCTCCCAGCCGTGGACTGGCGCGCTGCGCCGGCTCGCCGCGGCCGAGGCGACCGTCGGATCGACCTCGATCGAAGGCTATGGCGCCAGCGTCGAGGACACGGTCGAGATCATCGCGGGGCGCCATCCCTCCAGCACTTCAGAGGAGACGCAGCGGGTCATCGGCGCTTACGCGCAGGCGATGGACCGCGTCGGCGTCCTGGCCGAGGACCGGAGGTTCGAGTGGTCGGCCGCGACGATCCTCGAGCTGCACTTTCTCGTTTGCCACCCTCAGTCCTTTGCTGGGCCAGGCCGGCTGCGCGACGGATCAGTGATCGTGACGCGGGGATTCGGGCGCGACCCATACAGGCCGCCCGCATCAGCCGAAGTTCCCGCACTCCTCAGGGAAATTACAAGCTGGTTGGGTTCAGGCGACCTCGCGCGACATCCCGTGGTTCGAGGAGCGATGGCGCACCTCAACCTGGTGTCCATCCACCCCTTTCGCGACGGCAACGGACGAGTTGCGCGCGTTGCTCAGTCGCTCGTCCTGGCCAAAGAAGGACTGCTTGGCCCCGAGCTGGTTTCCATCGAGCCGTACCTTGGGCGGCACACACGCGAGTACTACGCGGTCCTGGAAGAGGTCCAGGGGCCGGCGTTCGACCCACATCGCGATGCGTCAGCGTGGGTCGAGTTCTGCATCGAGGCGCATGTGTTCGAAGCTAGCGAGCGGCGACGCTGGCTGGAGGTCGCTTACGCGCGACACGATTTCTGCGAGGGCCTCGCGCGTGAAAATGGCTACCCGAGCCGGCTCGTGATAGCGCTGGACCAGGCCTTGCTTGGCATGCCGCTCACGAACGCGGATTATCGACGCGAGGCAGACGTGGCGAGCCCGACCGCGGTCCAGGACCTGCAGCGACTCCGTCGCGATGGCTGGCTCGAGCAAGAGGGCGGCGGCCGCTCTGTGCGCTACATCGCCGGCGGGAAGCTGAGCGAGCAGTGGTCTGCGTCTCGGCGACCATGACCGCGGTTCCGCCACCGACGCTTAGCTCGGCGGCGCGTACTCCGCGCGGAGCATGTCTGGCAGGCGCTGAACAAACCCATCTCGGAACTTGAACAGGAGCTCGAACTCGATCGGTTCAGCTGGCTGGTGCGCCTGCTCGGCGGCGCGATTGATGAAAGCCAGCACCTTGTCGCCGACCATGTCGAAACTCACGTCTTCGCAGTCAAGCAGCAACTGCATCATGCCCTGGTCCAGGAGCATTACAGCGCTGCGGCGATCGTTGGCTCGGATCGTGAACTTCTCGCCGAATTCGGTGGACTCCAGCTCGACCAGCGGAGGACCGCCGACGGTGATGCCTATCAAGTTGCGTCGCGTGACCGCGACGTAGGGCATCACAAGGCCGGGGATTGTGAAAGTCAGCACCGAGAAGAACTCGGTGTGCTTGCCGGCGGGCCGGTTGAAGTCCGCCACGGCGAGGCCACGGTCGGAGGAGGAAAAGGCATTGGTCAGCCAACGAGGGTCGATAGGCCCGAGCAGAGCAAAATCGCCAGTTGCAACGCCAGCCACGAGGCCACGCTGGGCGCACAGCGCAGCAACCGCCTTCGCCCGCGCCTTGGTCAGAGGGCCGGCTCGAGCCATCGCGATCAACAGGAAGACGGAGACCAGCAACACCACGGCCAATGCCAGCAGCGAAACTCCCACTACTGCCATGGCCACGGCGACGCGAGTGTACGGGACGCAGTTTGGCCTGCATTGGAGAAAGCGCTAAAGGCGCGGGTCTCTGACTATAGTCAGAGAATGGACCTGGCGATGGTCGGACAGGTGCGGCGGTTCAACCGGATCGTGACCCAGCGCGTCGGCGCACTCAACGACCGGTTCCTCGCCCGCGACCGCTCGCTCGGCGAGTCACGGCTGCTGTGGGAGATCAGCACCCAGGGGCGGGACGTGCGCTCCTTGCGCGCTCAGCTCGGGCTCGACTCGGGTTATTTGAGCCGGCTGCTGCGATCGCTCGAAGAGTCGGGCTTGATCACGGTCGGCGCCAGAGAGTCCGACAAAAGGGTTCGAGTCGCGCGATTGACTCGACGGGGATCTTCGGAGCGAGCTGTGCTGGATCGACGAGCGGACGACCTCGCCGAATCGCTCCTCGAGCCGCTGCGCGCAAGCCAGCGCGAGCGCCTGGTTGCGGCGATGTTCGAGGTGGAGAGGCTTCTCACGGCCTCGATGGTCGAGGTCGGCCCAATCGATCCGGGCCACCCCCACGCCCAGTTTTGCGTGCGCTCCTATTTCAGCGAGCTCGACCGCCGATTCGAAAAGGGTTTCGATGCCGCCAAGAGCATTCCAGCCAACGAGGAGGATATGCGGCCTCCCGCCGGTCTGTTCCTCGTAGCCACGCTCAACCAGGAACCCATAGGCAGCGGGGCGCTCAAGTTTCACGGAAAAAAGCCCGCAGAGCTCAAGCGCATGTGGGTTGCCGATGCTGCGCGCGGCCTTGGAGTTGGCCGCCGGATCCTGAACGAGCTCGAGGCACACGCCAAAAAACGTGGAGTCAGGGCCATCCATCTCGAAACGAACGCTTCCCTAATCGAAGCGATCAGCCTGTATCGATCAGCGGGCTACAAAGAGGTCGCTCCGTTCAACAGCGAACCGTACGCACACCACTGGTTCGAAAAGCGACTCAAGACCTAACAGGCGAGATCTCACCGGGTCTAGACCGAAACAGGGCCACCAGGGTCAGGGTGATCACTGCAGGTACGCCGCCAAGCACCAGCCAACCAATGTTTTCCCGGGAAAAGGAAGCCCACGAACAGAAGGCGATGTTTCCGATCAGCACCGCTGCGAGCAGCAATCGGCCCCACGTCTGCGGCCGAGCGAGAAAACAGAACAAGGCGCCGAAGTTGATGGCTGCAACCACGAGCATGGCGACGGCGAAGCGCGCGTTCTCGGCGATCTGCGGAGACGACGGCTCGAGCATGAGGCCTCGCAGCCACCACATGAACCAGCCGCTGAACGCCCACCAACCACACTGGACAAGAGTCAGCACCACGATGCTCAGGTACAGCCAACGCCGACCATTTCTCATATTTGCCGGACCTCGCACAGTATCTTCCGACAATGATTTCTAAAGCCCCGAAGCTGCCGGCAACCTGGCTTGAGTTTCAAGCCGGCGGCTCTGGGTAAAGTTGTTGCAAATGCAAGTAGGGCGGATAGCCGTTCTCGGTTCGGGCCACTCCGGCCCGGTGATCGCGCGTGTAGCGGTCGAAGCCGGTTTCTCCGTGGCGATCGCCGCCTCAGGTGATCCCGAGAACATCGCCCTCATCACCGAAGTGCTGGTCCCCGGAGCCGAAGCGCGATGGGCCGCGGAGGCGGTGGCAGGCGCCGACATCGTGGTGCTGGCGATCCCACTCCACAGATTCGCGGCCTTCGACCCCGCCCTGGTCTCGGGCAAGCTCGTGATCGACGCCATGAACTACTGGCCGGAGGTCAACGGCTACCTCGACGCGTTCGAGCCCCGCCGTGAATCCAGTAGTGAGATCGTTCAGAACAAGCTCGACCGCTCGACGATCGTCAAGAGCCTCAACCACATCGGCTACCACGAGCTCGCCGAGGACCGACGGCCCGCGGGCTCGCCTGAGCGTCGCGCGCTGGGCGTGGCGGGCGATGATCGAGGGGCAGTGGACGTAGTGGCAGACCTCATCGAACGCATCGGCTACGACGCGGTCCGGCTCGACAGCCTCAGCGCCGGCCGCCTCCTGGAGCCGGGCGGACCTGTATTCGGCGTCTCGCTGCATCGAACCGAGTTCGAGGCGGCCGTCCACGCCGCGGCGAGGTAAGGGGCTCCATGGCGTTCCCGCTCACTTTCGGCCTCGACACCTTCGGCGACAAGACCAACGACGCGGATGGTCGGCCACTGACTCATGCCCAGACGATCCGGAACCTGGTCGAAGAGGGCGTCTATGCCGACGAGCTCGGATTGGACTTCTTCGGAATCGGCGAGCACCACACCGATGACTGGCCGTTGTCGGCAGCCGACGTGGTGCTAGGCGCGATCGCCGCACGCACGAAGCACATCCACCTGGGGTCGGCCGTCACGGTCTTGAGCTCTGACGACCCGGTGAGGGTGTTTCAGCGCTACTCGACGCTGAACGCCATCTCTGGTGGTCGCGCGGAAGTAGTCCTCGGTCGAGGTTCCAGCATCGACTCGTTTCCGCTCTTTGGTTACGACCTGGCCGACTACGAGACTCTCTTCGAAGAGAAAGTCAACCTGTTCGCGGAGCTGATGAAAGGCGGACCCGTCACGTGGCAGGGCACGACGCGCGCCGCGCTTCTCAAGCAGGATGTGGTGCCTTATGTCGAATCGGGACCATTCCCGGTCTGGATCGGAGTCGGCGGAAGTCCGCAGTCAGTGGTGCGCGCCGCGCACTACGGATTCAACCTGATGCTGGCGATCATCGGTGGAAACCCGTCGCGCTTCGCGCCTTTCTCCAGGCTGTTCGAGCAGGCGCTGGCCAAGTTCGAGCAGCCCGTTCGGCCGATCGGCGTGCACGGACCCGGTCACGTCGCCGCCACCGATGAGCAGGCGCGCGAGGAATTCTGGCCGTACTACCTGGACGTGTTCCGGCGCATCGGCAAGATCCGCGGATTCGCTACCCCGACCAAAGAGCAGTTCCTGCATGAGGCCGGCCCGCACGGAGCGCTCTACATCGGCTCGCCGGAAACGGTGGC
>Ga0137415_10007032_pt1 | contig 11162 bp, 12 predicted proteins | sample CZODoug3_1_1_16f_FD_183082 | JGI IMG/M metagenome (GOLD analysis project Ga0137415, IMG submission 183082) | Vadose zone soil fungal communities from Angelo Coast Range Reserve, California, USA - CZODoug3_1_1_16fungal (Hybrid Assembly) | ecosystem: Environmental > Terrestrial > Soil > Vadose...
CGGCCACTTTCTGCCACGCGTTCGTGTCCTCGGTGCCGGAGACCCACATGGCCCAGGTCAGCTCCGTCTTCCCGTCGGCCGTGGTGGCCGCCGGGCTGCCGCCGCAGGCTGCGATACCGATCATGGTGAGGGCGATTGCCACGGCCAGCAGCGCCGTTCCCGTTGCCGTTTTCCGTCCCGTATTGCGGGCCTTCCTGCGCATGGCTTCTCCGTCTCGGTGCGTGGCAAGAGCCCTGCCTCGCCATCCGGAAACCGGTACGAGGCAAGGGTTTCTCCTGCGGTTCTCTCGTGCGGCTGTGGATTTCTCGCCCATCTGTGGGTTTCTCGTGCACCTGTGCGCTGCCGGAGACGGCAACGTGGTCGAACATCGCGAGGTGTTGCACCAGTTCACAAAGGCCGACGCCGCCGGCGTGCGAGCGGACGGGCACGCCGAACTTGACGGCGGTCAGGAGGATGCGCACACCATCGATCTGGACGCAGACCATGGAGCGAGCCTGCGGCGACAGCTTCAACACCACCCGGTTCGGCGAGGTGAGCCGGGGACTCGTCGGGGTCCGGATTCATCGCGTCCGAGGTCGAGCTGCGCGGAGATCAGGAACCGCGGGAACACCGTCCCCACGGAGGCGATCCGCCGCTCTGCCATCGAGACTCCACCGTCAAGACATCAGATGTATGAGGCGGGTTTATAGGGCGCGGAGCGGTCAGCGCAAGACCTAAGCCCCACTTCATCCGACCTCTGGCGCTCTTGATCGTTTCAGGTCGAGCGAGAAGGCCTCGGCGACCTCGAGCCGACACCGCAGCCAGCGCGCCGATGCTGGCGCGGGTAGCCGGGCAGTTGACGCGGCGGGACCGCTTGACTCACCGCCAGCGTCACCATGCGGTGTGGGGGGCCAAGCGGCGGTAACGCTCACGGCTACGTTTCGCTCCATGATGGAACACCCCGAGTTCGTGGCCTGGGACCGATCGAGTCCGTTCCTCGACGCAATCGGCGGCTTCCGCCGCCACCTCAACGATCCGCTCCGGATCGGGTTCACCGTCGACGGCGCCAAGGTCAACGGGCGCGGATTCCTTCACACCGGCACGATCGCCGCCATCGCCGACGTCGCCATCGGGCACACACTCGCCGAGATGACCGACCCGCCGTCTCGGCTCGTGACCGTCAACCTCTCCTGCGACCTGCTTGGCTCGGCCCAGGCCGGTGACTGGGTCGACGTCCTCGTGACCCCGACACGCGTCGGTCGTCGGTTGGCCGCCGGGACGGCGACGTTCCGTACGAGCCGGCCGATTGCCATGGTCACCGGCCTGTTCATGCCCCAAAGCTGATCGCGGCACCCTTTCCGTCCTGCCCGACCGTGAGATGCTCCCTAGAAGCCTCGAACGCCGGTGATCGTGACGCGTAGGGCGATCGGGTAGCTCTCGCTGAACTTCGCGATGCTGCCGAAGCGGCGTTCTATGGCAGGGCCGTACTTCTTGACATAAGCCGGCCAGTCCTGGATGGCCGGATGGTCGTCGTCGACCACGACCCGGCCGTGCAGCACCACGATGTCCTGGCCCTGACCGTCGCTGTCGAAGTGGAACGAGACCTTGTCCGGCCGGTCACGGAGGTGCTTGAGCCGGTGGGCGTCGGGCCGGCTGTAGATCACGAACTCAGCGCTGTCGGCGTCGCCGTCCCAGCAGAACCCCACCGGGTTCGGCTGCGGCCGACCGTCCGCGCCGACTGTGACGATCCAGATCACCGTATCGTTCCGCAGTCGCGTGCGTACCCGCTGTCCGAAAGGAGTCGCGGCGTCGGGAAGAACATCCGCCGTCATGGCGGTCAGCCTAGTGTCGCGCACCTCGTCGTCGATCCGTTCCGGCGGTGATCCGGCGGATCAGTGCGATCAGGCCGATCACCACGACACGCGGTCGAGGGCATTCACGCAGGTGTCAGCCCCATCGGTGCAGGTCACGGACGTAGCCGGGTTTGGTGCCCGCCGCCGTGGTCTCGGTGGCGGGGCAGCGGCACTTGTGGATGCCGACCGAGACGGCTCCCCCGCCGCCCCAGGACGTTGCACAGTGGGGGCATTGGCGGGGCGCAGGCGCTCGGCCCACTTGCCGTCCGCTCGCTGGTAGAGGTAGGGCCAGCGCGGATCGATACGTGGGTCTCGGTCTCGCCGACCCCCGGGCGATCATCGCACCGGGCTGCGCGGGGGTCTCGCTGTCATAAGGGCTCGGGTCGGGTGGTGGTCGCCTCGCGGCGGCTGGCTCACCAGGGCTTCAGCCGAACGATCGTCCCTGGCGGCTTATCTTGTGTGAGACCCGGGGACACACGGCACCCGACCCGAGCACCCGCTACAACAGCCCACGGCCACCGCGCCATTCCCGGCGCAGCACAGGTTGAGCTGTGATAAGCCACGCCCCGACGCGTGGGAATATCGGGCAGCGAGGAGGTGGTCGGCTTGGTCCCCGTTCAACGGCGTTGTAGCTGGGCAGGGTGTTGGGTAGTCCGAAGTGGGACAGCACGCCGTTGTCGAACCGGGTCATTGCGCTGATCCGGCCGCCGGTGAGAGTGAGAACCATCAGCCCGTTGGCGTGCAACACACGCACGTGCGGATCGCGGACGTAGAGGGCGAATGTCGCAACGCGGCCCGGTTCACGCATTCCGTGGACACAGCGAACCTGAGGGTGGGCCCCCCGGGGGGATCGAACCCCGAACCCGCGGAGTCTGGGCCCATGCTTGTGGTTATTGGCCGACACCCCCGATGACCTGCGCCAATGCTTGATCGGACCAACGGTCGTCGGGGGTCATTTCAGGGTGTTTCGCGGGGGTTTTGTGTGCCAAAAGTGTCCCGTGATCTTGGTTCTCACACCACGCCGGGAGCTGGTGGGGATCTCCTCGCGGCGCGGGTTCCACCCTGCCCGGGCCGGTGGCCCGGAGTGCAAGCCAGTCTTTCCCGGCTTGTGGTCCGGGCCACCGGTCTGGCAGCCCTCGGGCGCGCCGTGAGGAGATCACCGCCCCGCCGTTCCCCCGATCTCCGAAGCGGTGCCGGGCTCGAGCGGAGCCCGCAATCTAGCGCGTTCGGCCGGCGCCACTAGGCCGAACGCGGGAACCGTGTGTGGTCCAGGTAACGCAATGGTGTCCCTGCGCGAGTTGAGGTTGCGCAAGTTATTTCTCGCTTCTTGAGACAGGACACATCTAGTGAGCACACCCGAGCAGGCTCCACAGCCCCTCACCGCGAGTCCGTACCCCCAGGAAACCTATGGGCATCCAGGACCGCACATGACCCCTCCATCTGGGCCCTACGCGGCCTCGCCGCAAGCCCCGTACGGCCCGCCACCGTCAGGCATGTACCCCGGCGCGATTCCGGCTCAGCGCCAGGCGCCCATCCCTGAGGAGCTCGCTCCCGCTAAGCCGCCTGCCGCTAAGAAGGCCACCGGCAAGATCGTGGCCGCAGCACTGGGAGGACTGCTCCTCGGCATCCTGATCGGGTCTTCGGGCTCCAAGACCGTTTCACCCGCACCAACCGCGTCGCCAACGCCAGCCGGGGCGCCCGCTGCAGCCGCCCCACCTGCTGCGCAGGCGCCGTTGGCACAAAGCGGTACCTCGGAGTCATCCGGTGATTCCTCGGGCTCGACGCCGGCAGCAGCAGCGGCGGCGCCCTCCGGTCCTCTCACGACGCTCAGCCCCGGAACCTATGAGGTCGGCGCGGGCGACGGGCAGGCCATGCCAGGCACTTACAAGTCTTCCGGTTCCGACGGGAGCAACGCGGCGGGTTGCTATTACAGCCGTCTCAAGCACAACGATGGAAGCGTTGGGGACATCCTCAGCAACAACATCTCAAGCGGGCCCAGCGTGTTCACCATCAAGCCAAGCGACGGCTACATCGAGATCAACGGCTGCACCTTCACCAAGAAATAGGAGTACGCCACAAATCCGGCTCCGGCACACCTGGATGGTCGGAGTCGGCGCTAGGCGCTCGCCTGTGCTTAGGCTTCCTTTTCGGCTCGATCTCGGCCACAAGGCCGGCTAGGCCCGCCGGCCGCGCCCGGGCCGGAGGCAGAGGGCGCGAAGCCGCCGGGCCGGCAGAGACGGCCTGCGCCGCCGAAGGCGGCGCCTTGATCCTATAAAGGCAGATTCGGCAAATGACTATCACGACCGGCCTGTCAGATGGTCGCCGGCATGCGGCATTGCCAATCGACTGCGCGGTCAACGCAGCCTCCTACCTCTGTTGGCCGCTTGGCAACGCGCTGAACCTGGTTGAGAATGAGCCGGAAGCCAGCGACTAGGGAGCTCTGCTATGGCGCCGCCACCTCGTTGGCTAGCCACCCTGTCCGCAGCTCGTGGCGAAGCTGCTCTGTCGGTTCGTCTATACAATGACGCATCGGAGAACCGCGCATTCGAAGGCTTCGTCGTTCACATGCATCTCGCGTGGCTATATCTACTTCATGCGTTGTTCACCAGAGACAGCGTCGAATTCCGGTACAGGGATAAGTCCAACCCTCGACGCTTTGAACGCATCGATGGGGAACACAAGAGGTGGGAATTGGCCCGCTGCGTGCGCGAGCGATGGCCGGACGATCATGACCCAGTCCGCAAGAATCTAGAATTCTTCATCGGACTCAGGAATCGGGTCGAACATCGTCATGAAAAATTCGATCGCAATCTCGCGTTGACCGTCAGCGGACACTGTCATGCATTGCTGCTCAATTTCGAAGAAGAGCGCACCGCGCAGTTTGGAATGCGACACTCCCTTGCCGAGATTCTCAGGTTTCCGGTATTCATCGGGACGTTTACCCCCGAAGGCGAGCGAGTCTTACAGACACTTCGCGACAAACTTCCAGCACGCCTGAAGAAGTACATAGCAGATTATCACTCAGGCCTTTCAGACGATGTATCCGGAGACGGCAAGTTCGAACTAAGGCTTCGAGTAGTCCTTGAGCGAGCCACTAGCGATCCAAACGCATTGGCTATGCAATTCACGCGCTGGGACGACATGACCGACAAAGAGAAGGAGGCCGTTCTGCAAATGGGCAAGCGTGGTCAGACCGTCGTCCGCGAGCAGAAGCGATCGATCGTCGGTCACGGACTGCTTAAGCCGAGAGAGGCAGAACGACAGGTCGCGGCCGCAGTCCCCTTCGTGTTCAACCAACATCATTTCTTGTTGTCTTGGAGTAGAAAGAACATTCGTCCACCCACTGACACCTCTCATCCGGAGCGGACGGACGAGCGCTACTGCATGTACGACGCGCTTTCAAGATCATATGGTTACACGCCCGCATGGGTCAGATGGCTCGTTCAGAAGTGCGCCACAGCGACCGGATTCGAGGAGGCAACTGGGCGCCCTGCAGTACCTAAGGAGACAGCCGAGACGCCACAGGAGACGTAGAGGCCATGCCACACATCATGCAGGGGAGCCTCTTCGGCTCCACTGACGCGGCGCCGCAGCCGAAGCTGCAACATGACCATCCGCAGCGTCTTCACGTGTTGATAACAGTAAAGGCTGCGCCGAACCCCTCAGAACGTTATGGAGAGACGGTCTGCGTCGCTGGTCTGAACGGCCGAGCCCTCGACGTTTCTGACACTCACCCTCGGTTCCTACGGGCGGGTGGATGCGGACGGGGCGGCGGTGAACCCGGACCGCTACGACTACCGGGCGGCGGCTCGGGACGCGATCCACTTCCCGGCCCTGGTCGATCGGTTCTGGCAGAACACCCGCCGCTGCGTCGGCTGGGAGGTGCAGTACTTCGGCACGGTCGAGCCGCAGAAGCGCGGCGCCCCGCACTTCCACGCCGCTATCCGGGGCTCGGTCACGCGGGCTGAGCTGCGCGCGATCACCGCCGCGACGTATCACCAGGTGTGGTGGCCCAACCACGACCGCCAGGTTTACTCCGGGGACCGGGTGCCGTAATGGGACAGCAAAGCGAAGGGCTTCGTCGACCCCGACACCCGCGCATTGCTGCCGACCTTCGACGAGGTGTCTGAGGATCTGGAGGAGCCGGCGCACGTGGTCCGGTTCGGCGCTCAGGTCCACGTCAAGGGCATCCTCGGCGGTACAGAGGAGGCCGGCCGCCACGTCGGCTACCTGACCAAGTACCTGACGAAGTCGGTCACCCAAGCGGCTGGGCTGGCCGAGGACGCCACCGACCGGCAACGCGAACACGCCCGCCGCCTGGCCGCGCAGCTGCGGGTCACGCCGTGCTCGCCTCGGTGTGGGGTGAGGCTGCTATATGGCGTGCAACCCAAGGGTTCGCGGATGGGGACCACGCCGGGGGTGTGCAAGGGCAAGGCGCACAAGCCTGAGCACCTCGGGATCGGCGGCCGCCGGGTCCTGGTCTCCCGTAAGTGGTCCAACAAGTCGCTGTCGGATCACCGGGCCGAACGGAGCGAGTTCGTTCGGCAACTGCTCGACAAAGCCGGGGTGAAGCCGTCCTACGCGGTCGATGACGGCCCGTTTCTGTGGGAGCGCACCAAGGCCGGCGACTCCGACGTCCCGACTCGCCCGGCGCTGCTGCTGCAAACCATCAGCCAGCGGCAACAGTGGAAGGCGGACTACCTGGCCGCGCAGCTCAAGGCCGGCGAACCACCACACGACAACTCTTCGGCAACTGATGATCAAGCTGCTTGAGGGGGAGCGTGCGATGAGCAAGCCGGAGTTGATTGCGCCGCTGTGGACGGTGCGGGACGTGGCGGAGTACCTGCGGATTCCGGTGGCCACGCTCTACTCGTGGCGCACCACTGGGTACGGGCCGAGGGCGCGGCGGATTGGGAAGCACCTGCGGTACCGCCCGGACGACGTCATGGCATGGCTGGACCAGCTCACCGACGGGGTGGCGTGATGGCCCGTCCACCGCTCCCTCTTGGGAGCCACGGAGACATCCAGACATGGGAGCAAGGACCGGTGTGGATCGCGCGGACGACGTTCCGCGATTTCGACGGGGTGGTTCGCCGGGTCAAGCGGCGAGGAAAGAGCAAGCCCGCCGCTGTCCGGGAGCTGCGGGAGGCAGTGGCCAAACGTCAGGCACCGGCGAAGGCCTCCGAGGTCAACCCGGACACCAGGTTCGCCAAGGTTGCGGAGTTGTGGCTGGTCGAGGTGGAGCGCGAAGTCGATTCAGGGTCGAAGAGCCCGGGAACACTGGACACGTACCGGTCGATCTTCCGTCGACACGTCAAGCCGGCCCTGGGTGAGCTTCGGGTCCGCGAAGTCGACACACCGGCGGTCGATCGGGCGCTCGCGGTGATCAAGAAGCGGAGCGTGAGTGGTGCGCGCACATCGAAGATCGTCGTCTCCGGGACCATGCGTTATGCGGCCCGGCACGGGGCGGTGACGGTCAACCCGGTCCGGGAGGTGGGGCGGATCGACAGCCCTCCGCGCCGGCGGCCGCGAGCCCTCACCTTGGAGGAGCGGCAACAGTGGTTGAGGGCGGTCCGGGGGCACGCGAAGGCACGGGACTGGGACCTGCCGGATCTGTCGTTGATGATGCTGGCGACCGGGTGCCGGATCGGTGAGTGCCTGGCGATCGGGTGGAGCGACGTCGATCTGGATGACGCGTCGGTCGACGTGTGCTGGCATCTGGTGTGCCGGACCGGAATCGTTCTCCTGCGGCTGCCGTCCACGAAGTCGGGCCGTAAGGGGGAGCGTCTGATTCCGCTCCCGAGCTGGGCCTTGGTCATGCTCAAGCGCCGGCGGCTGGCGATCGGTTCAGAGGTGGAGGCGGTGTTCCCGGACTCGCTGGGTGGCTGGCGCGACCCGTCGAACGTGCGGAAGGTCTGGCGGTTGGTCCGGGACGAACTGGGGATGGATGGCCTGGTGAGTCACATGCTGCGCAAGACGGTGGCGAGCTTCCTGGATGACTCCAACGTGTCCACGCGGAAGATCAGCGATCAGCTCGGCCACTCCAACATTCGCATGACTCAAGATCGCTATCTGGGCCGTCGACTCACCGACCGCCAGACCTCCGAGGTCCTGGAAGGGATGTTCGACGAGCAGGTCCCGAAACCCAAAGTGGACCCAAAAAGGACCCGTGATCTTGATGAGGGCGAGGAGTCAAGCTCCTGACCTGCAACGATGGTGGGCCCCCGGGGGATCGAACCCCGAACCCGCGGATTAAAAGTCCGCTGCTCTGCCGATTGAGCTAGAGGCCCGTGCGCTGGCCCAGGGTACCTGGACTCCCGGGACGACTCGCGGGACCTACCTACCCGATCCGGTGGGTTTATCGTCCATATGCGGACTGTTGCGCCTGGTATCCAGATGATGTGGCCATGCGATCACTCCCCCGATATGTCATCGCCCTCGGCGCTGCCAGTCTGCTGCTCACCGCGACAGCATGTGGCGGCGCCGCCAAGGCACCCACCGCGCCCGCCGCACCATCCTCGGCGGGCACCTCGGCACCCGGCGCGGCCGGCAACGTCAAGGATGTCGTGGTCACCGCCACATTCGCCCACGACGACGCGGCCGACAACTACAACAAGACTCTCGTGCCGGACGGCGCCAAGGTGCTGGTCGCCGAGTATGTCTTCGACGGAGCCACCACCGTCACTCTGAACGTGCGTGGGCTCGTGCCCAACCGCAAGTACGGAGCGCACGCCCACGCGATGCCGTGCGGCCCCACCGGCGACGCAGCCGGCCCGCACTTCCAGCACAACCCGGACCCGGTCAAGCCGTCGGTGGACCCCGCGTTCGCCAACTCGACCAACGAGATCTGGCTGGACTTCGAGACCGATGACGACGGCAACGCCACGACCGCGAGCACGGTGCCCTGGGTGTTCCAGGACAAGAAGGCCGCTTCGGTGGTGATCCACGAGAACCCGACCCAGACGGCACCGGGCAAGGCCGGCACCGCGGGCGCCCGGGTGGGCTGTGTGAGCGTGGGCTTCTGATCGGCCGCCGATTCGACGGAACCAGGCCGCCCCGGCAGCCGTCTGCCTCTATGTGATCCGCTACGTCCTCGCCGACCTCGAGCAGCTCGGCGCCGAGCTGTCCCGCCGCGCTGCCGAGGTCGCCGGCTGGCTCGACGCCGCCGCTGGCCGAGCCCCGCCCGCCCCGCCGGGCCCCGGCGAGTCCGAGCTGGCCGCCGCCATCGCCCAGGTCGACCTGGCCTGCTATCAGGCGCTCTCGGCGGCGGCCGGCCGGCTCTCCTCGGCCGCTGCCTCGGTGGTGGCGTGCGCCGAAGCGGTGCGCACGGTCGACGGCGAGGTGGCCGGGCGGATCTGTCGGTGGGCCGGGTGAGCGAGCTGCCGGACAGCGCGGTCCGTCGCTGGGCGGAAGCCGCCGCCCTGCTCGCCGGGGTCGGCCGGTTGCCGGCGGCGCTGCTGGGTTGGCTCGGTCCGGCCTGGTCGGGCCCGGCCGCCCGAGCCTTCGACGAGTGGGCGAGCCTGTTCGAGCAGGCCACCCGACGGACGTCCAACGCGCTGCGGGACGCTTCGGACTCGGCCTTGCTGTTCGCCGAGCGCTGGCCGGAGCTGCGCTTCCAGGCCGACCTGGACTGCGTCGACGCGGGCTCCCGCTCGATCCAGGAGGTTCCGGTGCCCGGCCAGCGCGGCCAACCGGCCGGGCCCGGCATTGAGCCGGATCCCGGGCCGATGGCCGAACCCACCGACGAGCCCGACGCCGCGGGCGCACCAGACCCGAACAATGCGCCGGGCCTGGGCGGGCCGCCGTCGGGCGGGCCCAGCCCACCGAGGGATGAGTCACCCACCGGCGTGGACGGCTGGATCCAGGAGGCGGTGGCCGTGCTGCGAGCGCACGGCTATCGCACCGAGCAGCTCGACCAGGAGGCGATCGCCACGATCATCCGGCACGAGTCCTCGGGTGACCCGGACGCGGTGAACAACTGGGACACCAACGCGGCGCGAGGCACCCCGTCGATCGGCCTGATGCAGACGATCGCGCCGACCTTCGACCGCTGGCACCTGCCGGGGCACGGTGAGATCCGCGACCCGGTGGACAACATCATCGCCGGGGTGCGCTACGCGGTGGATCGCTACGGCTCGGTGTCCCGCGTGCCCGGAGTGGTCAGCCTCGCCGCTGGAGAACCCTACCGTGGGTACTAGCGACCAGGCACGGCTTAGGCTGGCGGGCGATGAGCAGCACCGTCAGTGGGAGCGGCACCGTGAGTGGGCCGCCTCCGGCCGAAACCCGGCTGACCGTCGCGCGGCGTGCCTCGGTCGAGCCGTTCCACGTGATGGACGTCTGGGTGGCGGCCACCGAGCGCCAGCGCACCCACGGCGACCTGGTCAACCTCTCCGCCGGTCAGCCGTCCACGCCGGCACCGGGGCCGGTGCGGGCGGCGGCCGCGGCGGCGCTGGCCTCGGACGTGCTGGGCTACACGGTGGCGGTCGGGGTCCAGGAGTTGCGGGCGGCGGTCGCCGAGTTCTACGAGCGCCGATACGGGGTGCCGGTCGGCCCCGACGACGTGGTGGCCACTACCGGCTCCTCCGGTGGCTTCCTGCTCTGCTTCCTCGCCGCGTTCGACGCCGGCGACCGGGTGGCACTGGCCCGCCCCGGCTATCCCTGCTACCGCAACATCCTCCGGGCGCTGGGCTGCCAGGTCGTCGAGCTGGACTGCGGCCCGGACACCCGGTTCCAGCCGACCGTCGAGATGCTCGAGCGGGAGCACCGGCGGCGGCCACTGCGCGGGCTCATCCTGGCCAGCCCGGCAAACCCCACCGGCACGGTGCTGGAACCGGGCGAGCTGGCCCGGATCGCGAGCTGGTGCGAGAGCTCCGGTGTGCAGCTGGTCAGCGACGAGATCTACCACGGCATCGGCTACCCCGGTACTCCGGCGACCAGCTGCGCCTGGGAGACCTCTCGGGAAGCCGTCGTGGTGAACTCGTTCTCCAAGTACTTCTCGATGACCGGCTGGCGGCTGGGTTGGCTACTGGTGCCACCCCGGCTGCGCCGCGCGGTCGACCGGTTGGCCGGCAACTTCACCGTCTGCCCGCCCGCGCTGCCGCAGTACGCCGCGTTGGCCGCGTTCGACCCGGCCAGCCTCGCCGAGGTGGAGTCGCACGTCAGCCGGTACGCGGTGAACCGCTCCCTGCTGCTGGACGGGCTGCCCCGGCTGGGCATCGACCGGCTCGCCCCGGCGGACGGCGCGTTCTACGTGTACGCGGACGTGGGCCACCTCACCGACGACTCGATGACCTACTGCCGGACGCTGCTCGCCGAAACCGGGATCGCCGT
>Ga0137415_10007033_pt1 | contig 11161 bp, 10 predicted proteins | sample CZODoug3_1_1_16f_FD_183082 | JGI IMG/M metagenome (GOLD analysis project Ga0137415, IMG submission 183082) | Vadose zone soil fungal communities from Angelo Coast Range Reserve, California, USA - CZODoug3_1_1_16fungal (Hybrid Assembly) | ecosystem: Environmental > Terrestrial > Soil > Vadose...
AACTGACCGACGATGTCGCGGTACTCCTTGTAGAGCGAGAGCTCCATCTCGGTCTCGTACTTCTCGAGATCCTCGGCACTCATGACTCCACCCCCCGCCTTGTCGATCCCATCACTCCACCGCTGGACGCACCCGCGCCAGCGAACCTCGAACCGTGCACCCACGAATTGTGGACCACAACGGCCGAAGAGCGAACGGCACCGGCACGACTGACGTTGACGAAGGAGTAACGATGCACCGGACTGGGTCCGTGCGCGGTCATCGCCGCGTCGTGCGCCGGGGTGCAGTAGCCCTTGTGCACGGCGAACCCGTAGCACGGCCAATCCCGATCCAGCTCGACCATGATCCGGTCCCTGGTCACCTTGGCGAGCACGGAGGCGGCCGCGACACAGGCGGCGGCCTGGTCGCCCTTGGGTACCGCGAGGCTCGGCGCGGGCATGCCCGGCACCGCGAACCCGTCGGTGAGTACATAGCCGGGCGGCACGCTCAGCCGGGCGACCGCGCGGCGCATGCCGTCCACGTTCGCCCGGTGCACCCCCCGCCGGTCGATCTCGGTCGGCGGGATGATCACGACCGCCCAGTCCACCGCGCGGCGGACGATCAGGTCGTAGAACCGCTCCCGGGCGTTGGCCGTGAGCAGCTTGGAGTCGGTGAGCCCCTCCCAGCGCGCGGCATCGCCGGGGCGTGGCACGCACGCGGCCACCACCAGCGGGCCGGCACAGGCGCCCCGGCCGGCCTCGTCAACGCCGGCCACCGGGCCGAGTCCGTACCGGTGCAGCGCCGATTCCCAGGCCCAGATTCCGGAGGACCGCCGAATGACCGCGCGCTGGGGCCGCGGCCACGGCACGGATCTCGCCGCGACAGATCGAGCCATCGCCTCAACCGGCCGTATCGCGCCCGGTTCGCCGGCGTTGCCGGCCGCGTCGCAGCAGCCACCATCGTCGACCGGCGGTCAGCGGCACAGCCCCGATCACCCCCAGCGCCAGCGGCGCTCCGGGCGGTGCGTCGCTCAGCATGGACAGGGCCACCCGCTGCGGGTTGGTGTCGTCGATCGACTTGATCCGGGAGAACGGCAGCACCACGAAGCGTGCCTTGCCGATCACGTTGTCCACCGGGATCGGGCCGTGGCCCGGCACCCGGGAGTCGGCCGAGTTGTTGCGGCTGTCCCCCATCACCCAGAGCTGGCCGTCGGGCACCTTGACCGGGCCGAACTCGGACTGCACCGGCGGACCGGCCTCGGGCAGGTAGTAGATGTACGGCTCGTTGAGGGGTTTGCCGTCGACCGTGACGCGGTTCTGCGCGTCGCAGCACGCGACGGTCTGGCCGCCCACCGCGATCACCCGCTTGATCAGGTCCTTCTCGTCGGGCGGCGCCAGCCCGATCAGTGACCCGACCGACTGCAAGCCTCTGATCAGCGGATTGCTCGACGGAACGGCCAACTGCTCGCCGTCCTCCCAGCTGGTCGGGCCACGGAAGACGATCACGTCCCCCGGGGCGGGGTCACCGAACCGGAAGCTCAGCTTGTCCACCAATACCCGGTCGTTCGTGCAACCGGTGCAGCCGTGCAGCGTGGTTTCCATCGAGCCCGACGGAATCTCGTACACCCGAGCAAGGAAGGTCTGGATGAGGAAGGTCAACAACAGCGCGACCACCACAAGCATGGGCAGCTCGCGCCAGAACGTCGGGCGCCGGCGTCGACCGCCCTTGGCCCGCTTGGCGCCTGTGCTGGCCGGTGCGGTGGGCGGCCGGGCGTCCTCGGCCGCGTCGGCACGGGGCCGGTGGTGCCGACCCGCCTTCGAGGGCTGGTCCGTCTCCGGTGTGGCCGGCGCTTCGGGCGCGTCGACCTCGCCGACCCGCGCGGGCTGGAACAGATCGACGGACTCGGGCGACTCCCGCCTCGGCGGCGCGACGGACGGTGTGGCAAGGGCGGCCCGGATACCGGAGGTGGAGCCGATGGACCGATAGGCGACCGGCCCTCGGTTGACGGACCGGGTGGGCGAATCCATCGCCAACCGCTCGACCGAGAGCTGCCCGGCGGGCGTACCGATCTCGGTCGGCCTCGACCCGGTACCACCCGGCGGCACCAGCGACGTCGGCCCGAACGGCGACGCCGACCTGGTCGGCAGGGCGGAATCGGTGCTCATCCGGCCCAGCCGCTCGGAACGCGGTCCGTACTGCCCTGGAACGCCCTGCCCCGGAACGCCCTGCCCCGGAATGCCCTGCCCGGGAACGGCCCGGCCCGGTGCGACCTGGTCCGGACGGGCCTGGCCGGGCGCGACCTGCCTGGTGGGGTTGAAGCCCGGCATGGCCGGCGCGGAACCGGCGTCCGACATGGGCTGGCCCGGCGCGGACTCACCGTGCACCACCGGTCCGAGGCCGGCCATTCCAGGAATGGGCACACCTGGCGTAGTCAACTCGAACGCGGTCTGGTCATAGCTTTCTTGACCTGGTCCCGGAACGCCGCGGTCCGGAACGCCCTGGCCCGCGTTGCCCTGGCCGCGAGTGCCGGCGGGCGGCTGGCCGGGGTGGCGGTACGGGCCCTGACCTTGGCCGTTGCCTGGCCCCTGGCCGTTGGCCAGCCCTTGACCGTTGCCTGGCCCCTGGCCGTTACCTGGCGCCTGGCCGTTACCTGGCGCCTGGCCGTTGGCCTGCCCTTGACCTGGGTCGTAGCCCTGGGCGGAGCGGTAGCCCTCGCCCGAGGGGTAGCTCGGGGCCGGCCGGTAGCCCGAGGCTGAGCCGGTGCTGGGGACGCCGTAGGTCGACGGGCCGGCGTACCCGTTCGCTGACTCGCCGGCGGTGCCTGCCGGGTCGTACGGCGGCTGGTCCTGTCGGTCGTACGCCGATGGCTGCCCATAGGACGGCTGGGTGAGTCCCCGGCCGTTGGGCGACAGCGAACCCGGCGGGAACTGCCCGGAGGCGGACGCCCGGTCGAAGGGGGGTGCCTGGTTCGGGATGCCGCCGGGCGGCCCAGGGGGCAGCGGCGAGCCCGGCGGGGGCTGGCGGTGAGCGCCGGCTCCTGGCCGACGCGGGGGCGGCGGCGCCCCGAACGGGCTGTCCGTCACCGGTGGACGGGAATGGCGGCCCGGGTACGGACTCGACTGGGCGGGGGAACCGCCGGAGGACGTGTCAGGCGAGACCGGCCGCCACTGCTCGGTCGGCGGGCCACCGTCGTCATCGGTGTCGGTGTCGCGAGGGGAGCTCTGCGCGCCGTCCCAGTTGGATCCGCCGCGCGGCGGCACCTCGTTCATCGCGGGTGAACCGTTGCGATCCGGGGCGCCGTCCGCCAGCACGGCAGGCGACGAACCGTTCCAGCCGGGCGTACCGGGCCGCGGCGACCCACCGTTCCAGATCGGCTGGCCGGGCTCGTGGATCGACCCGTTCTGGTCGGCCGGGGTGGGGGGCGGCGGCGAGCCGTTCAGCCCAGGGCGACGCGTGGGGCCGTGCCAGTCGGCGTGCTCTGCCGGCGGCAGAGCACCGTTCCGACCCGGCGGCGGCAACCCGTTCTGACCGTTGGGCGAGGCATGCTGCCCTTGACCGGACCAGGCGGCCGGCGCGGCCTGACTCGCGGGCCCGTAGCCCTGCTCGACCGACCCGTAGCCCTGGTCCGCTGACCTGGCACCGGGGGCGCCGAAACCCTGGCCATCAAAACCCTGGCCATCAAAACCCTGGCCGCCTACGGCCGGGCCACCGGCACTCTGGCCGCCGGCACTCTGGCCGCCGAAGCCGGGCGGCGACCCGAGCCCCTGAACTTGCGGCCCTGCACCCCGACCTTGCGGCCCGTAGCCCTGACCGTTCGGCCCGGCACCCTGACCTTGCGGGCCGAGCCCGGTCCCTTGGCCGGACGGCCCGAAACCCTGAGCTTGCGGTGAGAGTCCTTGCCCGGGCGACCCGAACCGAGGGGCCAAGCCGCCCAGTGGCTGCTGTGCCTCGGTCCACGGCGGTGGGGCGTGCCGGGGCGAGCCAGCCGGGCCTTCCGGAGCCGCGAAGCCATTGGCGGGTTGGCCACCGTTGGGCGTGCCGAACCCGTTGTACGGACCCTGCGACACCACCGAACCGTTCCCCCCGCCCAGCTCATTCGGGGTGAATAAATCGTTCGGCTCGGAGTCGTCCGACCCTGCGCGATGCGCGCCCAGCGCCCCGTTCAACCCCTCGCCCTCCGAGGAGAACGCGGCCAAGGGGCCGACGCGACGGGCGGGCGGCCGAGGCTCGCCCGGGGCGTTGGGGACAACCACAGACACGAGGCTACGGCACTGCCCGCGTTTCGGTCAGGGTCAGGAGGCGGAGGGAGTATCGCGCTTCTCCTTGATCTTCGCGGCCTTGCCACGGAGCTCACGGAGGTAGTAGAGCTTGGCGCGGCGCACGTCACCTCGGGTCGCGACCTCGATCTGCGCAATGTTCGGCGAGTGCACCGGGAAGGTGCGCTCCACACCGACGCCGAACGACACCTTGCGCACGGTGAAGGTCTCGCGCAAGCCAGCGCCCTGCCGCCGAATCACCACGCCTTGGAAGATCTGCACCCGCGAGCGCGATCCCTCAATGACGCGAACGTGGACCTTCAGCGTGTCGCCGGGCCGGAAGTCCGGAATGTCAGAACGCAGCGACGTCGCGTCCAGTTCGTCCAGGGTGTTCATCGTGCAGGTCCGTCCTCGCGTGGGGAAGTGCGTTCGTACGATCACGTTGCCCGACCGGCTGGCGCCGGCCGCTCGCCGGGAGCGCACTTGCGCACTGTCCGGCCGACCGGACCGGTGTGATCCGGCATCCCCGGCGAAGTGCGCGGGGCGGTGGCAACCAGTCCAGTGTGCCAGACGGACCGCCCCGGATCGAAACCGGACGGCTGGGCTACCCACGTTCAGACCACGGTGGGGTTGCTCACTCCACCTCGGTGTTGAGCCGTTCTAGCAGCTCACGGTCCCTCGGCTGGAGCGCGTCGGGGGGCAGCGCGGCGATCAGGTCGGGCCGCCGGGAGGCCGTGCGGGCCAGCGACTGGTCGCGGCGCCAGCGCGCGATCGCGGCGTGGTCACCGCTGCGCAGCACCTCCGGCACCGCCAGTTCCCGCCACCGCTCCGGGCGCGTGTACGCCGGGCCTTCGAGCAGCCCGTCGGAGAACGAGTCCTGCGCGGCGGAGTCCGGGTTGCCCAGCACACCGGGCAGCAGCCGTGCCACCGCCTCGACCATGGCCAGCACCGCGACCTCACCGCCGACCAGCACGTAGTCCCCGATCGACACCTCGTCGACCACCATCCGCCGGGATGCGTCCTCGAACACCCGCTGGTCGATGCCCTCGTAGCGGCCGCAGGCGAACACCAGCCACGGCTGTGCCGCGTACTCCCGTGCGACGGCCTGGGTGAACGGCCGCCCGGCCGGCGTCGGCACCACCAGCCGCGGCGCCAACGCGGCCCCGTCCGGCGCGGCCCCGTCCGGCGCGGCCCCGCCCGGCCCAGCCTCGTCCAGCGCGGCCTTGTCCGGCGCGGCCCCGTCCGGCGCGACCCCGCCCGGCGCGGCCCCGTCCGGCGCGACCCCGCCCGGCGCGGCGCCCTCCAGCGAGGACCCCGGCGCGCACACCGCGTCCAGCGCAGCGCCCCAGACGGCGGGGCGCATCACCATGCCCGGCCCGCCCCCGTACGGCGCGTCGTCGACCGCCTTGTGCACGTCGTGGGTCCAGTCCCGCAGGTCGTGCACCGCTACCGTGATGAGCCCGGCCGCGATCGCCCGGCCGAGCAGCGCCTCGCGCAGCGCGGCCAGATAGCCGGGGAAGATGGTCACCACGTCGATCCGCATCGCGCGGGAATCCTGCCAGTCGCTACTCGTCGAGCAGGCCGTCGGGTGGGGTGAGCACCACCCGGCCAGCGGTGAGGTCCACCGTGGGCACGATGTCGCGCACGAAGGGCACCAGCGCGTCGGCGCCGCCCTCCCGCGCCAGGACCAGCAGTTCGCCGGCCGGGCCGTGCACGACGTCCGTCACGGTGCCCACCAGCGCGCCGTCCGCGAGCTCGGCACGCAGCCCGACCAGCTGGTGGTCGTGGAACTCGTCCGGGTCGTCCGGCGCTGGCAGCTCGTCCGCGCGGATCGTCAGCAGCTCGCCGCGCAGCAACTCGGCGGCGTCGCGGTCGGCGACCCCATCGAACCGCACCAGCAGGGCATCCTTGTGCCAGCGGGTGCCGGCCACCGTCAACCGGCGGCCGGCACCCAGCTCGAACACCGTGCCCGGGGCGAACCGCTGCTCCGGTGAGTCGGTCCGGACCAGGACACTGACCTCGCCGGTCAAGCCGTGCGGCCGGCCGATCCGACCGACCCCCACCGTCACGCGTTCGGACACCGGTAGCTCAGCGATCGGTGTCCACCACGTCCACCCGGACGCCTCGACCGCCCACACCGCTGATCACGGTGCGCAGCGCGGTCGCGGTCCGGCCACCTCGGCCGATCACCTTGCCGAGGTCGTCAGGGTGTACCCGGACCTCGAGCGTGCGCCCTCGGCGCGTGGTGACCAGCTCCACCTGGACCTCGTCCGGATGATCGACGATGCCGCGCACCAGGTGCTCGAGAGCGTCCACGAGGGCGCCACTCACGCCGTCTCCTTACTCTCGATGGCCAGTCGAGCGAATGCGCGCGCCGGACCACCTGTCGGTGAGCTAGCGCGCCCGCTCACTGCCCGCCTTCAGCGGCGGCCGCACCGGCCTCGGCCGGAGCCTCGGACTTGGTCTCCGTGGGAGCCTCGGTCTTGGCCTCGGCCTTGGGCTCCACAGCCTTGGGCTCCACGGCCTTGGGCTCCACCTTGGCGTCGTCCTTCTTCGCCCTGGGCTCGGCCTTCTTCTTCGGCGTGGTCGCCGCGCCGGTCAGCTCGCCACCGGCCTCGGCCAGCGCCGCGTTGAACCGGGCCAGCCGGTCCACCGGCGGGGCCGGGTGGCGCAGCGTGCCCTCGACACCGGGCAGGCCCTTGAACTTCTGCCAGTCGCCGGTGATCTCCAGGATGTTCTTCACCGGGTCGGTCGGCTGAGCGCCGACGCCGAGCCAGTACTGGGCGCGCTCGGAGTCGACCTCGATGAAGCTGGGGTCGGTCTTGGGGTGGTACTTGCCGATGGTCTCGATCGCGCGGCCACTGCGACGGTTGCGCGCGTCGGCCACGACGATCCGGTAGTACGGTGCACGGATCTTGCCGAGCCTCATCAGCTTGATCTTGACTGCCACGGGTCTTGCTGCTCCTCGCGGTTCGAATTGCTCATTCAGGTCATGGACGTCCGAGCCGGCGTCGCCCGCGTGGGGAACGGGCTAGACCAGCTCGGTATCAACCACGGCGCGGGGAGAGGGTCCGGCCACGGCGCTCAGCCGACTATTGTGCCAGATCCCCCACGTGGACGGGTCACCAGCACCTGTATCCCGCGTCAGTTGTGCTGGACGAACGGCCGCACGGTCACGTCCCGGGCACCCAGCTCGGCGCGCACGGCCCTGGCCATCTCGACCGCGCCCGGGGTGTCGCCGTGCAGGCAGAGCGACCGGGCGCCGACCTTCAGCACCGTGCCGTCCACCGCGACGATCTCCCCCTCGGTGGCCAGCCGGACCGCCCGCTCGACGACCTCGGCCGTCGAGCCGAGCACGGCACCGGGCTCGGACCTCGGCACGAGCGTGCCCTCCGGGGTGTAGCCGCGGTCGGCGAACGCCTCCAGGACCGGCTCCAGCCCGGCCCGCTCGGCCGCCGCCAGCAGCTCGGACCCCGGCAGTCCCAGTACCGGCAGCGCGCCGAACGCCCGCACCCCGGCGACGATCGCGCCGGCCTGGGCGGTATGCCGGACGGCGGTGTTGTAGAGCGCGCCGTGCGGCTTGACGTAGCCGACCCGGGTACCGCTCGCCCTGGCGCAGGCCTCCAGCGCGCCGATCTGGTAGAGCACCTCGTCGGCCAGCTGACCCGGCTCGACGTCGATGAACCGGCGGCCGAAGCCGGCCAGATCCCGGTAGGACACCTGGGCGCCGACCACGACGCCCCGCTCAGCGGCGACCGCACACACCCTGCGCATCGTCGAGGCGTCCCCCGCGTGGAACCCACAGGCCACGTTTGCCGAGGTCACGACCTCGAGCAGGGCGTCGTCGTCGCCGAGGCGCCAGATCCCGAAACCCTCCGCGAGGTCCGAGTTGAGGTCCAGCAGCCCGCTCATCGTGGCGTTCCACTCATCGAGACAGTCCGTTCATCGCAGCACTCCGAGCAGCGCCAACAGCAGCGATACCGCCGGCAGCAGGTTGTTCAGCTGGTGGGCGATGATGCTCGCGCCCAGCCGCCCTGTGTACAGCCGGGCCAGCCCGATCGGCACCGCGATGACCAGCAGCAGCGGCGTCCGGGTGAACTCGAAATGGGCCAGCGCGAAGCACAGCGTGGTCAGCCCGAACGCCCACCAGCGGTGCGCGGCATGCCGCTCGACCGCACCCCAGAGCAGGCCCCGGTAGACGATCTCCTCGCAGATCGGGGCCACCAGCCACACCACGAGGAAGACCCCGATGGCCAGCGGCACGCCGAACCGTTGCCCCTCGAACAGCTCGGCGACGGCGGAGTTGGCCTGCTCCGGCCCGACCACCCGGGACCACACGGCGGCCGCCGGGATGGTCAGCACCAGGCCGCCGCAGCCGAAGGCCAGCCCCTTGGTCAGGTCCGCCCGGTCGAACCGCAGGCCCAGGTCGATCCGTGGCCCGTTGCCGCGCAGCCAGGTGGCGAGCAGCGCCACCCCGGCGGCCAGCATGGTCGGCACGGTGAGGCTGAGCAGCAGCATGGCCGGCGGCGGCGGGCCGCTGTGATTTCCGACATAGGGCAGCACCAGCAGCACCGAGGTGCCCAGGAACACGGCCTCGGCGAGCAGGTAGGCCCCGAAGCCCCACCGGTGCGGCGGGCCGCTCGGCGCGGGGCGCGGCAGCGTCGCGGTCCTGGCCCGGCCGGGTGGGCCGGCGGCCGCCGCGCCGAGATCGGCGGGGCCGGCGGCGACGGCTTCGGAGCGGGTGTGCGAGTCGGCCGCGAACTCCCGGCGGGGTCCGGGAATGCCCGCCAGGTCCGATCCGGTCGAAAACGGCTCCCACGGCTCACGAGCCGCCTCCGGCGGACCGGATGTGCTCAACATCCACCTCCTGCGTCGTCTGCCGCGACGCTACCGGCCGTGACGGCGCGACGTCGTCGTCAAACCGCCGGAACCCGGGCGCCGGTCCCCGACTTCGCGCATATCGCTCAGCGCGCGCTCAGGCGGCGTCGCGCCGGCCGTACGGGCGGCCGCGCAGCAGGAGCACGGTGGGCTCGCGCAGCACCGCGAGATCGGCCCTGGGATCGGTCGGGTAGACGACCAGGTCGGCCGGCTGCCCGGGGGCCAGGCCGGGGCGGGCCAGCCAGTCCCGGGCGGCCCAGCTCGCGGCGCCGATCGCGGCCGCCGGCGCCATGCCGGCCCGGTGCAGTGCGACGACCTCGTCGGCGATCCGGCCGTGCGCGATGCCGCCGCCGGCGTCCGTGCCGGCGTACACCGGCACGCCGGCCTCGACCGCGCGCCGCACCACGTCGTCGGCCGTGCCGTACAGCTCGCGCATGTGCGCCGCGTACGCCGGGTACTTGGTGGCCGCGTCGGCGAAGCCGGGGAAGTTCTCCACGTTGATCAGCGTCGGCACCAGCGCGGTACCCCGCTCGGCCATCTCACCGATCAGCTCGTCGGTCAGCCCGGTGCCGTGCTCGATGCAGTCGATGCCGGCCCGGATCAGGCCGGGCAGCGCGTCGGTGCCGAACACGTGCGCGGTGACCCTGGCGCCGGCCGCGTGCGCCGCCGCGATCGCCTCGACCAGCACGTCGTCCGGCCAGAGCGGCGCCAGGTCGCCCTCGGCCCGGTCGATCCAGTCGCCGACCAGCTTGACCCAGCCGTCGCCGGCCCGCGCCTGCGCGGTCACCTCGTCGGGCAGCAGCGCCGGTTCGTCCAGCTCCACGGCCAGGCCGGGCACGTAGCGTTTCGGCCGGGCCACGTGCCGGGCCGCCCGGATGATCACCGGTAGGTCGGCGCGGTCCTGCAGCGGGCGGGTGTCCAGCGGCGAGCCACAGTCCCGGACGAGCAGCGCGCCGGCGTCCCGGTCGGCCTCGGCCTGCTCGACCGCCTCATCCAGGCTGGTCGCGCCCTGGGTACCGAGCCCGACGTGGCAGTGCGCGTCGACCAGGCCGGGCACGATCCAGCCCCGGTCGACCAGCGTCGCGGCGGTCGGGATCGGCTCGGCGCTGACCAGCCCGTCCTCGGTGATCCACAGCTCGGTCTGCCGCTCGTCCGGCAGCAGCACGCCCCGGACGTGGTACGCGGCGCCGCCGCTCACGCGCGCCCGCCCCGACTCACTTGGGCGGCAACTTCAGCCGGGATGGGTCGAACCCGGCGGGCAGCTGGTCGAGGCCGGCCAGGCCGGGCGGCAGCTCGTTCAGGCCGGGCGGCATCGTGGACAGGTCGGGCAACGCGGGCAGCCCGCCGCGCGGCCGGCCCTGGTTGGTGGGGCGGCCCTTGCCCTTCTTGCCCTTGCGGGTCTTCGAGCGGCGCCCGCCGCCGCCGAAGCCGAACTGGCCGGCCATCTGCTTCATCATCTTGCGCGCCTCGAAGAAGCGGGTGACCAGGTCGTTGACCTCGCTCACCGTCACCCCGGAGCCCTTGGCGATGCGCAGCCGTCGGGAGCCGTTGATGATCTTCGGGTCGTCCCGCTCGGCGGGGGTCATGCCGCGGATGATGGCCTGCAACCGGTCCAGCTGGCGGTCGTCGACCTGGGAGAGCGCCTCTTTCATCTGGCCGGTGTTCGCACCGGGCAGCATGCCGAGCAGGTTGCCGATCGGGCCCATCTTGCGGATCGCCAGCATCTGCTGGAGGAAGTCCTCCAGGCTCAGCTCACCGCTGGTGATCTTGCTGGCGGTGGCCTCCGCCTGCTCGGCGTCGAAGACCTGCTCGGCCTGCTCGATCAGGGTGAGCACGTCGCCCATGCCCAGGATCCGGCTGGCCATCCGGTCCGGGTGGAAGACGTCGAAGTCCTCCAGCTTCTCCCCGTTGGAGGCGAACAGGATGGGCTGGCCGGTGACCTCCCGCACGCTCAGCGCGGCGCCACCCCGGGCGTCGCCGTCGAGCTTGGTGAGCACCACGCCGGTGAAGCCGACGCCGTCGCGGAACGCCTCGGCGGTGGCCACCGC
>Ga0137415_10007035_pt1 | contig 11160 bp, 11 predicted proteins | sample CZODoug3_1_1_16f_FD_183082 | JGI IMG/M metagenome (GOLD analysis project Ga0137415, IMG submission 183082) | Vadose zone soil fungal communities from Angelo Coast Range Reserve, California, USA - CZODoug3_1_1_16fungal (Hybrid Assembly) | ecosystem: Environmental > Terrestrial > Soil > Vadose...
GAAAGGAAATTCGACCTGGTGGTGCGGTGGGCGGAGCCGTATCGCAAGGACCTGCGCGCCATCCGGCAGATCCTGGTGCCCGCGCCGGACGGCGCGCAAATTCCGCTGGGTCAGCTGGCGACGATCGCCGAGGAGGACGGTCCCTCGGTGATCTATCGCGAGGACAACCGCCGCTATGCCCCGGTGAAGTTTTCCGTGCGCGGCCGCGATCTCGGTTCCACCATCGCGGAGGCGCAGGCGCGCGTGAAGTCGGACGTCAAGCTTCCGTACGACACCCATCCCGAATGGGCGGGCGAGGCGGACCAGATGCGCGAGGCCGCGGAACGGCTGATGCTCATCATCCCGCTCACGCTCGTCCTGATCGCCTTCCTCGTCTACTCAGCGGTCGGAGGCGTGCGCGACATGGCCATCGTGTTGCTCTCGATCCCGGTCGCCTGCGCGGGCGGCGCGATCGCGCTGTTCGTGACCGGCACGCACCTGTCCATCTCGGCCGCGATGGGGTTCATCTCCATCTTCGGCATCGCGGTGCAGGACGCCATCATCGTGGTCACCTACGCGCAGAAGATGTGGCGCGAGGGGCGCTCCCTGGAGGAGGGCGCGCGGCTCGCGGCGGAGCGAGGCTTGCGGCCGGCGCTGATGACCGCGTCGGTGGCGCTGATCGGCCTTTTGCCCGCCGCCTTGTCGCGCGGGATCGGGAGCGAGACGCAGAAGCCGCTGGCCATCGTGGTCATCGGCGGGATGCTGGTCCTGGCCCTGCTCCCTCGCCTGCTCCAGCCGCCTCTCTTGCTCCTCCTCCACCGTGGTATGGAGCAACGGGCCCATCGAAGCGCCTCAGAGCGCAGCGCCGCCCTGTAGGCGCCGACTGGAGGAACGGCGGAATGGCCAAGGCCGAGCGGAGCATCGTGATCCAGGCGCCTCCCGAGAAGGTCTTCGCGGTGATCACCGACTACGAGAAGTACCCGGAGTTCCTGCCCGAGGTGAAGAAGGTCAAGGTGGAGTTCGGCGCGGGGAACGTGAAGGAAGTCAGCTACACGGTCGACATCAAGGCCAAGGTCATCACCTACACGCTGAAGCACACCGCCCGGCCGCCGGACGAGCTGGCCTGGACCATGGTGCGCGGCGAGATGATGAAGGGGAACGACGGCGCCTGGATCCTGAAGGCCGTGCCGGAAGGCACCGAGGCGACCTACCAGATCGACCTGAAGCTCGGCGCGCTGGTGCCTTCCATGGTCGAGCGCCTGCTGGCCGAGCAGTCCTTGCCCGGCCTGCTGGCGAACTTCAAGAAGCGCATCGAGTCCCAGAATCCCGGGAAGGCGTGATGGCGCGGCTCGAAGAGCTGCGCCTCATGTCCGTGGAGGAGCTGCGCAAGCGGTACGCGGACGGCGACGAGGAGCTTCCCCGGGGCGGCCTGACCGCCTTGCGCGAGGACCCCCGCTCGGGCGCGCGCGGCGTCGCGGAGCGCATCTTGAAGCGCATCCACGCTGCGCAGGCCGAGGGGCGCAGGCTCACGCGGCTGTGCGCCTTCGAGCAGCCGCTGTGGGAGCAGGGCTTCACCTTGGTCGCCGGAGTCGACGAGGTGGGCATGGCCCCGCTGGCGGGCCCGGTGATCGCGGCGGCGGTGATCCTCCGTCCGGGGACGCGCATCCAGGGCGTGAACGACTCCAAGCAGCTGACGCCGGAAGAGCGCGATTCCCTGGAGCCGGAGATCCGCGCCGTCTGCGTCTCGGTGGGGATCGGCCGGGCGGAGGTGGCGGAGATCGACTCGCTGAACATCTACCATGCGGGGCTTCTGGCGCTCCGCCGCGCCGTGCTCGCGCTCCTGCCCCGCCCCGAGCACCTCCTCGTCGACGCGCGCCGGCTGCGGGACCTCGACATCCCGCAGCAGCCCATCGTGAAGGGGGACGCGAAGAGCATCACCATCGGGGCGGCGAGCATCGTCGCCAAGGTGCACCGCGACCGGCTGATGTGCGAGCTCGACCGCGAGCACCCGGGGTACGGGTTCGCGCACCACAAGGGGTACCCCACGCCGGACCACCTCGACGCGCTGGAGAGGATCGGCGCTTGCGCCATCCACCGGCGCAGCTTCGCGCCGGTCGCGAAGGCGCTGGGGCTCATCCCCGAGCAGCAGGAGCTGTTCGGGAAACCCGGGCCGCGGGTTGGCTGAGCTGAGCGGAAAGCAGCGCCGCCACCTCCGGGCGCTGGGTCACCACCTCTCCCCCGTCCTGCACATCGGCCACGAAGGCCTGACCGACGCGGTCGTCGCCCAGGCGAACGCGCAGCTCGACGCGCACGAATTGATCAAGGTGAAGGTCTCCGAGTCCTCCCCCCTCCCCCGCCACGCCGCCGCGGATCAACTCGCCTCCGCCACCCACTCCGAATTGGCCCAGGTCCTCGGCCGCACCTTCCTCCTCTACAAACCCCACGCCAAAGACCCCGCCATCAATTTGCCGAAGTAATGGCTGCAACCGTTTCACGCAGAGAGCGCGGAGGAGGGAGAGGAAGGGAGGAACTGGTTTTTTTGAACAAGATCGCTCCTCCCCTCCTCCCATTCCTCCCGTCCTCCGCGTGAAACGTCCTAGTCCGCTACTCAGGCTTTTTTGCCCATCAGGCGGAGCTCGCGTTGGGCCTCGACGTGCTTGTCGTCGAGGTCGAGGACTCGCTGGAAGGAGGAGGCCGCGGCCTTCACGTTGCCGACCACCTTCTGCATGTGGCCCAGGAACAGGTGGGCGGGGAGGCAGCGCTCGACCAGCTTCAAGGCCTTCTTCACCTCGCCGGCGCAATCGTCGAAGGCCTGCTTGCGATCGCCCGCGAGGAGGAAGCGCGCGTACCCGCGCCAGGCGTAGAACTCCGCCTCCTGATCGTTGAGCTGGATGGCCTCGTCGAGCAGCGCCAGCCCTTCCTTGTACTTGCGCGCCTTGATGAAGATCTCCGCCTTCTGGAACTTCTCCTCGGCGTCGAAGATGCGCCCGACGTCCACGTCCTTCTTGTCGCCGGTCAGCTCCGCCTCGTACTCCTTGCGCCGCGCGTCGTCGCCCAGCACCTGCGCCGCCTCGTTCACGCGCGCGAACAGGCCCTCCTTCACGGAGCGCAGCTCGCCTTGCGACGGATCGGTCACCGTGTCGGGGTGCAAGTCCCGGGCGAGCAGTACGAACGCCTTCTTCACGTCGGCGGCCGTCGCCTTCTTGTCCAGCCCGAGCGCCTCGAAGTGCGTCCCCTTCTCGAGGCGCCCGACCACGCCCTTCAGGCGCGCGAGCTGCGCCTGCGGCGTCTCGTCGACAGGAGGCGTCGCATACGTGCGGGTGGGCGCTGCAGGCTTGGGCGGAGCGGGCGCCGGTTTCGCGGCCGGCGCCGCCCCCCGCGCGGGTGTCGGGCGCGGAGCCGCGGCCGCCCGGGCCTGCGGAGGCGGCGTCGGCCTCGCGGCGGGAGGCGGCGGCGGAGGTGGCGGAGGAGGTTCGGAGACAGCAGCGGCGGGCGGTGGCGGCGGGGGAGGAGGCGCAGCCGGACGCGGTGCCTCCGCCGCCTCCCCGAACGAGAGATGCTTCAACTCGGTCAACAGGTGCAGGAGGCGCAGCGTCCCCGTCGCGCCGTGCTGCTCGACCAGCTCCTCGCCGGTGCGCGTGCCGTCGACGGAGGCATACAGGCGCGCCTCCTGCGCGGTCAGCGCCAGCTCTTCCAGCTTCCCGATGCTCGAGCCCCCCGAGCGCTGCACCACGCAGGCGAGCTGCTTTCCCAGGCGCGCGCGCAGCGGGGCGGGATCCAGCCGCCGCACCGCTTCGGCGAGGAGCGTCCACTTGTGGCCCAGCGCGAACGCGCCCGGCGGCGAGGGCGCATCCTTCTGGAAGGAGAAGGTGCCGCGCGCGGCCTCGATCGCGCGATCGAGCAGGAACAGCGCGTGCTCGCCGAGCAGCTTGTGCGCGTCCGCCGGCGGGATGAACTGGAGCTGGAAGAGGGCGGAGACCACGTCCACGCCGATCTTCGTCGCATGCGCTTCCGCCTGCGACGCCTGCTCGGCCGTGACCACCTTGCGCGCCTGGAGGAAGCGCGACAGCGACAGCTCGGCGTCGTCGGTCGAGAGGTGATCCGGTGCGCCGCGCCGGAAGCTCAAGCTGATGGTGCGGCCCGACTCGAAGTGCAGCTCCAGCCAGCCGTTCGCCCCAGCGAGCGCGGCGAGCGCGTAGAGACGGACTGGCGAGACGTCGGCGAGGTTGCCCTCCTCCGCCAGCTCCAGCTTCTCGGACTGCATCACCGCCGCTGGCCGCATCACCGGCGGGCCTGCTGGCCTGGGCGGCGCGGGCTTCTCCGGCGCGGTCGCCGCGGCCGGCTCCTCGACCTGCTTGCGCCCTCCGGCAGCCCCCTCCAGCATCGCCCGCAGCGCCGGACCGACGTACATTCCGGCAGCAGGCGTGGGCCGCTCCTTGGGCGGCGGGGGAGGCGTGGGCGGCGCCGCGGGCGCGGCCGCCTGGCGGGCGACGAGCAGCGAGCGCAGCTCGGGGAAATCCATCCCGGAGCGGAACTGCTTGCCGTCGAGCGAGGCCTGCGCCTTCTCGGTGAGCTGGCCGCGGAGCCGCTCCAGCGCGTCGATCGGGTATGGCCCCCAGACCCGACCCTGCTCCGTGCGGATCCAGTACTGCCTGCTGCCGGAAGACATCCGTGAAATCTACCGAAGGCGCGGAAGGGGTGGACACCTTCGCGCGTGCTACCATGGAGGACGGAGTGAGCGCGGAGGCGCCGGGGTGGTGATCGCCAAGGTGCGCGCGCGACGCGCCGAGCGTCCCAACGCCACCTTGCTGTGCCGCCGCGTGGTGGCGGACATGGTGCGCGCCCTTCCGGAGCTCTCCCACATCCGCCCTGCCCGCATCCTCTTCATCGCCGGAGAAGCGCGGCGCGGCTCCCGCGCAACCATCCGTCCCCTCGGAGGCAACGCGCGGGCCCGGGTCACCATCAAGGGGCGGCGGGCGCTCTACTGCGTCACCTTGCGCCCGAAGTTCTTCCGCGCCTCCACGCCCGAGCAGCGCGTGGCGACGCTCCTGCACGAGCTCTTGCACATCGGCCCGCGGTTCGACGGGCAGCTCGATCCCGACCGCCGCCACGCTCGCCTCGGCCAGGAGAAGTTCGAGGCCCTGCTCCGGCCCCTGCTCAAGCGCTACCTGGCCCGCGGCGACCCGTCGCTCATCGGCGGCCTGGCGCATCACGGAGAGGTGCTCGCGCGCCAGTGGCTCGAGCGGCCGACCGGGCGCAGCAGCGCCGGCCAGGCCTACACCGAGAAACACCTCTTCCTGGGACCGCTGGTGATGGTCACCCGGAGGAAGCTCCACTCCTGAGCGCCTCCAACGCTGCCGCCGCACGAGGCATGCGGAAGCGGCGAATGCGTTCTTGCGGCGCGCGGGAATCGGCGCGATGGATGGAGCGTCTTTCAAGCTTTTCGAGGAGGCCGTTCCGATGAAGATCGCGGTCCTGACGGGCGGCGGCGACTGCCCGGGTCTCAATGCGGTGATCCGCGCGGTCGTGCGCAGGGGCGAGCAGCACGGGCTCGAGGTGATGGGAATCCGCGAAGGCTGGCGCGGACTGCTCGATCCGCCGCTGCACGACCGGCTCACCCGCGAGGCGACCAGCGGCATCCTCCACCTGGGCGGCACCATCCTCGGCACTTCGCGCACCAACCCTTTCAAGAAGCCCGCCAACGGGCCGGAGATGGTGCTCAAGAACTTGAAGGCGCTGAACGTCGGCGCGGTGGTGGCCATCGGCGGAGAGGACACCCTCGGCGTCGCCACCAAGTTCTCCTCGATGGGCGTGAAGATGGTCGGGGTGCCCAAGACCATCGACAACGATCTCTCCGGCACCGACCTGACGTTCGGCTTCGACACCGCGGTGGGCATCGCCACCGAGGCGATCGACCGCCTGCACTCGACCGCCGAGGCCCACAAGCGCGTGATCGTCTGCGAGGTGATGGGCCGGCACGCCGGCTGGATCGCCACGCACGCGGGCATGGCCGGCGGCGCCGACGTGATCCTCATCCCCGAGCGGCCCATCGACATCGAGAAGGTCTGCGAGCACATCCGCAACCGGCACCGCACCCAGGGGAAGAACTTCTCCATCGTGGTCGTGGCGGAGGGCGCCAAGCTCGCGCAGAAGGAGAGCACGGTGAACGAGAAGCTCGACGAGTTCGGCCACGTCCGGCTGGGCGGCATCGGGCAGCAGATCGCCGACATGATCGAGCAGCGCACCGGCTACGAGACGCGCGTGACGGTGCTCGGGCACATCCAGCGCGGCGGCACGCCCACCGCGTTCGACCGCGTCCTGGCGACGCGGTTCGGGGTGCACGCGGCGGACATGGTCGCGCGCGGCGAATTCGGCAAGATGGCCGCGTTGCGCGGGACCCAGATCGTCAGCGTCCCGCTGCAGGAAGCCACCGCGCAACTCAAGACGGTGGACCCCTCCCTCTACGCCGTCGCCGAGGTGTTCTTCGGATAGCCGCGCGACGTGGGGAGAATGGCTTACGCCTTGCTCAGGGCGCGCTCGGCGAACCAGAGATCGTACTGAGTCTGAAGGTTCATCCAGAACTCAGCCGTCGTCTCGAAAAAGCGAGCAAGCAGGATCGCCGTCTCTGGCGTCACGCCACGCTTCCCGTTGACGATCGAGTTCACACGCTGGAGAGGGATCTCGCCCGGGTGGCTCGGCGGGCGGCTCTTGGGCAGCATGCGAATCCTCCTAGTGGTAGTCCACGATCTGGACGTGCTCCGCGTTTCCGTTCTGCCGTGCAAGCGTGCAAAGTACGCGCCAGAGCTTTCGGAGGCCCGTTTCTCCGGAAACGCATAGGCTCACGAGGGGAAACAGCCCCGACCGTTCTCGGGTAGTAGGATGCCCGCTCCGATGGAGACGCGGCGCGGGCTGTTGAAAAAGACCCTGGGCGGAGCGGCGCTGCTCGCTGCGGCGGGGGCGGTCCCGCTGGCCTTGCGCAAGACGCGGCTGCGCGCAGCCCGGCAGCCGCTGCGCTTCTTCACCCCGGCGGAGTACTCCGTGTTCGCGGCGGTCGCCGAACGCGTGCTCGCCCGCGGCCCGTCGGACGTGCCGCAGGAGCTCGCGGGGGTATTGCGAGGACGGCCTCCTGCGCCGCCGCCCGCCGAGGTGGACGTGGCGGGCAAGGCCGACGCGTTCCTCGCCCCGCTCGACGCGGCCAGCGCGAAGGATTTGAGGCAACTGCTCGCCTTGTTCGACAACGCGCTGTTCAGCGTCCTGACCGGCGGACCGCCGCGGCCGTTCACCCGCATGAGCCCATCCGAGCAGGACACGCACCTCGATCGCTGGGCCACCTCCCGCATGGCCGTGCGGCGCACCGGGTTTCAAGCGCTGAAGCGTCTGTCCGCCGCCGTCTACTACGGCTCGAGCGAGACCTACGCGGCGGTCGGCTATCCCGGTCCGCCGGACGAGTTGGTGCGCACGGTGAACGCAGCCAGAGGCCGGCCGTGAGCGGCATCGTTCGCGGCGATCAGGTCGGCAAGGACCTGCTGCTCACGCCCGACGTCTGCGTGGTGGGAAGCGGCCCCGGCGGCGCGGTGATGGCCTCGAGGCTTGCGGAGGCCGGGGCGAGCGTGGTGGTGCTGGAGGAGGGCGGCCACCACGGCAAGGACGAGTTCGACATGCAGGAGGCCACGGCCTACCCGCGCCTGTACCAGGACCGCGGGAATCGGGCGACCGCCGATCTGTCCATCTCCGTCCTGCAGGGCCGCGCGGTCGGAGGCGGCACGGTGGTGAACTGGACCACCAGCTTCCGCACGCCCGACGAGGTGCTCGCCTTCTGGCGCGACAAGGAAGGCGCGGCGCTCACGCCCGAGGCGCTGCGGCCCCACTTCGAGGAGATCGAGCGGCGCCTGGGGATCGAGAAGGTCCAGCTGGAGGACGTGAACGCCAACAACCGCGCGCTCTACGACGGCTGCAAGAAGCTCGGATGGGCGGTGGACACGATCAACCGCAACGTGCGCGGATGCCTGCGCACCGGATACTGCGGGATGGGCTGTCCGGTGGACGCGAAGCAGAGCGCCGCGCTGACCTACCTGCCGGACGCCGTGTCGCGCGGCGCGACCGTCTACGCCAACTGCCGCGTCCGGCGCATCGAGTGGAACGGCAAGCGCGCCCAGGCCGTGGTGGGCGAGGTCCTGCACCCCGGGACGCAGGAGCAGACCGGCCGGACCGTGCGGGTCGAGCCGCGCGCCGTGGTGGTGAGCGCCGGCGCGCTGAACTCGCCCGCGCTGCTCCTGCGCTCCGGACTCGCCCAGGGGCCGGTGGGCAGGAATACCTGGCTGCATCCGACGGTCGCGATGGTGGCGCTGTATCGCGAGCCCATCGAGGGTTTCTACGGCGCGCCGCAGAGCGTCGCCTCGCACCATTTCGCGCACCGCGGAAAGGACGCCGGCTTCTTCCTGGAGGCCGCGCCGGTGCACCCGATGTTGGCGGGCCTGGCGCTGCCCGGATTCGGCGCCCAGGTGACGGGCCAGATGGGCCTGCTCCCGCACGTGTCGGTGAGCATCGCCCTGATGATCGACGGGTTCGGAGAGGGCGAGGAGGGCGGCACGGTGACCCTGCGGCCCGACGGCGGCCCGAAGCTGACCTATCCGCAGGGCGACCGCCATTTCGAGTGCTTCCGCGCCTCGATGAAGGCGCTCGCCCGGGCCCACCTTGCCAACGGGGCGCTGCGCCTCTCCAGCCTGCACGTTCCGGCCGTGACCGTCTCCTCCGAGAAGGACCTGGCGGCGCTGGAAGCAGCGCAGCTGGGGCCGAACCGCTGCGGCGTGTTCACCGCGCACCAGATGGGTGGCTGCAGGATGGGCGGCGACCCGGCGCGGTCGGTGGTGAATCCGGAGCTGCGGCACCACGTGGTCGAGAACCTGTTCGTCGCCGACGGAAGCGTCTTCCCCACCGGCCTGGGCGTCAACCCGATGGAGTCGATCTACGCGGTGAGCTCCTGGGCCGCGCAGCACGTCCGCTCCGCGCTGGCCAAGGCGTGAGCGAGGAGCTGGACGAGCGCACGGTTCCCGGAGGCGCGCCACGCGACCGGCTCGACCGCGCCCTTTCGCGCCTGTTCGGCGTGAGCCGCGGGCGCGCGATGGAGTGGATCGCCGAGGACCGGGTCCGCGTCGACGGGCGGCGCGCGCCCAAAGGCGCGCAGGTGGGACCGGGCGCGCGCGTCTCGGTGCGCAGGCCGCCACCGGACGCGCCGGCGCCGCAGCCCGAGCTTCCCCTGCGCATCGTGCACGCCGACGGGCACGTGGTGGTGGCGGACAAGCCGGCCGGCATGCCCTCGCACCCGCTCAAGCCGGGTGAGACCGGCACGGCGGCCAACGCCCTGGTCGGCCGCTTCCCGGAGCTCGCCGCGATCGGCGGGGCGCCCCGCGAAGGCGGCCTGGTCCACCGGCTCGACACCGACACCTCGGGCCTCCTGCTGGCCGCGCGGACGGAGGTGGCGCACGCGCTGCTGCGGGCGCAGTTCGCCGCGCGGACGGTGGAGAAGGGCTACCTGGCGCTCGTCGCCGGAGAGCTGCACGCGGGCGGCGAGATCGACCTGCCGCTGGCCCATGATCCGCACGACGCGCGCAAGGTGCGGGCCGCCAGCGATCCGGAGTGGGCGGAGGCGCACGGAGCGCGCCCGGCCTCGACGCGCTTCACGCCGGTTGCGCGCCGGGCCGGTTTCACCCTGGTGGAGGTGGAGATCGCCACTGGAGTGCTCCACCAGATCCGCGCGCACCTGGCCTTCATCGGCCATCCCTTGGCGGGAGACGCGCTCTACGGGGGCCCCGAGCTGCCCGGCCTCTCGCGCCATTTCCTGCACGCGGCGCGGCTGGCCTTCGCGTACCCCGACGGCAGCCGTCCGCGATTCGACAGCCCGCTGCCGGAAGAGCTCGCATCCGTGCTCGAATTCCTGCGCTGAAACGGCGGCTGGCTGCGATCGATCGCCGCACCGGAGCATGGAACCAGACCCGCACACGTCCGACGGCGTTGACAGCCAATATGCGCGTGTGTAGGCTCCGCCCCCTTTTAGCTCCGGGGCGGGTGCGCGTTTCAGATCGCAGTGTCGGGTTTCAGGAGGAAGTCTCCATTATGGGTGGCTCAGATTTCAGTCTTCTCGGGATGTGGAAGTCCATGGGCATTCCTGCCCGACTGGTCGTGATCGTCCTCGCGATCATGTCCGTCTACTCACTGAGCGTGATGGCCGAGCGGCTCTTCTCGTTCGCGCGCGCCAAGGAGCAGAGCCGGCGCTACGCGGAGAAGCTGCGCGACCTGCTCCCCAGCCACCAGCTCGTCGAGGCCGCCAACGTGGCCAACACGCTGAAGTACGGCCACATCCCGCGGGTGCTGGGCAGCGGGATCGCGGAGTACAACCGGGGCCGCGAAGCGCTCACGCACAGGGGGACCCACGACGTGGGTGAGTTCGACCTGGTGGAGGCCATCAACAGATCCATCGAACGAGCCACCTTGCGCGTGACGGCCGACCTGAGACGCGGGCTGTCCGGCTTGGCGACCGTCGCCTCTTCCGCTCCCTTCGTGGGGCTCTTGGGCACGGTGCTCGGCATCATCACCGCCTTCCAGCTGATGGCGACCTCCGGCTCCGGCGGTCTCGCTTCCGTGTCGGCGGGCATCTCCGAGGCGCTGGTGACCACGGCGTTCGGCCTGCTCGTGGCCATCCCGGCGCTGATGATGTTCAACTACCTGACCAACCGCGTCGAGGAGATGACGGTGGACATCGCCGACGCCTCCAACGAGCTGGTGGACTTCTTCCTCAAGGAAGGCCGGTTCGACGAGCCGCTGACGAACCCCGGCGCCAACAAGCAGCCCGCCGCAGCCGCGACCGCGCCCGCCGCCGTCCGGCCTACGCAGCCCAAGGCGTAAGGAGCAGCACACATGGCGATGGACATCGGGGCGAAGAGCGGGGTCCGCTCCGACATCAACATCACACCGCTGGTCGACGTCGTGCTGGTGCTGCTGATCATCTTCATGGTGATCACGCCCATGCTCCAGAAGGGCAAGAGCGTCGAGCTGCCCAAGGCCAAGAACGCGGTCCAGAACAAGGCGCAGGGGGCGGACCCGCTCTTCGTCAGCGTCACCGCCGACGGGAAGGTCTACATCGAGAGCGACAAGCAGCCGGCCTCTCCCGAGCAGCTCATCGAC
>Ga0137415_10007037_pt1 | contig 11159 bp, 9 predicted proteins | sample CZODoug3_1_1_16f_FD_183082 | JGI IMG/M metagenome (GOLD analysis project Ga0137415, IMG submission 183082) | Vadose zone soil fungal communities from Angelo Coast Range Reserve, California, USA - CZODoug3_1_1_16fungal (Hybrid Assembly) | ecosystem: Environmental > Terrestrial > Soil > Vadose...
ATCAGGCCCGCTGCGAGACCGACCGTCCAGGCATTCATCTTCTCCTGTTGCTGCTCGAAGCTCGGCGTCCGCCGCGGCGCCGCAGCCTGCTCCTGCGCCGCGGCGTCACGCGATGACGGCGCGAGGACGATAGACGCCAACACCGTCAGGGCGCACAGCGGGCGGGCAGCGAATTTTCCGATCATCGATGAACCTCCCCTCAATTGGTCAACGCAGCGTCTTCAGTCGATCCTTCGCCGCCTCGACTCCGCCGGCTGCGGCTTTTGCGTAGAGTTCCTGCGCCTTCGCCGTATCACCTTGCGTGCCGACGGCGCCCCATGCCGACAAGACAGCCGGGTCGTAACTCTCTGCCAGCATGAACGTGGCGAGCGGACTGCCGGCCTCGACGGCGCGCTTGAGCACGCTACGCGCCGCGCCGACATCGCCCAGCTCCAGCAAGCGCGTGGCGCGCGCCATTAGACGAACCGCCTCCTCATTGGCGGCTGACGGTGGTACTGGCGGCTCAGTGCTCGCCACCTTGTTGGCCGGTGCTGGTGCCGGCGTCGCGTTGCGCTCGATGGGGGCCGGCGGTGCCGAGTTGTCACTGGCCGGCGCGGACAGGCGCACAATGGCGTCGCGCTCCCCGCCGGGCGTGGCATTCGCGCGTTTCGCCAGCTCCTGCTGCAAAGCCTGACTGCGGGCACGCTCTACCGCCAGCGCCAATACCAGCGCCTTCTCACTGCTCTGGCGCGTCGCCAATTGCCCCTCGAGCTCCTTGGTGCGCGCGCGCTCCCTGGCCAGCGCGTCCTGATCACCCTGGCGCGCCGCCAATTGCCCTTCGAGCTCCTTGGTGCGCGCGCGCTCCTTGGCCAGCGCCTGCTCGCCGCTCTGGCGCGTCGCCAGCTGCCCCTCGAGCTCCTTGGTGCGCGCGCGCTCCCTGACCAGCGCGTCCTGATCACCCTGGCGTGTCGCCAGCTGCCCCTCAAGCTCCTTGATGCGCGCGCGCTCCTTGGCCAGCGCGTCCTGATCACCCTGGCGTGTCGCCAGCTGCCCCTCGAGTTCCTTGATGCGCGCGCTCTCTCTGGCCAGCATATCCTGACCGCCGTGGCGCGCCGCTAGCTGCCTCTCGAGTTCCCTGATGCGCGCGCGCTCGTTGGCCAACACATCCTGGCCGCCCTGGCGAGCCACCAGTCGCTGCTCGAGATCGTTGGTGCGCGCGCGCTCCCTGGCCAGTAACTCCTGATCGGTCTGACGGGCAGCCAGCTGCTCCTCCACGTCCTTTCTGCGGGCGTGCTCAAGCGCCTCCTGCTCAGCGAGACGCGCGGCCAATTGCTGCTCGAGGTCCTGTCTGAGGGTGCGCTCCTGCTCCAGCTGCTGTTCGAGTGGGATTTCGGCACGGTCGTCGACATGCACAGCGGCTGCTAACGCCTCCGCCGCCGCGATGCGGCCTGAGTGGTGGTTGCGGTAGAGGCCCCAGCCGAGGGCGGCCAAGAAGACGCACGCTGCCGCCAACAAGAGCGGCTTGACCCGCCGCGGCTCGCGGCGCGGCGGGTTTCGCGTTCGAGCGGGCACGCACGCTCGCTCGGCGCTGGACTCCGGCGACCCCTTCAAGCCGTCACGGCTGCCACCGGCGCCGGACACGGCGCCCTTGGTGCTGTTCCCACTGGTCGACATTCCCCGTCACCTCAACGCTCCGCTCGCAGCGGAGCGACGCCCCAAACGCGTCCTTCCCAAAACGCGTCACCCAAAACGCGTCCTTCCCAAGACGCGTCACCCATGCGCATTGAGGGCCGAAGAACGGCGCGCGCGCAATAAGGCGCAGCGCTGTCGAAACCAAAGTCACAGAACGATCATGCATTGCGCCGACGTTTGAGTTCGCGACCGTACAGTCAGGTGTGTGGAAGCGTCCCAACAGCGCGACATGGGAAGGGCGCGGGCGATGTGCCCGTTGGCTCGGACGTCGGCGGCTCCGACGTTGTGTGCCAACGTCTGGTTATGCAACCCGGCGAAGTCAATTTTGTTCGTTTGCATCGCCAGCAGCTGACAGTCCTGGACGTAAAGGGATCGTGATCACCGTCCCGCATTCAGATGCCCATCACCCAAAGCGCCCCGGCCACCAACCGATCAAACAGGCTGCAACGAGAATCGTCGCAAGGGTGTCGAAGTGAAACCAGGCGGATCAACCGAACGTCAGGGCGTCACCGAACGCGAAGAGCGGCCCACGCCGGTGCCGGCAACGGCGACGGTCGTGACGCCTGCGCCACTACCGCCCTCGACAACGGTGGTCGTGCCTGGCGGTAAGCCGCCTTTCAACCGAGGTCGCGTGGCTTCGGCGGATCTACTGCACCGAGACTCGGGCTCGGTGCCGTGGATAAGGTCGCAAGGGATCTACGTCCGCGCCCTCAATAGTTGAACGCCTGCTAACAACTGTGAGAAGCAAAAGTCCGAGGTCCTCGTGCCACCTCACAGGGACCGTACGTATTCGCATACTGCAGCACTCGGCGCGCACAGACGGGAAGGGGTCTTTCCCGACACACGTATTGAGAGCATATCAATTAGGGATGCTATCGCGACTCCTTCAAAGACAGTTTTTCGTTCTCGCCCTCAAATTTCGTAAGACCCCGCGACCTCGATAAGGTCACGGCGCAGCGGCTAAATGCGGGACTAATGTTGCTGCGGGCTGGCTGCCCTTGATGCGCGGACGGTATGGGGATCGGTTCGCGAGTGTACCAAGCCGCAGCCGTAGCAACTGGGGAGTGAACATGTCGCCCAAGGGCAGGCGCAGGCCCGTCCCAGACCCGTTCGCGCGGCGATGGCCGAAGATCACGCTGATCGCCGCTTGCCTGGTCGTGCCGGCGGCCGGTTGGTGGTTCTACGGCCACGACGCCGGGCGTCAGGGCGATGAGACGATTCCACCCGGCGCGCGGGCCGGCGAGGCTCCGGCACAGCCCAAGCAGGCCGCGAAGCCGGCTGAGCTGAAGCAGGCGGAATGGCTGTCGACGGCATATCGGGAGTCACAGGAGAAAGAACGCCGTCGCAATATGGAACTCGAGCAGGAATTGGCAAACGATCATCAGTTGCTGGCCCAAGAACGCGAACGCAGCAAGGGACTCGAACAGCAACTGACGGCGCGCCAGAGCGATCAGGAGTCATTAGCGCAGGAACGCGAGCGCACCAAGGGCCTCGAGGAGCAGCTGGCTGCGCGCCAGAACGATCAGCAGTTGCTGGCCCAGGAACGCGAGCGCAATAGGGGACTACAGCAGCAGCTTGCGGCACTCCAGCCCAGCCAGGAATTGCTCGCGCAGGAACGCGACCGCATCAAAGAGCTTGAACACCAACTAGCCGCGAGCCGGCAGCTGCCGCCCGCACAACCCATGACTGATCCCGATCCACACAACGCGACGCCAACCTACCGCCCGCCCGAGGGAATTATCAAACCGCAGCCCATAGTGCGCCGCACAGGCCCAAGGCCGCTACCTAAGGTCACCCAGCCGATGCCGCAGTTTACCCTGCAAGCCAGCGACCTCACCTACAACCCGGCACGCTATTGGCAAGTGACCGTCACCCTCACCTCGAACACGCCGCGTACGCTCGACGCTCAGGTCCGGTGCTCCTTCCTCAGTGCCGAACGGTCGGTCGGCGAGGCTTCTTTCGGGCCAACGGCGGTCGCGCCGGGCGAGCAGATCAGTGCCGACCTAATCGGCCCGCCGATGACGGCCTATGTCGTTTCGACGACTTGCCGCCTAGTGGGACAGTAACGCCCGTTTTGCCGCCAGCGACCAACACCAGGGAATTTCCCTCGGAGAATGGTTCGCGTTGGACCCATCGCGAGCGAGCCCGCCAACTTTTTCTCTGCGGCTGGTGTCAGCTGGATCGGTGCTTCGCCCCACATCCCGGCGATAGGCGGCGCCCTGGTGCCGACTGACAGATCAGGCTCAATCGCCACCTGCATGCGGCATCAAGAAAGGTGGCGGGGCTTCTTCCTCTCCCCACGACAGTTGATCTTGACGTTCAAGATCAAGGAGAAGGGCCCGTCCTTCGTCGCGCAAGAGCAGACTGAACGACGTGCAGGTCACCCATCCGCGAACGTGCCCGTACACTGCCGCGCCGACGACGACCTGTCGTGAAAGGTTCAGGCGTTTGCAGAGAGTTGGAATCGTAATCCACTGGTTCCTTCGCTTGCTCAGCACATCCATTTCGCGGCAGACGCCGATGGCCATCACCGAAGGATCGAGAGAGGGCGAAAGAGGCGCTAAGTCGCGCAGTGGGCCGACGCGATTTCGTCTCTTGCGGCGTTCTGTGTCGAGGTGCACGATTTGGCCCCGCCCCATCTTTATTTCCCCAATTCCCTTCCGTCCCATCCGCGGCATCCCGTCTCCGCGTCGTCCCATCCACGTCATCACACCCGCGTCAAGAACGTCTCCTGGCGCAGCATAGTTGCCGCCGCATGCACATTTCGGCCAGAAGCAAAAGTGTGGCCGCGGCGGACAAATTGCCCTTTACTCTTGTCGGACACTCTTCGATTTTTCTTATCTATTGCTAGCTGTCTATCGCCAGCTCGGCTCAACGGCCAACCACTGGTTGGGTCCGTTGCTAAGGGGCGGATCGAATTTAGCCCGTGCGTAACGGCGGCGGAGCGTCGGCATCCAGGGCGCGCACCACGTCGCGCAGCATCTTTACACCTTCACGCCAGATCCGGGCTCGCAAGTTCTCGATCGTCTCGCCGCTTTCGTATTGAATGGGCACGCGCAGCACCACCTCAGGGCAAGGCCCTTCTTCAGGGGTTCCGATGCCCACCGAGATTTGTGCCCATGCAAATCCGCCGAGCATGTCATCGATCCGGTCAATCGAGACAATCTCGACTGCGAAGCCATCATTCATGCAATCCCCCAAACACTACACACCTACAACCCACTTAGGTGCTGCTACTGCCGCTCGTTTTCCCAGTCACAAGAATGCCACGGCGATATCGACCGGCATAGGCGCCAAAACCGCGGCATAGACGCTTAAAATAGCAAGTTTATGTGAAAGGGCCCAGCATCGAGGCTAGTTGCTCGAAGCAACTATTCTGTCGGTATGCTGCCTTGCGTTGAGCGTCCGCGGCCTTCACGGGCAGCGGAGCTCGGGTCGTGCTGATCCCGACCGCCCTTTGGACGGCAAATGCCGAAGGCCCGCCAAATTGCGGCGGAGCACAGGGAGGGTCCCGGAAAGCAGGAGGTCGAGCAACGGGGTGTCCTGGAATTGGCCGCTATAGGTCAGACGCGGCAGCGACAGCAACCGCGCCTGATCGCAAAGCCGTATCGTATCGCACTCTGTCGTTACCGCGCTGTCGAAGCCGAGGCGCCGGCAAATCGCGATCTCTCGTTTCCCAAAGGCGCTGCTGTCGCCATACGGATAGGCGAAATGGTGCACCTCATGGCCGAGCAGCGCTTCACAGTGCTGCTTGCTCTGGGCGATTTCACGCCAGGCTGCCCCATAGTCGAGCCGGCTGAGGTAGGCGTGATGGACGCTATGTGCGCCAAACTCCACCAGACCAGTCCGTTGCATTTCCCGGATCATCCCGTGGGTCAACATATGATGGTGGCCGATCGCGAGGAAATCGACGCCATAGCGCCTGCCCAGGGCGTCGCAGGTTTGCGCCACCTCGTCAGGCGGCGCCAGGACGAGGCGCGATGCGATGGCCCGATACGCCAGATGCTTCTGCGGTCGCGTGCCCGTTTCGATCGATACGCCCCAGGGGAGGTCGATCTTTGACTGGGCGGCAATTATCCGTTCGAGCGCGAACGACCAGGCCGGAAGCTCGTTCCGGATGAAGGATGAGACGAGGTAGATAGTCATCGGCACCCCGAACTCGCGGCAGATGGCGAAGGCATTCGTGTAGGTGTCCATGAAACCGTCGTCGAACGTCAGGCAGACCACCTTTCCGTCGCAGAAATTGGCCGTTTGCAGTCGTTCAACGAGAGCGCTCATCGTGAGAAAGCGATAGCCGCGCCGAATTAGAATCTCGATAACAGAGCGGAAGTTCTGCGGTGACACTGAGAGGTTGAGCGAGGCGAATTCGTCTTCGGTCGGCGTATGTATGCGGTGAAAGGACAGGATGCCCCCCTGCCCCGCGTAAGACTTCGCCATAAGCGCCGGCAGGCGGCTTGCGGAGAGCGACCTCAGGGCCAGACGGGACAGGCTTCGCCCCAGGCTCATCGGATGCTTCCCGCTTGGAGCTGCGTGGCCTCGACCGCCCTGCGCACGGCCGAAGAGTTGATCTCGTGGCGCAGCGGGATCCACAGCACGATCATGCGGATGATCTCCACTACGAGCGAGCCGAGCACGACGCCGGCCAGGCCGCCGTAGCGCGTCAAGGGATAGGCAGCTATCAAGGTGAAGGCCGTGCTGACGACGTAGGATATGAAGATCGGGCGAGTCTTCTCCATTGCCGCCGACCAGATGACCAGCACGGTGTTCATGCCGTAGACTACGGCAGGTGCGCAGAACCACCGCACCAGGTAGGCGCTGCTTTCGTACTGCTGCCCGAACAGCAGGCGGACCAAATATTCGGGATCGACGCACAGGAAGACTGCGATGCCTGCCATCAGAAGGGCTGTCAGGCGCGCAAGACGCGCAATATAGCGGCAGAGGGCGACGCGCCCTCCCTCGTGCCATGCTCGGGCTGCCTGAGCCGGAGCAAAGTTGTCGAGGGCCAACACCAGGATGTTCAGGATCCCGGTAATGGAGAGAGCAACCTTCACCGACCCGGTCACCGCTGCGCCCAGCACGATGCCGGCCATGACGACAAATGCCTGGGACGTCATCCAGAACATGATTGCCGACGGCAACAGCCATTTCGAGAATTGCCAATGGCGATCCCAGACCTGGCGTAGCACGGATCGCCTCAAGCGGAACGGTCCGAAGAAGAAGGCACCTTGCACGGTAGAGAGCGCGCAGGCGCCGGTGACGATCCAGATGCCGGCCAACGCCGTCGGCTCAGGATGCATTGCCGGCAGCGCTGCGAGCGCCGCGATCTGGGCCACGAAGCGCAAGCCGTCGTTGCACAGCGCCGCCATGCCTCGGTCACGCACGAAGAAATAGCGTCGCAGGAAATTGTGGAGCTGATAGGCGACGATCGCCGCGAACAGGGGGACGGCCAGGTCGCTCAGTTGCGGCTCCGACAAGGCGTAGCCCGTGAGGGCAATGCCAATCGATACGAGGACCGCAAGCATGAGGCAGAGCAGCCCTTGCTGGGTGGCCACGGCCGCATAATAGTCCATCGCATCGGCTTCCACCTGCTTTGGCCCGATGTTCATCATCGGCTGAATGACAGCGGCGAACTGCAGCGACCCGACAAATTCAATGAGCATCCAGGCGAGCGCAAAGCAGCCGAATTCGTGGAGGCCCAAGCTGCGTGCCAACAGGATGCCGGCGACGAAGTTCGCCCCACTCACGACCACCTGATCGAGGAAAGCGAAATTGGCGGCGCGCTGGCTTGCGAAACCAATCAGCACATTGACGATTGCCTTGACCATTGCTCGATACGCGTTCTGCTGGCTGTTCACTAGTCGGCCTGAGCGGACGCCGCAGGACGCGGCTGCTCCTTCGTGCGCAGGCTCAGGGCGAAATGGGTCTCGTCCACCAGATCTCCGGGCCCGATGATACAGGGCTGGGGCACCGGCACGATGAAGTGGCCGCCAGCGTTACGATAGTGAGCCTGCTGACGCAGCACCTCACCCGCGAAATTCCAGACAAGCAGAAGCGTCAAGTCGGGTTGGGTCTCAATCAGCCGGTCCGGGTGGACGATCGGAATTGCCTGGCCGGGCATGAACCGGCCCTGCTTGAAGGGGTTGGCGTCGGCGACAAACTCGAAGAATCCAGGCTCGAGGTCCAGGTAGTTGACCAAGGTGGCGCCCTTTGCCGCCGCGCCATAGCAGGCGATGCGAGCGCCGTTCGCTTTCTCTCGCCGCAGCAGCTCGATTAGCGACTGCCGGAGCTTGCGGGTGCGCTCGGCAAAATCCCTGCACCAGTCGACCGTATCGACGCCCTCCTCACGTTCCTTCGCGATCAGCGCTTCAAGCCTGTCGCTGCGCCGGTCGCTCCGGCTGGCGAACACGCGCAGCGAGCCGCCATGGATTGGAAGGCGTTCTACATCGTTTAGATGCAGGCCATGACGCTCGAAGAGCGGCTTCAGCCCATGCAGAGTGTGATAGAAGAGATGTTCGTGATAGATCGTGTCGAATTCGCTTTTCGCGATCATGTCGACCGCGTAGGCGCATTCGAACACGGCGACACCGTCGGGCTTCAGCAGCCTCGCGAATCCAGCCACGAAGTCATTGATCTTATCTACGTGCGCGACGACATTGTTGGCGATCATCGCGTCTGCGCATTTGCCTTCTACCGCCAGCTTCTCGGCGAGCTTCAGCGAAAAGAAGTCGTTGATAACGGGAACGCCGATCTTTCGTGCGTGCTCGGCCGGACCGGCCGCAGGATCAATCCCCAAACAGGGAATTCCCCGCTCGACGAAGTTGCGCAGGAGATAGCCGTCGTTGCAGGCGACTTCGACGACGAAACTCTTGGAATCGAGCCCGCGATCGGCGATCAAGGCTTGGGCGTGGGCTGCGGCATGGCGCAGCAGCGCTGGCGACGAGGAGGAGAAGTACGGGTAGTCCCGCTGGAACAGCACGTCGGGCGGGATGGTTTCCGTCACCTGAAGCAACGAGCAGCCTTCGCAGAAGGCGAGTTGCAGCGGATAGCGTGGCAGATCGCGCGCTTCGCGTTCGGATATCAGAAGTGCATCCGCCAGCGGGTGCTCGCCCAGATCCAGGACGACTCGGAGCGAGGGCGAATGGCACGAGCGGCAATTGTGGATTCTCATGGATAGCTCCTCGACAATTGGCCCGGGATCTAAATTTCGATCTGCTCTGCCCGCAAACGCAGGCGTTCGCGGATCAGCAACATCAGGAACTTGGAATTGGAATGGAGATAGCGTCTCGCCAGGCGCTTCGGCTCCTGGCTCAGACGGTACACCCATTCGAAGCCGGTCTGGCGCAGCATCAGCGGTGCACGCTTGACGTTGCCAGCGATCATATCGAACGCGGCCCCCACCCCGATCAACACGGGAGCATCGAGCGACGACCGCCGCGCCGCCATCCATCGCTCCTGCTTGGGCGCACCAAGCCCGACCCAGACGATATCAGGCGCGGCACCGTTCACCAGGCTATCGGCACGGCGCTGCTCCTCGGGCATCAGCGGGCGAAACGGCGGCGAGTAGCTTCCGACGATGGTCGCCTTGGGGTATTGCCGGTGCAATTCCGACCGAAGACGGGCCAGCGTGGCCTCGGTTGAGCCGTAGAGAAAATGCCGATAACCATGCTGCTCGGATGCACGAAAAAGCGCCGGCATCAGGTCAGGCCCGCACACGCGTTCGGCGCTGGAATAACCCATGCGCCGCAGCAGCCATACAAGGGGCATGCCATCAGCAGCCACCATTCCGGCCTGCCGATAGATCTGCTGAACGTCGCGCGCCGACCGGCTCTCCATCAGGGCGTGGACGTCGAGCGTGCAAACGAAGTTCGGATCACGATCGACGATCCATGCGTGAATCGTCTGCAGGGCTTGCTGCATGGTCAGGGCGCTGATCGGAACACCAAGCACGTTCGCCCGAGGATGATCCGATCGGCTTTCCAAGTGGCTCTCTCCTGTGATCCGGCGCTCCCGGTCAGGCGGGAATTATTCGAAAGTTGATGTCAAACCTCTGGCCCGGGTCAGCGCTCGGTTCGCCCAGCGCGAGCAGCGTGGCGTTGGGGCTTCCTAGTCGCCGCAAATCGGCTGTGATCTCCTGCCGATAAACTGGGTTCATCGCGACCACCAGGTCGGGCTTGTACTCGGCGAGAAAATCTGGTCCGACGATCTGCTTGATATGCCCCGGCACGAACTTCCCCCACCGGTGCGGGTTGATGTCGACGAGGTACTGGATGTGCCGATGGGCATCCTCCATGGCGGAGAGAAACGCCACAGCCTTGGAGCCCGAGCCCCACAACACGATCCGGACGCCCGCCTGGCCACTCGCCCGCATGGTCGATGCCCATTGCGCCCGTACGCGCCGGGCCCTCCTGTTGAATGATGCCACGCTTAAGGCAAGGTCTTCGCCGGCTGAAGCGACCGGCCGCGCCGCAGAAGACGACGGACGGGCTTCTATCGTCAGATACTGGCCGGTGAATCCCGTCGAGATGCGAAGAATTTCGAAGCCTGCGTCCTGGAACACGTGCGCCAGAGACCTCGGGGAGAAGTACGAGCAGTGCTCGTAGTAGATGTCCCAGAAGGCGCCCTCGTCGAGAATCCGGCGCACGTCAGGGACCTGAAAGACCACGACCGTGCCACGTTGTGGCGAGGCAATCCGATGGACCGCCTGCACGAAGGCGCGCGTCTGGGAAATGTGTTCAAGCGTCATCCGGCAACAGATGAGGTCGACCGGCTCCTGGACAGTCTCTTCGGAGAAGTACTCCTGCTTGAAGACGATATCGGCTGATCCAGGCTGCCGGCGCTCGGGGACGAAGCTCGGGTCGTAGCCAACCCCTCGGTTGCCGCCGAGCTCGCAGAGCAGCGTGAGAAACTCGCCTTTTCCGCATCCGATCTCGACCACGTCCTTGTCGAACACGCCGTAGCGGTTCACCAGGTCGCGCGCCTGCTCACGCTGGAACGCGGTGAAGGTCGGCGAGAAGCCCTGGGTTTCCTCATACTCGGTGGAATACGTGGTTCTGTCGGGCTTCCAGCCGGCATTGAAGATGAAGCTGCAGTCCGGGCAGAAGGCGAGATCGATGTCGCCGACCGGCAGCGCATGGGCCGCCCCTGGATCGTCGAACAGCAAGCAGCTGTTCACCGGGACGCCGCCAATACGATAGAAGCTGTGGGCCCGCTCCCGCCCGCAATTTGGGCAAGCGCACGTCGACATGGACCTACTCCTCAGCGGTTATTGGGCTGCAGCCAGGAGCTGATTCGGCACGTCGTCTGGGCGGCGACGCCTCCACTCGTCTGCCAGCGGCAGCCAACGCAGCGAAGTGTCAAGGAAGCCCTTCGCGAGAAGATTCTTCAGATAGGCGATATTTTCGTCCGTGCGATGAAATGAAAACGGGAACTGGAGCAGGACAGCGCCCAGTTTTCCAGCATCACGCAGGACATCGAATCCTGCGCGGACG
>Ga0137415_10007038_pt1 | contig 11158 bp, 7 predicted proteins | sample CZODoug3_1_1_16f_FD_183082 | JGI IMG/M metagenome (GOLD analysis project Ga0137415, IMG submission 183082) | Vadose zone soil fungal communities from Angelo Coast Range Reserve, California, USA - CZODoug3_1_1_16fungal (Hybrid Assembly) | ecosystem: Environmental > Terrestrial > Soil > Vadose...
GTACGCCCAATCCGCGCCGATCACCGCCATACGATCGGTCGCCGCGGCCATGGCATCGGCGAGTCGGGCGCGCGCCTCAACCGGGTTCGGGGCCGTCGCCGACACGGTGATCACGCCCCGGACGGGATCAGCCTTGGCCTGTACGTCCCCGTCTCCACCGGGCACGATCATCGCCGCATAGGTGGGCAGCAGCTCGTTCCTGGACCGGATCTCGAGCGCCGCCCAGAAGTAGTAGCTGTTGACCGGACCCACCGGAGCCAGCGTCACCGTCCGCATGGCCACGAACCTCGTGGTTGCCGTGGCTGCGACCACCGCGACCACCGCGACCACGACCACCCCCGTCACCACCGCCGCCGACGCGGCCCTGGCTCGCCGGGGCGAGGGACGTACCCGCATCGGGGTCGCACCATCGCCTGCCTCGACGGACAGTGCCGCGACGCACGCCACCATGGCCAGCAGCACGCCGAGGGTTCTCAGATATGCCAGGTGCAGGAACACGCTCGCCAGCGACCATGCAACCAGCCCGGCCAGCGCGGCGGCGGCCAACTGGCGGTCCGGGGCCCGCGCGCCGCTCCTCGGACCGCCGGCCAGCCGGCGCACGGCCCCCAGCGCCATCGCGAAGAAACCAGAAATCATGACCAGCCAGCCGGCCAGCCCGAAAAGACCGGACTCGGCGGCGAGCTGCAGGTAGAGGTTGTGCGGGTCATCCATCCGCTCGATGACGGCCGTCGCGACCTTGCCGGCGTAGCTCGGCGCCAAGGACTCGTATCCGCCGGGTCCGAAACCGAACAACGGTCGGTCCCGGAACATCGCGAACGCGATCTCCTGACCGGCCCGCCTACCCAGGACCGAGTAGTCGACGTCGTAGGTCGAGGCGGACCCCCACAGCTCCGAGACAAGAGCCCCGAGTCGGGCACCGATGCCGGGCAGCAACAGCAGCGGCAACGTCAGAGGGAGTGCCCGCACGCCCCACCGCCGGACGGTCGGGCCGCTCGCGACCAGCCACACGAGGACCGCGGCGGCCGCGGCAAGGAACGTGCCCCGGGACTGCGTCAGGTAGATGCCGCCGAACAGCACGACCACCGAGCCGGCCCAGACGATCATCCGACGATGGGAGCCCGCACGACCGGCTCGACAGAGCAGGGCCAACGCGAGCGGCACCGCGATCACCAGGTGGCGACCCCAGAAGTTGGCATCCCCTAACGGTCCGGCCTGACGCAGCTTGGTGACTGCCTGGCTGGGCGCTTCGACGACGGTGGCCAGGCCACCGAACGTCCCCATCGCCTCATGACCAGCCAGGCTGATAACGGCGAGGGCAGACAGCGCCACGAACGGGACCACGATGGCAAGCGCGAGCGTCCATGGGCGGCCGCTCAGCACGGCCAAGGCGACGACCACCAGGATGAACATGCAGTCGATCGCCCTGCTTCGGAGTGAGGCCTCGGCGAGCGCCACATCCCGGCTGACCAGTACGGCGGCCGCCTGAGTACCGAGATAGACCGCCAACAACGCGGCGACCAGGCTCAGCGGTCGAAACACCCGCGCCCTCGCCGCCTGGTCGCGCAGCGCGACCAGTGCCGTCACCACGCCCAGGAGGAGGATCGGCTTGAACAGGCCGCCCGGAACGCCGCTTCCGATCACGACGGCGAGGTTGGCGACCTCGACGACGACCATCAGGACCATGCCGACGGTCCACGGTTCGAGCCGAGCCGGCCACACCACGAGCACGCGAGCCACGCTCAGCACCCTCCGGGCGCATGGCTGAAGGGCTCGGCGGCCATCTTGCCCGCGCCGATGATCGAGCGTGGGCCGACCATTCCCGCCGGTCCGATAGCCCCCGCGCCTCCGGTTACCAGTACCGTTGTCGTCATCGCCTGCCTCGGAGACCATTGCAGCCGTTCGCGGGCCAACGTAATGTCGGGACAGCGGACCGAGGGATCGTCCACCATTCGTGGTACAAATTGTATCGAGGAGTTAGATCGAGCGAGCTCTCTTATCATTTCGGCGATGCTGAGGACGTCCATTTCCGTGGGATTGCCCAAATTAATGGGCCCCGACTCGTCCGAGTCCGCCATGGCCCGGATTCCCGCAATCAAGTCGTCGACGTAGCAGATCGACCGGGTCTGGGTCCCGTCGCCCGTCACGGTGAGCGGTTCGCCGCGCAGTGCCTGACTGATGAAGGTCGGTATCGCCCGTCCGTCGTCAGGGCGCATACGTTCGCCGTAGGTGTTGAAGATGCGAACGATCGCAGTATCCACTCCGAAGGTATTCCGATAGGCGATAGTCGCGGCCTCACCGAACCGCTTCGCCTCGTCGTACACGCCCCGAGGTCCCACCGAGTTGACGTGCCCCCAATAGGTCTCCGGCTGCGGGTGCACCAGTGGATCGCCATACACTTCCGACGTCGAGGCGAGGACGAATCTTGCGCCTTTCACCTTGGCCAGATCGAGCGCGTTGAGGGTTCCCAGGGAGCCGACCTTGAGCGTTTCGATGGGAAGTCGAAGGTAGTCCGGCGGCGAAGCCGGGGAAGCGAAGTGAAGAATGACGTCGACCGTGCCGTCTAGCTCAAGCACGCTCGACAGGTCCGCCTCCACCAGACGGAAATCGACCGAGTCGAGCAAGTGCAAGATATTCTCTCGACGACCGGTGACTAGGTTGTCCACGCACACTACTTGATAGCCGTCCAGTAGCAACTGCTCACACAGATGCGATCCCAGAAACCCGGCGCCGCCGGTCACCACCGCGCGTCTCGACACACCGACCTCCCTTGGTTGACGGAACCGGGGGCCATAGAGCGTCGTTCTCCTGGAACGATAGGAGTGCCCCCTAGGAGGCCTCTGTTCATTCTGAGTGAAGCTTCCCCACATGTTTGGTTTCGCTTGTCGGGCCGAGAAATACGGGGTCGAGTCCGCCAAGCCGAGATTGCGAGCAAGCCAGTTTTTCGACCGCCTCACCGGTGATCTCCGGCCTCCCCGTGCGTGCATCAATTCCCCCGCAAGCTTCTCCATTGACCCCACCGCCTGGCGACCCCCGAAGGACTAGCGGCCTGACCCACTAGCTGTCGTCCGCACCGCGGGATGTAGCTAGTTCGAGACGGTGCGGGCGAACTCCACCGACGGGCGCGGGGGTCTGAAGCTTGAGCTGCTGAAAGGTGCGCCGGATGCCCTCGGTGGTGGGTGTGGTCGCGGTCCAGCCGAGTTCGGTCGCGGCCCGGGTGGAGTCGAGCGCGCCGTGTCTCCACTCTCCGTCGCGCGCCGGGGCGTGTTGTGCTCGGATCTGGCTGCCTGCGGCGCGGTTGACCGCGTCCAGGAGCGCCAGGACGGAGGTGCTGGCGCCGGTGCCGATGTTGAACACCGACTCGCTGCCGGTGTAGCCAGCGGCGGCGACGAAGGCGTCCACGACGTCGGCCACGTACAGGAAGTCGCGGGTCTGATGCCCGTCACCGAAGACGATCGGTGTCTGTCCCTGGGCGATCTGGCCGCAGAAGATGGCGACGACCCCGGCCTCGCCGTGCGGGTCCTGCCGGGGACCGTAGACGTTGCCGAGTCGCAGCGCCAGGTGCTGTGTCCCGTACAGCCGGCCGAACAGCGCGAGGTACTGCTCGGCGCAGTACTTGCTGATCCCGTAGGGCGCTGGGGTTTGGGGTGGCACGGTTTCCGGGGTAGGCATGGGCACACCGTCGCCGTACATGGCGCCGCCGGTCGAGGCGAGGATCAGGCGCGCATCGACTTGTCGGGCGCCGGTGAGCAGGTTGAGCGTGCCGCCGATGTTCGTGTCGGCGTCGGCTTGCGGGTCGGCGACCGAATGCCGGACGCTGATCTGCGCGGCGAGGTGGTAGATGATCTCCGGCCGGTCGTGGGTGACGATCTCGGTCATGGCCTCGGAGTCGCGGATATCGGCGACATGCAGAACGATGCCGTCCGGGATTCGGGTCTTGTCGCCGCTGGACAGGTTGTCGATCACGCTGACTCTGTGGCCGTCAGCGATCACGCGGTCGATCAGGTGCGAGCCGATGAACCCGGCGCCGCCGGTGATCAGCACACGCGTCATGCGGATCCTCACTTCTGGTCTGGTCGGTGGTCTTGGGCGCATCGGAACCCGATCTCGAAACTGGAGTAGTACGGCGGGCACAAGATGCGTTCGGTGATGCGGGTCTGGAAGCGGAGGATCTTCCACGAGCCGCCACGGACCACGCGGTAGCCATGCCGCACGGGGTCGGTGAACGCGACACCGTACATATGGCTTAGGTGGTCCCCATTCGGCCTCCGTGGGCCGGCGTCAACCTACGTCGCGCACGTGGTCGCGCTGCCTCGGTTGAACGCGGATTCGCCTCGCTCATCGACCGCTGGTGCACATTCCAGCACGTCACCGCCGGCCCGCAAATTGGCAACATCGTCGAAACCATCCTCGCACTGGCCCAATTTGAATACGGCAAACCTCATACCAAAGATGTTGAGCCAACGTCACGCATCCTTTGTTTTATTCCGTCGAGTGTTACCACCCGTCCGTCCCACATCCTCAGCTTCGCGATAGGTTACTGCGATATGGTGTGCGTACACCTTCGCGGCATCCGCACCAATGTTCGCGACTGAGTTTCGTCGAATTAAACCGTGAACCTCATAGTTGCGCGCCAGGAGAAAATCGGCGATATACGAGCCGTCCTGACCAGATACTCCTGTTATTAACGCCTTCACGATGTGGCTTCTCCTCAAGTGTGCGAGTACAACCTAGCGTCACTACTGCCATAAGATCAATTTCATCCTGTTCCGTTCCCCTTTGCTTGGAAGCTTAGAGAAGACCTAGTTCGAGAGGGTGAGGGCGAAGTCCAGGACCGAGCCGGGGTTGTCCAGCTTCCCGGACTGCGACCCCGAGCCGGGGCCGGCCGGGCCCTCGCTGTCGGTGGCGACGTAGGCCCTGGTGCGGTCCGGGCTGATCGCCAGGTCGCGGTAGCGATTGCGGGTGCGAAACAGCCGCACCACGTCACCCTGCACCCAGTTGCCGTCCTTGGTCAGCTTGAGCACGTACAGCGCGCCGTTCTTCAGGCTGGTCAGCACCAGCGCGTTGGCCAGCGCCGGGTCCGGAGCCCCCTCCTCGGGCAGGTAGGCCAAGCTGGACGGCGCGATCGTCGGCCAGCACAGGTACTGGTTCTCCCCGCAGCCCCCGTCGTTGAAGTTGTGCCCGGCCGGCACCGTGTAGAGGGTCTTGAGCGGATCGACATAGTCCGGGTCGTTCCACTCCAGCTCGCGCGGGCCTCTGGGTACGGACGGCGGGGGCTCGTAGTCGGTGTAGGTCAGCCGGGCGCAGTCCGGCGCCGCCGACCAGTCGGCGTACCGGTAGGACAGGTCGTCTCGGAACCCGGCCACGAACGGCCAGCCGTAGTTCTTCCCGCCCTTGATCAGGTTGACCTCGTCGTCGCTGTCCGGGCCGTGCTCATCGGAGAACAGCCGCCGGCCCGGCCCGAACGCGAGCCCCTGCGGGTTGCGGTGGCCGTAGCTGAACACGTGGCTGCGCACGCCGTGGATCATCGGGTTGTCCGCCGGGACGCCGCCGTCGGTGTTCAGCCGAAGGATCTTGCCCTGGTAGGTGCTCCAGTCCTTGGCGGCCACCTGCGCCGCGGTGGGCAGGTCCTGCGCCCGGTTCGGAAAGCACGCCCGGTGGGCCTTGTTGTTGCCCTGGTCGCCGATCGCGTAGTACAGCTTCTGGTCCGGGCCGTACAGCAAGCGCCCGGAGTCGTGGTCCTCGCTGGCCGGCAGGTTGGTGATCACGTCCACCGGGTTGCGCAGCGTGGCCTCGGCTCGGTCGTAGTCGAAGCGGACGATCTTGGCCCGGAGGTCGAGCGGTGGACCGGGGTCGGCGTCGTAGGTGTACGCCAGGTACACCGCGTTGTCGCCGAACGCGAGCCCGAGCAACCCGTCCTGGCCGTGGCCGGTGACCACCTCCGGGATCGTGAGCACCGGTGTCTTGGCGCCGTCGGCCGGGTTGATCCTGGTCACTCGCTTGCCGGTCTTCTCGGTCGCCCAGAGGAAGTTGTCCGGACCCCAGGTCAGCGCCCACGGGTTGTCCAGGCCGGTGGCCAGCACCCGCATCGTGGGTATCGGCTGCTTGGCCTGCTCGGGTGGCGGCGTGGCGCAGGCCACCACCGTCGCCGACACGATGAGCGGGGTGATGAGCGCCAGTGGCCACTTCACGTTCACCGTTCGTAGACCCCCATGTCGATACGGGCGCTCGCGGTGCGCGGGTTTCCGTTGAAGTCGGTAGGGGGTGCACCGTCCGCGATACCGGTGCCGATGGCCGGGGATCCGTCTTGCAGGTGGACGTCGCCGTGTTCCTTGTCGACGAAACGCGGGTCACCACTTGTCAGGTTGTTGCGTTGGTCGAAAGCGCAGCCATCGCCGGAGATGGCTTCCGGGTTCGGCATGAGGATGTTGTTGCGGATTATGTTGACGCCGACGAAGGAGTCGGTATGGAAGTCGATGCCGCCACGGCCGTTGTCGTACAGCGTGTTGTTGACCACGCTGATGTTCGAGATCGTTCCGGATGACTCGATCCAGAAACCTACGCCTCCTCTCGTGTTTCCGGAGGAGATGTTGTTGTAGATCTGGATCCGGTCCACCCGCCGGGTCTTGGAATAGTCCTCGACCGCTACCATGATGCCTGGCTTGTCCGGCGCGTGGGTGCCTCGGACCGTGTTGCTGTATACGTCGATGTCGTGGACCGAGTCGACATAGATGTTCGGCCCTCGGTTGTCGTAGACCTGGTTGTGGTGGACGGACCCGTTACGCGCTTCGGCCTTGGTGTCGATGCCCTCTTCACCGTTCTCATGGACCCTCGAGTTCTTGACCTCAAACCCGTCGATATCGGCGATGCTGATCGCCTCGTTATCGGCGCTAGTGCCCTTGTCGTTGTTGTGGTGTACGTCCGCGCCGTCGACCGTCACGTGAGAACCGTCCATGAACACGGCGCCACCATCGGAGGAGTACGAGATCTCCACCTTCTCCAAGACGACCTCCTTGACCTCGTAGCCGTAGAGTCCGTGCCTGGCCGAGCGTGTGATCGCCAGGTTGGCGAACCGGAGGTACGAACGCCCGTCGATGTTGACCAGTCCGTGGTCGGAAGACAGGCTCTTGTAGCCGTCAATGACCACTTTCTCGCCGTCTTTTCCCCGGAAGGTGATGGGTGCGTCCGCCGTGCCGTTAGTCGGCGGGCGGAGGCTCTCCCGGTAAATCCCTCCAGAAATGAGTACGGTGTCGCCCGGCCGGGTGGCGTCCGCCGCGGCCTGGATGGAGGCGTATTGTTCGCCGTGGTCCTTACCGACGGTCAGGATACGGCCCTCGGCACCGGATGCCGAGGCGACAGGGACCGCCAGTTGCACGATTGCTAGAATGATCGCCGTGATGACCAGGCGGCCAGTCGCGCTCACCGTGCCGGCACGCAATGTCTCCATGGCGTCAGTCCCTGACCCGCGCGCCGAGTCGTAGCGGGCGCCCCTTCATGTGGTCCGGTCGGGCCACGCCGAACTGGGCAAGTATCGTCGGCGCTATGTCGGTGAGATCGACGCGTTCGGAGACCACGCGGTGCTCGCCGGTACGGATCCAGAGCGCGCCCTGGCGGTGATGCCGGCCGCTACGGGTGGTGTGGACCGGAGAAAAGAGCTCTCGGAACGGCCGCGTGGCGCCGTCATACGCTCTCCGGACGGTCGCGCCGCTCGTGATCGGGTGCGCCGGCATACAGCCCGCCTGCAATGTCTTCTCGTTGCGGTAAAGGGTGAGCACGGGATGGCCGTCGAGCGTGAGGGTGTTCAGCGCGGCCTCGGTCCTCGCGGCCGCCGTCGTATCGGGCAGCTCGACCTGGAACTGCTCCGCCATCATCGGCTTCACGGCGTCGACGTTGACGTCAACGCCCGCGAACGCGAAGAGCTCGGCGAAACGCCTCGGCCGGAATGTCTGCTTCGCCGCGCCCGTCCATGGCTCTTGGCTCAGCGCCGTACACAGGATCAGGAGCGCGTCAGGCTCGTCCTTCATGAACCTGGCGAGCAGGCGATCCATCGACCGGTAACCGTGGCGAACGGCGTCGGCAAGCGACGGGGAACTCTCCTCGGGAGGCGGCACCTCGAAGATCTGCGGTTCCATGTTGCGCCAGTAGTAATGCTGGTAGTGCGCGGTGCTGTTCGAGAAGAAGCTGGCGAACCGGACGTTGTGCCGCCGGTTGAGATGACGGAACACGTCGTACTGGAGGTGGTCGAGCACCGAGGCGCGGCGCCACCGAAGCGCCGGCGCCCGGCGTTCCGCGGCCAGTTGGGAGAGGACCGACCAGATGGTGGTCGGCGACAGGCCGTTGCGAACGAGGAACAGGGCGAACCTCGCCAGCTCGGAAGGCGCGGGAAGGCCGTAGTGTGACGACTCCTGGATCGCGGACGCAATGGTCCGGTAGAAGGCCTGGAGCGACTTCGGGTGGGCCTGCCCGTCGAGGTCCCACGGGTCGGGTAGCACATAGCCCGCGAGCGGCCCGTAGTTCATGTTCATCGCCGCGAAGATGCCCACGGCTATGCCGGCCGCCGACAGCACGTCTCCGAGGAGTGGGGTTCGCAGCTTGCGGCGGCCGTCGCCGAGGGCGAAGACCTGGTGCTCAGCGTACGGGAGGCCGCTATGTACCGTCGGCCACTGGATCCATGGTTCGAGCAGGGGCGGATCTTCGCCGGCGTCGGTGGTAAAGACCGCCGAGTCACGGCGGAAGGCCGCAAACGCGGGTAGCTGGCCGCGATCGATGAATCGTTCGAGCAGGACGGGGCTCAGCTCGTTGAACTCGATCAGGACCGTCCGGTGGGACTGTAGATAGCGCATTTTTTAATGACCCACCCTCTCGCTCGGTCCGGCTTGCGCGCGGGCTCGATTTCGCCTGCTTCGGGCCCGGCCGGACCGGCCGGCACCGCGGCTCGGAAAAGCGTGCGCTCGGACCACGTCGACAACGCCCCGCCAAAATCCGATGCCCCAGCCCACGTGCATAGCCACGAACGCCGGCGCGACCCACCGGTGTGCCTTGCCGCCGTCCATTCGACCGACCGTGATGACGGTGCCGGTGAGCACCGCAAGCAGATAGGGGGCCAGCGCGGCCAAGGCAACGCCCGGGCGCAGCGGCGCGAGGCCGGCGGCGGCCGCCGCGTAGGCAACCAGTCCCGGCGGGAGCACATGTCGCGGCCGCATCGACATCGGGTGCAGCACGGCGACCGTGGCCTTGGCGCGACCATATCGGTAGTACTGTCGGTAGAGGTCGCGGACCGACTCTCGACATCGCCAGCTGATGACCAGCCTCGGGTCGAAGAGCAACACATGTCCCTCGGCACGGAGTCGGTAGTCGAACTCGAAGTCCTCGTTCGCGACCAAGCTCTCGTTCCACCCTCCCATCCGTCGAACAAGTTCGGTCGCGTAGGCGCCGAAGGGCACGTGATCGACCGACCGCGCGACGACGCCGTGGTGATAGAGGGAGTTTCCGACCCCGAACCTACTGGCGAGGACGGCGGCGATCGCCCGACCCGGCGGAGTCCCGCCGTGGGCGTCTTTGCGGCCGCCGACTCCTCCCCAACGACCTTCGCGCAGGAGGTCGACGGCGAGACTCACATAGTTCGGGAGTATCGTTGAGTGTGCGTCGACTCGGACCAGCCAGCTGCCCCTCGCGGCAGCCAGTGCAAGATTGAGCGATACCGCGATCAGGTGCCGAGGGTTTTCGACCAGCTCGACCCGAGGATCGCGTAGCATTCGGGTCGCAACGATATCCCGGGTGCGGTCCGTTGAGCCGCCGTCCACTACGACTATCTGCAGATGCGGGTAGTCCTGAGCGCAGATCGAGTCGAGGCATGGGCCGAGGAATCGTTCCTCGTCGCGAGCAGGAATCACGACGGTGACTAACTCAGGCACGACGTGCCCGGCCACGTTGAGCCGTCACCGCGCCGTCGTAGATCTCCCGGAGATGGTGGATCCACGCCTGAGCGGAGAACTGTCGACATGCCCAATGCCGGCCCGCCTCGGCCATTCGGCCGCGCCGGTCGGTGTCCTGGAGGAGCGTGACGACCGCATTCGCCAGCGCCCCCACATCGCCGCGGTCGAACAGAATCCCGGTCTGGCCGTCCCGGACGCCTTCCGGGATGCCGCCGACCCGCGACGCGACGACCGCGCGCTGCGTGGCGGCGGCTTGGATCAGCACCGTGGCAAGGTTGTCGTGGATCGACGGAAGTAGTACGAGGTCGGCCGCGCGGTACACGCTCGGCATGTCGGTGCGGATGCCGGCGAACAACACCGATCTCGACAGGCCCCGTGCGGCGACAAGCGCCCGCAGTTGTGGTTCCAGCTGGCCGCCGCCGACCAGCGCGAGTACCGCGTGCGGACATCGGTCGAGGACCGAGGGCCACGCCTCGATCGCCAGCGGAATTCCCTTTTCCTCGCGAAACGCGGCGGGCAGGACGACGAGCGGCCCGGTGGCGCCGCCGAGCTCGGAGCGAACCGCGGGATCGGCCTCGCCCGGCGCATAGTCGGCGAGGTCGACGCCATTGCGCACCACGACCCAGTTCGCGGGCATCCCGCCCGGCCGGTACGCCCGCCGGAACGACTCGCGGGACGCCTCCGAGACGAACAGCAGGCGGTGGGCCCGGCTCGCCACTTCGACGGCCACCCGCTCCCGCATCGCCGCCATGCCCGTGAGCGGGCGCACGACGTGGTGAAGCGTGCACACCGTGCGGCGTCCGGTCAACGCCGCAATGGGCACCGCGAGCGCCACGGCCTTTTCCAGATGTGCGTGTACGACGTCGCAGCGTGACCTCCGGATCTCCCGGACGAGGCGCGGCAGCGCCGAGGGGTCCGGCAGCCGGCCTATGCCAAGGCTGCGGGGTCGGACGCCGGCGCGCTTGAGCAGGTCGATCGTCTTGTCCGAGCCAGCGCTCTCGGGCCCCAGGCTGACCACGTCCATCTCGATGCCGGCGTCGCGAGCCGCCGTAGCGAGCGGCGCAAGCAGCATCTCGGCCCCGCCCATCCGGAAGGCGTCGATCAAGGTCAGTACCCGCATGGTGTCCTCACATCCGTCTCCGCGCGGCATCGAGCGCCAGTCCGATCCGGGTAGCAGCGGTGTGCCAGGTGGTCTCCATGTCGGTCCTGCCGACGTCGCCCAGCCG